>VFSW01000604.1_pt1 | contig 52886 bp, 59 predicted proteins | sample 5358111 | NCBI WGS metagenome assembly VFSW01 (sample SAMN11554181, study PRJNA540505) | mine drainage metagenome | isolation source: sediment from site ElyBrook_90M | place: USA: Ely Copper Mine, Vershire, VT | collected 2017 | reverse complement strand
ATGAAGAGGAGGGGAAGAGAAGAGAAGAGAAGGGAAAAATAAACATGAAGAAAATTCTTTATACCAGTTTCCTGAAGGAAGAAAGGGGGAAGGGATGCCCCTTTTGCGCGCCGCATCGGCTGAACGAGGTCATTCAAGAAAACAAATATGCGTATCTTACGTACGCTTTGGCGCCTTATGCGCCGTACCACCTTTTGGTGGTCCCCAAGCGGCACGTGGAGTATATCAAGGACCTTACCGCAAAAGAGCGCGATGCGATCGAGGACCTCGTCGAAGACGCCGACAAAATATTGAGGCGGAAGGACATTGAAAATTATTTCGTTATCGTGCGGAACGGCAAGCATTCCCATAAAAGCGTTGCGCACCTCCATTACAATGTCATCCCGAGCCGCCGCGAGCGGGACTTCAACGTCCTCGTGGAGAAGCGGCGCGTTTTATCCAGTCGGGAGATCGAGCGGTTGCTCAAAGAAACCAGAAGGATCCTTAAATGAAGAAACTCTTTACCATCGGGCACTCGACGCGAACGATCGAGTATTTCATCTCGATGCTCAAGGCGCACGGCGTCGAGGAACTCGTCGACGTCCGGACGATCCCGAAGTCGCGGCACAATCCTCAATTTGCGGAAGAACAGTTGAGCAAGTCCATCAGGAATCACGGGATAGGGTATCGGTGGTTGGGGAAAGAGCTTGGGGGGCTCCGGCGCGCAAAGAAGGATTCGGAGAATACGGGATGGGAAAACCTTTCGTTTCGCGGATTTGCCGATTACATGCAAACGCCCGAATTTGAAAGCGGTTTAAAAAAGCTCCAGGGTGTAGCTTCGAAAAAGGCAACTGCCATCATGTGCGCCGAAGCAGTGCCGTGGCGGTGCCACCGGTCGCTCATCGCCGATGCGATGACGAAAAAGGGGTGGAACGTGTATCACATCTCGAGCCGAAAAACGGCGCACCTCCATAAACCGACGCCGTTTCTTAAAACCGTCAAAGGAAAACTGGTTTATCCTGCGTAGATGCCTATAATGAAAAGAATGGACAATGAAAACGCGAAATTATCGCGCTGGTCCGGTTTGAAGAATTTGATGCTTCAGGAAGTGCCAGCGTACGCGAACAAAATCTACTACTCGATGGGGTTTTTGTCGATGACGTCGCTCCTTCTCCTCATTGTGTCGGGTACGGTTCTCGTCTTTTTCGGTCCGAATTGGTGGCTCACGACGCGCCCGGGTCTCTTCTTCCGAAGCATTCACCTGTGGGCGGCGCAGGCATTTATCTTCTTCATTTTTCTCCATCTTTTGATCGTTTTTCTGACGTCCGGGTTCAAGGGAAAGCGGCGCCTCACTTGGGTCGTCGGAGGATTTATGCTTGTCTTTGCGCTCGTCGAGGCGGAGTTCGGCTACGGCCTCCGCGGCGACTTTTCTTCCCAGTGGCGGTCACTCCAAGCGTCCGACTTTTACAACGGCAGCGGCCTTGGAGCGTTCATCAATAATCTGAATTATGCCCAGATCTACGGCATTCATATCATTTTGATCCCACTCATCATTCTCGGGCTCCTCTTCCTCCACTACTTCCTCGTGCGGTTCCTCGGCATCGCGAAACCGTACGATCCGAATGAAAAATACCGGATGGTTAAAGCGAACCACGACGTTCTTTTCTTTCGGGGAGCCGTTCTTACGGGGGCTATTGTTATTCTCGCGCTCGTTTTCCCATCTCCGCTCATCATCCCGACGACGATCCAAAGCGTTGCCGAGGACAGCCCCGGTCTCGTTGCAACGACACTCCTTTCTGAAATGGATCATACGTCCGACACGGCGACTTATTTCGATAATATCGATCCCTATACCTACGACACGCGCGCGATTTACGTAACCGATCCCTATGAAGCATATATGAAAACGGCCGGCGGGGAGGATTTCGCATCGGTCTTTGCGGGCGAGAGTCCGTCGGTCCAGAACGCGAACATCCAAGCGGCGAAGAGTTTCTTTTCGGCGGCCGGCGCTTCGGCCGTGACCGCTTCGACGACGAACCCGGTCATTCCCGTGATCAATACGCTGATTGCCATGGCAAAGACCGGCCTCTACCAAAGCGTTGTTGCCGGCGAATCGCCCAATGAAGCGGACAATACCTACGTTTCCCGTTTCCTTTCGGATACGGGCGTCCTCGAGGCGGAAGCGCAACATCTGGGCATCACGACCGACCAGTATGGCATGGTCCACGAGGAAAGCGGGGGATTGCCGGGGGCATGGTGGCTTGCGCCCCTGGGGTTTCTCGACCACACCATCCTCGCGACCGATCCGAACCAGGATCGCGACGGAGCGGAAATACTCGGAGCGCTTGTCCTGCTCCTCATCGCGTTTCCGTATTTGCCGTACGTCAACCGGATTCCCGAAAAACTCCGCCTGGTCAGGTTTATTTGGAAAGATAAGGGAAAATAACTACCGTCATGCCAAAACCATGTCCGGACTGCGGGCCGGTCCCCGTCATTCATTGGATTGAAAAAACGTCGGTCGTCGTCGACTGGATTTTGACGCCGATCGCGAAGTTTTCGGCGTGGGCCTCGAGGCCTTTTCGCCCGTTCTCGCGGATGCTTGCCGCGAACGGATTTTGGGTCTCGTTTTTGAATGTTCTTGCCGCAATCCGCGTGATGCGCGTAAACGATAAGCTCGATCAAAAAGACAATCTACGGACGCAAGCGCTTTGGGAATCGGCCGACAAGATCGGCATCCGAGTCAAAGAATTTCGTCTCTTCGGCACGCCGGGAAATCCGTTTTTCACCGCCGAGTTCAAGGGAAAGAAGATCGCGTTCGAGGGATTGCCGCGGATCCCCGGATTTTCCGACGGCGCAATCGAGTGGATGGACGACAAGAAAACGATGAAGAAAAAATTCGCAGCGGAGGGAATACCCGTCGCACGGGGCGACGGGTGCTTTACGCTCAAACACGCCCTTGATGTTTTCAGAGCGATCGGGGGGACCGTTATCGTGAAACCGAGCATCGGATCGCGGAGCCGGCACACGTTTACCGGCATCGATTCGGAGGAAAAGCTCGCGAAGGCTTTTCGGAGCGCCAAGCGACTTTCACCGTGGGTGATTGTCGAGGAAGAACTTGCGGGATTCGTGTACCGCGGCACGGTCGTCGGCGGGCGTCTTGGCGGCGTCGTGAGCCGCGAGCCGGCAGTCGTTACGGGCGATGGCGTCCGAACCGTGCAGGAACTCGTTGCCATCGAAAACGGAAATCCACTGCGGCACGGGCCCATTTATCATGAAATTCACGTAGAGGATGAGAAGTTGAAAAATATGGTGCCGGCGAAAGGCGAGCGAGTCGTTGTAAACCGCAAGGTAAGCAGGTCGGTCGGGGCTGCCGTTCGGGACGTGACAGACGTGACGCATCCGGATACCGTGGAGCTCCTCGAGCGCGTCGGCCGCGTTCTCGATGCTTCCGTCGTCGGTATCGATTTCATCATCGGTGACATCGAAAAATCGTGGCACGAGCAAAAAAAATGCGGCGTGATCGAATGCAACAGTTTGCCCTTCATCGATCTGCATCACTATCCGCTGAGCGGAACGCCGCGCGACGTGGGCGGCATGATTTGGAAAAGAAGTGATATAATGAACGCATGAGAAAATATATTTACATCTTGATCGTCATCGTCGCGGCGATCGTTCTTTGGGAGATCTTCGGCGTCAAAAAGCCGGCAGTCGCTCCCACGATCGCGACGAATACGACGACTACCGAGGGAGCGACCGGTACGCCGCCTTCGGTGCAATCCGCTTACTTCGGCGAATTGAAGACCTCGAGCCTCGGAACGTACCTTACGGACAAGAGCGGAATGACGCTCTACACGTTCGCAAATGACAAGCCGGATGTTTCAAGTTGCGCTGGTTCATGCCTTGAGAAATGGCCTCCCTACGGGCCGGGATTGAGCGCTACCGGTACTGCCCCCGTCAATTTGCCAATGCTTCCCGTGAACGTCGGCGTCATCAAGGGAAATAACGGCATGATGCAGTTCACGTGGAAAGGGATGCCGCTGTACTATTACTTTGAAGATAAGAAACCGGGAGATACGCTCGGAGAAGGGATCTTCGACGCGTGGTACGTCGTAAACTTGTAGTACCATGAAAGCGCTGAACGTTTTGAAGGCCTCCGGAGAAGTGGAACCTTTTTCGGAGGAAAAGCTGCAAAATTCCCTCGTGCGGGCGGGAGCGGATAACACGCTCTCGCGGTGGATCACCGAAAAAGTTCGGGAAAAGATCAAAGACCGGGCGACGACGTCTGAGATTCATAACCGCGCGTTCGATTTGCTCCAAAAACAAAAGGAGCCGCTTGCAGCGCGGTACCGCTTAAAACAAGCCATCATGGAACTCGGCCCCACGGGGCACCCGTTCGAAAAGCTCGTGGCGTGGATTTTGCGATCGGAGGGGTACGAAGCGGAAACGAACCTCATGATTCGTGGCACGTGCGTGACGCACGAAGTCGATGTCGTCGCCAAAAAGGGAGGAGCGCAGGTCATGGTGGAGGCGAAGTACCACAACGAACGAGGCATCAAAAGCGACGTGAAGGTTGCCATGTACGTTCACGCGAGATTCCAAGATATCAAAGGAGTGGATCAGTGGGACGAAGCGTGGCTCATTACGAATACGAAACTCACGAGCGAAGCACGGGAGTACGCGAAGTGCGTGGGGCTTACGGCGATCGCTTGGAACTATCCGGGCGAGCGGAGTTTGCAAAACCTCATCGAACAAGGACATCTTCATCCGTTGACCGTGCTCCTTTCGCTCGATTCATGGGCGAAGCGGACGCTTCTCGACAAAGGAGTGGTGCTTTGCAAGGAGCTGAACGAGGGGGTTTTGGCATCGGTCGGCTTGAAAGAAAAGAAGGCGCGCGCCGTCATGGAAGAAGTGAACGCCATCATGTCGATATGAAGAAAAGTCTCATCGTTTTCGATCTCGATGGAACGCTTACGGAAACAAAAACGCCGCTCGCGCCGGACATGTCCGGCGCCTTGGTCGCGCTTTTGAAAAACGCGAAGGTGGCGCTCGTGGGCGGCGGGAGCTGGAAGCAGTTCAAGAAACAATTCATTGCGCAATTTTTATGCCCGCGGGAACTTTTGCCGCGTCTTTTTCTTTTTCCTACGACGGCAACTTCTTTTTACCGATACCACGGAGGATGGAAGAAAGTATATGCAGAGGAGCTGCCAAAGACGGAACGGCAGAGGATCAAAAAAGCGTTTCGGGACGTTTTGAAAGAGATGCATTATCTTCCCCCGAAGAAAACATACGGAAAGATCATCGAAGATCGGAAGAGCCAAGTGACCTTTTCGGCGCTCGGCCAGGATGTGGTTGCCCGGCTCGGTGCAAAGGGAGTTCGCTTGAAAGAGACATGGACCAAAAAGAACGGGCCGTTGAAGCTTGAGATCACGAAACTGGTGCAAAAACGCCTGCCGAACCTCGAGGTGCATGCAGCCGGCTTTACGTCGATCGACGTGACGAAGAAGGGGATCGACAAAGCATATGGCATCCGGCAAATCGAGCGGCATCTTCGTATCCCCGTAAAAGAAATGCTCTTCATTGGAGACGCCATTTTTCCCGGCGGGAACGATTATGCGGTCGTAAAGACCGGCATCAAGGCCATCAAGGTATCCGGCCCGAAAGAAACAAAGAAGATCATAGAACGGATTATAAGCGAGTCCCGGTAGGCCGAAAAACTCTTTTTGATTTGATTGATTTGACATAATACCCCCGGGGGGTATTATGAAGGCATGAAGCAAGAGATCAAGAAAAAGGCACTCCGCCGCCTCAAGATCGTGAAGGGCCAATTGAACGGCCTCGAGAAGATGATCGAGGACGAAAAATACTGCATCGACATCATCACGCAGTCGTCTGCCGTGAAGCAAGCTCTTTCGGGCATCGAGGATATCATTTTAGAGAACCATCTCGCGACCCATGCGAAGGAACAATTGAAGGGGGGAGAAAATAAAAAACTAACATCGGAAATTTTGAAGGTTTATAAGCTATCTAAAAAGATATGACTTATACCTGCCCGATGGATCCGGACGTCATTTCCGACAAGCCGGGACGCTGCCCGAAATGCGGCATGAACCTGGTCCTTCTAGAGGCGGGTGGCGACCATAACGCTCGCGCCGCGATGTCCGGAGGAGCCGAACAAGATTTTAAGCGGAGATTTTTCATCACGCTTCCGCTCGTACTCCTTGTTATGGCGTTGTCATCGAACATCCAACAATGGCTTGGATTTCGCATCGTTTTCTCCGGCCAAGGGTTTGTTGTATTTCTTGTGGGAACCTTCATGTATCTCTATGGAGGCCTTCCGTTTTTCAAGGCGGCGAAAGGGGAACTCTCGCACAAGAATCCAGCCATGATGACCTTGGTGGCGTTCGCCATCACGGTCGCGTACGCTTTTTCGATCGCTGCCACTTTCCTTTTCCCCGGATCGTCGCTCTATTGGGAGATGTCGACGCTGATTTCCGTATTCCTTCTGGGGCACTGGCTTGAAATGCGGGCGGTGCGGGGGGCAACCGGCGCTTTGGCGGAGCTTGCGAAGCTCATTCCTCCATCGGCACATCTTGTGAAAGACGGGAACATCGTTGACGTGGAAACGAATGAACTTCAGATCGGCGACAAGGTGATCGTGAAGCCGGGCGAAAAAATACCGATCGACGGCATCGTAAGGGACGGCGAAAGCTCCGTTGAAGAATCGATGATCACCGGCGAATCGCGCCCCATTCTCAAAAAAGCCGGGGACACAGTCATTGGCGGTTCAATGAACCAAGACGGTTCGCTCACCGTCGAAGTGTCGAAGACCGGAACGGATACCGCCCTTGCTCAGATCATGAAGCTTATCCGCGAAGCCCAAAGTTCCAAACCCAACGTCCAGCACTTGGCAGACCGGGCGGCATCGGTCTTGTTTTACATCGCCGTCGCGGCCGGGATCCTCTCATTTATTTTCTGGTACTTCGTGTCGCCGCAGGGAGCGATTTTTGCCGCTACGGTTGCCGTCGCGGCCGTTGTCGTCGCTTGCCCGCATGCGCTGGGGCTTGCGATCCCTACGGTGACCTCCATCACATCGACCCTCGGTGCGAAAAACGGGATCCTCATCAGGGACATGAAAGGGCTCGAGGTTGCGCGGAAGCTCAGTTATGTCGTGTTCGATAAAACGGGAACTTTGACCCGCGGAGCATTCGGAGTAACGGAGGTAGTGCCAAATGCCGAATTCCGAACGACAAGTGACGAAGTATTGAAATTGGCGGCGTCAGTCGATGTGCTGTCGGAGCACTCCGTTGGCAAAGGAATCGTTGATGAAGCAAAGAAGCGGAACATTGTTCTTGCGGCCGCAAAAAACTTTCTCTCTCGTCCGGGACAAGGCGCAACGGCTACGGTGGACGGCAGAAGCGTGGCGGTTGGAAATCGGAAGCTTCTGGAGGAGCTGAATGTTGTAACGGAAGAGATTGAAATACCGCCGCGAGCGAAAACAAGCACGCCGGTATATGTCGCGGTGGACGGCACATATGCGGGGGTCATTTTCCTTGAGGACATTGTGAGGAACGAATCGAAGGAAGCGATCCAAAAACTCCGCGCGATGGGCATTAAAACCGCGATGCTTACGGGCGACACCGAAGACGTGGCAGACAAGGTAGGTCGCGAACTTGGCATCGATACGGTGTTTGCCCACGTCCTGCCCGAGGACAAGGTCAATAAGGTCAAGGAATTGCAGCGTGGCGGCAATATCGTCGCCATGGTCGGCGACGGCGTGAACGACGCCCCCTCGCTTACTCAAGCGCACGTCGGCATTGCGATCGGTGCCGGCACGGATGTGGCAGTGGAATCGGCCGACATCGTCCTTATGAAAAACGATCCGCTGGACGTGGTGAAGGCCATTGCCTTGAGCCGTATGACGAACAGAAAGATGGTTCAAAATTTGGCATGGGCAACGGGGTACAACGTATTCGCCATTCCCATCGCCGCAGGCGTGCTGTACCCGTCGTTCGGCATTTTGCTTCGGCCGGAATGGGCCGCGCTCCTCATGAGCGCTTCTTCGGTGATCGTGGTTATGAATGCACTCCTTTTACGCAAGCAAAAACTTGATTGAAGGAGCTGTAAAAAGGTCGCAAAGATAAAAGTTGTATAATAAACACTATGATGGACTACTACAACGGCTACGGCGGATACAACCCGATGATGAACGGATGGGGATTCGGCTTCGGCTGGCTCTTTCAAGCGATCTTCGGCATCTTGATCGCCGCAGCGGTCATCGTTCTGATCGTTTGGATAGTGAAGAGCGCCCGGTACGCGCATCGGGGCATGCGGTACGGAGGCAGCGCGCTCGATATTTTGAACGAGCGGTACGCAAAAGGGGAGATCGACAAAAAGGAGTACGAGGAAAAGAAAAAAGATTTATCGGCGTAACCATCGCCACATGTTCATGAATACCTTACAAAAGAAAGCGTTCTTCATTCTCCGGGTGCTTCTCGGATGGGTGTTTCTCTACGCGGGACTTGCAAAGCTTTTCACGCCCGGATGGTCGGCGGCGGGGCTGCTCCACACGGCAAAAACCTTTCCGGCGCTCTATGCTTGGTTCGCGACGCCGGGGGTGCTTCCGGTCGTGAACTTTCTGAACGCGTGGGGACTGACGTTCCTCGGCATTTCGCTTATCCTGGGACTCTTCGTCCGGTGGAGCGCGATCCCGGGAATGGTTTTGATGCTTCTCTATTACTTTGCCGACAATGCCTTTCCGTCGGTTCCGAGCGGATTCATCGTCGACGAACACGTGATCTACATTGCAGCGCTCCTCTTGCTCTTCGCATTCAATGCGGGGAAGATGTGGGGGATAGACAGTATACGGGGCAAAACTCAAAGTTCAAACATCAAAAGTTAAATTCAAAACTTTTTAACTTTTAGTTTCGATTTTACAGTTTGCGTTTTGCACTTTGAACCACATAAAAACCGGGAGCGAGTTCGTTCCCGGTTTTAGGTTGTATTATCGATTTATTTCAGCGTGAAAGTGGTATGGACGAGGTAGGTAATGAGCTTGTCCGCCGTCGTCGTGTCATACGCGCCGTAGTCGGAGATTTGAGTCGAGTTCACCGGCGTGATTTGCGTGACGCCGATGCTCGAAGAACGGAGATTGCCAACGGAAGCTCCGACGCCCTGGGTGATGGCTTGCGCGCGCTCCTTTGCGTCCGCAAGCGCGTTTTGGAGCATTTGCTGGCGGATCGAATCGAGCGCCGAGTTCGTGATGTAGTATTCGGGAGCTTGGCTCGAAAAGACGATGCCTTTGCCGATCAAATACTGCGGCGCATCCTGGGAGAGTTTCGTGATGCCGTCGACGTTGCCCGATTCGATGAGCAAGCTTTGCGTCAAGCTGTATCCGACAAGCGTTCCGCCGGCGCCGTAGTATTTCCCGCTCATGATGCCGTTTTGGGTTTGATACATCGGATCGACTTCCAAGGGATTTTCGGTGATCGCGGATGTTGCAATGCCATTCGTTGCGAAGTAAGCGAGGATCGTATTCAATTGGTTCTGCATGTCGGCGGACGCCTTTTGTAGATCGGCGGTCGCAGGGCCGGTTTGTTCGGAGAAACTGCTCCGCCATTTTGCGTCGTCGGATTTTATTTCCTTCGTTGCGACGCCGGTTACGGTGATGACGGCGTTGTCGTACGTCTTCACGTAGTAAATGACATACCCGACGATGACGGCGACGACGATGAGACTGACCCCCATGATGATCCCGAACGGGACCAACGATTTCTTAGTTTCGTTCATGTGCTCATTATAGCACGGTAATAAGTGGAAATACATGGAAATATGCGGAAATTCATAGTCACAATTTGTTACTACCTATTACTATGTATTACAACGTATTTCTGAGCGCATCTTGATAGCTATAATTCCTTGTTTTACTATTGAATGAATGACGTCGAACGAGATCAGGGACAAATTCTTGCAGTTTTTCAAAGAACGGGAACACACCGTGGTGCCGTCCTCCTCGCTCATTCCGGACGATCCGTCGGTCTTGTTGACCACGGCCGGCATGCAGCAGTTCAAGCCGTACTACTCGGAACTCGACCCGATCACGACGATCCACCATTCCATTAAAAAGCCGGTAGGCAAGAATGCCGCATCGATCCAAAAATCGTTCCGGACGTCGGACATCGACGAGGTGGGAGACGAATCGCACCTCACGTTCTTCGAAATGCTCGGCAACTTCAGTTTCGGCGGCTATTTCAAGGAAAAAGCGATCAACTATGGCTATGAATTCATCGCCGGCAAGGACTGGATGGGGCTGGACATCGAGTATGTGACGATCTTCGATCCGGACAAGGTTCCCTTGGACGACTGGCGGAAAGGGGTTCCGTTCGACGAGGAGTCATACGAAATTTGGAAAAAACTCGGCTTGCCGGAGGAAAAGATCCGCCGCGACGGCGTCGACGTTTTTTGGGGGCCGACGGGGAACGAGGGCCCGTGCGGTCCGACGACGGAGATCTACGTCAAAAATGCCGAGGGTAAAGCGGTGGAAATTTGGAACATCGTCTTCAATGAATTTTATCGCGACAAGCAAATGAAGCTTACGCCCCTCAAGGTGCCCGGCGTTGATACCGGCATGGGCCTTGAACGCCTTGCGATGGTTTCACAGCGCGTTGGGAGCATCTTTGAGACGGACCTTTTCATACCGCTCATCCAAGTTTTGGAATTGAACGACCGCTCCGGTCGGCTGAACCAGCGGGTAAAAAGGATCATGGCGGATCATGCGCGGGGCATATCGTTTTTGATTGCCGACGGGGTTCGGCCCTCGAACAAGGAGACCGGGTATGTCTTGCGCAGGCTCTTGCGGCGCTTCGTGGTAAACGAATACTTGAACGAAGGGACGGATCCGTATTTCGAAAAATTGCTCCACGTTATCATCGAAAATTACGGGAAATTTTATGGGGAACTGGATTACGATCTTATCGACACCGTTTTCAATGAAGAAAAAACGAAGTTCATGGCTACCATCGAAAAGGGCCTTCGGGAGCTCAATGCCGTAAAGAAGCTCGATGCAAAAGCGGCCTTCAAGCTCTTTGAAAGCTTCGGGTTGCCCTACGAGGTTGTGAAGGAGTTGGGCGGTGAAAAAGCAGAAGCGCTCACGCGGGATGATTTCGAGAAAGAATTCGACAAGCACCGTGAAATATCGCGGGCGGGCGTCGAAAAGAAATTCGGGGGCCACGGCCTTATTCTCGACACCGGCGAACTCAAAGCCGGAAACGAAGAAGAATTGAAAAAAGTGCTGCGTCTCCACACGGCAACGCACTTGATGCAACAAGCGCTCCGCGAGGTCTTGGGGCCCGGCGTGCACCAAATGGGTTCCGACATTACGCCGGAACGGACGCGGTTCGACTTTTCATTCGATCGAAAATTGACGCCGGAAGAAATCAAAAAAGTGGAAGATGCGGTGAACGCGATCGTGAAAGCCGATTATGACGTACGATTTCAAGAAATGCCGAGGAGCGAAGCGGAAAAAACGGGAGCGCTTCACTTTTTCAAGGCGAAGTATCCGGACCAGGTGAAGGTGTATTTTGTAACGCCGAAGGGAAAGGGAATTCCCGAGGCTTGGAGCAAGGAATTTTGCGGAGGGCCGCACGTGACCCACACGGGAGAAATCGGAACGTTTAAGATTGCAAAAGAAGAAGGAATCGCGCAAGGCGTTCGCCGCATCCGCGCCATCGTGGAATAATTAAATAGTAAATAGATAGTAATACGGTTGTAATAAAGTTGTAGACAATCATAATACGCTCGCGTCAGCGAGCGTATTGCTAGATATCGCTATTTATTACTGCGGTACGGCGGGGTATACTGAAAAGGTATGCGGGGGAAAGGCGAGCGATATTTGGTGGTTGAAGAAATAAAAAACGGTTTTCGCGCAACCGTTGCCAAAACAACTCCGCCGGAAAAAGAAATACGGATCGTAAAGACCTTCGAAGTGGGAGAGATCGCGAAGCTGAAGAAACTCTTCTATTTTACATTCGATAAAATAGTTCTGGCGCTCGACCGCGAAACGGCGGCGACGGTACAAGATTCATTTGCCGTTCAAACATCATCGCGGACGGAAATTATAACCGAAGCGGAACTCGAAAACCTCGTTTTCAAGGGGCTGTGGGAATTTTTGAACAAATACCGGAACTGGGCTTCCAAAAAACTCAACGTTTCCGACGTGAGTTTGATCTTGAACGACGTGCAGGTGCGGGGGGTGAAACTGGACGGCCACAAGCTTTTTAACCCGGTCGGTTTCAAGGGCGGATCGGTCGAATTCACGCTGAAGGGAACCTTCATCACAAGGCAGCTTATGGGCGATCTTGCCAGTCTCGGTAAAACGGGGAAGCTTTCGATCATCGAGCGGAATGCGGCCCTTGCGTCTTTCTTGGAGGGCGATCGGGAGGCCTTGGTTTCGATCGGCGAAGAGCGGGCGACCACCTTTTTGAAAGACGGCGAGCGGCAGATTTCCGGCGAGGAAATCGCTTGGGGAGTGAGAAAATTGAAGGAAAAAGTTTCCGAGGAATTCGGCGTCGATTACGAAACGGCGGGGAAGCTCATCGGCATGTATGCCGCAGGCCTTACGTCCGAGCCGATCGGCCGGAGGTTCAAGCGGATCATCACCGACGGTTTCGATGACCTTTTGCGGCTCCTGGGGCCGAAGCGGAGGAACTTTACGTTGTATTTTGAATCGTTCGTCCTTCCGTCGGAAATTCTCCAGAAGGACGTCCGAGCGGATCTTTGCCGATTCGACGAAGAACTTTCGCGGCGGAATTTACGGATCACGGCAGGGAAAAAAGCGAAGTTCGACTTATTTCAAAATCAAGGTACGGCGATCCTTCTCACGTACTCGTACGTTGACGAACGGTACGATCTTTTGAATGTCATGCTCCGTCGCCGCGCGGGATGGCTTGTTTCGCATTTTTAACACGGTATAATGAGATTGATCAAAAAAAGAATGAAGGTTGAAAACAAAATTTTTCTGGACAAAGAAAACGGCGTTGATTTCGCCACCGACCGATTGCTTTCCACGACCGCGACGAAGGTCGTTTTGAACATCCCCAAAAATTCGGTTCTGGGGATTTCCGTCCATAACTTCCAGATGCTGAAGCGGGAGGCGGACACTGCGGGGAAAGAAATCGTCATCGAGTCCATCGATGAACACGTTCTTGAGCTTGCGTCGCTTGTTGGTATGACGGCCTTGAATCCCGTTTTCAAAACAAAGGAACGGATTGTCACCGACATCCTCCCCCAAGGGAGCAAGAAAAGCGAATCAAAGAAGATGCGCAGCACCGTTGTCGACGAAGAAATAACCGAATTCGAGGGCGAAGAAGTGGAAGAGGAAGAATCGGAAGGAAGCGGAGAAACCGAAGAAGTTAAAAATGTCGGAGAGGAAGAATACGTACCGCCGCCTGGGAAGAGGGAACGGCGGCGAAAGCGGGAAGGGGGGAGAAAAAGAGGAAGGGTGTTTCTGTGGGGAGGAGCTTTCATCGTGGTTCTCGCGGGAGCTTTCCTTATTCTTACCTACGTCATTCCGCACGTGACCATCCAAGTTTCCATCAAGAAGACAACGGCGGACTTTTCCAATACAGTGGTCGTTTCGACCGCCGTTGCCTCATCTTCACTTTCGGGATCCACCGTAACGCTCCCCGGGCAGATCATTTCTGCGGCCAGCAATTTGAGTTTCCATTTTGCGAGCGGGACGGAGGAATACGTCCAAACGAAGGCGACGGGAACGCTCGTCGTTTACAACACGTACAGTTCGGCGGCGCAGGTTTTGGTTGCAACGACGAGGTTCGTTTCACCGGAAGGGAAGCTTTTCAGATCGACTGAACGAGTGACCGTTCCGGGCGCAAAAATTGCGAACGGAACGACGACCCCCGGATCCACGAAAGTTCCGGTCGTCGCCGATCAGCCGGGGTCGGATTACAACATCGGACCTTCGGATAGCTGGACCATTCCGGGGTTCCAGGGGACGGCGCGCTATGACAAGTTTTATGCCGCGGCACTCCAGCCCATGACCGGGGGATTTGTCGGCACAACAACCGTTCCGACGAAGAACGATTTGGCGGCAGCGGAAAATCAAGCGACGCAAAAACTCGAAGACGCATTGACGGGCCAGTTATCGCTCCTCAATTCGGACAATCTGACGATTTTGCCGCAATCGATCGCTTTCCAAATTTCGTCCATGAATGCAACGCCGAGCAAAGACGGAAGCGGCTTCGACGTATACGTGGTGGGAAGCGCAAAACAAATGGCCTTCGATGGATCGATGCTCCAAAACGTCATTCTCGGTTCCTTGTCCAAAGAGGCGAGCGGCACCATGAAGATCGACAACTTCAATCCAACCTACTCGACGACGACGCCCGACTTCACGAAAGGTATGATGTCGTTCACGGCGACCGGAACCATCACATACGAGCCGAATATCGATTTCAATAAGGTAAGATCGGAAATAGCGGGGATGACCGCCGACAACTTAAAGACGACCATCTTTGCGCTGCCGGGGCTCGAGCAGGCAAACGTTTCGTTCTGGCCGTTTTGGGTCTCGACGGTCCCCACCAATCAAGCGAACATCAACTTAGAGGTACAGTAACTCGGAGGGGTGATTTCTTTTCGCAAACACGCATCAGTCCGTCCCAGCCGACGGACTGTGCTCGTTCTCGACCTCGCTCTTCTCGCTTTGCTCGAAACCGTGCCCGCTCGGTCTCCGAAACGGTTTACTTGAAGAAATCACTCCTCCTATCTCAATAATCTTCAGGATCTTATCGATAAAATGAGGGAACATTGCCCTTTGAGTTATTTCGCGGAGCTATCGTCTAAATTCACCCGATCGCCGCGTCGCCGAGCCAGGCCCCCCGCCGAATGGCGAGTTGGGTGGCGAGGAGCGTGCGAGCGGGGAGAATTTTAGAGAGCGGAGCGCTTTTAACGAGAAGGGCAATGTTCCCGAATCCTTGACTTGTGGAAAGGTTTTTTCTATTATAGGAGTACTTGATGAAAACCGGAGAGAAGCTTTTGCAAGTCCACGGGATCGTGGTAGAAGCGCTCCCGGGGTTGCTTTTTAGGGTCAAGTCTCAGTCTTCGACCGGCGAGAAAGAAATCCTCGCCCATTTAGCTGGGAGATTGAAATTGAACCGAATAAAAGTGATCCCCGGAGACAAAGTCATTATGGAAATGACGAACGAAAACGATACCCGGGGAAGAATTGTAAGAAGACTTTAATATAAGAGAATCAAATGAAAGTACGGGCATCCGTAAAAAAAATTTGCGCCAACTGCAAGACCGTAAAGCGAAACGGTCGGTTGTACGTTATTTGCCCGAAGAATCCGAAACATAAACAACGACAGGGATAATTATGAGAGTCGCAGGAGTCAACATACCCGACGGTAAAAAAGTTCAATTCGCACTCGCGTATATTTACGGCGTGGGGCCGACGGTTGCCGTCAAAATCCTTGCGTCGACGAAAGTGAACGGCGACAAGCGGGCAAAAGACCTTACGCCGGAAGAAGTGAACAAGATCCAATCGTTCATCGAAAAGAATTTCAAAATCGAAGGCGAACTCCGACAAGCGATCCGCCAGGACATTTCGCGTCTTAAAGACATCAAGGCGTATCGCGGCATCCGCCACTTAAGGAAGCTTCCGGTAAGAGGCCAGCGAACCAAGACCAATTCAAGGACGGTTCGCGGGAACGTCAGGAAAACTGCCGGTAGCGGCAAGAGAAAGGTAGAGCTGAAGTAAAAAACCCATGGGAAAGAAAAAAGTCATACAAAAATCGAAGGAAGAAGTCATCAAAGAGAACGAGTCCGTTGAAAAAGCGGTTTCGAAGCAAACAGGATCGTCTGCGCGCCAAAAATTCTCGGAAGGAAAGATCTTCATTCAATCCACGTACAACAACACGATCATTTCGGTTACCGATCAAAAGGGGAACGTCATTGCTTGGATGTCCGCGGGATCGCTCGGATTTTCCGGCCCCAAGAAAGCGACGCCGTTCGCCGCCTCGAAAGTTGCGGAAGCGATCACCCAAAAGATTGAAAAAACGGGGCCGTCGACGGTTGAGATTTATCTTCGCGGGGTCGGGAGCGGCAGGGATTCTGCCGTCCGATCGTTCGCCGCAAAGGGTTTCAACATTACCGCCATTAAAGACGTTACTCCCATTCCCCATAACGGTCCCAAACCTGCGAAGGTAAGAAGGGTTTAAAAAAATGAAACCGGTCAAAGAAAAAAAAGAACGAGCCCTCGGCATCAAGCTTTTTTTGAAAGCCGATCGCTGCAATTCGCCCAAGTGCGCAACAGTCAGAAAACCGTACGGACCGGGCATGCACGGGCAAAAGAGAAAGCGGATGCCTTCGGATTTTGGTCGTCAGTTGAAGGAAAAGCAAAAAGTGCAGCTCCTCTACGGATTGAATAACCGGCAGGTTATGAATCTTTTCAGGAAAAGCTCGCCTACGGAGATTTTTTCAATCTTGGAGCGGAGGCTCGATCGCGTAGTGTACTACCTTGGATTTGCCGCCTCGCTTCGCGTCGGCCGGCAATTGGTTTCCCACGGGCACATTACGGTGAACGGGAAGCGCGTGACAATTCCTTCATACCGTGTTAAAGTTCACGACGTCATTTCGATACGCCCCGAATCAAGAAGCGGCAAGCTTTTCGAAGATCTGGGAGAACGGTTGAAGCAGCGGGAAGTCCCTTCGTGGCTGAAGCTCACGATCGAGAATCTTTCCGGCGAATGCGTTGCCGAACCTGATTTGGGAGGGGCACAAGTGCCTTTTGACATAAGTTTGGTCGGTGAATTTTATTCAAGATAAAATAAATGAAATATTCTCACTTAAGCGAGACGGTATCCATTAAAACCGTTTCAGAAAAAGAAAACGTCGGCACGTTCCACATCGAGGGGTTGTACAGCGGTTTCGGGGTGACGCTCGGAAACGCCTTGCGGCGCGTCCTTTTGTCGTCGTTGCCGGGAGCCGCCATCACGCAGTTCAAAGCGAAGGGCGTCGATCACGAATTTTCGACGTTGCCCGGGATGGTGGAGGATGTTGTCGAACTTTCTTTGAATCTTAAGAAGGTCAGGTTTTACTTTACGGCCGATGAGCCGCAAACGCTCACGATCCATTCGAAAGGGGATGGCGAAGTGACGGCGGGGAATATCGAGGAAAATGCATTCGTGAAGGTTTTGAACAAGGACTTACATTTGGCGACGTTGACCAAGAAAGGCGCCGAACTCGACGCGGAAATCGTCGTCGAAAAGGGCCTTGGATATGTAGTTGCCGAATCGCGCAAAATGGAACGGTTGTCGGTCGGAACGATCGTCATTGATTCCATCTTTTCGCCTGTTGTGAAGGTCTCGTTCGAGGTTGAAAACATGCGCGTCGGCGATCGAACCGATTTCAATCGCTTGAAGATGGAAATCGAAACCGACGGATCAATCAGCCCGTCCGAAGCGATTCATAAGGCAGCGAACGTTTTAAAGGACCACTTCGAGAAGGTTGCGGAAGTTGAGGTTCATGCAGCCGAAATTCCGGAAGAAAAACCTGCGAAAAAGAAGAAATAATGAGGCATTTGCACAAAGGCAGAAAATTCGGTTTGAAAACGGGAAGGCGGAAATCGTTCCTCAAAATTCTCGCCGGCAATTTGATTAGCCACGAACACGTCGTGACGACCGAAGCGCGGGCGAAAGAAATAAAATCGATCGTGGAGCGGTACGTAACGTACGGCAAGCAGCAAAACCTTGCCGGCATGAAGCTTTTGTTAAAATACTTGCCGAAAAAATCGGCGTACAAGGTGTATCACGAACTTGCGCCCCGCTACAAAGACCGAAAAGGAGGATACGTAAGGATTTTGAAACTCGCTGCGCCGAGAAGGAACGACGGCTCGAAAATGGCGAAAATAGAATTCGTATAAATCCCGTTAGAAATCGCGTACGCAGATCAAAGAAAAATTATGAATAAAAAATCAATTAAAATGGTCAAGAACAACATAAGCAGCGCATCTTTCGCGTATGCGTACTATTTCTAACGGGATAAATCCATGAAGGAACACGTTATCGACGCAAAAAACAAGAAATTGGGAAGGCTTGCCTCGGAGATCGCGACGATCCTTCAAGGAAAGCTGGATCCGCGCTATAATCCCCGCCTCGAAGGGGAGGACAAGGTGATCGTAAAGAACGTGACGGGCATCGCCCTTTCGGGGAGAAAGCCGACCATGAAGGTGTATTACCGGCACACCGGCCCCTTGGGCCACTTGAAAGAGGATAGTTTCGAGGATGTTTTCAAAAAGAAACCGGCGTTGGTTTTGCGGCATGCGGTGCGGCTGATGCTCCCCAAAAACAAACTTGCCGCCAAAAGGTTGAAGAGATTGGTCATCGAACAATAATATGCCGCCGAAGAAAGCGAAAGAAAAATACATTGAAGCGATCGGACGGAGAAAAACGGCCGTCGCCCGCGTTCGGATTCCCGCAAAGAAAAGTCAAAAGGAAACCGAAGTCGAAATAACGGTAAACGAAAAAGCGATAGAAAAGTATTTCCCGCTGAAAAAGAATCAGGAGACGGCAAAAGCGCCGTTCAAAGCATTGACTCTCAAAGGATATACGGGCGAGGTGAAGGTTCTGGGCGGCGGCGTGAATGCGCAGGCGGAAGCAATCCGTTTGGGGTTCGCTCGAGCGCTTCTTGCCGTGAATCCGGATTGGAGATCGACATTGAAAGCACTTGGGTTTTTAAAGCGCGATCCGAGGATGGTGGAACGAAAGAAATACGGCTTGCGCAAGGCCCGCAGGCCGCAGCAGTGGAGGAAGCGTTAGCTTCCGGAACTGCTGCAGAGCGACTCGCGACGCAGCATTGGAGAAAAAGATAATGAAGAAAGCCCGAAAGGGCTTTCTTTTTTCTTATTCCCGTTTTATCGTAGAGTATCCAAAAACACGGCGTTCTTGGACGAAAAGATCTTTAACAAACAGAAAGGATAGCAATGGACGATGATTTGAAAAACTTGATCGGGAACCCTTTCAACGGGTACTGCCCGAGATGTTCCTGTACGGAGAAGATGAGGCTCAACAAAGGCGACTTTTGGGAGTGCGTGAAGTGCGGTTTTCAATTGGGAGCCGCCGAAGGATTCATCTTCGTGGTCTGTATGGAAAAAGGCAAAAGCAGTTTCGCGGAGCCGCCGGTCCACTTCCCGGCAGTACGGGTTCTTTAGTGCCCAATAATTCCCCAATCGACACGATCGAGCGGGGAATGCTTTATTTTTGGCTCAAGTTGATCTCGAAGAGCGAGCCGTCCTTGATGAAATAAAGCGTATTCCCGTTCGCAAACGCTTTCGAAACATCGCTTTCGATTTCGTATTGATTTTGAGGGGTTCTCTCGTCCAATTCGCTCACCATTAACATGCCGTTTTCGAGGAGGATGCCGTAATTCGGGGCGGAAGGAATCCACAGGAAATCGGCGACGGGCGCCGTGTGGCGGATTTGCCACGAAGCGCCCTTTGCGACCTCTTCATCCATCTTGTAGTCGGTTATCGCGAGTATTGAGCAATCGCCGTTCTTCGAAGTGATTGCAAGGCGGGTTCCGTCGAGCGAAGGAGAGATGCTCCACGCTGAGCTCGAAGACGATTCTGCAAGAGTCGTGGTTTGATTGGAACGGTCGTACTCGTAAAGATTGCCGTTCGAGTTCACGAGGTAGAGGATGCTGCCGTCGGCATTGCCCTTCATCGACGTTATGGTGCCCGGTATGCCGGTCGGCATGGTCACTTCCGTTCGGAGGAGCGGGTTGACCGAAAAAATGTCGCTGTTGCTTTCCGCAATGAAAAGCTCGTTGCCGTTTTCATAAGCGCTCGCATCTCCTTGGATGGCGTAGAGCGGCCGGGCAGTGCCCGTCGCGAGGCTTATCGAATACACTTCTTTGCTGCCGACGGCCAAAACGGCATTTTGGTCGAAGGGATGGAAAAACCAGTAATCGATCTTGACCCCCTTCGGTAGAACGATCGTCGTCGACGAGGAAGCGTCCCCGAGATTCGTAAGATAGTATCCCTTGGCATCGCCCGTCACGATCACATTTCTCCCGTTGTCGTTGAGGAGCACCGTCGAACCTTTTATCTTTTTATTGCCGAAGAGAAGTGTGTTGGCATCCGTTTTCAAAACAAGGCCGTTCCCCGTGAGCCAGAAATCGGAAACGGCATAATCGGAAATCTTTTTAGCGTTCCAATTGACGGGCCAAAGGATGATGGAGGAAGCGGCGGTCACGATCCCCGGCTTTACCGTAAGAGTTTTTTGCCACGGCGCATAACCGGGATACTCCACTTCGACGGTATAGCTGCCGGGGACAAGATTGTTCAAAAAGACGCCGTTCCCGAAAAGCGTGTTGATGATACTCGAATAGTCGCGTACCACTCCGTTCATCCGCACTTCGGCGCCGGACGGGGTGTAGTTCAAGAACAAACCGCCGGTCCTCGAAAACGTAAGGGTCTGAAAATCGAAGGTCAATCCTTGCGCCGAAACGATGAGATAGGCCCCCCCGACGATAAAGGCGACAATAAAGAAATAGAAGAAAACCTTCCTCGCTTTTACATTCATTCGGATTTAACTATAATACCCGTAAGATAAAATGCCAAATCCAACGGGGGAATATTTCGAGGTGAAGGGCGGACATCCGGTCAAAGGGACCGTACGGCTTTCTGGAGCGAAAAACGCGGCGACCAAAATGCTCGTTGCGTCGCTCTTAACCGACGAAGAATGCGTACTCGAGAATTTTCCTGATATCGGCGATACGAGGATCGTTTTGGAACTTTGCGAAGTTCTCGGAAGTACATTCGATTTCAAGGATTCGAAGGTAACCATACGAACTGAAAAGATCAAAACGACGAAAGTGGAAGCCTTGAGCCGCAAGAATAGAATTCCCATCCTTGCGCTGGGGCCGCTTCTCACAAGAATGGGAGAAGGGGAGGTTCCCATCGTCGGCGGCGATAAGATTGGCCCCCGGCCGGTCGACATGCACCTCACGTCGCTCGAAGCACTTGGAGCGGAAGTTGAGATCGGCACCGATTCGTACCATGCAAAGGCTCCCCACGGCTTGAAAGGCGCGGAAGTCACATTTCGCTACCCTTCGGTCGGCGCCACGGAACAAACCATCATGGCTGCGGTTTTAGCGCGCGGGAAGACGATCATCAGAAACGCGGCCGTCGAGCCGGAAATCACCGATCTCATCAAGGTTCTTCAAAAAATGGGCGCGATCATCGAACTCGGGACAAATCGCGTCATTTCCATTTACGGCGTTGAGCGCTTGAGGGGATTCAAGCACCGGATTATGAGCGACCGGAACGAAGCGGTTTCGTTTGCGTGCCTTGCCGTTGCGACCAACGGGGACATTTTCGTCGAGGGTGCCGAACAGGAACACCTTATTACGTTTTTAAACAGCTTGCGGCGGATCGGTGGGGAATACGAAGTCGAAGAAAACGGCATCCGATTCTGGCGGGCAAAGAAACTTACGGGAACCAAGATAGAAACCGAAACCCATCCGGGGTTTATGACCGATTGGCAGCAGCCCTTTACGGTACTTTTGACGCAAAGCGAAGGCGCGTCGGTCGTCCACGAAACGGTGTACGAAGATCGCTTTGGATATACGAGAGACTTGAATTTAATGGGAGCAAATATTAAAGTAGTAAATGAATGTCTGGGCGACTTGCCCTGTCGATTCAAGGATAATTTAAGCCCGCATAGCGCCATCATTGAAGGGCCGACAAAGCTTCAAGGGAGGGAAATTACCGTACCCGACATCCGTGCCGGCATTGCTCACTTGATAGCGGCATTGGTTGCGGATGGAGTTTCGACCATCCGGGGCATTGCGGAACTGGACCGGGGCTATGAACGGATTGACGAACGATTGAGAAAATTGGGAGCCGATATCAAAAGAATAAACGAAATGCCAAACACCAAATGACAAATGACAAAGTTTTGACATTTGAAATTTGAATTTTGGGTTTTTACAAACTATGTTTACCAGAAAAATAGGAGTTGACTTGGGAACGACGAATACGATCGTCTTTCTTCCGAAAAAGGGGATTGCCATCAACGAGCCGACGGTCGTGGCTTTGAGCAAGCCCGACAACACGGTCCTTGCCGTCGGCGCCGAAGCCAAGGAGATGGTGGGGCGGACACCGGACGACATCGTAACGTACCGGCCTCTCAAAGACGGCGTGATCGCGGAATACTACATCACCGAATCGATGTTGAGGTATTTCATTTCGAAGAGCGTAGGACCGTTCAATATTTGGCGGCCCGACGTCGTGGTTTCCGTTCCCGCGGGGATCACATCGACCGAATACCGCGCGGTCATCAACGCGGCAAAGGAAGCAGGCGCCCGGGACACGTACCCGGTGAAAGAGCCGATTCTTGCGGCTCTCGGCGCCGGCATCCCGATCCATTCGGCGGAAGGAAATATGATCGTGAACATCGGCGGCGGGACGACGGAGGTCGCCGTCATATCCTTGGGCGGCATCGTTACGTGGTACAGTTTGCGCGTAGCGGGCAATAAATTCGACCAATCCATCAGCGATTACATTAAAAAGAAATACAACCTCGCAATCGGCGAAACGACCGCGGAAAACATCAAAATTACGATCGGCACGGCGCTCCCGGGCAGAAACAAGACGGAAATGAAAATCAGAGGACGTGATTTGGGATCGGGTCTTCCGAAAGACCTCCTCATCAACTCCAACGAGGTTGCGGAAGCCATCAATCAACATCTCGTGGAGATCATGAACGCCGTTCAATCGGTGTTCAACGTAACGCCGCCGGAGCTTACGGCCGACATTATGGAAAAGGGCATCATTCTTTCGGGCGGCAGCTCCCAACTCCGCGATCTCGAAGAATTCTTCAAGCGATCGCTCGGCGTTTCCGCGTACGTTGCGGAAGACCCCATCCTTTGCGTTGCAAAGGGGACCGCCATGGTCTTGAGCCACTTGGACGTTTATAAACGGACGCTTTTGAACAAGCGTTAATCGATGCTTTTTGGTTACGACGACAAAATCGAATTTTTCAAGAAGCTTATTGGAAAAGACGATTTAGCTCACGCGTACCTTTTTTACGGCGAACCGGAGACGGGCAAGTTTTCGTTTGCTTCGTTTCTTTCGAGGTTCCTTGAAAATCCGGAATCATTGGACGGGAACGGCATCCTCCTCGATGCGCTCGTTGTGCGAAGCGAAGAAGGGAGGACCCTCGGCATCGACGAAGTTCTCCGGGTGCAGGAATTTTTATACCAGCGGCCGCTCGTTTCGAAGCGGCGAACGGTCATTGTGGACGACGCCTCGAGCCTTACGCGGGAAGCGCAAGGAGCGCTCTTGAAGATTGTGGAAGAACCTCCGCAAAGCTCGCTCATCATCTTCATATCATCCGACAAGCGCGATCTCTTCGATGCACTCCTTTCGCGCGTGGAGAAAATTTATTTTCCGACGCTTCCCGCGTCCGTCATCGAAGAAGGGCTGGAGAAACTGTATCGGCTGGACAAAGAAAAGGCGAAAAAGATCGCCGCAGTCTCGTTCGGAAGATTCGGCAGGGCGGTTACGATTGCAGCGGGGAAGCCCGCTGCGGCGGCGGAAGAAGAGGACGAAGAAGATCTTTCGAAGGAACTTTCGGATGCTATCGTGAAGCTGTACCGCGGAGGAGTCGTAAAAAATCAAAAATTCCTTTCGTGGCTCTTGGAACGCGAAGTGTTCATAAAGCGCTACAAAAGGTATAATTTGAACATGAAGTTGCAAAAGAAGGTCGTCGATGCGGTTTTAAAAAGGGTAAGCTGATGGCGGAACAACAGATCGAAAAAATAAAAAGGGAAGGAGAAGCGGTCGTCGCGGCGCTCAAAAAGGTGTATTCCGGCGTCAGGGCTTCGCGTCCGAATACCGCACTCGTCGAGGACATCCGCGTCGACTACTACGGCCAAACGATGCCGGTGAAGCAGTTGGGAACGATCGGCGTCCATCCGCCCCGGGAAATAGACATCCAGATTTGGGATCAAAACGCGGTGCCCTTGGTCGCAAAGGCGATCGAGGCTTCAACGCTCCATCTTTCCGCGAACGTTTCCGGCAACTCGATCAAGATCAATCTTCCGGAGTTAAGCCAAGAACGGCGCGAGGAACTCGTAAAGTACGTGAAGAAAGTGACGGAAGAACACAAGATCCAAGTGCGCCACTTGCGGGATGAAATAAACAGAGACGTTCAGGTATCGTTCGATGCGGGCGAATTGAGCGAGGATCAAAAATTCAAATTGAAGGAAGGTATTCAAAAGGAAATCGACAAAATCAACGAGGAAATAGAGGAGCTCTTGGGGGGGAAGATAAAAGAGATAGAAGAGTAATTCCAAAATCTAAATTCCAAATGTTAAAAACATCCCGCCCTTCGGTTTTTGGATTTTGACATTAATTTGGCATTTGTCATTTGGGTTTTGGCATTAATTTCAACTTGTTTGTATAATTCAAGCAATGGATATTGTATTGGTCATATTGGGATTGGCGCTCTTGATTTTGGGGCATGAATTCGGCCATTTTTCGGCGGCCAAATTCTTGAAGATGAAGGTGGAAGAATTCGGCATCGGGTTTCCGCCGCGGCTCTTCGGGAAAAAGAAGGGGGAGACGATCTACAGCGTGAACGCGCTGCCGTTCGGCGGCTTCGTGAAGATCTACGGTGAAGACGGAGAAGATAACTGAGATCCGAAGGCCTTCCTCAATAAATCCTTTTGGCAAAAATCGGCCGTGGTCCTTGCGGGGATCGTCATGAATTTTTTGATCGGGTGGGTGATGCTCGCAATTGTTCTCATGGTCGGTACCGCCCCGCACCTCATGATCACGAGCGTTGAAAGTAACTCGCCGGCAATGCAAGCGGGGCTCAAGTCCGGGGACGTGATCAAAAGTGCCGAGGTTGGCGGAAAAACATTCACCGACCCGGTGAGTGATACCGATTTTGCGGCAGCCGTAAAGAACGCGAGCGATCCCGCGGTCCAGCTCACCATCCTTCGGAACGGGTCGGCGGTCTCGGTGTCGCTTGATAAAAGATTGAATCCGCCGCCGGGGCAAGGAGCCATCAGCGTCGGCTTGTCGGAAATCGGCATGCCACCGGAGCCGTTTTTCCAAAGCCTCTCCGACGCTGCCGTCGAAGTTTGGAATTTCTCACTGCTCATTTTCGGAGGCCTCTGGACGCTCGTTTCGGGAATTTTCGTCAATCCTTCGGTTGTGAATGAAGTTGCGGGGCCGGTCGGCATCGTTGTTCTCGCTTCCAATGCGACGTCCATCGGCATCGCTTATTTGATACAGCTCTTGGCGCTCATTTCGGTGAACTTGGCCGTATTGAATTTGATTCCTTTTCCGGCGCTCGACGGCGGAAGATTTTTGATATTCGTCATCGAAAAGATGAGAAAAATGAAAATTTCTGCGAAGGTGCAGCTCGCAGTGAACGGTGCGGGATTTGCCCTTCTCATCCTCCTCATGGTTTTCGTCACGTTCAACGACGTCAAAAACTTGGTCATTCGCTGATAACATGGAACACCACAACAATAAGAAAAAGAAGATTGCAGTTCTCGTGGGAGGACCGTCGCATGAGCACGACGTTTCGCTCCAAAGCGGGAGGAAGGTTCTCGAACATTTGCCGAAGGAGAAATACGAAGGCAGGGAGATTTTGGTCAGTATGGCGGGGGAGTGGCCGATACTGCCCGAACGCCTGCCGGAGTTTTATGATGCGGCGTTCGTTGCCATGCATGGCACGTACGGCGAGGATGGGACGGTCCAGCGGATCTTGGAAGAGATCGGCATGCCGTATACCGGATCGAATTCATCGGTTTCCGCTCTCGGCATGAACAAATTCTTGTCGCTTCGAATGTTCAAAATTGCGGGCCTTGAGGTGCCCCCGACGCTTTTTTTCTCGAGGAGCCACTATCTCCGCGATAAAAACGACGTTTTGGAAAAGATTTCGCACCATTTGAAAAAACCGTGGGTTTTGAAGCCGAATTCATCCGGGTCGTCCGTCGGCGTGAAGATCGTGGACGATAAAACGGAGCTTTTGACGTCGCTTGATTTCATTTTTCAAGAATTCAAGGATGTGATCGTTCAAGAATTCATCGAGGGGAAGGAGGTGACGTGCGGCGTCATGGACTACGGGTATCCCGAAAGTGCGTTCCCGCTCGTCCCGACGGAGATCATTCCGGTGAAGCGCAGGTTCTTCGATTACACGGCCAAGTATGAAGCCGAAGCACACGAAGAAATAACGCCGGCAAGGATCCCCGCGCCGTACCTGAAGGAGGTGCGGAGGATCGCTCTTGCCGCCCATAAGCTTATCGGAGCAAGGCATTTTTCGAGGACCGATATGATCATCGGGAAGGACAAGAAAATTTACGTTCTCGAGATCAACACGATTCCGGGCCTTACGGAAAACAGTTTGGTGCCGCAGGAAGCGGAAGCATACGGCATTCCCTTTCCGAAGTTTCTGGATATCGTTTTGGAATCAACTTTGAAGGAAGGACCAAAGAAGAAATCTCCACCGAGGAAGGTCTAGGGGGCGGATTTCTTGTTTCTCCTCCCAAACACGCTATGCCAAGTCCCGGCGAGACTTGGCCGCTCGCTCTCGACCTCGCTCTTCCGCCTCCGGCGGAAACCATGCCCGCTCGGTCTCCGAGACGGTTTTATCGGAGAAACGAAAAATCTGCACTTTGCTTGAGGGAGGTTTCTTTGGTAATATTGGTTATTATGCGGCAATCCAAGCTACTCTTTAAAACGCAAAAAACGCCGCCGAAAGATGAAGTGGCAATAAACGCCCAGCTTCTGATTCGGGCGAATTTCGTCCACAAGCTCATGGCCGGCGTTTATTCGTACTTGCCGCTCGGTTTTCGCGTGCGCGAGAAAGTCATGACGATCATTCGGGAAGAGATGAATGCGCTCGGCGCGGCGGAACTTTTGATGCCGTCCTTGCAGCCGAAGTCGGCTTGGGAAGCGAGCGGCCGGTGGGAAGGTCTCGCGAAGATCATGTACCAATTTCAAGATCATTCAGGCCGCGACGTCGGCCTCGGCGTGACGCACGAAGAAATCGTGGCGCTCCTCGCGCAAGGAGTCATCGATTCGTATGCGGACCTGCCGAAGTACGTCTATCAAATTCAAGCGAAATTCCGGGACGAGCCGCGGGCAAAATCGGGGATCCTTCGGGGGCGCGAATTCACCATGAAAGATATGTACAGTTTCCACGCGGACGAAGCGTCGCTCAATGATTTTTATGAAGACAGCAAAAAGGCGTACTTGAACGTTTTTGATCGGTGCGGCCTCAAGGCGTATGTTACCGAAGCATCCGGCGGAGATTTTTCCAAGAGCTACTCCCATGAATTCATGGTGGAAACGCCGGCAGGCGAGGATGAAACGTACCTTTGCCGCCTGTGCGGTTTTGCGCGAAACAAAGAGATCGCCGACTTCAAAAAAGGTGAGCAGTGCCCAACGTGTACGGCGGGCGTTCTCGAAAAAGTGAAGACCGTGGAAGTGGGGAACATCTTCAAGTTGGGAACGAAATATTCCGAAGCGGCGAATTTGAATTTTAAAGATAAAGAGGGTAATCTGAAACCCGTTGTTATGGGATCGTACGGCATCGGGGTGGAACGCCTTATGGGAACCGTCGTCGAGGTCCATCACGACGAGCGGGGCATTGTGTGGCCTGAAGCGGTCGCGCCGTTCAAAGCTCACCTCCTCCTTCTCGGAGAACCCAATGAAGAGCTTCAGAAATTCGCGGACGGGGTATATAATGAACTCGAAAAAGCGGGCATCGAAACCCTCTTCGACGATCGAATGAAGGTTTCGGCGGGGGAGAAGTTTTACGACGCCGATTTGATAGGGATTCCGTGGCGAATCGTCGTGAGCGAAAAGACGATGGTCCAAGACAAAGTGGAGGTGAAAAAAAGAAATGCCAAAGAATCGAACCTCATGAAGGTCAAAGAGTTCGTACAACACATCAAAAAGTAAAGCGTATGATTTTGAAAAAAATAGTCGGCGTTGATCTCGGGACCGACACGACACAAGTGTATTTGAAGGGAGTGGGAATCGTTTTGAACGAGCCTTCGATCGTCGCATTCAACAACCGGACGAATCGGGTGGTTGCCGTGGGTCTTGAGGCCAAACGGATGCTTTCGCGGACGCCTTCCCACGTGACGGCCTTGCGGCCGATTACGAACGGCGTTATTGCCTATTTCGACATGGCAAAGGAAATGATCCAGCGTTTTTTCAAAACGAAAACGCTGCCGTGGTCATGGTTCACGGAAACGATCGTTTCCGTACCGACGAACTTGACCGAAGTGGAACGGAAATCGGTTGAGGATCTCTTTAAGGAAATCGGCGTCAGCAAGGTATACCTCGTCGAGGAGCCGGTTGCGGCGGCTTTGGGGAGCGGCCTCGACATCGTGCGTCCGACGGCGCATTTGGTCGTCGATATTGGTGCCGGCACGACTGACATGGCCATCATTTCCATGAACGGTATCGTCGTCTCGCGTCGCTTGAAGATTGCGGGCGACCATTTCAATCAAGAGATCATCCGGGGAGTGAAGGATGAAATGAAGCTTTATATCGGAGAACCGACGGCCGAAGAAATAAAGATGGCCGTTGGGTCCGCCATCCCGCAGTTGGAAAAGTTGGATATTGTGATCCGGGGGCGCGACGCGGTTTCCGGCCTTCCCCGGGAAACGAGCGTTCGCGATACGCAAGCCCGGTATTGGCTTTTGAAATCCTTGAAGGTGATGGTCGACAGCTTGAAAGAGCTTATCGACATTACGCCGCCGGAGCTTACCGGAGACATTTATAAAAACGGCATTTATCTTTGCGGAGGCGGGAGTCTTCTTCGCGGTGTAGGGCAGCTTTTCGAAAAAGAAATCGGAGTGAAGGTTCATTTAGTTGACGAGCCGCTCCTTTGCGTCATTCGAGGGGTAGGAATCATAACCGAGAACATGAGTTTCTACGATGGCGTATTGGAAAGTTTTTCAACGCCCTCGCCCATTAAAGTATGAGAGCAGTTAAAGTGTCGGTTTTGGGTGTTGCCATTCTTATTCTGGCGCTTCTTTTCTTTTTATTCAGGCAAGGCATCTCTTTATTTTTTCAAAATCTCAGGATGGCCTTTGCGGGGACGGCAGACACGAGTTTGAGCTATCAAAGCCTTTTGGATTTCAAAATGGCAGTGGAAGGATCGTCTTCGAAAGGGTTAACGTCTGCCACTTCGACAGATACGATGGACGGATACCACGTCGTCGCCGCAGACGTGTTTTCGAATTATCCCTTCAATAATTATTCGCTCCTCATTGTGAACGCCGGATCGAACGAACATCTTGCGGTTGGCATGCCGGTTCTTGCCGGGAACAACGTCCTCTTGGGGAAGATCACGTCCGTGTCGGATCATACATCGGAAGTGCAAACATTCTTCGATCCGTCGTGGAAAAGCTCCGTTTTCGTCGGAGATGCGAAAACGAGCGGCCTTTTGGACGGCGGACCGTCACCCTTTGTCGATTTCATACCAAAGAATGCGACGACGAGCGCCGGAATGACCGTCACGAATGCCGATGCCGGTTTCCCCCTGGGACTCCTTGTGGGGTCAGTTGATTCGGTGCAAAGCATCAATAACAATTTATGGCAAAGTGCGAAGATAAAAACGCTTTTCGATTTGTCGTCGCTGCGCCAAGTTTTCGTCGTCACCAACTTTAAGTAGCTTCCCATGAAAGAAATTTACGTACTGTCGTCATTTTTGGCGGTGTCCGTCGTAATTGCTTTTGCGTTCGTGTCGCGGGTGTTCGCGATCGACGGCGTGAATCCAGACCTTCCGCTGCTTTTCTTCGCGTGGCTTTCGAGCTTTCCCCCGAAAAAGAAGATCGGGTTCCGGAGCTTCCTTCTTCTCCTTGTCGTTTTTTCTTGTGCCGTGTTCTTCTTGGGGAAATTTTGGCTTCCCGAGATCGCCATCTTCGACGTTATCCTCCTCGCTTGTTTTTACGCCTCGAGGTTTTTGACCGCCAATTGGTTTCTGGATTTTCTTATCATCCAAATTGCGGCCACGTTCGTCTTTTACGGCGCTTCGGCCCTTTTGGTGAGGTCGTCGTTCGTTTTCCCGCTCGTCTGCTTTGAGGCGGTTTACGGAATCGTGATTTCGTTGTTCGTGTGGCCGGTAATGAGAAAAATAACACCATGAGCCCGAGCGATCTGCACTTGAGCGACGTCTTGACCGATGAATACTCGGAGGAGGATTTCATCGAGGTTCCTCTTTCGGATCGGGCCTTCCGGTATTTTTTCTTCATTGCCGTGGCGGTCTTTGCCGTCATTCTCGTGCGTTCATTTTATCTTGGCGTTTCGAGAAACGGCTTTTATGCCGAGAAGGCCACTGACAACGTTTCGAATTTGAGCGTGGAGGTCGCTCCGCGCGGGATCATCAACGACACGTTCGGCAATCCGCTCGTCGAAAATGTCCCCTCGTTCAACGTTTTCGTTTCTCCCGTCGATTTGCCGAAGGACGAGACGGCAAAGAACGCTGTTTTGGATTCGGTCGTTGCGACGCTCGGTTTGAATAAGGCCTCGACGACGGCGGAACTTTCGAGCGCGGGTTCCAATCCGGCGGATAAGATCCTTTTGAAAAGCGACATCGACCACAATGAACTGATAAGCCTTTCGAGTCAAAACTTGCCCGGCATTGAGATTCTACCGTCGTTCAAGATGATCGATACGACGCCCCTGAAATTCTCCCACCTCATTGGTTACTCTTCCCTCGCGACGGCGGACGACTTGAAAAGTAACCCGGATCTGACGTCGAACGATCTGGTCGGCAGGGCCGGTCTCGAGGAGTACTACGACAACTATTTGCGGGGGATAGACGGCAAGCAGGTGTTTCTTACGAATGCCGCCGGCAAAATTCAAGGGGAGAACGTGGTGCGAAATCCCGTACAGGGCGATACGGTGAACACGTACATTGATTCCGGTTTGCAGAGCTATTTTTACGACAGCCTTCAAAACGACATCAATGCTCTCGGAAGAAATATCGGAGCCGGTATCGCCATAGATCCGCAAAACGGCCACGTTTTGGCTCTCTTCAATATCCCGGGATACGATCCCAATAACATTGCGAGCTATTTAAACGCGCCCTATCAGCCGCTTTTCAATCGTGCCGTGTCGGGTCTTTATAGTCCCGGATCGACGATCAAGCCACTCGTTGCAACGGCAGCTTTGACCGAGGGGATTTTGGATCCGAATCATCAGATCTTTTCGCCCGGCTACCTTTACGTTCCGAACCCGTACGATCCTTCGCATCCCACGAAATTCCTGGACTGGCAATACCAAGGTTGGGTCGACTTGTATTCGGCTCTCGCGCGATCGAGCGACGTCTACTTTTACGAAGTGGGCGGCGGCTTTGGGGATCAGCAGGGGCTTGGTATCACGCGCCTCAAAAAATGGTGGCAAAAGTTCCTCCTTGATAAGCCGACGGGAATCGATTTGCCGGGAGAAGAAAGCGGCTTTTTGCCAGACCCCGCATGGAAGCAAAGAACCCAGCATACGGCGTGGACGCTCGGGGACACCTTCAACGTTTCGATCGGTCAAGGAGCCCTTACTATGACACCGATCGAACTTTTGGATTACATAGGTGCGGTTGCGAACGGCGGGAAGATCTACAAACCGGAGATCATGAAGAACGTCGTGGATCAAAACGGCAACATCATCGCGCAAAGCGAGCCGCAAGTTTTGAGCGATTTAAGTTCGGAGATCGGAAAGTATTTGCCGCTCGTGCAAAAAGGGATGGAGGACGGCGTTTCGAAGCCCTACGGCACCGCTTACATGCTCCACGATTTGCCGATTCAGGTCGCGGCGAAAACGGGTTCGGCGCAGGTCAAGAACAATGCCGAGACGAATGCCTTTTTCGTGGGATACGCCCCCGCCCAAAATCCCCAAATTGCCATCGTGATCTTGGTTGAAAACGCCAAGGAAGGAAGCTTGAACGTCGTGCCGGTGGCGCGCGACGTTTTTCTGTGGTATTATGAGAATCGTCTGAAAAACCAGTCAAATCAATAAAAATGGCTAAAAATTACTTAACGAAGGAAAGGTACGAGGAATTGAAGAAAGAGCTCGACGAGTTGAAGCTTGGCGGCCGCCAATCGGTCGGAGAGAGGCTTCGGCACGCAAAAGAGCTCGGCGATCTCTCCGAAAATGCCGAGTATCAAGCCGTCCGGGAAGAGCAAGGCCTCCTCGAAAAGAGAATAGCGGATCTGGAGGATCTTTTGGAAAATTCATCGCTCATCGATAAAGCAGCCGGCGGAGAAACGGTAAAGGTGGGGTCCAACGTTGATTTGAAAAAAAATGGGGCGGAAACGGTGTCGTACACCGTCGTCGGTTCCAATGAAGCTGACCCGACGAAAGGGTTGATCTCCAATGCTTCTCCCTTAGGGAAAGGCCTTTTAGGGAAAAGGGTGGGGGATCAGGTTACGGTAAGCGCTCCCAAAGGAAAGATGGAATATACCATCTTGAAGATCAAGTAAAGCAAAAACAGATGCTCGAGGATATTATCGGAGAGCGAAAACAAAAGCTCGAAAAGTGGGGAGCATTCGGCGATCCGTATCCGCCGCGGGTGAAGAAAAGCGACGGTGCCAAGTTTTTGGCGGAACATTTTTCAAAACTCGAGTCGTCCGGCAAAAAAGTTTCCTTGGACGGTAGGGTGACGAGCGTCCGTGATCAAGGGAACATCCTTTTCATCGACCTGCAGGACGAATCCGGCAGGATGCAGGCGGTTGTAAGCAAGCGGGACACGAAGAATTTCTCCGTCGTCAAAACCTCGCTCGATGTGGGTGATTTTCTGTCTGTTTCGGGAACCCTTTTCAAAACCAAGAAGGGGGAGAAAAGCATCCTCGGGAGAGAAGCTCTCATCATCGCGAAAAGCCTGAGGCCGATCCCCAAAGAATGGTTCGGGCTCTCCGACGTCGAAACGAAACTCCGCAAACGCTATCTCGATTCGATCGTAAACCCCTACGTCCGCGAGCTTTTCAGAAAAAAGAATTTGTTTTGGAGAACCGTTCGAGAATTTCTGATGGACGAAGGGTTTCTGGAGGTTGAAAACCCCGTTCTCGAAGCGGTACCGGGAGGGGCGGAGGCGGAGCCGTTCGTGACGCATCACAACGCGCTTGACGAAGATTTTTATCTAAGGATTTCGCTCGAACTACCCTTGAAGAAGATGCTCGTCGGCGGTTTCGAAAAGGTTTTTGAGATCGGACGCATTTTCAGGAACGAGGGCATTGATCGGGAACATCTCCAGGATTACACCCAGATGGAATGCTACTTAGCATACGCCGACTACAACGACATGATGAAGCTCACGGAAAAGCTCTACAAAAAAATCGTGAAGAGTGTTTGCGGCTCAATGAAATCGAAGAGGGGGAACGAAACCATCGATTGGAGCAAGCCGTGGAAAAAAATGGAATACTTCGATCTGTTTAAGAAGTATACGGCTCTGGATCTTACGAAAGCTTCCGTGGAAGATTTGAGGCGCGAAGCGAAGAAATTGAAACTCGACTTCGGGTCGGGCGACAGCAAGGGGAGGCTCATCGATCTTATCTATAAGAAAATGGTACGGCCGCACCTCGTTCAGCCGTGCTTTTTGGTGAACCCGCCGGTCGAAATAGAACCGCTTGCAAAGCGGATCCCCGGCGATCCTCGTCGGGTTGAACGTTTCCAGATCATGGCCGGGGGAACTGAGCTTGGCAAGGGATTTTCGGAACTCAACGATCCGATCGACCAAAAAAAGCGGTTCGAAGAGCAGGCAGTCCTTCGGAAAGGCGGCGATAAGGAAGCGCAAATGATGAACGAGGATTTCGTTGAGGCCCTGGAATACGGCATGCCTCCCGCCGGAGGGTTCGGGATGTCGGAACGCGTCTTCGCCGTCCTCATGGATATACCCATCAGGGAGGCGGTGTACTTTCCTCTCATGAGGAGGGAGAAATAACAAAGCTCAAATGACAAATTACAAATCAATGTTAAAGGTCAAATATCAAAACGTTTTTAGTATTCAGTCATTTGGATTTGATTTGGCGTTTGGAATTTGGATTTTGAAATTAATTTAAAACCATGCTTGATGTAAAACTCATACGGGAAAATCCCGAGCGTGTGAAGGCGGGAGTCGTCAAAAAGAAGATCGACCCGAAGCTCGTCGACAAGTTTTTGCGTCTCGACGAGGAATGGAGAGTGAAGACAAAAGCGCTGGAAGATCTTGCTGCGGAGCAGAACGTCATAAGCCGCGAAATGGGTCAAAACCAAAGCCAAGATCTTTTGAGCAAGGCCCAACTTTTGAAGCAGCGGATTACCGACATCGAAGCCGAACGCGACGTCTTGTCTTCCAAGCGAGATGACATTTTAAATAAACTGCCGAATCTGCCATTCGACGACGTCCCGCTTGGCAAGGATGAATCGGAGAACAAGATTCTCCGCGAAGTCGGCAAAAAGAAAAATTTCAAATTCAAGCCGAAGGATTACCTCGCGATCGCAGAAAAATTGGGGATCGTGAACGTCAAGAAAGCGACGGAAATAGCCGGTTCGCGGTTCGGTTATTTGATGGGTGACGCTGCCCTCCTCGAATTTGCCCTCGTAAGGCTGGCTTTCGACACGCTCGTCAAAGAAGGGTTTACGCCGGTCGTTCCGCCCGTCATGATAACTCCCACGGTCTATCGGGAAATGGGGCGCCTTGCGGCGGACCAAAAGGAGGACAAGTATTACCTCCCCAAGGATGAATTGTATTTGGTCGGCAGCTCCGAACATACGATGGGGCCCTTGGGAAGAGGAGAGGTTTTTGAGACTTCGTCGTTGCCCAAGCGGTTCGTCGGGTTCTCGACGTGTTTCCGACGCGAGGCGGGATCGTACGGCAAAGATACCAAGGGGATTTTGAGGGTTCATCAGTTCGACAAGGTTGAAATGTACTCGTTTGTGGAACCGGAAAATTCGGAGCGCGAACATAAATTTCTCTTGAGCATGCAGGAAAAGTTGGTCAGCGCCTTGGAGCTTCCGTACCGGATTGTGGAAATTTGCACGGGCGACATGGGGTGGACCGATGCTCGGCAGTTCGATGTTGAAACGTGGATGCCGGGTCAAGGCGAAGCGGGCGAATACCGCGAAACCCACTCCTGTTCCAATACCACTGATTTTCAAACGCGCGGCATCAACGCGAAATATAAAACGAAAGACGGCAAAAAAGAATTCCTGTATGCCTTGAACGCAACCGGATTCGCCATCGGGAGGATTTTGATCGCCATCATTGAAAATTACCAAACGGAAGACGGGGGAGTGGAAGTTCCGAAGATTCTGCGCGATTATCTCGGGAAGGATAACATAGAGCCTTAGTTCACATGAAGAAATTCTTCAAATTCGTTCTGGGGGTTGTCGTCCTCGCCGGGGCGCTTTACGTTTGCTACCTCGGGTATACCGAGTGGTATCTTGCGGGAGGAATTTCGAAGGCAACCAATGCGGTGCAGCAAAACGCCTCGACTACTCTCGCGAATGCGAAAAATTCGATCATTGCGGGAGCCGAGAATCTTATCGCGAAGAATGCAGCCGATATCATAAAATACGTGGGGAACCAACTGTCCTCGGTGGGGAACAGTTTGGCTCCCGGTTCGTCTACTTCGCCATCTTCTTCGACTCCGCCGTCCTTCTACGATAACCAAGTGATACCCGTTTCTTCTTCGACGCCGGGTTCGTTTTCCGTTCCGCCGCCCCCCGTGTCGCTTTTGACGCACGTGAATTCCTCGATTTCGATTTCTCTCGTTGCAAGCGGAGCATACGAAGTGAAATGGGGGGATGGAACGCTTGAAGACGGAACGGCGAGCGGCACGTCGAGTGTTACGGTCGTTTCTCACAGCTGGAAAAAACCCGGTGACTATACCATTACGGTTACGACGGGAATTTCGGCGAGCAGCAGTTCTTACTCGTTGCCGATAAGAGTGTTAGAATAAGAACAATTGTATTTTAAGTATGAAGGATGCTTTGGAAAAATACCGCGTGACGGGGGAGCGGAAGGCTAAGAAAAAACGATTCAAGTTTTATTTGATCCTTGGCCTTTCTACGATGGCGCTTTTGCTTTTGATTTTTGCGGCAAAGCTCGCCATTTCATGGCAAGGGCTCGAAGTTTCTTCCATTTCGGTCTCTAATCCGACGGCCGTCCCTAATGCGGCGATCGTGACCGCTCTGCGGAACGAAATGCTGCAAAGCAGGCTGCGGGCCGTGATCGGCCCCAATAACATCCTTTTTTGGGGACTGGGAGCGAAGCCGTCGTCCTTGGGGATTTTACCCGAGCTTCGGAGCGTTACCGTGGATTCCAATCTTCTCAAGAAAACCGTTTCCATCGATGCCGTCCCGAGAGTGCCGTTCGGCGTGATTTGCGAAGCGACGACGACCACCTGCTTCACGTTTGACGACAACGGTGTCATTTTTTCCGCTTCACCGGACGTCGAGGGCCCGCTTATTTTGAAGGTCAATGATATGACGGGGAGAAATTTGATACTCGGAGAAACCATTTTGCCGCAGGATAGTTGGTTCAAAAACTTTATGTCCGTCGTTCAGGGTTTTTCCGCAGCCCACCTTGCGATTAAGGAGGTCGACTTCAACGATTTTTCGCTCCGGGAGTGGCAAGTGGTGCCGCTCCAAGGTCCGGTCTTTTACTTCAGTTTCGATTTCGCTCCCGACAATCTCGGTTATCTTTTAACGACGCTGACCCAGCGGATGAATTTTGCGAAGACAACTTACGTGGACTTCAGGGTCCTGGACCGCATCTACTACAAATAAAATGCCAAAGCTCAAATGATAAATTTCAAATCAATGTCAAAGGTCAAAACGTTTTCAGTGTTCAGTCATTTGGGCTTGATTTGACATTTGGAATTTGGATTTTGAAATTCACAGGTGTGCTATGATTAATAAAAAGCTATGAGACGACTCAAGCAAGAAAAGGGCTTTTCCTTAATAGAGCTTTTGATCTACATCGCGATTTTCGCGGTAGTTTCCATTTTTTTGGTCGCGATACTTACGACGTTCACCAGAATTCAAGTTCAGCAAACCGCTTCCAATGAAGTAAACCATCAAATCAGCTTCGTTTCGAGTGTAGTAAAACAAATGGTTCAAAATTCAAGCTTGGTTGATATGACGGATGGCGTTGCAACGTCGACCATCGATCTCCGGATGGCGTCGTCGTCCGCCGACCCCACGCTCATTTATGCGAGCGGCACGATGGTGTACTTGGAACAAGGAAGTTCTTCTCCCGTTGCTCTTACGAACTCGAATGTTAATGTAACCAACTTTTCGGCGACAAAATACGAAAGTCCCGGCGGGGCTTCAATCGTCCAGGTCAATATGTCTTTGGCATACAATAACTCCAGCCCCGCAAATCAGTTCAGTCAATCGCTGCAGATCGCCGCGGCGAGGATTTCCGCCGCGACGTTCGATTCCTCGATCTATCCGGCAAGCTCGACGTCCTTGGATTTAGGAAGCGCGGCAAATCCCTGGGGAAACGGCTACTTCAGTCAAAACTTGAATGTCTCGGGTCAAATAAACTCCGGTTCGGGTGTTTCCGGAGCGACCGCCATGAAGGCGAACGGCAACATTGGCTTTTCGAGTGCAGCTCAAGGATTGATCCTCATGTCGCCGGGCGGTAGTTGTTTTCTGGTCGGCGTGAATGCATCGGGAACCCTCGCGACGAGTCTCGTCACCTGCCCGTAGGGTGCTATGAGAAGCTTATGAAACTTTTTCTTACCTCGAGCGTCCACGGCGTGGCGCATGATATTGCGAAGCGGATCGATCTCTCGAAAGACAGTAAACTCGCTTTCATCGATACGGCCGCCGAGCCGGAGGAGGGGGACAAAGCGTGGCTCAAAAAAGACCGGCAATCACTCGTGGATGCCGGATTTTCAGTTACCGACTACTCCATAACCGGCAAAACCAGAGGCCAACTCGAAGATGATCTCGACAAATTCGACTATCTCTATCTTTCCGGCGGAAATACTTCCTACCTCCTCGAACAATCCCGAAAATCTGGTTTCTTCCCGCTGATTCAGGAATTGGTGAGGGAAAAAGGAAAGACCTATATCGGTACGAGTGCGGGATCGATCATTGCCGGACCGAAAATTCCAGACTATCTCCTGGAAGAGGGAGCGGGGTCTCAAGATGTGACCGGATATGGCTTTGTGAATTTCACCCTCGTGCCGCATTGGGGGGATGAGGATTTTAAGGACAAATATCTGCGGGGCAGATTGGAAATGGCGTATCGGAGGGATCAAGTGCCGCTTCTCCTTCTCACGAATAACCAGTATGTCTCAATCGACGGCGACCATATGGAGATCGTCGACGTACGAGACTAAATCTCCGTAAAAGTTTTGAGGGATAAAGTGTTAGAATTGAAGCATGGCTGAGGAAAAGAGGGTTTGCCAAAATTGCAAACAGGAATTCACGATCGAACCGGATGATTTTGGGTTTTACGAGAAGATCAAAGTCCCGCCGCCGACGTTTTGTCCGCGATGTCGGGTTCAGCGGCGGTTCGTCTTTAGAAATGAGCGGTTCGTTTATAAAAGGAAAAGCGACTATTCCGGAAAGGAGATTTTTGCCGGATATGCGAACGATGCGCCGGTAAAGGTTTTTGAGACGGATGTATGGGACTCAGACCAGTGGGATGCAATGGAATACGGCCGTGACATCGACTGGGAGAAGCCATTCCTTGAGCAGCTCCTTGAGCTCCACGGAAAAATTCCTCGCCCGGCCCTTGGAGTGATTAACATGGAAAACAGTGACTACTGCAACAATGCTTCGGCGGGGAAGAACTGTTACATGCTTTTCAATTTCGCTTACGCTGAGAATTGTTTGTATGGGACGCGGGTGACGTTCTCCGAGGACAGCATGGACTGCTCCTCGGTGAATAAAAGCAGCCTGGTATATGACAGTTTTCAGGTAGACCGGAGCAGCCGCGTTTTTCATTGCTCCTTCTGCGAAGATTCGAGTGATGTGTATTTCTCCAGGGATTTGAAGAACTGCCATGATTGTTTCGGGTGTGTCGGATTGAGGAATAAACAATACTGCATCTCGAATGAGCAATATTCCAAAGAAGAATATTTCGGAAAATTGAAGCAGTTTCCTCTGGGTTCCTTTTCGTTTGTTGAGAGACAGAAGAAGGAGAGCCGTCTATTTTGGAATCGTTTTCCCGTCAAATTTTTTACCGGCATTTCAAACAGCAACGTGAGCGGCGAGTATCTGGCGCACTCCAAGAACGTTTTCTCGTCGTATATTGTCGAAGGAGGGGAAAACGTGAAATATTCGCAATACCTCTATGTTCCCACGAGTAAAGAGGTATACGACCATACCCTGTGGGGCGAGAAGTCGGAATTGACGTATGAGTGCATGCAGGTGGGAGACAACGTCAATAACGTGCGCTTTACCGCCAATTCGTGGCCCGGCTTGGACGACATTCAGTACTGCATTTATTGCAAATCCAATTCGCACCTTTTCGGTTGTGTCGGTTTAAAAAAGAAAGAGTATTGTATTTTGAACAAGCAGTATTCGAAAGAGGAGTACGAAGCGCTCGTGCCGAAGATCATTCAGCACATGAAAGATATGCCGTACGTCGATCGGAAAGGAAAGGTATACCGGTACGGCGAGTTTCTTCCGCCGGAATTTTCTCCGTTCGCATACAACGAGACCATTGCCCAAGAATTTTTTCCCCTCACGAAAGAGGAGGCCGTTGCCGAAGGGTATCGGTGGCGGGATGCGGAAAAGAGGGACTATCGGATAACGAAGAAGCCGACAGAAGTCCCCGATGACATCAAAAACATCCCCGACTCGATAGTACGGGAGATCATCGGCTGTGCGCACGAGGGGGAGTGCAACGAGCAATGCACGGAAGCCTTTCGCATTACACCCGACGAACTTTCCTTTTATCGTCGCATGGAGATTCCCGTTCCACATCTCTGCCCGAGCTGCCGTCATGTGGAACTTTTAAAACAGAGGAATCTTATTGATCTCTGGCACCGGAAATGCCAGTGCGCCGGGACAAAGTCCAAGAATGGAGTTTTTGCCAATACCTCGAAGCATGCCCACGGCGATAGCCCTTGTCCCAACGAATTTGAAACGAGCTACGCGCCCGACCGCCCCGAGATCGTGTATTGCGAGGCGTGCTACAACGCGGAGGTAGCTTAGGTTATCCACAGATTTTGGGGCCCCCCGGAGGCCTTTAAAATTTAAAGGCCTCCCGGTCTCCCTCAATTTTTGAAGGAGAGCGGGGGGCCAAAATTTGGAAATATCATTCGCCCTCCGGCGCTTGAGGGAATGTGATAAGATCTTACTATGGCAAGGCGGAGATATTATAGAGATAACAATAATGTGGAACGCTTCCTGGCGGGAGTTTTAACTTTAGCCATTGTAGCTTTAGTCTGGTATTTCATTACTAGTCCAGCGAAAGCAATTTCTTATTTGGTGGCGGTCCTTATTATCGCCGTTGCCTTCATACTTTTGATGAAGTGGTTCGAAAGAAGGCGTTCTAATAATTTATCGAGTAAATTAAGAGATCCTGGTCAGGATGACAAAGATACATACTTCGTAGCAGTGAAGGTATTTCTTGAACGGGAGGGGAAGCTGCTCATTTTGAAAGATAATTTTGGAGATTGGGATTTGCCGGGAGGCAGAATAAAGAAAGACGAATTCGAAACGCCAATCAATCAGATTATCAAACGAAAGATGTCAGAAGAGCTCGGTGATGACATCCAATACACTATCGGCAAGCCCGTTGTTTTTATGCGTCATGAACGACAGGAGGCGATCCCCGGCAACCCGATTGTGAGGATCTTCGCCGTCGGATATTCTGGAACCTTGAATGATGGCGAAATAAAAACGTCGGAGCGACACCCAGAATTTTTGTGGGTTGATCCGAAAAACTTCAGGCCGGAGGACTATTTTAAGGGTGGTTGGCTTAAGGGCGTCCAAGAATATTTAGCGCTCCAAAAATAGGCTATTTGTTCTGATATAATGAATTCATGGAATTAAAAGACCTGATTGCCAGGGCACTATCGGTGAGAGAAAAATATGCCGAGTTGGAAAAGAAAAAGTACGGCAAAGAATGGAGCAAAGTCCAAATAATGGAGGGGTTTGTTGGTGATGTAGGGGATTTAATGAAACTAGTTATGGCCAAAGAGGGCATACGATCAACGGATGAAGTGGATAGTAAATTGGAACATGAGCTTTCGGATTGCCTTTGGTCAATCTTGGTACTGGCTCAAAAGTACAATGTGGATCTGGAGAAATCCTTTATGAAAACTATGGGCGAGCTTGAGGAGCGTATTGCTCGCGAGCTTTAGGCGCTCGAGTTATCCACAGATTTTGGGGCCCCCGGGAGGCCTTTAAAATTTAAAGGCCTCCCGGTCTCCCTCAATTTTTGAAGGAGAGCGGGGGGCCAAAGTTTTGGTGGATAACTTTTATTACAACCCGGAAGTGGCATGACCGTTATAAAGAGATATAATCATCCTATGCAAGAAGCATTGGTAAAACGCGCGAAAGAGATCATTGAAAAGATAATCTATATCACGATCGCGACCGTCACGCCGAAAGGCAAGCCGTGGAACAGCCCCGTGTATTCGGCATACGATAAAGAGAATTACACCTTTTACTGGGTCTCGCCTCGCGCGACCCAGCACAGCAAGAATATCGCAGAGAATCCGAACGTATTTCTTGTGATTTACGATTCGACCGTTCCCGAAGGAACCGGGGAAGGCGTATACGTTCAAGCGCAAGCGTCGGTGGTAACCGATCCCAAGGAGATGACGAGGGCGATCTATCTTCTTTACACGCGGAAGAAGAAAGCGCTGAGAGACGTGAGCCGTTTTCTCGATCTCAAACCGCGCCGCATCTATAAGGCGGTGCCGGAGAAAGTGTGGCTCAACAGCACCGAAAAAATCGGCGATGAAGATTGCGATACCCGGATCGAGATAGAACTTAAGGAGGGGGTTTAAGTCACACCAAACCCGTCCGAACACGGAAGTGAAGCGAGCTAAGCACCCTCGCGAAGGCTAATGCTTGGGCGGCGTGATACAATTTTCATATGGATCAAAAGATGAAAGATGCAGCGACAAGCCTTTTGAAATCGACCGATATTCTTAATATCCTCGCTCGATTCGGCAAAGTGCACGTCGTGGGCAGTTATGCTTTTGATTTAATGACGGAACCGGATATCGATCTGATTGTCGTAACGGATGACCCTAAGAAATCATCCGAAGAAGCTTTGGCTCATGTTTCCCATCTTCACCTTTTCCAGAAACTTGAGTATGGAGATTTCCAGAAATTTCCCCGGGAAAAGAGACCACCGTTTTTTATTTTCAACATGAGAACTCCGTGGGAAGGGAAGTCATTTGAGATAGAAACATGGTTCCTACCCGATGCGGCAGATCAACTGGCATTTGTTGAAAAGATGAAGAAAATCTCTCCGGAGGAAAGACAAAAAATCCTTGAACTTAAACTAAAAAGAAAACAATCGGGTATTGATAAGGCAAAACTTTCATCGTTCGATATCTACCAAGAGGTTCTTGGTTTTTAGGAGCGAGCCGGGTGGCGAATAGCGCCAGAGCGAGATTGGTCCCTACCACTTACCGATAGGGAATTTTTATTGCATAATACTTTATATGGAAATCTCGACGAGTGACTACTGCACCATCTACCTCGTCCGTCATGGGGAAGCTGAAGGAAATGCCAAGGGAATTCTTATGGGCCACCTCGACCTTCCTCTCACGGAGAGGGGAAGATCGCAGGCGGAGGAAGTTTCTGGAAAACTAAAGAATATACATTTTGATGCCGCTTATTCTTCCGATTTGATACGGGCGAAACAAACGGCCGAGATCATCATGAAAGAGAGGAACTTGATCGTTCAAACTTCCAAACTCATACGGGAGCGAACCTACGGCATCCACGAAGGCAAGCCAAGAGAGAAATATCTGAAAGACACCAAAGCTTTTTGGGAGCAATTAAGAGAGCTGTCGGAGGAAGCTCAACTGAAGGTAGAGTACCCGGATGGTATGGAAAGCAACGCGAGTGTCATAAGTAGACTCATTACGTGCTTGAGAGAGATTGCGGTTGCGAATCCTGGGAAGACGATCCTTGTCGTAGCTCATGGGGGCATTCTGGCGAATTTCCTTATTCATATCGGTTTTGCCAAGCGAGAAGAGCTGGCAGCATTAGGTGCGCTGGACAATGGAGCATTTGTGAAAATCGAGAGTGATGGGAGTGATTTTATAGTTAAGGAAACAAACGGAGTCCACAAGAAAGCGGTTCCTACCGCAATGGAGAAAGCTTCAAGCTATTGAAACTTCCGGTTCCGCCACCTGAAGGGTATTTCTCAGGAAGGTCCCTTATCTTACAAGCAAGCCATCTCGGAGGACTCGCAGCCATGGTGTTGTTATGGGTACTTACCAGTGAACTTGTTTTGTTGCATACTACTCTTAATGACTACTAAAGACGGTTTGGTGCTTAGTGTGGTCGACGAGAACGATGACGTTATCGGCCAGGCGACCCGCAGAGAAATTCACGAGAAGGGATTACTTCACAGAGAAATCCATGTCTGGTTTATCACGCCGAAAGGAGAAATAATCTTCCAACACAGAGCAAAAGACAAAGACACATACCCCGATTTGCTTGATGCCACAGTCGGCGGCCACGTTGAGATTGGGGATAGTTACGAAAAGACCGCACTCAAGGAAATGGAGGAAGAGACAGGAGTTAAAGGTAATTCCAATGATTTGCACTTCATCGCTAAATTCGCGAAACGCTCCGAAGATCCGGTAACAAAAACTATCAACAATACCATCCGCGCCCAGTACACTTATGTGTACCGAGGCAGTGTTAGCGATTTAAAAATTGAGGAAGGCAAAGCCCTAGGATTCGAGGCTTGGCCGATTGATCAACTTTCGCATCTCAATGATGAAGACAGAAAGAAATTTATACCCCTCATCTTGGGACAGGATATGCTCGACTTATTTCAGAAGATGAAAAGATTAGTAGAATGAAGTCATTTTCCGATAACGTCATATTCGTCGACACCGAGTTCTCGACCCTCGACCCATACAAAGGAGAGATCCTTTCGGTTGGTCTCGTGAAAATGAACGGAGAAGAGCTGTATTTAGAATTAGAATATGACGGTCCCGTAAGTGATTGGGTACGGCAGAACATAATGCCTACCCTGACCGGTGAGAAGGTGAGTAGGGAAGAAGCGAAAAGAAGAATTGAGGAATTTATTGGTGGCACCAAGCCATATATGGTTGGCTACGTGAACCAATACGATACGCTCTATTTCTATAAGCTCTTCGGCGTTGAAAACCAGCCCTGCAATTGGTTGCCGATAGACTTTGCATCCATCCTGTTCAGCTTGGGTAAGAATCCCGATGAAATACTCGAATTCGCTGAAGAACTGAAAATAAACACCGGGAAATACAAACAGCACAACGCCTTAGACGACGCAAAATTACTGAGAGAGGTTTATGTCAAATATCTCGAGCAATAAGGCGGGCTAAGCTTTCTGTGCGGAGCTAACAGCCGTGCTAAAATGAAAAGAAATGACGGATCTCTATCGCGCGATATACGGGGATCTTCTGAAACACGAAAATAAGAAGAGGGCGGAAACTCACCGGAGATACCACAAGTACGGCGGTCACCGGTCTTTCGGCGTGCCGTCGGCAGTGCGGGAGGAACTATTCAAAAGATATAAGCCGGCGATCGGGGAACTTTCTTGCCATGATGCCTTGGCTCTTGCCGGGCGTCTCGCGAAAATGAAAATCGAGGATACGGTCATGGCGGGTAATTTCATCCTCCGCGAAAAACAGGATTGCTTCAACAAGAGCGATCTTTCGTTTCTTGATCGGTATGCCGACAATTTCTGCAGTTGGTCCACAACGGATGATTTTTGCATCGACGTATTGCAGCCAATCCTTTCAAAGTACCCGAAGGAAACCATCCGGCTCCTCGAGAAATGGAACCGATCGAAAAGTATATGGAAACGCAGGGCGAGCGTCGTCGCATTTGTGCGGAATATCGGCAAGAGCGGAAGGTTCACAAAAGATGCGCTCAAACTTTGCGACAATCTCATCTCCGATAAAGAAGATTTGGTGCAAAAGGGGATTGGGTGGTGTCTCAAAGACATCATGCGGGGGGATAAGAAGAAGGTGCTCGAGTACATCAAGAGATTGAGGAAACAAGGCGCCCCGGCAACCATCACCCTCTATGCGATCCGCAATCTTTCAAAACCCGAACGCACCTGCATCCTCAAGAGTTGAGTTCATCTGACAATATTTAGCCTCCCGGGGGCTTCGCACCGGGAGGCATACCTTTACCCAACTTCTAGGGAGAGGATGTCTTGTTTTGTGAGAAAACCGTCTCGGAGGACTCGCGGCCATGGTTCGAGCGAAGCGAGAGAGCGAGGCCGAGAGCGAGCGCACATTCCTCGGCGGGGAATGTGATAGCGTGTTTGAGAGCAGAATAAGATATCCGACCCCCTCCTTTAGCGCTTGCCACCCCCGAGTGCTAATATATAATAGTCCATACATGGAGAAGGATCGAACCAAAGAAATCCTGAAAGCGGCCGTTGAGGACTATATAAAAACAGGTCGCCCCATAACCTCCGAAGGTCTCTACGAAGACCACGATTTCGGCATCAAGCCCGCCATGATCCGGTGGGAATTGAACGATCTCTCGGAAGACGGCTACTTTTATCAAAATCACCCCTCCGGCGGGCGTTTTCCTTCCGACAAGGCCTACCGCTTTTTCGTGGAGGAGCTCGTGAAGGACGGGCTGAAAGCAAGGTATGCGGATACCGGGTATCAAAACTCGGTTTTAAAGTTTTTGAAAGGGGAAATGGATTCTTTTGTCGAGGACGTCTCAGACGAACTTAGCATGCTTTCCGTGGGGTACGAAGCGCGGAAAAACGAAGTGTGGTCAAGCGGCCTCTATGAACTTCTGGAAAATCTGGATCTCTTGAACAAAGAAGAGCTGGTCGACGTCGTAAAGGACGTCGAGATGCTTCCGGAAAAGATACGGACGGGATTCTGGAAAGGCGAAGAGGACTGGCCGAAGGTCTTCATCGGCAAGAACCCCTTCATTCGGAGCAAAGACGTCGCGGTCATCGCAAACTGCCTCCGGATCGGGAACGAGAACTTTTTGTTCCTCGCCATCGGCCCGAAGCGGATGGACTACGCGAAGCCGCTCGAACTTTTTGAAATATTAAATAGGTCGGTAGAACAAAAATAAAATGCCAAAGCTCAAATGATAAATTTCAAATCAATGTCAAAGGTCAAGGTCCAAATTTGTCATTTGGAATTTGGATTTTAAAATTGAACAACTATGGATGAATCAAATAAACAAGAGAATAAGGTGATGCCTGAAGACAAGATTACTCAGCTCGAGAAAGAAAGAGATGAATATCTGGACGGGTGGAAACGGGCGAAAGCTGATCTCGCGAACTACAAAAAGGAGGAAGCGTCGCGGATGGAGCAGTTCGTGAAATACAGCACGCAAGCCGTGATCGCGGATCTCGTGACGGTTCTCGACAGCTTCGACCTCGGCCTCACCGTCATCAAGGAAGACGATCCGGCGCGGAAAGGCGTCGTTCTCATCAAGAGCCAGCTCGAGGATATTTTGAAACGATACGGATTGGAGCGGATCGAGACGAAAAAGGGAGAAGCGTTCGATCCTGCGATTCACGAAGCCGTCGAGTCCGTCGAGTCGGAAGCGCCGCCGGGAACGATAGCGAGCGGGCTTTCCCCGGGATACCGGCTCCAGGGAAAGGTCATTCGTCCGGCGAGGGTAAACGTTTCAAGGTCAAAATAAACACAAACAACAAACAAAAACATGAGTAAAATATTGGGAATCGATTTAGGGACGACGAATTCGGCCATGGCCGTCGTCGAAGGCGGCGAACCGAGAGTCCTCGAAAACGTCGAAGGAGTGCGGACGACGCCCTCGATTGTTGCGATATCGAAGTCGAATGAACGGCTGGTTGGCCTCCTCGCGAAGCGGCAAGCGGTCGTAAATCCGCAAAACACCATCTTTTCGGTGAAGCGGCTCATCGGCCGGAAGTTCACCGATCCGGAGGTTCAGCGCGACAAAGCATGGCTCCCGTATGAGATCAAGGAAGGGGCGAACGGCGGCGTCGAGATCAAAATGGCCGACCGGTGGTACAAGCCGGAGGAAATCTCCGCGATGGTCCTGCAGAAACTCAAAGCGGACGCGGAAGCAAAACTCGGCGAGAAGATCGAGGAAGCCGTCATCACCGTGCCGGCATACTTCGACGACAGTCAAAGGCAGGCGACCAAGAACGCCGGCGAGATCGCCGGGTTCAAAGTCAGGAGGATCTTGAACGAGCCGACGGCCGCAGCGTTGGCCTACGGCATGAACAAGCAAAAGAACGAAAAGATCGTCGTCTACGATTTCGGCGGCGGCACGTTCGACATTTCGATCCTCGAAGTCGGGGATGACACGGTGGAAGTCAAAGCGACCGGCGGCGACACGCACCTTGGCGGCGATGACTTCGACAAGACGATCATGGAATATCTCGTTGCCGAATACAAAAAGCGGGAAGGCATCGACCTTTCGAAAGATACCTTGGCTCTCCAGCGCTTGAAGGAAGCGGCGGAACGCGCCAAGCACGAGCTTTCGACGACGATGGAAACGGAGATCAATCTCCCGTATATCACGTCCGACGCGAGCGGTCCGAAGCATTTCTTAATGAAGATAACGCGGGCGAAACTCGAAGACCTCGTGAAAGAAATGATCGATCACTCGATCCAATTGGTGAAGGATGCCGTCGAATCGCCGGCGCCGAAAGGAGCAGGAATGAAACTCACCGATATCAATGAGGTGCTCTTGGTCGGCGGCCAAACGAGAATGCCGGCGATCCAAGAAGCGGTGAAGAAATTGTTCGGCAAGGATCCGCACCAAGGGATCAACCCCGACGAAGTGGTCGCGGTGGGAGCTGCCGTCCAGGCGGGCATCTTGCAGGGTGACGTAAAGGACATCTTGCTCCTCGACGTCACGCCTCTCACCTTGAGCATTGAAACCCTGGGAGGGGTCGCGACACCCATGATCCAGAAGAATACGACCGTGCCGACGGCGAAGACGCAGGTCTTCTCGACGGCGGCCGACAATCAAACGTCGGTTGAGGTGCACGTGGGCCAAGGCGAACGGCCGATGATGGCGGACAATAAAACATTGGCGCGCTTCATCTTGGACGGCATTCCGCCCGCGCCGCGCGGCGTTCCGCAGGTTGAAGTCACGTTCGACATCGACGCGAACGGGATCCTTACGGTTTCCGCGAAGGACAAGGCAACCAACAAGGCGCAAACGGTGAAGATCGAAGCCTCGACGAGCTTGAACAAGGATGAAATCGAACGCCTGAAGAAAGAAGCGGCGGAGCATGCCGCGGAAGATGAGCGAAAGAAGGAATTGGCGGAACTCCGGAACCAGGCGGAAATGACGGTCTATCAAGCCGAGAAGGCGCTGAAGGATGCCGAAGGGAAAATAAGCGATGACATTAAAAACGCGATCAACGAGAGAGTGAACGCCTTGAAGGCCGTGAAAGACGGAACCGATGCGGAAGCCGTCAAAAAGGCGCTCTCTGAACTCTCGACCGAGCTCCAAAAGATAGGGGAAGCAATGTATAATAAGAAAGAAGAACCAAATCAAGGAGAGCAAAATCCCAATGGAACAGAACCTTCAAGTGGTCAGTGAATCGGAACAATCTGACGAGGATCGGAGGTGGTGGAAGATACTCCTCATGGCCCTTTTTGGCGCAGGGGCAAGTATCGGGACGTTCCACTACTTCAATCTTTTTCTGACCGGCCTTCACGTGTCCGACTTTTGGCTGTTCGTCGCCTGCTTCGTTCTTGTGCTCATTTTTTCGCTGCTCGAGGTTTTGTTCGTTAAAGGCGTTTGGAAAATATTTTTCTTGGGCCTCTTTCAAACCTGCGTTCCGATCGTTCTCTTCATCAACCGCTTTGCCGTTTCGGACCCCAATGACGTACGGGCATTGATCTTGGCGTTCCTCGTGGGTTTTTACTTCGTTTTCCTCGGCATGCACCGGGGGCGGCGATTGATTCAAAACGCGATGAAGCTGCGCTTCTTCGACGTATCGAGGCGGACACTGCCGCGGGTGGCTTCGGGTATGCTTATCGTCGTTTCGGTTATTTTGTATCTTAGCTATTTTTCGTGGGGTATTGCCCCCGCCGACGTGGGGATGAGAATCACTGACGGGATCGTTTCCGACATGAAACCGTTTTCCGGCATCATCGTGCCGGGCGCAACGATCGATCCGCAGCAAAACATGGGCGATTTGATCAAAAGCATTGCGCTTCAAAAGCTCGAATCGTCAAAAATAACCATACAAGATCAAAATCAAAGCGTAAGCGTTGCCTACGCAAGCTTGCCGCCCGATTATCAAGCGAAAGTACTGAACGACGTCATCGGCGGGATCAACGGGGGGCTCCAGAGCCAATTCAGTTTCTTTAATTCGAATCAAACCGTCGGGGCGTTCGTTTACGGCGTGGCAAACGAGTATTTCGCTAAATTCAGTTCATTCTTGGGTCCGTACGCTTCGATTCTCATTATTGCGGCGCTCTTCTTCTTAGCCAAGGGAACGCTTGCCGTATTTTATTGGTTGATAGAATCTTTGGCGTTCGTTTTGTTCAAGGTATTGATCGTTTTCGGTTTCGCGTACGTGAATCTCGAAACGAGAACCAGGGAATTTCTTCTCCTGTCGTAGGAGAATAGTTTAAAGTTCAAACTGCAAAGTGCAAAATTTAAGTTCAAAACTTTTAGTTTCTCGTTTCAACCTTGAGTTTTGATGTTTGAGTTTTGCGTTTTACCCACAATCATTCAATGAAAGATTATTACAAGATACTGGGCGTCTCAAAAGGCGCGAGTGAAGACGATATTAAAAAAGCATATCGGAAGCTGGCGCACCAGTACCATCCGGACAAACCCGGGGGAGATGAATCGAAATTCAAAGAAATCAACGAAGCTTATCAAGTTCTCTCGAACAAGGACAAGCGCGCACAGTACGACCAATTCGGCCAAGTCTTCGAGGGGGGAGCCGGACCGCAGCAAGGCGGATGGAATCCATTCGAGGGGGCCCAGGGGTTCGGCGGATTCGGCGCGAATGCCGGCTTTGACGTCGACTTGGGAGATATTTTCGAGGGGATCTTCGGCGGGCCATTCGGCGGCACAGCCCGAAAGGTCAACCGCAAAGGATCGGACATCGAGATCGCCATTCAAATAACTTTGGAGGACGCCTTCCGCGGTTTGAAACGTGACGTAAGCTTCAAGACATTCCTGGAATGCGAAGTTTGCAAAGGGTTGGGATACGACAAATCGAAAGGAACGAAAAAGTGTGCTACCTGCGGTGGTAAGGGGCAAGTGCGGGTTGAGCGGAGGACTTTCTTCGGCAACTTCGCGCAAGTAAGAGCTTGCGGGACGTGCGACGGAAGAGGAGAGGTCCCCAATGCGCCGTGCAACACCTGCAAGGGAGAAGGGAGGGCGTATGGAACGAAAGCGGTTCCCGTGACCATCGCCCCCGGCGTTGAAGATGGCCACGTGATCAAGGTGAGCGGCGGGGGCGAGGCGGGCGCAAAAGGAAGCCCGAGTGGGGATTTGTACGTGATCGTGAAAGTTTCACCCGACGCTCGTTTTGAACGCAAGGGAAGCGATCTTTATGCGGTAAAAGACGTCAGTTTGCGGGACGTGCTTCTCCAAAAAGAAATACCAATGGCGGACGTCGGCGGGGAAAAGTTTACCGTTTCCATACCGGCAGGTTTCTCTTTGAAGGATAAAATGAAGATATCCCGGCGCGGTATGCCGAAATTCGGCCTCGGCGGGCGGGGCGATCTTTATCTTACGTTCAATCTGAAAACGCCGAAGTCGATGTCGTCCAAAGCGAAAAAACTCATCGAGGAATTGGGCGATGAGCTTGAAGGGTAGCATGGACGCTTCGGAAAAAATCTGGAGCGTCGGAGGATTCCTCGATCACGTGAACGAGATTTTGTCCGGCGAGGAAGCATCCATCGTCGGCGAAGTGAGCGAGCTCCGGAAGCATCCGACCGGATTTTATTTCTCTTTAAAGGACAACGAAGGCGGCAACGGGATTCTGCAGTGCTATTTAAGCCCCTGGAAAGCGCGGATGCTCGGCATCGATTTCGAGGAAGGATTTTTGATCAAGGCACGCGGAATGCCTTCCATTTACAAGCCGCGCGGCAGCTTTAGTTTCGTCGTTGAAGAGGTCGAATTGGTGGGCGAAGGGTCGCTCAAGAAGGCCTATGAACTTTTGAAAAGCAAACTCGAGCAAGAAGGCCTTTTTGCAAGGAAGCGAAAACTGCCGGAATTTATAACCTCGATCGGCGTCATTACATCGAAAACCGGCGCCGTCATCGACGACTTCAGAAAAAATTTAAAAAAACTCGGCTTTAAAGTGTATTTGTACGACTCGCGCGTTGAAGGGGCGCAAGCGGTCCCCATGATCGTTGCGGGCATCGACTATTTTAATGCAGCGCCGGCAAATCCCGTCGATATTCTTGTTGTCATCCGGGGCGGAGGCAGCTTGGAAGATCTCCAAGCGTTCAACAACGAACTCGTCGCAAGAAAAATATTTTCTTCCAACCTGCCGATCATTTGCGGCATCGGGCACGACCGGGACGTGCCGATCGCAAGTCTTGTTGCGGACCGGGCAGTTTCAACGCCGTCCATGGCCGCCGAGACGGTAAACGCTTCGTGGGACGGCCTTCTCATTGATTTGCCGGTCGCAGCGCATCGACTTGCTTCCTCTTTTGAGGTGATGCTCTCGGAAAATGCGAGTAAGCTTGAGATGCTTGCGAAACCCCTGGTTGATCGCTTCTCGTCGGTAATGGAAAATGCGGCCGAAAAATTGGAGAGCCTCTCGACGTATTTGAGGGCGGCAGACCCGATGAGGAATTTGAAGTTGGGATACAGCGTCGTTTTTGACAAGAAGGGAAAGGTGCTGAAAGATGTTCAGTTTTTGAAAAAAGGTGATACAATAAAAACCAAACTCTACCGGGGATCCATCGAAAGCGAAATATCAAAAACCCATAAAGAGTAAGCATGCCAACCCAAAAAGAAAAAGGTAAAATAACAATTGATCTCGAGAAGCTCAAAAAGATCGTGGAGTGGTTCGAGTCACGCGAGGAAATCGATGTGGAAGAAGGGTTGAAGAGGGTAAAAGAAGGCTCGGAGATCGTGGGGCGCCTCAAAGCGCGAATGGGGGAGATTGAAAACGAATTTCGTGAGATAAAAAAAGATCTATTATGACGGGAGTCAATTTTCAAAAGGGAAGCATATTAGAGGTCACTAAAGCGGATCAGTATTGGACAATCGACGAACTTTTCAAGAAAAGCGAACCAAACTCCATTTATTACACCCTTCTCGTTATTTCCGCTTTCATCATCGGCGCGGGGCTTATCCTCGACAACGCGGCGATCGTGATCGGTGGCATGCTCGTAACGCCGATCTTGACGCCAATTCTCGTTGTTTCCCTAAGCTTTCTCATTGGAGATTTCAAGACGATAGGCCGGATCGGCGTTCTTATGCTGAAATCTTTTGGTCTCGTTCTTCTTGTTTCACTCGCGCTGGCAGTCGTCTTCGGTACCCCGGTATCGAACGTTATATTTGAAAACTCGATGCGAACGGCCGTTCTTTACTTCATCGTCGCCCTTGCGGCGGGAATGGGAGCTACCTTCGCGTGGACGAGGAAAGATGTCGCGGAAGTGCTCCCCGGCGTCGCCATAGCCGTTTCCTTGGTTCCTCCGCTCGCGCTCATGGGAGTTTGGCTCAGTGTGTTCAATTTTTCGAGCGTGCGGTTTTACTTCCTGGTTTT
>VFSW01000603.1_pt1 | contig 52896 bp, 52 predicted proteins | sample 5358111 | NCBI WGS metagenome assembly VFSW01 (sample SAMN11554181, study PRJNA540505) | mine drainage metagenome | isolation source: sediment from site ElyBrook_90M | place: USA: Ely Copper Mine, Vershire, VT | collected 2017 | reverse complement strand
ATTGTGATATAATCCGCGCCAATCGAATACAATGGCGATGACCAAGACGAGTAACTGAATGCGCCGCCGCAGGAAGACCAGGGCGCGATGCCGCGATTGAGAACCGGGTTGGCGAGCGATCAGCGAAAACCACTTGCGAGTTGAGCGAAGAAAGGCAATGAGCCAATTTGCCAATGAACCAAATGGGAAATGGTTTGGCTCATTGGTTAATTGGGCAATTGGCTCATTGATGACTAGACCGCTCCGGCGCCACCGTTATCGGCGCAGCAAGCGTACACGCGTCCAAAGAAGCGCGTGTGTGAATCTGGGTGGAACCGCGGGAAACTCTCTCGTCCCAAAATGGATGGGAGAGTTTTTGTTTTCGGGAGGCGCTATGCGACTCGTGATGAAATTCGGCGGAACGTCCGTGGGCGACGGACAGCGCATCAAGAACGCCGCTGGGTTGGTCTGTGCGGACGCCGCGCGCGGGCACCGCATCGCCGTCGTCGTCAGCGCGATGAGCGGCGTGACCGATGCGCTGATTCGCGCGGCGCGGCGCGCGGCGGAAGGCGACGATCAAACCTATCGCGCGGCGCAACGAACGCTTGCCGGTCAGTACCGCGTCGCGCTCGAGTACGCGGTGGACGATTCGGCGGCTCGCACGGAATTGCGTAACCAGATCACTAGCGCGCTGAATGGCTTTGCCGACTTTTGCCGCAGTATCCACATTCTGGGCGAACTGACACCCCGCGCGCTCGACGCGGTCGCGTCGCTGGGCGAGCGAATGACCGCGCCGATTTTCGCGCAGGCGCTGCGCGAACACGGCGCGCGCGCGGAATCGATTGAAGCGACCGAACTCATCGTCACCGACGACCGGTTCACGCAAGCCAGTCCACTGATGGATGCGACGCGCGAGAAAACGCGCACGCGGCTGCTGCCGCTGCTCGACGCCGGCGCGATCCCGGTCGTCACCGGTTTTATCGGCGCAACGCGCGGCGGCGTGACGACGACGCTGGGACGCGGCGGCAGCGATTACTCCGCGACGATTCTCGGCAGCGCGATCGACGCCGACGAGGTGTGGATTTGGACGGATGTCAACGGCGTGATGACCGCCGACCCGCGCGTCGTGCCGGACGCGCAGTCGATTGACGAGATTTCGTACGGCGAAGCTGCCGAGTTATCCTACTTTGGCGCGAAGGTGATTCATCCGCAAACCATTTCGCCGGTCGCAGAACACAACATCCCGATTCGGATTCTCAACACGTTCGATCCAACTCATCCCGGCACGCGCATCGTGCGCGAACCCCAGAAGAATGGTCGGACGGTGAAGGCGATTACGGCGATCCGCCACTTGAGTCTCGTCAACGTCGAAGGGCGCGGCATGCAAGGCGTGCCCGGCGTCGCCGCGCGGGTTTTCGCAGCGGTTGCGCGCGAGGGCATCAACGTCCTGATGATTTCTCAGGCATCGTCCGAACAATCGATTTGCTTTGTCGTCGAGGCGAGTCAGGCGGAGCGCGCGTGCGCCGCGCTCGAAAAAGATTTTGAATTGGAGCGGCTGCGCCGCAACATCGACCGGATTTGGACGCAGCCGAATATCGTCATCGTCGCCGTTGTCGGCGCGGGAATGAAAGGCATCCCCGGCATCGCCGCCCAAGTCTTTGGCGCGCTGGGCGCGCGCGGCTTGAACGTGATCTCGATCGCGCAGGGTTCGTCGGAATACAATTTGTCGTTGGTGATGGAAGAACAAGACGCGGACGACGCTGTCCGCGCGATTCACGCAGGGTTTAATTTGCAGGAGGAATCATGAAACAAAAAATATCCGTCGCCGTTCTCGGCGCAACCGGCTTGGTGGGACAGCGATTGGTGCAAATGCTCGACGCGCATCCGTGGTTTGAAGTGCGCGCGCTCGCCGCGAGTGACAACTCGGTGGGCAAGCGCTACGCCGATGCGGTCAAGTGGCATCTGGGTAGCGACATCCCGGCGTACGCGCGCGCGATGATCGTGCAGCCGTGCGAGCCGACATTCGACGCGCCGCTCGTCTTCTCTGCGTTGCCGAGCGACGTTGCTGGTGAAATCGAAACGCGCTTTGCGGACGCCGGCGCGGTCGTCTCTAGCAACGCGTCGAACCACCGGATGGACGCGGATGTGCCGCTGGTGATTCCAGAGGTGAATGCCGATCATCTCGAACTCGTCCGCGCGCAGCGCGCCAAGCGCAAAGGCGCGATCATCTGCAATCCAAATTGCTCGACGATCCACCTGACGCTCGCGCTCAAGCCGCTCGCGGACGCATTCGGCTTGCGCCGCGTCGTCGTGACGACGATGCAGGCGCTCAGCGGCGCGGGTTATCCTGGCGTCGCGTCGCTCGACATTCTCGACAACGTGATTCCGTTCATCGGCGGCGAAGAAAAGAAACTGGAAAGCGAGCCGCTGAAAATCCTGGGGAAGATTCAAGGAGAGAGTACCGCGAACGCAGAGTTTAAGATCAGCGCGGCGTGCAACCGCGTCGCGACGAGCGATGGACATCTGGAGACCGCGTCGGTCGAGTTGATCGAAAAAGCATCGCTCGACACGGTGCGCCGCGCGCTGGCAGAATTCCGCGCGGAGCCGCAAGCATTGCAACTGCCGACCGCGCCCGCGCACCCGATCATCGTACGCGATGAGGCGGATCGTCCGCAACCGCGCTTGGATCGCGACGCGGAACGCGGCATGGCGACGATTGTCGGTCGTTTACGCGCGTGCAGCGTGCTCGATTACAAGTTTGTGCTGCTGGGGCACAACACGATTCGCGGCGCGGCAGGCGGAACGCTGCTGAACGCGGAATTGCTCTACGCCAAGGAGCTACTCAAATAGTGACTGGTATACTGAGTGGTCATGTGCACCGGCACACCACGAATCATGAGAATGTGCTATCCTTCCCGGCAGGCCGGATGGATGACGCTAACGCGCGGTATGTTGTTCTTCATCATCACTGCGGTGGAGGCGCGCAATTGAGCGATCAATTTGTCCGGCGCGACCACGCCGGCGAGTTTCTTCGTCAGCGCGGCAAAGTACAGCGGCAAGAAAATGTCCATCGAATCGTCGATCAGCGTACCGTCCATGTCGAACAAGAGCGTTTTGGGCATTCCATCCTCGTTGGCAGTAAACAGTAGACCGTGATCAGTCGTCAGCAAGTATCGGTCTGGCTACTGGAAAGTAATCACGCCGCGCGCGACCGCGCCGGCTTCCATATCGGCGAACGCCTGCGCGACCTCGGCAAGCGGATAGCGTTTGCTGATCAGCGCGTCGAGCTGCAAGCGTCCGGCGCGGTAGAGTTCGACCAAGCGTGGCAGATCGATCTGCGGTCGCATCGAGCCGGCGAACGAGCCGAGCAGCCGCTTGTTCTGGAAGATGAGCGCGCCGGCAGGAATCGGCACGTCGCTGCGCGCCGCGTGCAGCCCGGCGATCACCGCCGCGCCGGCTGGCGCAGCAGCTTGCAGCGCCTGCGCGATCGTCGCCGCCGAGCCAACCGTGTCGAACACATAGTCGGGTCCGAGACGCGTGCGCGCGCGCAGTGTCTTGACGGCATCGATCTGTTTCACGTTGACAGTTTCGGTCGCGCCCATCCGTCGCGCAAATTCCAGTTTGCTGTCCAGCACATCGACCGCGATGATCGGGTAGCAGCCGGCGAGCTGGCAGCCCAAGATCGCGCTCAAGCCCACGCCGCCGCAGCCGATTACTGCCGCGCAACTGCCGGCGCGCGCTTGCGCAGTGTTGATCACCGCGCCGACGCCGGTCGCGACCGCGCAACCGATGATCGCCGCGACCTCGAACGGCACATCCGCCGGAAATGGGATCGCGCCGGCTTGATCGATCACGGCGTACTCGGACATCGTCGCCGCGCTGAGCAGGTGTTTGAGCGGCACGCCATCGAGGGTTTTGAGGCGCGTGGTGCCATCGGGCAGCAAACCCAGGAACGTCGTTTTGGCGAGTCGCTCACACAGATTCGGATGACCGCTCAGGCAAGTTGGGCAAGTGTTATCGGCAGGTAGCCAGTTGACGAGGACGCGGTCGCCCGGTTGAAAGCGCGTGACGCCGCTGCCTACCGCTTCGACGATGCCCGCGCCTTCATGTCCCATCACGAAGGGCGGCGTGAGGCGCAGCTCGCCGCGCATGTTGTGCAAGTCCGAATGGCAGACGCCGGCGGCGTGGACGCGCACGAGCAGCTCATTCGCCTTAGGCGCGTCGAGTTCTACGGTTTCGACGGTGAGTTGGTTGATTTCACGGACGACGGCGGCGCGGGTTTGCATGATGACCTTCCTTTTGGATAACGCCTAACTTGGACAATCCAAAACCCAACAAGCTTAATCGCAAAGCGCGCAAAGGTTCAGAAATTTTCTTTCTTCGCGTTCCACTTGCCCTGGGGGAAAGCGGCTGTGGCGAACTGCGCCATAGTCATGCCAGGGTTTGCGGTTCAGTATCTACTTTTTGTGCAACAATTTCATTGGAGCTATTCACTCGCCGTTGGCGCACCAGCGGTTGAATGAAAATCGATTGGACACTGACTCACGCAGATTACCATAGATAGAAATCAGTGTTCGTCAGTGTTTGTCAACGCGAGCTTCATCACTCGCCATTCGTCACATTCCGCCGCATCGCTTTGATCTTGCTGCGGCGCTGTTTGCTTTCCAGCCGGCGCTGCTTTGCCGCGCGCGTCGGCTGCGTCTTGCGGCGCGCTTTTGGCTCGACCGCCGCCTGGCGAATCAGCGCGACCAAGCGCGCCCGCGCGTCCGCGCGATTCTGCTCCTGCGTGCGAAATCGCTTCGCCTCGATCAGGAGTACGCCATCCGCGTTCACGCGCCGACCGGCGAGACGGATCAGCCGCGCGCGCACCTCCTCCGGCAATGACGGCGAATGACGCGCGTCGAAGCGAAGCTGCGCCGCGGTCGCGACCTTGTTGACGTTCTGTCCGCCCGGTCCGGACGCGCGGATAAATTCTTCCTGGATTTCGTTTTCGTCGATCGCGATGTTGCGCGTGATGGAAATCATTTTATCGCAGCGTGTCGGCAATGACTTCCAGCGACGGCAGATTGTGGAAATAATCGTGCGCCGCCGGCATACTATTCGCTACCTTCACGAAAATATCGTGGACGAAGCAGCCGTGCAAGTCGATGGCAGGTCCCAGCGGGCTGGCGACAATGTCCGCCGTATCATAAATATTGAACCAGTTGGGAATCTGGGCGTGCGGCAGCGGGCTGGGCAGTGGTTCCGGACGCAAGTGCATCACCTTATGGATCGGACAGCCGAGCGTGAGCCAATGCGAAATCTTGGGAATGAAATCGTTCCGCAGGTTGAGCACATCGAACGCGACGACGGTGCCAAGACTGTGGCTGACCAGGACGATTTCGTCGTACGCCTGCGCCTGTTCCAGACCGGCGATCAACTGTGCGCGGACTAGATTGGCGGTCTGCGCGTCGTAAAGATAGCGGGAAACTTGCTCTACCATGATCGTCAGTGGGTTGTCGTTGAAAAAGGGCGTGGCAGAAATTTGATCCGTCAGTTGGACGAAATCGATGCCGAACAGCGCGCGTGAGAGCGCGCCGAGGATGATCTTTTGCGGATCGAGCGAAAGCATGGGAATGCCGCCGGGCAGGAGCATCGAAGGAAGATTGCCGAGCGAACCGATGCCGCCTGCGGTAACTTGGCTGACGATGCGCTCCCAAGCCAGCAGATTGATGAAATCGCTTTGGAACTGTTTGGCGTCCGCGGATGACCCGGCGGCGCTGACTTGATCGGTCTCAAAGATTTGAGAATAGCGCACGCCGATTGTTCCGAACGTCAGTCCTTTGAACGGCGCTTGGTCGATGATGTCGTTCCAATATCCATCGGGCCATTCGCCCGCGCCGTGGATGAACACCGCCACTTTGCCTTTCGAGTTTCCGCCGGCGACCGGCGGCATAGCCACAGACATCGTTCCTCCTTGAGCGATCGATCCGCGCGATCCGCCGCGCGCGATTATCTGCCGTGACAGTTTTTGTATTTCTTGCCGCTGCCACACCAACACGGATCATTCCGACCGGGCATTGGCTCGGCGCGCGGGAGCTGCGCGGTCGACGCAGACCTGGGAAGATCATCGAACTCGTCGTCTTCGTCTTCGAAATCCTCTTCGTCCTCGTCGTAATCATCCTCCAGCCAGTCGGAGTCGAACGGCGGGAACTTGGGCTGCGGGCGCAAAATCTGCACGGACACATAGACGACGCCAAAGGCAGACCCCAGCGCGATCAGCGACGCCTCGAACAAACTGAGGGCAAAGACTTGCGTGATAATTCGACCGACGAGCACGACGCCCAAGCCGCCGATCAGCGTGGCGATGAACAGCAGCGCCAAAAGGATCAGTGGCGAAAAGAGCGTCGCCAGATTCGAAATGAAGCGCGGAGACGATTTTTGGGTTTCTTCCGGTTGCGCTGACATTTTTTCACCTCATCGAGTCTGCGATCAGATCGAGCGTTTCGCCATTGTGGAAATAGTCGTGCGCGCTGATGGGATCGTCGCCTACCTGCACGTAAATATCGTGGAGCCGATAATCCGGAAACTGCGGTCCTATCGCGTCGGCGATGATGTCGTGCGTATCGTAGAGATTGTACCAATGCGCTGTGTCCGACGGTGTGATCTCGCCGAGATCGGATGAGCGCACGCCAACGCGCACGAGTTTTGCCAGCGGGCAGCCCGTCGAGAAAAAATACGAGACGTTGTAGCGATTGCCCATTTGCTTGAGCACGTCGAACGTAACCACCGAGCCAAGACTGAGCGTCGCAATCACGATCTCGCCGTACTGCTGCGCGGCTTGGTCCAGCCCGGCGATGAGACGCGCCTGAATCTGCGCGGCGATAGCAGGTGCGAAAAGATAGTCGCCGACTTCTTTGACGATGATTTGAACCAAGCCGATCGCGCCGACCGCGCCGCCGCTCGCGGCGACGCCGACGGCGGAACGCGCGCGCGGTTGCGCGTCGTACGCGCGCTGCATCTCCGCCAGCAGGTCTTGCTTGAATTTCGCCTTGTCCGGCGGGTCCGCCGGCGCGGTCATCGGCGCGATGCCGGCGGACGGGTTGGTGATGTCCGCGTAATAAACTGGAATATAGTTGAACGGTCTGCCCAGCCGCTGCTGGATCGCGGCGACGAAGGGTTTGTAGTAATCGCTCGAAAAACTTCCCGCGCCATGAATGATGACCATCACCCGACGTGGCGCGCCTGCCTGCGCGGCTGCCTGTCCGGACACAAAAGATTTCGGTGTGCGCTTACGCGTGGATGACGTGCGTGATTTTTTGGATGCTGACATCGGCGCTCCTGAAAAAGTCAATTGCCCACGAAGGACACGAAGAATCACGAATTTAGTGTGCTTCGTGCTCTTCGTGGAGGACTTTATCTATCCCGGATCAAGTCTCTCACTCGTACCGCAGCACCTGACCCACGCGCAATCGCGCCGCGCCGAGCGCGGGCGCAAGACTGGCGAGCGCGGCAATCGCCAGCGCAAAGAGCAGACTCGCCAAGACCATCATTGGACTGAAAATATAGTCGATGTGAAAGAGGACGGACTGCATCAGGTTGACCAGGAGCTGCCCCAGCGGATAACCGATCAACACTCCCACCACCCAGCCGCCCCCCCCCACCGCCAGCCCGTCGGTCAGAAAAACCTTGACGAGCCTCGGATCCCTCGCGCCGCTCGCGCGCAGCACGCCGATCTCGCGCCGCCGCTCAAGCACGTTGAGCGTCAGTGTGTTCAGCACGCCGAGCGCGCCCATCGCGCCGATGAGCAAACTCATCGCGTACAGCGCGAGCGAGAGGATGCGCGATTGCTCTTTCGCGCTGCGTACCTCTTGGTACGCCGAACCGCTGCCCATCTGGTATTGCTTGAACCGCGTTTCCAGTTCGCCGATTCGCTGATCGACCGTTGCCGGATCGTGCGCGTCAAAGCGCAGCGCGAAAAACGTCGCCCAGCCCTGCCGGTCTTCCATCCGCTCCACCATATCTTCCGATAAAAACACCTTGCCCGCGACGGTACTGCCGAGAAAAATGCTATTGTCGATGGTGATGCCGACGACGCGGAACGCGCGGCGATCCGCGTTGATTTCGATATTGATCGTATCGCCGACGTGAAGTTGCTTTTCCTGCGCGAGGTCGGTGGAAACGACGACGGCGTCCAGTTCACCGGCGCGATACCAACGCCCGGCGACGAGACGCGGCGAGTACAGCGTCGTGTCCGCCGGCACGCCCCACACCCGCACTGGCGACGCGCCCACCCAGCCATCGGTCAGCGACCAGACTTCGGCGGCGCGCACGCCGTTTGCCGCGCTCAAGTTCGCGACGAAATTCGAGCCGACCCACTGATTAAAGTACACCCACGCGTCGGCGCGGAACGTCTGGAACAGTCCGTCAATCGCGGTATTGACCGACGCGCTGGTGGTTTGCGCGGCGAGACTCGCGGCGACCGCCACCGCAATCACCGTCATCGTAATCAGCGAGCGCGCCTTGCGCCGCGCCAGGTTCCGTAGCGACATTGCCGCGAGCGGCGGCAGCGCGACGATGCGCTGCACCAGGCGGTCGCTCCAGCCGCGTCCGTACGTCGACGTGATGCCGTACGCTTCGAGTGCGTCCTTGACGCGGATGGCGGTCGCGGCAAACGAGGGAATCAGTCCGGCGAAAATCGTCACGCCGATGCCGACGACGGCGCCGAGCGCGACGCCCTGCGGCGAAATCGCAAAATGACTGTCGAGGTTCAGCAGACTGCCGATGTACGCGAGCAAGCGCCACGACGCGAACGCGCCGAGCGCGATGCCGACGAGTGTGCCGACCGCGCCGTAGAGCGCAGACGCGATCACGTAAATCGTCAGGACTTGCTGCCGCGTCCCGCCAATCGCTTTGAGCGTGCCGATCTCGCCGACCTGCTCCGCGGTCATCGCCGCCAGCGTGTTCGCGACGAGAAATCCACTGGTCACGAGACCGACGATGGAAAAAACGGAGAGGAGGAGAAAGAGCGCGTCCAGCTCGCGCTTACCGAGATAGTTGTTCGGATCGCGAATGTCCGGCGCGCCGTGGCTGACGCCGCGCCGGTCGAGCAGCCGCGCCGCCGCATCGGCGGTCTGTTGCGCCTGGGTGAAATCATCGATCTTGAGCAGCGCCTCGTTCGCGCCGCTGATGCCGAGCAGCCGCTGCACGTCTTGTGCGTTCGCGTACACCGTCGCAAAATCGAGGATCGTCGCGCTGGGATAGTTGGGGCTTGCCGCGAACCCGGCGAGCGTCAGCGTGCGCGACGAGCCATCGGTCGCGCGGCAGGAGATGGTATCGCCGACTTGCACCGGAAACAAATCGCGCACGGTCGTTTCCGCGACGAACTCGCCGGCTTTTGGCGCGGGACCAAGCAATTGAATTTGATCGATGCGCGTGTCGGCAAAGTTGTCAAAGCCCCAGAGATAGACGTCGCGGTACTTGCCGTTCCAGTTGCACTTTGTGAAATCGTTGTTGCGGAGTTCGGCGGCGGCGACGTTGGGGATTTCTTCGAGCGCGCGCGCGGTCGCCGGCGGCGCGTCCCAGACCCAGAAGGTGATGTCCGCTTGCGACGCGTTGTGGTACGCTGCGGCTTGCGCGGCGGTGAGATTTTGCGCGGTGGAGACGATCGCGACGATGCCGGCGACGCCGATGGCGATCGCGCCGATGGTGAGGAGCGAACGGACGCGACGCTTGGTCAGGTCGCGGTACGCTTTGCGGAAGAGAGCTAACATCGAAAATATTGTAGCATCGAGTGGGGGATTCGGCAAGTGGAAAAACGCCTCCCGCAGGTTCGTATCTGCGGGAGGCGTGAATTACTTGAGCAGCAGATTCAGCGCCTGCTGGAAGGATTGAAAATCGAGCGACGCGATCTGGAGCGGCTTGCCGTTGACGAAGAACGACGGCGTGCCCTGCACTCCGAGTTTCGCCCCTTCGGCGATGTCTGCCTGAACGACCGATGCGGTCTGATCGGTATCGATGCAATTGTTGAACGCGGTCGTATTGAGGTTGAGATCGGCGGCGTATTTCTTGAGCAGCGGCTTTTGGTACATTCCGACGTTCTCGCCGAGCCATTTGATGTACAGCTTGTCGTGGTATTCCCAGAACTTGCCTTGCAGGTTGGCGCATTCGGCGGCTTCCGCCGCCCAGTGCGATTCCCCAACGCCGCCCTGGTCCAACACCGGGAAATATTTGTAGACGAATTGGATCTTGCCGGTTTTGACGTACTCGTCGTCGATTCGACGCTCCGCGTCGACTGCAAAGTCTTTGCAGTACGGTCACTGAAAATCGCCGTACTCGACGAGCGTGATCTTGGCGTTCGGATCGCCCCGGGTCCGCCCGTTGACGACGACGCTCTGCGGCTGGGTGCGTTGATCGATCAGGATGCCCGCCGCGACGATCACGACGACCAAGCCGATCACCAATCCCACCCGCAGCAATACAGAACGGTTCGGCACCTTTGCCTCCCGCGACCGAAGGATGCGCGCGCTATTTCAAGAGCGCGTCGAACGTCAGGGCGAACTCGCTAAAGTTGAGCGTCTGGTTCTGAAAGTATTTGCCGTTGATGAGAAAACTCGGCGTGCCCGGTAATCCGAGACTCGCTGCTTCGTTCTCATCTTTTTGAACGATGGACATTGTCTGATCGTTGTCGATGCAGGGATTGAACTTGGCGGCGTCCAGCCCCAGCTCGGCGGCGTACTGTTTGAGCTTGGTCTTGGTGAACGTGCCGACGTTCTCGCCCGTCCACACGGCGAAGAGTTTATCGTGGTACTCCCAGAACTTGCCTTGCTGGTTCGCGCACTCGGCGGCTTCCGCCGCCCAATGCGATTCGCCGATCGTGCCCTGATCGACCACCGGGTAGTACTTGTACGTGAACGAAATCTTGTTCGTCGTGACATATTGATCTTCGATTTGGCGACCCGCGCCAAGCGCAAACTCTCTGCAGATCGGTCACTGAAAATCGGAGAACTCGACGAACGCGACTTTGGAGTTGGTATTGCCGATGGTGCGACCCGGCGCGGAGATGCTGTTGCCCGTGACCGGCGCAGCGGCGGGCGGCGATTGGACCATTTGCAATCCGATCACGCCCAAGATGACCACGACGCCGATGCCTACGGCGATGACCCACGTCGGCAAGCCATCTTGCTTTTTCTGAGGAGCGGCTCTGCGAGGTGACATACACTTTCCTTTGAGCGGAATTTGATCCCATTATCCAGAAAAAGAAGCGAAATGTCAAACCCAGCGTCCAGATGTTTTATCGACGGCGCGCGATTCGTGGTATAATTGCGGCGAAGGAATTCGAGCGCGCGCCCGGCGTGGTAAGATGGAAAGATGACTGCTCAACCTCCCGCCGGTTGAGTCAGTGGGTGACCGTCGCCGAGAAATTGTTCGATCAATCAAGAAGGCAACGCTGCTCGCGAACAATCTGCGGGAGGTTCGAAATAGGGATTCCCGCCAGGAGAGACTTGTGGAACCGATTGAGCTCAAGGACATCGAAAAAAGCCACCCAGAGGAAATCACTGACCTGGCAGCTTTTCTCTACGACCTCATCGAAAACCAGATCACGCGCGCGGATACCAAAGCCGGCTTGATCCTCGCCGCCGACACGGTGTTCGCAACGGCGGCAAGTCTGCTGAGCCGGGGTACGATCGTAAATCTGGTGACCAATTCTACGCCGACGGCGAATCGCTTGATCGCCGGGTTGACCATCTTGACATTTGGCGCGCTCCTGTGTTCCACCCTTTTTGCGCTCCGAGTGGCGCGCCCCATTTTGAAAGGACATTCCACCAGCGGGACGTTATTCTTTTTCAGCCGGATTGCTCAAATGAGCCAGCAGGATTTTATCGATCGATTCAACAGCCAGTCGCCGGCTGAATTACGCCGCTCGCTCTTGACCGAAGTGCACGCCACCGCCCAACTGGCGAACCAGAAATTCATTCGCATCCGCTACAGTCTCGATTTTTTGATTGCCGCGATCTTCCTGTGGGGATTGATCCAGATCGTGATCGCACTGGGAAACTGAGCGGAAAATTTGGCAAGCCAACGAGGTCGCTAGAATGCAAATCCATCTAACGATTAACGATGAATCGAAAACCTGGGATGTCGCGCCCAACGAAACGCTGCTCGACGCGCTGCGCCGCGACGGTTATTTCGGCGTCAAGCACGGCTGCGAGAATGGCGAATGCGGCGCGTGTACCGTGCTGCTCGACGACAAGCCGGTCGCGAGCTGCGTGATGCTCGCCGCGCAAGCGGAAAGTAAACGTATCACGACCATCGAATCGCTCGGGCAAGTTGAAGACCAGGGTTGGAAGCATACCGAGGGCTTGCACCCAATTCAGCAAGCGTTCGTCGAACTCGGCGCGCTGCAGTGCGGCTATTGCACGCCGGCGATGATCCTTGCCGCGAAGGCGCTGCTCGATCAAACGCTCACGCCGACGGAAGAGCAGGTGCGCGACGCGCTCAGCGGCGTCTTGTGCCGATGCACCGGATACGTCAAGCCGGTGCAGGCGGTGATCCAGGCAGGTCGTTTGATGGCTGGGTCGTTGGGTAGTTCGGAAGAACGCGCGCAAGGAATTCCTCTGCCACCAGAACTTTTGAAACCGCATAGAGAAGAACTGCCGCCCCTCGAACTTCCAACCCTCCAACCACCTAACAACCTAACCACCACACTCCCCACGATGGTCGTCGCGCCGGCTGTTCCAGAAACCCGCGTCGTCGGCAAGCCGGAGAGAAAAGTCGACGCGGTGAAGCTCGTGCAGGGCAAGCCGGCGTTCACCGACGACATCGAACTGCGCGGGATGCTCTACGCCAAAGTGCTCTGGTCGCCGGTCGCACACGCGCGCATCAAGCATATCGATGTGTCGAAAGCACGCGCGCTGGAAGGCGTCCACGCGGTTCTAACGTACCAAGACATTCCGCGCGTCGTCTATTCTACTGCTGGACAGTCCGACCCGATCCCCGGTCCGCTCGATTCGTTCTCGCTCGACAGCAAGGTGCGCTTCGTCGGCGACCGCGTCGCGTTCGTCGCGGCGGAATCGGAAGAGATCGCGCAGCGCGCGCTGGAGTTGATCGAAGTCGAGTACGCAGAGCTGCCGGCTCTCCTCGATCCGCGCGACGCGATGAAACCGAACGCGCCGCGCATCCACGACGAAACGGAGTACGTCAATTTCGCGGACTCCGACCCATCGAAAAATATCGCGGCAAAGATCGAGATCGAAATCGGCAATGTCGAAGAAGGGTTCAAGCAAGCCGACCAGATTTTCGAAGACGAGTACGTCGTGCCGAAAGTGCAGCAGGTCAGCATCGAGCCGCACGTCGTCGTGACGTGCTGGGACGAAGACGACCGCCTCGTGATCCGCACATCGACGCAAGTGCCGTTCCACGCGCGCCGCATCCTCGCGCCGGTGCTCGGTCTGCCGCCGAAACGCATCCGCGTGATCAAGCCGCGCATCGGCGGCGGGTTTGGCGGCAAGCAAGAGGTGTTGATCGAAGACGTCGCCGCGCACCTGACGATTGCGACGCGCCGCCCGGTGCGATTCGAGTACACGCGCGAAGAGGAATTCATCGCCGCGCGCTCGCGGCATCCGATGCGCGTGCGGATGAAGACCGGCGTCAAGAACGACGGTACGATCGTCGCGAACGAGATGTACGCGCTGTCCGACACCGGTGCGTACGGCTGCCACGCGCTGACGGTGACCGGCAACACCGGGCAGAAATCGATGGGGCTGTACAACGCGCCGAACATCAAGTTCCACGCGCACGTCGTTTACACCAACACGCCGCCAGCGGGCGCGTACCGCGGCTACGGCGTGCCGCAAGGTTTCTTCCCGCTCGAAGTGCACATGGAAAAAATCGCGCGCGCGCTGAATCTCGATCCGCTTGAGTTTCGGCTGAAGAATGCGGTCAAAGCCGGCGACGAGCTGCCTACGTCGAAAGCGTGGAGCGAAGGGCGCGAGCCGCATCCGGAGGTGATCGAGACGTGCGGGCTGGCGGAATGTGTGGAGCAAGGCGCGAAGGCGATCGGGTGGAAGAGCGACGGAGGACGAAGGACGGAAGACGGAAGACACTTGTCCGTCATCGGTCGTCCGTCATCCGTCGAAGATTGGCATGTTGTTCCCGGCAAGCCCCATTTGCGTCGCGGGCAAGGCGTCGCGTGCGTGATGCAAGGCACGGCGATTCCGTACCTCGATATGGGCGGCGCGTCGATCAAGATCAACGACGACGGCTCGTTCAACCTGCTCGTCGGCGCGACGGATCTGGGCACCGGATCGGATACGGTGCTCGCGCAGCTCGCCGCGGAGATTCTCGGCTGCCCGGTGGACGACATTCTGGTCTATTCAAGCGACACGGACTTTACGCCGTTCGACAAAGGCGCGTACGCGTCATCGACGACGTACATTTCCGGCGGCGCGGTCGTGAAAGCGGCGGAGCAGGTGGCGGAGCAGATCAAGCAGGTCGCAGCAAAGATGCTCAATGAAGCAAATGTGCCAAATGAGCCAAACAAGCCAAATATGCCAAACGGCACGCATCACGCATCACGCATCACGCCGCAAGAATTGATATTACGTGATCGCAAAGTCATCGCGCCAGACGGACGTTCAGTTACGCTCGCAGACGTTGCGCTGGAATCTCTGCACCACAAAGATCAGTTCCAGATTATGGCGGTCGCGTCTTACGTGTCGCCGAAATCGCCGCCGCCGTTTGCCACGCAGTTCGCGCAAGTGCTGGTAGACACGGAGACAGGGCAGATCACTGTCGAGAAACTCGTGATGGCGGTGGACAGCGGCGTGATCGTCAACCCGGTCACCGCGTCGGGACAGATCGAAGGCGGAATGACGCAGGCGCTGGGCTACGCGGTGTGCGAGGAGATGCTGTACGATGTGCGCGGCGATTCGGTGATTCGGCAATTGGGTGATTATCGAATTTTCGCAGCGGACGAGATGCCGGAGTTGCAGACCATTTTCGTCGAGACGTACGAGCCGTCGCATCCGTTCGGCTTGAAGGCGGTCGCGGAGATTCCGCTCGACGGCGTCGCGCCGGCAGTGGCGAACGCGGTACACGACGCGATTGGCGTGTGGATGAACGAGATTCCGATGACGCCGGAGCGCGTGTGGAAACAACTGCGTCAGCAGGAACAGAAATGATGGACCGCGTCAACGAATGACAACCGGGCACGCGGGTTTTCATCGCTATTCATTCAACCGTGCTTCATCCGTGACAAAGGAATTCGCTATGCTTGAAAAACGCCACGAACCGTTGCTTCCGATCAGCGCATTCATCCTCCGCATGTTACGATTTGGCGGATTGGCATTCGGTCTCACGCTGATCTGGTGGTGCGTTGGCATCCTGGGTTATCATCTGTTGGCGGGCTTGGGCTGGGTGGATTCTATTCTGAACTCTGCGATGATCGTCGGCGGAATGGGACCGGTGGATGCGCTCCACACAGTTGCCGCCAAGCTGTTTGCGAGTGTGTATGCGATTTGCTCCGGCGTTGTATTCATCGGGGTTGCTGGGATTTTGTTTGTGCCGATCGCGCATCGCGTGTTGCATCATTTTCATCTCGAAGCCGATTCGGATACGGCGTCCGACGAAACGTAGCGCGGGGTCATGACTAACCGGGATTCGAACGTTATCGAATGAATCCGACGACGATCAAGCTGCAAGCCCGCAAATGGGCTATGCGATTTTGCAGAAGTAAATCTCACTCGAGTTTAACGATTCGCTAGAAAGGGCTTGTGCCGGCACGGAATAGTTTGCCTCCTTATCCGAACGGTTGGTTTGCCTTTGGCTTTTCAGACGAACTGCCGCGCGGCGGATTGCTTTCGCGTCCGTTCATGGGGCAAGACGTGGTCGTCTATCGCACGCAATCAGGGCAGGCGTGCGCGGTGGACGCGTACTGCGCGCATCTCGGCGCGCACTTTGGCTACGGCGGCAGCGTCGAAGGTGAACTGCTGCGCTGTCCCTTCCACGGCTTTTGCTACGACACGCACGGCATTTGCGTGAAAACGGGCTACGGCACCAAGCCGCCGCCCAAAGCCGCGCTCAAGGTCTGGCATCTGTGCGAGACGAACGGCGTGCTGCTTCTGTACCACGATTGCGCCAACGCCGCGCCGACCTGGGACGTTCCCGCGCTCGAGCTTGACGGCTGGACGCGCGCGATCTATCGCAAGTTCACACTGTTCGATCATCCGCAAGAGACGACCGAGAACAGCGTCGACATCGGGCACTTTGCGTTCGTCCACAAGTATCGCAACACGCGGATGCTGCGCGAGGCGGTGACGCGCGGCACGTACCTCAGCACCGCCTACGCCGCGCAGCGCGCCGCGCCGGGACTGGCGCGCCTCTTTCCCAACGCGTGGCTCGACTTTCAATTCGAGACGCAAATCCACGGGCTTGGCTATTCGTTGGTGAACGTTACCGTACCAAGCGTCAACGTGCAGGCGCGGTTGTGGGTATTGCCAACGCCGATCGACGAGGAGCGCATCCAACTGTACCTCGCGACGCGCATCAAGATTGCCGAGTCGCGACAAGTCCATCCACTGCTCGCGCCGCTGCCAAAGCGCGCGCTGCACGCGCTGATTAACCGCGTGATGCTGAACAGTCTCGCCAACGACGCCCAGCAGGATTTCGTCATCTGGCAGAACAAGAAATATGTGCAACCGCCCGCGCTCGCGGAAGGCGACGGTCCGATCGGCAAATATCGTCAGTGGGCGAAGCAGTTTTACGGGGACGTGGATCCAGAGGTGCGGTCTCAAGTGGAAGGGTGAACTCAGGCGATTTTATCGTTCATCCCTTTCGATTTTGGTACACTGCCAGCACGACCAGCGCCGCCATCGCCGCCAGCGCGACGACGAGCCAGTTGATCTGATTCGATACCGCCTGGCTGATAAGCGCTGTGACGAGCGCGGTGAATGCGCCAACCAAAAACTTGCCGACGAAATCTTCCGACGGCTTGTCCTGATCGCGATTCTCTGGTTCGCGCGAGACCTCCAGGTGTTTCATTTTCCTGCGCGGCTTGGGCATCGTTCGGCTCCCTGCCAATCAGAACCTATGTTCTATTTGCATTCTACCAGATTTGGGCGCGCGTGTCAATCGGCGCGCCAACAAGGAGTATCCGATGCAATTCATCCTCACGACCGTTAGGCAGCTGCTGTTTCAAATCCCCACGTACATCGTTTGGCTCATCGGCGCGGTCCTCTGCATCGTCCATTGGCGGAAACATTCGGCGGTGTCTTTGTTGACGCTGGTCGCGCTCGTCTTGCTCTTCCTTGAATCGTTCGTCGGCGATGTGCTGGGCATTGCCCTACCGCTCGTATTGCGCGGTGACGTGAGTCTGCTGGGAACGCTCTTGACGGTCCGCGGCATCGTGCAGGTGTTCGTGAGTCTAATTGCCTGGGTCTTGATCCTCGTCGCGATCTTTGGCTGGCGCAGCGAGCCAGCGCGCGCGGCGGTCGATCAGAAATGAGCGCGCCGGATTCCGACTTGCCCGCGCGAATCGACGCGGCGGTTGGCGCGCAAGACGTCCCGCACGCGCCATTCGTTTCGATAAAAGGCAGGCGAATATGACGACTCTCAAGTCAGTCCTCAGCATCGCAATTCTGGTCGCGCTGGCGCTGTTGTCGTCTAATGGAGCGACGAATCGGACGCAAGCCGCCGCCGCGCCGGCTTCGTCATCGACCATCTTTCTGCCGCTGATCGCTAATTCGGTCAACAGCGTGCCCGCCCCTACGTGGCTCGCCGAACTGAATGCGATGCGCGCGCTTGCCAATCTTCCACCGGTGACCGAGAACGCGACCTGGGATGTGGGCGACTATAATCACGCCCAGTACATGGTCAAGAATGGCGTGATCGGTCACGCCGAAGATCCCGCGAATCTATGGTACACCGATTCCGGCAATCAGGCAGCGCAGAATGGCAATGTGATGGGAACGACGGATGTCAACGCGACCGATCCATTCGCCGTCGATCTTTGGATGGAAGGTCCGTTCCACGCCATTGGAATGATCGACCCGCTGTTGCAGCAATCGGCGTTTGGCAGTTATCGAGAAGCCACCGGGAATTTTCCTGAAATGGCTGCGACGCTGGATGTGCTGCGGGGGCGCGGCAGCACCGTCCCGCCCGGCGTCACGTTCCCGATCGAGTGGCCCTCGAATGGAACGGTCAATCCGTTTTCGTCGATGGGCGCCGGCGAATATCCTGATCCGCTCAGCAGCTGCAGCGGCTATCTTTACCCAGTTGGAATGCCAATCTATCTTGAGCTAGGTCAGGGTGCGTCGGTGATACCGCAGGTCGCGAGTTTCTCTTTCAAGCAGGGCAGCGCCGCACTCGGCGTCTGCGAGTTCGATCAAAGGAATTACTCCAATTCGAATAGCTCAGCCCAATCTTTGGGGCGCGCGGTGTTGCAAGCGCGCAGCGCGATCGTCCTCATCCCCCAAGCGCCGTTGACGCCTGGCGCGGCTTATTCGGTCTCGATCACGACGAACGGCTCGACGTACGCCTGGTCGTTTACCGTATCAAGCACGCCCCGCTCTCCCGTTCGACGGGCTGAAAGCGTCAGCCGGTGATTTGACCCGTCCGCATTCAGAGATTTGACATCCTGCCAGGATTTGGATATGCTCTAGATTCTGGCAACTACGATGAAAATTCTCTTTCGCGTCTTCACGATTCTTAATCACTATCGCTGGCAACTTGGCGCTCTCGTCATCTCCGTCCTCATTGTCACTGCGACATCGCTCGTCACGCCGTCCCTCATCCAATTCGCGATTGACGACGGCTTGGCGAAGAACGATCCCCGCGCGCTGCTCGACGTGGGGCTGGTGATCGTCGGCGTTGGCTTGGTGCGCTCAATCTTCAACTTTGCCAAGCGCTACCTCTCCGAGTGGCTGACCAATCGCACCGGCTATGATTTTCGCAACGCGCTGTACGGCAAAATCCAGCGATTGTCGTTCGCGTACCACGATTCGGCGCAGACCGGTCAACTGATGAGCCGCTGCACGGAAGATGTGAGTTCGCTGACGCGCTTTATCGGCAGCGGCGGCGTCGATCTGCTCAACGTCGGCTTGCTCCTCATCGGCATCGGCTTTCTCTTGTTCAATGCCAGCCCGAGACTCGCGCTCATTGGCTTTGTGCCGCTCGCCGCGCTCGCGGCGGTGGCGTACAACCTGGGACGGGTGCAGCCGCCGCTCTGGTACCGCGTCGATCAATCGCTCGGCGACGTTTCGGCGACGCTGCAGGAAAACTTGAGCGGCGCGCAGGTCGTCCGCGCGTTCGCGCGCGAGGAACACGAGAAGAAAAAATTCACGGCAAAGAATCGCATCCTGTACGATGTCAGCGTGCGCGTCGTCAGCAACTGGGGATTCTATATGCCGACGATGACGATCCTCGTGATGTTCTCGACCGCGCTGATTCTGTGGTTCGGCGGCAAAATGGTGATCGACGGCGCGCTGACCCTGGGCGAACTCGTCGCGTTCAACTCGTACCTGCTCATCCTCGCCGATCCAGTGTCCGCGCTCGGTTTCGATCTCAACTCTGCCGGTGAAGCTTCCGCCGGCGCGCGGCGTATTTTCGAAATACTCGATCTGCCCGAAGGCATCACGTCGCCGCAAAATCCCGCGCCGCTGCCGACGCTCACCGGGCGCGTGGTATTCGACAACGTGTCATTCGCCTACAACAACGAGCGCGAGGCGTTGAGCGACGTGTCGTTCGAGGCGCTGCCGAACCAGGTCATCGCGCTGATCGGACCAACCGGCAGCGGCAAGACCTCACTCATCAATCTCATCCCGCGTTTCTACGATGTGACGAGCGGGCGCGTGCTCGTGGATGGACGTGACATCAAGACGGTTGACTTGAAGCAACTCCGCTCGCAGATCGGCATCGTGCTGCAAACATCGCTGCTCTTTTCGTCGTCGATTCGCGAAAATATCGCCTACGGACGGCTCGACGCGACGGACGCCGAGGTGATCGCGGCGGCGAAAGCGGCGCGCGCGCATGAATTCATCCTCGCGCTGCCGCAAGGGTACGAGACGATTGTGGGCGAGCGCGGCGTGACGCTCTCCGGCGGGCAGCGGCAGCGCGTCGCGATCGCGCGCGCGCTCTTGATGAATCCGCGCATCTTGATCCTCGACGATTCCACGTCGAGCGTGGACACGCAGACCGAGTACCTGATTCAGCAGGCGCTGGCGGAATTGATGCAGGGGCGAACGACGTTCGTCATCGCGCAGCGGCTGACGACGGTCAAGCGCGCGGACCAGATCATCGTGCTCGATCATGGGCGCATCGTCCAGCACGGTACGCACGACGAGCTGCTGGGAGAAGGCGGGCTGTACAAAGAGATTTACGATTTGCAGTTGAGAGACCAGGAGCAGTTCCGCCGGGAGATGATGTTCCTGGACGAAGCAGAAGGCGCGGCGGTGAACGATAGACGTGAGGCGGAAGTGGAACCTATAATGACGGATGAGGAGCAGGAGAAGAGCGAGGTATGAACCATGACCGTCGCCACCACCACTAAAAAACAAACGCCTCTTTCCGTCCCCGTCAAGCCGGACGAAGACGCCATCATCGGCAAGGCGTACGATCCGCACATCGCGCGCCGCTTGCTGGAGTATTTGCGGCCGTATCGCTTGCGGATTCTGATCGCGCTCTTCTGGATGACGGTCGCGATGGCGGCGTACATTGCGGGACCCTACCTCATCAAAGTCGCGCTCGACAGCGGTATGGCGGCGAAGAATTCCGACGTGCTCGCGCAAACCGTCGCGCTGTACCTCGTCGCCGCGCTCGTGCAGTGGATCGGCACGTACCTGCGCGTTCGCATCATGGCAGTTGTCGGGCAGAGCATCATCTTCGATATGCGCCGCGAGCTGTTCGACCGCTTGCAAATGTTCTCGCTCGGCTTTTTCAGCCGCTACGCGGTCGGACGTTTGATCTCGCGCGTCATCAACGACGTGGGCGTGCTGCGCGAAATGATTACCTGGGCAGTCGTCGCCGTCTTTCGCGATTTCTTCGATCTCTTCGGTACGACCGTCGCGATGCTCATCCTGAACTGGCAGCTGACGCTGCTGGCGTTTCTCGTCCTGCCGCTGATGGCGGTCGCGACAGAACTCTTCCGCCGCCGCGCGCGGCAAAGCTACCGCAACGTGCGCGCCGCCGTCGGCTGGGTCAACGCTGTGCTGAACGAGAACATCGTCGGCGTACGCGTCGTGCAATCGTTCGCACGTGAGGATTACAACTATCGCGTCTTTGTCGACGCGGTGGATGGCAACTGGCTGAAGGCGAGCAATTACGCGTCGCTCCTCATCTCCGTTTTCTTTCCAACGGTCGATTTCATCGGCAGTCTCGCGCTTGGTCTGGTTGTGTGGGTTGGCGGACTCACCGTGCTGGGCACGTTTGGACAATCGGCAAGCGCGCCGTTCACCGCCGGCACGCTCGTCGCGTTCGCGCTCTACATCGACCGTTTCTTCAATCCCATCCGCGATCTCGCGAATCGGTACAACACGTTTCAGGCGACGATGGCGTCGGGCGAGCGCATCTTTGAATTGCTCGACACGCCGATCGAGGTGCAGGACGCGCCGGATGCGCGCGAGCTGCCGCTGATTCGCGGCGATGTCGATTTCGACCGCGTCAGTTTCCATTATTCGGACGATCCGACGCCGGTGCTGGAAGACATCGATCTGCACGCGCAAGCCGGGCAGACGATTGCGTTCGTCGGCGAGACCGGCGCGGGCAAGTCGACGCTCGTCAAACTCGTCAGCCGCTTTTACGATCCGACCGCCGGGGTCGTGCGGATCGACGGCATCGACATTCGCGCGGTTACACAAGAATCGCTGCGGCGGCAGATGGGCGTCGTGCTGCAAGACCCGTTCCTGTTTTCGGGCACGATTCGCGACAACATCGGTTACGGCGCGCTGGACGCGCCGGAAGACGCCGTCATCGCGGCGGCGCGAGCCGTAGGCGCGCACGCGTTCATCACCGCGCTCGATCAAGGGTACGATACGCTCGTCGGCGAAGGCGGCGCGATCTTGTCCGGCGGGCAGCGGCAATTGATCTCGTTCGCGCGCGCGCTGCTCGCCGATCCGCGCATTCTGATTCTCGATGAGGCGACGTCGTCGGTAGACACGCAGACCGAGCGCGTGATTCAGACCGCGCTTGAACGGTTGCTGAAAGGACGCACGTCGTTCGTCATCGCGCACCGTTTGTCGACGATCACGCGCGCGGACAAGATCGTCGTGGTCGACAAGGGGCGCATCGTGGAACAGGGCACGCACGCGGAATTGCTGGAACGGCGCGGGCGGTACTTTGATTTGTACACGATGGCGTTCACGGAGAGAACATGACGGAAGACGAAGGACGGAGGACGGAAGCGTTTGCCTCCGTCGTCGGTCATCCGTCCTCCGTCGGAGTTTTCGATGAATATTCGTCCAGCAAGCGCTACTGACCAGCCGATCATCGAACGCATTGTCCACGCCGCCGGCATCAATCCGATGTCGCTCGACTGGCGTCGCTTCATCATCGCCGAAGAGGACGGTCAAACCATCGGCATCGGACAGATCAAGTTGCACGGCGACGGCAGTCGTGAATTGGCGTCGATTGCGGTGATTCCAGAGCGGCAAGGGCAAGGCATCGGCAGCGAGATCATCCGTGCGCTGCTGGCAAACGAAACCGGCGCGCTGTACCTGACGTGCCGGCAAGAACTGGAAACGTACTACGCGCGCTTTGGTTTTCGGCGGATTGAACGCGACGAGATGACGCCGTACTTTCGGCGTCTGATGCGTCTGGCAGGAGTCTTTATGATGCTGGCGCGGGGCAAGGGACCGATTGTGATGAAACGCGAGCAATGATAAATGCAAAATGACAAATAACAAATTGCGAATGCTGTCAGCATATTTGTCATTTCTTCATCAAGGATTGCTATGACTGGACGCACCCTTTTGGCTGTCTTTGCTCATCCCGACGACGAAACCTTTGGCAATGGCGGGACGCTGGCGCACTACGCGCGGCAAGGCGTCCACGTCCACCTCATCTGCGCGACGCGCGGCGAGGTGGGCGAAGCGCCTGCCGACCTCAAGGGTTTTGCGTCGGTCGGCGAAATGCGCGCGGATGAACTGCAATGCGCGGCGAACATCCTCGGCTTGGAATCGGTGATTTTTCTCGGCTATCGCGATTCCGGAATGCCTGGTTCGCCGGACAATTCGCATCCGAACGCGCTCGCCGCGCAATCCATCGAATCGGTCGCGCGGCAGGTCGCCGCGTCCATCCGCCGCCTCAAGCCGCAAGTCGTCATCACCTTCGACCCGATTGGCGGTTATCGCCATCCCGATCACATCGCGATTCATAAAGCGACGGTTGCCGCGTTCCAAATCGCCGGCGACCCAGCGCAAGACATCGAAGGACTGCTGCCGCACGCGTCGCAAAAGCTATACTATTCCACGTTCTCGCGCGGCTGGCTGCGCGTCACTGTGCGAGTGCTGCGGTTGCTGCGTCAAGACCCCAGCCATTTCGGCACGAACAAGGACGTCGATTTGGCGTCGCTCGTCGACGTAGATTTCCCGATCCACGCGCGCGTTCCCGTCCGCGATGTGATCGAGCAGAAAGAGCGCGCGTTCGCCTGCCACGCCAGTCAGGGCGGCTCGATGCCTCCGCTGGCGCGCGGATTGCAGCGCATCTTCGCGGGCGATGAAACCTTTATGCGCGCCGTGCCCGCCGAGCCGCCCGAGCGCATCGAGCGGGACCTCTTTGAAGGGCTTACGAGCGACGATTGACGCCGCATCTGAACGCAAAACCTTACGCCGCGAGTCTAACTCGCGGCGTTTAGGTTTTACGAACTTTTTACGGTTTTGCAGTACGCCTGTAAGGAGCGGTGATTAGACTGGGATTGGTGGCTGGTGATACTTTTGCTAAGCCATCGCTTGCTGGCGAACGTATCTTTGAGTTGAAACCGATCCTCTTTTAAGTTGTAGAGGCAAGACTATGACCCACGCCTCGTTGACTAATCTGAATCGAATATATAGCACGTCCTGGGCAGGTCAAGTTTTTTTCCTGTTGAGAGAATTGTTGACCGCGCTTTTAGGTCTAACCGCGTTGGCGATCGTTCTGGCTGGCGGATGGCTGTTCTACGATCACTCGTACATTCTCGCCTTTATGTTCTTCGCGATTCCCACCCTAATCCTCGTGCTCGCTGTTGCATCTGCCCTCCCCGTTTTGCATCCCAAGCGCTCGCAGTCGAAATGCACGCCAGCGGATTTCGGAATCGCGCAGTGGGACGACGTCCACTTTTCCGCGGTGGACCGCGTGGAACTGAGCGGCTGGTTTATTCCGCCCGATCCTCAAAGCGATGGCGCGACGCTCATTCTCGTTCACGGCTTGGGCGGCAATCGGGGCGATATGTTGGAGCACGCGCAGATGTTGGTATCGAAAGGGTATGGCGTGTTGCTGTTCGATCTGCGCAACCATGGCGCGAGCGCAGGAACGCTGACGACGCTCGGTTACAGCGAGGCGGAAGATGTCTGCGGCGCGTTTGCGTATCTGCTGACGCGCCAGGAGGTGAATCCACAGCGCATTGGGTTGGTGGGCTATTCGATGGGCGCGGCGGCGGTCTTGCGCGCTGCCGCGCGCATCGCCCAAGTGCGCGCCGCGATCGCCGAAAGCGCGTATACGAGTTTGGAAGACAATATTGCGCAGGGCGTGACCGCCAAGACCGGGCTGCCGCCATTTCCCTTTGCGCCGGTGATGATCTGGCTGGGCGAACGAATGACCGGCTTGCGCATCCATCAAATCCGTCCCATCGACGATGTGGCGCAGATGGCGCCGCGACCGCTGCTCTTCGTTCATGGGGTGCAAGATAGCACGGTCAACGCGAAAAACAGCGTCGAATTGTACCAAGCGGCAAACGGACCCAAAGGGCTTTATCTGATCGATAAGGCAAGCCACACCGGATTGGTTTCGGCGGACCCCGTAGAGTTTGAGAGACGAATCACCGGTTTCCTGGATTGGAGCTTGCGCGGAGTCGACCGCCGCCACGCGCCCAGACCAATCGCCGGTTGATCGTCGCCATACGCCATCGCAAATAACCACCTGTCAACGACAGGTGGTTTTTTGTTCTCTTTTGTCCAAATGCTGGGTTGGTGCTATAATTTCCCAAGATGCCTGACATTCCCGCGGTCTCCGTCTTCATCCCGGCGCGCAACGAAGCCGGCAATATCGCGTTGCTCTTCGACAAGATCGCGCGCGCGTTGGACGCGCAGCGCGTCGCCGGCGAAATCGTCTTCGTCGACGATGGCTCGACCGACGCGACCTGGGACGAGGCGAACGCGGCTGCCGCGCGGCACCCCTGCGCGCGCCTGTTCCGCCATCGCCGCTCGCTCGGTCTGACCGAGGCGATGCGGACCGGCTTTCGCCAATGCCGCGGCGATGTCGTCGTTTTTCTCCCCGCCGATCTCGAGTCCGACCCCGAAGAAGATATTCCGAAATTGCTCGCGAAGATGAACGAGGGGTACGATGTGGTTGCCGGCTGGCGGCAGGGTCGGCGCGACGGCAAGGTGTTCGCGTCGGCGATCGCGAACATCGTCTCGCGGCGTTTGTTCGGTCTGCAAGTGCACGACCTGAATTGGATCAAGGCGTTCCGCCGCGAGGTGATCGAGAATATTCGACTGCGCTCCGACTGGCATCGTTTCATTCTGATTCTCGCCGCCGCGCAAGGTTACAAGATCGGCGAGACGCCGGTCAATTTCTATCCGCGGCAGAAAGGCAAATCGCATTACGGCATCGGACGCCTGCCGGTTTCTTTTCTCGACATTCTAGTGCTGAGATTTCTGCTCACTTTCTCGCGCAAACCGATGCTTTTTTTCGGCGGGCTAGGACTGATTCTTTCCGCCGCATCTCTGGGGATATTTGTCACGCTGACCGTCATTTATTTCCTTAGTCTCGGTCAGCGCCGCCCGGTGTTCGATTTCGCCGGCGTGCTGCTGCTCGTCGGCGTACTGTTTTTCGTCGTTGGCTTTCTCGCGGAACTGATCGTCAACCAGAACGAGCGCGTCGACGAACTCGAGGCGCGGCTGGATGATCTCACCGTAGAGAACGCAAAGGATGCAAAGAGAAATGAATAGAAAACCTTTGCGCTCCACCTGCCCTGGCTGGCGGTGCCAGGGTTGGCGTTCTTTGCGGTAAAAGTTTTTCACGATGCGTGTCCTCGTCCTCGCCCACGTCTTTCCGCGCAACGTCGATGACTCGATGGGCGCGTTTCTTTTGCATCTCGCCGACGCATTGGCAGAGCGCGGCATATCCATCGATGTTGTTGCGCCGCACGCGCCCAACCTTGCCAACGATGAAACGATTGGCGCGGCGCGCGTGCGTCGATTTCGCTACGCGCCGGCGCGCTGGGAACGTCTGGCGTACACCGGCACAATGCACGAGATCGTCGGGCGCGGCATCGGCGGCAAGATTCTGTTCGCGTTCTTTTGCGCCGCGTTCTTTCTCAAATCGGTTTCCGTCGCGCGGAAGAACCCCCACCCTAACCCTCCCCCGTCTTCGACAGGGGAGGGAACGCGGCTCGCAATGACAGATTCAACGATCCTCCACGCGCACTGGTGGCTGCCCGGCGGCTGGGTCGGCGCGCTCGTATCGATCCTGACGCGCGTACCGCTCGTCATCACCACGCACGGCACCGATGTCGAGATGCTGCGCCGCACGCGCTGGGCGATGCCGCTTGCGCGGTTCACGTTCGCGCGTGCTCGTGCGGTGACTTGCGGTTCGACGTACCTGCGGGAGCAGTTGCTGACGCTTGGCGTGGTAGACGCGGCGCGGGTGAGTGTGATTCCGATGCCGGTTAGCCCGCTCTTTACAAGTTCATCACTCGTCCCTCGCCCCTCGCCCCTCGTTTTAACCGTCGCTCGCCTTACCGCGCAGAAAAGCATCGACACGCTGATCGATGCGCTGGCGATCCTACGCGACCGCGGCGCGGCGGCGCGATTGGAGATCATCGGCGATGGACCGGAACGCGCCGCGCTGGAACGGCAAACGCGCGCGTTGAATCTGCAAGACCGCGTTGAATTTCTGGGCGCGCTGGCGCAGAAGGAACTGCCGCTGCATTACGCCGAATGTGCGGTTTTCGTTCTGCCATCGATCCGTGAAGGAATGGGCTTAGTACTCGCCGAGGCGTTACTATGCGGCGCGCCGGTGATTGCCGCGAATTCCGGCGGCGTGACCGACATTGTGAAGGATGGCGAGACCGGCTTGCTCGTGCCGGAGCGTGACGCGCGGGCGCTCGCGGACGCCGTTGAGCAAGTCCTGAACGACCGCGCGCTCGCGGCGCGGCTCGCCTCGAACGGCGCGGCGTGGGTGCGCGAGCGGTACACGCGCGAACGCGTGGCGGCGCAGTTTGCAGAGGTGTACAAGTCACTAACGGATTAAACCGCAAAGGGCGCAAAGAGCGCAAAGAAAACGCAGAAACGTCGCTTCGTTCTTCGCGTCTTCGCGGTTCAACTTGGGGTTTTGAAATGACAACCACATTGATTACGAACGGTCGCGTCATTACCGCGGTGGACGATTACGTCGCGGACGTCTTGATCGAGAATGACAAGATCAAGTTGATCGGCAGCAACCTGCAAATGCAAGCCGACCGCGTGATCGACGCGCGCGGCAAGTACATTATCCCCGGCGGCGTCGATTGCCACACGCACATGGAACTCGATGTCGGCGCGGCGGTATCGTCGGACGATTTCGAGACCGGCACGATTGCCGCGGCGCACGGCGGCACGACGACCATCATCGATTTTCCGACGCAGGCGCGCGGCAAGTCGATGCACGCGGCGTTCGACGAATGGATGGCAAAGGCGGAGCCGAAAGCCGCGATCGATTTCGGATTCCACATGATCATCTCGTACCTGCCGGACGATCTGCTGCCGGAGATGGACGCACTCGTGCGCGAGGGCGTGACTTCGTTCAAGATGTTCACCGCATATCCCGACCGGCTGCAACTCGACGACGGGACGATCTTCAAAGCGATGCAGCGCGCCGGCAAGAACGGCGGGTTCGTCATGATGCACGCGGAGAACGGCAGCGTGATCGATTACCTTGTTCAGAAATTGATCGCCGAGGGCAAGACGACGCCGAACTATCATCTGCTCTCGCGTCCGCATCAGGCAGAAGCCGACGCGACGCACCGCGTCATTCTGCTGTCGGAACTCGCGGGCGTGCCAGTGTACATCGTCCATGTTTCATCGCATACGGCGATGGAAGAGATCCGCGGGGCGCGCGACCGTGGCTTGCCGGCGTACGGCGAGACGTGCCCGCAATATTTGTGGCTCGCGGCTGAACAGTACGCCGACGGCAGTTTCGACGGTGCGAAATTTGTCTGCTCGCCACCGATCCGCGAGCGTGCCAATCAAGAGCCGCTGTGGCGCGCGCTCGCGGCGGACGATTTACAGACGGTTGCAACCGATCATTGTCCGTTCTGTATGCGTGAAGGTTTCAAAGGGCTGCCCAAGCAAAAGGAACTGGGCATCGGCAATTTCGCCAAGATTCCGAACGGCGTGCCCGGCGTCGAGAATCGGATGCACCTGGTTTATCAGGGTGGCGTGGTGCGGCGCGGCTGGAGCATGAATCGTTTCGTGCAGGTGACGAGCACCGCGGCGGCGAAACTCTTCGGTTTGTTCCCGCGCAAAGGGACGATTGCGGTTGGCAGCGACGCGGACATCGCCCTGTGGGATCCGCAGCGCGCATACACGATCCGCGCGGCAACGCACTTTATGCGCGTCGATTACAATCCGTACGAAGGCGTAACGATTGACGGCTCGCCATCGCTGGTGATGTCGCGTGGGCGCGTAGTCTTCGAGGACGACAAATTTCTTGGCAAGCCGGGGCAGGGGCAGTACTTGAAACGCGGGACGTACGCGGTACCGTGAACGCGCGCGTAGGGGCGACCCGGCGTGGTCGCCCGCGAACAGGGCAGCCACGTAGGGCTGCCCCTACGGACACCCATGAACGCCGAACGATTTCTCTCCACCCACCGCGTCGCGCGGCTCGCGACGGTGACCGCGGACGGCGCGCCGCACATCGTCCCGGTCGTGTTCGCGTTTGACGGCAAGCGTGTTTACATCGCGCTGGACGAAAAGCGCAAGCGCGTCGCGCCGATGCGGCTCCAGCGCGTGCGGAACATCGCAGCGAATCCGCGCGTCGCTCTGCTGCTGGACGATTACAGCGAAGACTGGCGCAAACTCGCGTGGGTGCGCGTGGACGGCGTCGCGCGGATTTTGCGGCGCGGCAAGGCGCACGCCGCGGCGATCGCGCTCTTGCTCGCCAAGTATCCGCAGTACCGCCGGATGAAGTTGGAGACGCGACCGGTGATCGAGATCGCGGTCAAGCGCGTGGTGAAGTGGGAAACGAAATAAGCAAGCGGCTCTCCATCCTCGGAGAGCCGCTTCGCTATTTCCCCAATTCGTTGTTGTCGCGCGCGCCACTACCGTGGGCTGAACTTGATCGCGTCGAACGCAAGCGTGCGACAGAGGTAGCATTCGAACGTCACGTCACTGAGCGAGACGAATTCGCCGCCCGCCGCGCTGAAATAGTACGTGCCGAGCGACATCCACTGGTTGGCGTAGAACACCTGACTGCGCGGCGCGAGGTTGTAGCGTGCCGCGTGATAGATCCAGTACCGCGCGTTCAATGTGCTCCCGAGTCCCGCCGGGATGTACGCAAAGACTTCGTAATTGCCCGGCGCGGGCAGCGTGGGATACCAGCGCGCCCAATTGTAGCGCGGCGCGGCGAAGGTGTTGTTGAATGTCCAGAACGCGTGACCGCTGATGCCCACCGGCGCGCTGCGCCAGCTCGTCGACGTGCCGCCGGCTTGCCAGCCCGGACCCAGGTCGTTGACGATCACGTCGCCGCCGGGTGACGGAGGCGGCAACGTGCCCGGCACGATCTGCACGTTGATCGACGCGGTGCCGGTATGCTCGTAGTACTCGACGTGGAACGCGTGCAGCCCGGCGGCAAAGTTGAGTGTCGCGGTGAAAGTCGTCGCCGAGTGATCGTACCAGCCATTGATGGCGAGATTACCATCCACCCACACGCGTACGCCATCGTCCGAAGTCGCGACAACTGTATAGTAGCCGGTCGTCGGGATATTTTGGTACGAGTCCCACTTGGCGGAAAAGTTGTCGACGGGCACGCTGGGATCCGGCGAACCATAGCCCCAGTTAAAGTTCAACGCCGTATCGTTGCGATAAAACACCGGTGCGCCGGAGAGCGAGATGTTGTTGTAATACTGACCGACCCAGACTCCCACCACCGTGCTTGGTGGGGGCGACGCGCTGGCGGGCGCGTACGATAACTGGGCAACGGCATTGCCGGTGTCTTCGTAATACTCCATCTGGATCGCGTGATAACCCGTCGTTAGCGCGACGTTCGCTGTGTACGAGGTCGCCGATTGATCGTGCCATTGGTCGATCACCAAATTGCTGTCCACCCACAGTCTCACGCCATCGTCGGTTGTGGTTGTGAACTGCCAGGTACCACCGGTGAAATAGAGACTGCGCGTCCAGCGCACCGAAAAGTGGTCCGCCGGGATGCTGGGGTCGGGCGACCCGACGCCCCAGTTGAAGTTGATGTTCGGATCGTCGCGGACGATGGTGGGCGAGCCGGAAAGCGTCTGGTTGTTAAAGTACTGACCCTGCCAATCCGGAAAACTGGTCGGGGGCGTGTAGGTGCTGCTGAGCGATGTGGTCACCTGCGCGGTGCCGCCGAGCGTATCGTTGTAGTATTGAATGACGACGGTATGCGCGCCCGCGTTGAGAAAGACCGATTTGGCGTACGCGCTGGGACCTTGATCGTACCACGCCCACATAATCAGGTTCCCGTCGATCAACAGGTTCATCCCGTCATCGGTCGTCATCGTGAACGTATAGTTGCCGTCTGCCGGCGCGCTGACCGAGCAAGTCCAGCGCACGGAGTACTGGCTGGTGGTCACGCCCGGTCCCGGCGAGGTGCCGGCGGGCCAATAAAAGTTCACGGTGGGATCGTTCCGTACCAGGACGGGTGAGCCGGCTAGCGTCATGTTGTTAAAATATTCGCCGGTGCAGCCGCCCAGGTACCCATCGGCGGGTGGCATCGCCGGCGGCGCCGCGCTCACTGCGGGCGCGAGCGCCGCCAACATCATCAGGCAAATCAAACCGGTGCCGAATCGAATCAGGCGTCTCATTTTGTCTCCTTCTCGGAGCATTCGCTCCGAATTGCGAAGCCGAAAAAAATTCCGATGACTGCCGCTAAACAAAATGCTTCTCCCGCGCAGGTGAGAAGCATTCAGCACTTAAAGAACAAGCTGCATTGCTTGCATCTCCATTTGTCAGGTAACCACGAATCGATCGCGGTAAAAAATCAGACAGCCCGTTTCGATTTCTTGCGATGGGGCGGGAGGGAGTCGAACCCACACGCTGGGTTGTCCAGCAAGAGATTTTAAGTCTCCCGCGGCTGCCATTTCGCCACCGCCCCAAACTTCTATAAAGATTTTATAGCCGATTGTGCGAAATGTCAATGCAAAAAATTCCTTGAATTGACGTTCGTCCCATCTTGCATATACTATGCCAAAGGCACACGACCAGACATCGGAAATGGGATGGCATTTATGAGCAACACCGAATTCAGAGCGCCGGACTTTATTCGCACGATTGTCGCCGAGGAAACCGCCAGTGGCAAATGGGGCGGGCGTGTCGTCACGCGCTTTCCACCTGAACCTAACGGCTACTTGCACATCGGACATGCCAAATCCATCTGCCTGAACTTTGGGCTGGCGGCGGAGTTTGGCGGCAAATGCAACCTCCGCTTTGACGATACCAACCCGACGAAGGAAGAAATCGAGTACGTCGAGGCGATCAAAGCGGACATTCGATGGCTCGGGTTCGACTGGGGCGAGACCACTTTTTACGCGTCCGATTATTTCGAGCGACTGTACCAATGGGCGATCCAGCTGATCCAAGCCGGCAAGGCATACGTCGATGATCTCAGCGCGGACGAAATTCGCGAGTACCGCGGAACGCTGATGGAGCCGGGACGCGACAGCCCGCACCGCAATCGCGCGGTGGCAGACAATCTCGATCTCTTTGCGCGGATGCGCGCCGGCGAGTTTGCGGACGGCACGCGCACGCTGCGCGCCAAAATCGATATGGCGTCGCCGAATTTGAACCTGCGCGACCCGGTGATGTACCGCATCCGTAAAGCATCGCACCATCGCACCGGCGACCAGTGGTGCATTTATCCGATGTACGACTGGGCGCACGGTCAGTCCGATTCCATCGAAAAAGTGACGCATTCGCTCTGCACGATGGAGTACGAAGATCATCGTCCGCTCTACGATTGGTTCCTCGACGCGCTTGGCATCTATCATCCGCGCCAGATCGAATTTGCGCGGTTGAATCTGAGCCATACTGTCGTGAGCAAGCGCAAGCTGCTCCAACTCGTGACCGAAGGCATCGTCGCCGGCTGGGACGACCCGCGTATGCCGACGCTGTCCGGGATGCGGCGGCGCGGCTACCCGCCCGAGGCGATCCGCGATTTTGCCGAACGTGTCGGCGTGGGCAAGACGCAGAACCTGATCGAGCTTGCGCTGCTCGAGCACTGCGTCCGCGAGGACTTGAACCGCCGCGCGCCGCGCGTGATGGCGGTACTGCGCCCGCTCAAGGTCGTGATCGAAAATTATCCGGAAGGTACGGTCGAAGAACTGGACGCGGTGAACAACCCAGAGGATGCCGCGATGGGTACGCGCAAGGTGCAGTTCTCGCGCGAGCTGTGGATCGACCAAGACGACTTTCGCGAAGACCCGCCGAAAAAATATTTCCGTCTCTCGCCCGGCGCGGAGGTGCGCCTGCGCTACGCGTACATCGTCAAGTGCACCGGCGTCGTCCACAACGACCGCGGCGAGGTCGTCGAGGTGCGCTGCACGTACGATCCCGCGACGCGCGGCGGCAGCGCCGATCGCAAGGTCAAGGGAACGATTCATTGGGTGTCCGCGCGGCACGCGCTGCCGGCGGAAGTGCGGCTCTACGACACCTTGTTCTTGTCGCCGAAACCGGACGAGGACGAAAACTGGAAGGCGCACGTGAACCCAAATTCGCTCGAGCGGCTCGCCACGTGCTGCGTCGAACCCGCGCTCGCGGGTGCCGCGCCAGGCACGCGTTATCAGTTCGAACGCACCGGTTATTTCTGCGTCGATCCCGATTCATCGCCCGGTCATTTGGTTTTCAATCGGACTGTCTCGCTGCGCGACACGTGGGGCAAGATCGAAAAAGCAGAACAAGGATAGATCAACGCAAGACCCGCAGGGTTGCCGTAAACCCTGCGGGTCTTTTTATTTGCGCTTACGAATAGTTGCCGCCGCATCGAATCGGCAAGGGTATGCGATCGCTTCCATCCGCCCAGAGCAACGCGCGAAAGTACGGACCGGGCGTATCGTCGTACATTACCTGGGTTTCGGCGACCGCGCGCTGAGCGCAGATCGCCAGATGATTTTCCAAGCCGGGAATCCACGGACCGACGCTGATCTCATTCAGCCCCGACTTGAGTTCTGCCGGCACGGGAGCGCTTTGCGTCAACGAGCCATTCCCTGCCGGAAAATTCAAAACGATCTTGTATTTTCCTTGCGGCGTGTTGGGAGGTGGAAGGGTGTCGCACAGCCCAACCAGAAACTGGCGCGGCGCTTTGTCCCAGACCAGATCGGGCTGGGGATGAATGTAGACCACGTAGATGTCACCGGTGCCACGCGCGGTCAGCGTGGCGCAGATTTGCGCCGCGCTGGGCGTTGGGCTGGGACCGGCGGTAGGGCTTGCCGTCGCGGTCGCAGCGGGTGTGCGGCGACGAGTCGGCAGCGCGGTTGGTTTCGGCGTGCTCGTCCGCGTGGGAACCGGCATTGGCGTGAGCGTTAGCGTCGGCGTTTCTGTTGGCGGAGCCGCCGTCGATGTCGCGGTGGGCACGACGGTTTCTGTCGCGGTCGGCGTAGGAACCGGGGCAGTGGCGCACGCGCCCAATAGAAGCGGAACACAGAAAACAAAAAGTAGCGCAAATCGATATCTCATACCCATCCCACCATTTTGCTGTAGAGCATAGCGATCCATTCATACCCCAGGATAGTCGCGCGCGAATAGGTTTGCCATCGCTTCAATCCATACGCTGGTTCGCCCTCTGAAAATACCGACAGCCAGTAGAAACTCTTCCATCCCAGTTTCCGCGCCGTCGCGACCGCGCGCCGCGTGTAGAGATCGAGGGTCACCAGCGTCGGCTGTTGCAGGTCTGCGCGCTCGATGATTTCCATCGAATAAAGCAAATTCTCGCGCGTGTTCCGCGACCGGTCTTCTTCGATCAGATTCGCGCGCGGGACGCCCAGCCGCGCGGCGTACTCGACCATCACCCGGGAATTTGGCACGCCCAGCCCTTGATTGTCGCCGGTGGACATGATGAGTTTTGCGCGCGGAAATTTCTGCCACCACCGGCACGCCAATTCGATCTGCGCGATGGTGGGCTGGGTGGGCAGCGCGCGATCCTTGAGCGCGTAGGAGGGGATGACAAAACAGTCTGGCTGGACGGGAGGATGGTCGGGGATGAGCCACCACTGGATGCAGGATGAGAGCATTTCGTGGAGGCAGTATAAATCCAAGTCGTCTGCGCGTCAATTTTTTGCGGCGGTGATTGCATACACTTGCTGTGGCGCGGGCTGCTAGCCCGCGCAGGCGAGCCGTCCGCGGGCAACGATTTTAGATTGATTTAAAGACCTCTTAAAACTGGCTTAACCATGGAGACCGCTCCGAGTGATAAATTTAGTCGCGAATTGGTTGACCGGTGTGGTTCATCCACCAATCGCACCAACGGTCGATTGAAAATCAATTGGGCGCAGACGACCACAGACAAAGACAGCCCTCGTCGGTGTTCGCCTGCGCCTATTTTCGATGGAGGAAACTCATGTCTCAACGGAGCGCGTTACTCGTCGCCACGGCTCTGACCGTCTTTGTCATGATCCTGATGGTCGGCGTGGTGTGGCAAGTGTACCAGAAATCGAACGTGGATGCCCTGTCTATGCAAGCCGCTGCGCCAACCCCAACCGCTGAAACGACGGGGCAGACCCAGGCGGTTAGTGGTCCCACGCAAGCGCAGCTCGCCGAGCGCGAGGCGGCTCTTCAACAATTGATCCAACAAGCCAACCAGCGACTCGCGCAGGCGTACCAGAAGCAGCAAGACCTTTCCAAACAATTGCAAGCCGAACAGCAGAAGCTGGCGACGCCAACCGTTCCCGCCAGTCAACCGGTGAAATACAATGTCTCGCCCGATCAAGCCGCCTCGATCGCGTTGACGGCTGAGAAAGGCGCGAAGCTGGTCAAGCCGGCGGAGTTGGTCAGCTTCCAAGGGACCGCTGCCTATGAAGTGACATTGGATCGCGGATCGGTCTTTGTCGATGCGAACAGCGGCAAGGTCTTGTACGACAGCGCGGTGGTGATTGTCGTCCACGATGCCAAGTCCAACAATTCGGGCGGCGGCAGTCCGGCTCCCTCAAGTTCCGGGGGCGGCGGATCCAAAGACGATTCGGAACATAGCGGCGGCGGCGATGACTAATCCCCAGTCTCCGCCCAAACCTGCCAAACCAATCGCGCAAAAAGGACGGCAAGGCATCAAGGCGCTTATCGCTGCGGCTTCGCTCACGACCACTTTGGGCGGCTGGGCGATGCTGTCCGCCGAACGCGCGCCGGTGGCGAGCGATCCGCAGCCCGTTGCCTCGCCAACGCAAGGCGTCGCCGGCTCTTCCGATGCGGCGCTGGGTCTGCCGCCTCTGCCGACGCTCATTCCGCCGCCGACAGGAATGCCGACGCTTCCCGCGCCGCCGACTGAGGTTGCTCAGCCGCTGCCGCAACCCACGCTGCGCGTGGTCACTGCGCCGCCCCAGCGCGTCGTGCACGTCGGCGGTGGCGGCGGTGGGTCGAATCAAGGCGGCGCTGTCGCGCAGACTCATTCGTCACGATAACCTGTGCCGATGCAACGTCTCGAATTTCGCGCGATGGGCTGCCAAATGTTGGCAGTGGTGGATTCGGCAGCTACCGTCGATAAGTTGTTTCAGGTCCCCGATTGGTTCGAGACTTGGGAACAGTCGTTCAGCCGATTCCGCGCGGACAGCGAACTGAGCCGGCTCAATCGAAATGCTGGCAAGCCAATGCCGGTGAGTGACCCGATGTGGCAAGTGCTCCAGGCGTCGCTGAATGCCGCGCGACAGAGCGATGGGCTGGTGACTCCGGCTGTGCTCGCCGCGTTGGAATCGGCTGGGTACGACCGCACCTTCGAGTCGCTCGAAGCGAGCGGAACGCGCCGGCGACCGGGCTGGATGCTGGTCGGAGACTGGCGCGCGATTGAATGCGACGCGTCTACTCGATCTGTTTGCCTGCCGCCGGGAATACGCCTCGATTTGGGCGGAATCGCCAAGGGCTGGTCGGCGGACCAAGCCGCGCGGCGGTTGGGGACGATTGCCCCGGCGCTGATCGACGCCGGCGGCGACATCGCGATTAGCGCTCCGCCGGTAAGCGACGATGGCTGGCGCATCGGCGTTGCCGACCCTGGCGAGCCGGCGCGCAATCTCGAACTGTTGATGATCGATCGCGGCGCGGTGGCGACCTCCGGACGCGATCATCGCCGTTGGCAGCGTAACGGCGTCTGGCAGCATCACATCATCGATCCGCGCACCGGTGAGCCAGCCGAAACCGACATCATCACTGCCACGGTCATTGCGCCAACTGCCGTCGAAGCCGAAGCGGCAGCAAAGCAGGTCTTGATCCTGGGCAGTCGCGCGGGGCTTGACTGGTTGGAAGAACAATCGACTCTAGCTGGTTTGCTGATACTGGAAAGCGGATACATCGTTCACAGCCGGCGAATCGAAAATTACTTGGGAGAGGTAATTGCTCAACCTCCCGCAGGTTGAGTCGGTTGATGAAGGCAACCGTACTGATGAACAAACCTGCGGGAGGTTGGGCTGAGTAGAAACCTTGGGAGTTGAAAATGTCAGCGAATATGACGCCAAAGGATGACCTGGAGAATTTGCAGCCAACGTTGAGCTTGGATGCCGTGATCCTGATTGTGCTGGCTGCCATCGTCGGCGTATTTGCCGCTGTCGTCGTTTTGCCGGCGTGGCTTCCCGGCTTGAGCGCATCGCTGCTCGGCGCGACGCCCAAGGGGTACTGGTATCTGGCGCGCGCGGCGGGTGTCATCGCCTACGTGCTGTTGTGGTTCTCGGTGGCGTTGGGCGTGACCATCACGAACAAAATGTCGCGGGTGTGGCCCGGCGGTCCAACGGCAGTCGATCTGCACCAGTTCGCCAGTCTCCTTGCTCTGACCATCGCCATTTTCCACGCGCTGATTCTGCTGGGCGATCGATATATGAACTATTCGCTCGCGCAGATTCTGATTCCATTCGCCCTTCCCGGTAATTTGTCGCTGTGGTTTGCCCTGGGACAGATCGGAATCTACCTGATGCTGCCGGTCGCGTTCAGCTTCTACGCGCGGCGCTTCATCGGGTTCAAGGTTTGGCGGCTGATCCACTATACCAGTTTTATCATCTATTTCTTCGTAACTCTGCATGGTCTATGGAGCGGCACGGACACACTCACACCTGCGATGCTCGGATTGTACGTCCTGACCATTCTCGCCACGTACTTTCTGACCGTGCATCGCGTCTTGGTGTCTGTGCGGCAGCCGCGCGCTCACCCCAAGCCCCGCTCGACGATCACAGGATGATGCGGTAGCCGAGCGCAACAAGAAACGCGGGCGATCGTTTGTAAACGGTCGCCCGCGTCTGTATTTTCAAAAGAATGTCTTACATCAGCCCGGGGAAGAAATCGGTCTTGATGTTTGTTTCCTTGACGTGGAGTTGCTCCAGCAACGCCTGGAAAGAATCGACCATGCTTTTGGGACCGGAGAGATAAAAGACGCAGTTCATATAATCCGGGACTTGTGTCCGGATCATTTGCGGGCTGATGCGCCCGGTCTTGCCTTTCCACCACGACGGCACGTGGCGCGTGTCGGTAACTGTGTAAACCGTGGTGATCCCCAGTTCTTGCCGCGCGCGTTCGAAAACATCTACGTAGACCAGATCGTTGACCGTCTTGTTCGCATAAAACAGGACGATGGGTCTCCGCTGGCGCGTGTCCAGCAAGTACTTGATCATACTGCGGAACGGCGTAATGCCGATGCCGCCGGCGATGAAGACGCATTTCTGATTCGGATCGCGGGGCAGCACAAATTCGCCCGCCAATTGCGACGCGACGATTTCGTGGTTCGCGTCCATCGACAGCATCGCTTGTTTGAACGTGCTCGACTGTGGGTAGAACTTGACACCGAGGCGCAGCGTGTCTTCCGTCGGCGAAGACGACAGCGTAAAGTACCTCCGATTGCCCCGGCTGTCGGGATCGTCATGCCCCAGCGTCCACTCCATATACTGTCCCGGCGCAAAGGCGACTTGGCGATTCGGCGTGAAGATGAAATCGTAAATGTCCGGCGTTAGTTGCACCTTTTTCTTGAGCGTCAGAATCAGCGTCGTTTTGGGGCTAACGATGAACGAAAAGATATTTCCGAGCAGGACCGCAATTTCTGGCGTGGTGTAAAAACTGCCCAGGTGAATCTGCGGCGTAAAAAGAAATCCCACCAGCGCGCCATAGACGATTTGCAATCGTCGCGTGGGCGGAGTCGTCAGCGGCTCGGTGAGGATGATAAAGGCGAAGAAGAACAGCGGCGACAGCACGGCGATCTTTTGGATCGCCGCGAAGAAATCGTCTCCGTTGAGCAGACTGAATGTCAGCGCGGTCGCCAAAGCGGTGAGCAAGAAACTCCAGACCAGCGCCGAGCGTTGGATTTTGCGGACGACCAGCACGCCGCCGATGAGAACGAAAGGCAGCATCGACGCGCTGCCGACCCACCAACTGGCGGACTGATTGATGGTGAGGTACGTTAGGGCAACTGCAAAGGCGACCGGATTGAAGAGGTGCTTTTTGTCGATTGCCACGATGAATTTCGACGCCATTGCCCACACGGCTGCCCAGCCGAGAAACCACAGGTCGTGCGGCGATTGCAGCGGCGTGATGATCAAGGCGAGGATCAGCGCGGAGATGTACGTCGATTCGGCGTTGGCGGGCACGCCCCAGACCTTTGCAAAAACCCAGTTGGTGATCGAAGTCACGGCGAGCAGGACGCCGATCGTCAGCAGGATCGCGAAAGGATCGTAGCCCAATAGTCCCACGGACGCGAGGACGATGGCAGCGCCGAGCAAAAAGATCAGATAGTACAGCACCAAGCGGTACATCGTGATGCGGTTGAGTACGTTGTCGACAAATTCAATCATCAGTCACAAACCTTTGAAAACCGGTGGTAAAGGTCGCGCGCCGGTCCTGATCGATCATATATCCTTCCAAGCCCCCCACGCTTTCGATGAAAGCAATGCCGGCTCTGCCCATCGCAAACGCAGCCGTTGCAAATCGGTCCGCCTCGTAGATGTCAGGACCGATGACGGTCAGACTCACAATGTCGGTGATGGGTTGGTCGTTTCGCTTGGGGTTGTAGATGTGCTGTCCGCGAATGTACGTGCCAGAGGTGGCGATGCCGGCGTCGCTGATGGAGAGCGTCTTGACGATCTCATTCAGGTCGAACGGATTCCGGATTCCCACGCGCCAGTTTTGACCACGACTATTTTTCCCGACGGCTTGAACGTCTCCGCCGGCGTCCACGTAGAAATTCTCAAATCCCTTTTGTCGTAAGATTTGCGCGGCGTTGTAGATTGCCCACCCCTTGACCAAGCCGGACGGATCGTAGATGCCGTGGCGCGCAATGTCAAAGTATCCGTTCGTCTCTTGCTTGGTTTGTTCCGCCAGCGCAAAGACCATCCACATATCCTCGCTGGATTCTTCCAGGAGGATTTCGCGTCGGTTGATCGCGGAAATTTCGCTGTGGTCTTTGTAGGTGCTGAACTTGTCATCGACGTACTCGAAATACGAAAAGACAACGTCGAATGTTTCCGTCGTCGCGGACGCGTCGATCACTTCGATGGTGATGGGCATTCCCATGAGGATACGGGTCTGTTTCACGACTAGTTCTTCGCAGTATCGAGCGCGGCTTGCAGCGACTCGACAAACGCTTCGCTGGTCAACGTCGCGCCGGAAATGAAATCGACGTTTGCGCTTTGGGCTTGCACCGCTTCGGATTGCAGGTACGGCACCGCGACCGAGTTGATGCGGACCGAGGTCCGGCGATCATTGGGATATTCCAAGAACTGGACGTTGGCAAGCTTGCCATTCTGAACGACGGCTTGGACTTTGACCAAGCCGTAAAAAGCATCCACTTCGGGTCCGGTGTAGGAACCGTTCTTGTACTGTCCCGCCGGTTGCGCCGGCGCAGGATTCGAGGCAACGGAGGAGGATTGCGCGGCTGGCGCTGTGGGCGCTGCCTGCGGGGAATCGGACAATGGCTGTGTGGCAACATTGTTCGCCGGCGCAGCCGCGTTGGCGGCGCTGCCTGCGTTGACCAACTGTTCGTGAACGGCATACGCGACGAACGTGAACACGACGAAGGTAGATACCGCGAACTTTTGCAGAGTTCGGACGGGATTGAAGGCGCGTGTTTGCTGGCGCTTGGACATAAACTCTCCTTACGCAGTTGAATGATGCGACCAGTCTAGCACGCGCACGCGCAATTGTGGTTAAGACGCGATAATGGTTGTGTTAAGGTTGTGTTATGCTGGGCTTGCGCTGCCGCATTGATCGGATTTTGGCGGTCGAGGAAGAGTGGCGGCAATACGGAGTTGAACGCGCGCGGGAGACGTGCTGTCGCGACAAAAATGCTGGGGCGATGCGCGCACGCGCGCATCGCCCCGATAGAATCGTTCTACGGTGTAGGCGTAACAGTTGCCGGCAAGAGCGTCGGGACGATGCCCGGCGGCGCGGCAGCCGGCGTGGCGGTCGTCGTGATCGTTCCGGTCGCGGCAGCCGTCGGCGTCAGCGGCGTCGTGGGCGTGAACGTTGGCGTCGGCGTTGGTTGGTACGGCGGCGCGGTCAGCCACGCGGACAGACTGTCGATGGTGGCGCTGTCGACGATGAACACTTTTTTGTCGCCGGTATATGCCACGTAATAACCGGACTGGTCGGGTGTCTTGTTGCCCACCGTGATCGCGTACTGCATGGTATTGCTCATCACCATTCGCGCTTCCAGCGTGGGCGTGACCAAGCCAAACGGCGCGAGATCGGTCACATCGGTCAGCACGCGCGTCGCTTGCAGACTGGCAAGCTGGCTCACCGCCGTATCGATCGCGGCGCTGTCGCCCGGTTTGGCAGCCGGCTGCTCGACCTGCCAGTCGTTCCCCGCGCGGGTGACCGTCACCGTGAGCGGTTTCTGCAGATCGCGCACCTCGACGGTCTTGATGTCGAGAGCATTCAGATTAAAGACCACCGGCGCGGGCGGCGTTGGCGTAGAGAGCTGCGCCGGCGTCTTGGGGTATTCGACGAACCAGACGTAGCCGAGGAGCACCGCGAAAATCGCCAGGACGATTAACGTATTGCGCGGTTTCACGCTTACCGCCTCCTCAGCCAAACCAGCAAGCCGATCAGCAGGATCGCCGCGGGCAAGAGCACACTGCTCGTGACCGTCAAGAAGAGAGACTGCTCGCCGGTCAGGAACATCGGACTGCTAGCCGCCGCTTTAGGCGGCAGCGAGATCAAGACCGGTTGATTCGCGAGCCAGTGGATCGAATTGAGGAAGAGCTGCCCGTTTCCCGACTGCACCTGCGCTTGCTGTCCGCCGACGGTCAGGCGCGCGTTCAGCGTTCCATTCGACACAAAGGTCGAATTGCCGATCACGACCAATTCGGCGGGTTTGTCACCGCTGCCTTGGACCGCGTACGCCAGATCGAGCGGACCTTTGGCGTCGGTCGCGGCGTTGTACTGCGCGGTCTGATTCTGGAGCGCCTTAAAATCGGTTTCGCCCCAGCTCGCGTCGCTCGATGAAAAGAGCGAGGTCGCGGTAGTGCCGGTGATCGTCGCGGTCATCGTCGTCATCGAACGAATGCCGGGGAAGAACGAGTTCAAGCCGTTGAGGTCTTGGGTGATCGTGTGCGAATTGTACGTCTGGATCACCGGCACCTCGGCTTGCCCGACGATGCCGTACTTGGGATCGATGACGATGTCGTTCCGCATTTTCAATCCCCACGCTGCCAGCACGCCGTCCAACCCGGAATCGACCTGCGGATCGATCATCATAAAGACGTGTCCGCCCTTGGCGAGATAGTCCTGCACGACTTTGGCTTCGGCGGGCTGGAAAGGCACCGTCGGACCGGCGATGACCAACGCGCTAATGTCCGACGGCAGCGTGGAGGTGATCGTCGCCAGATTGATCGTAGAAACCTTGTAGTTATCCGTCTCTAGCCCGGTCTTTAAGATGCTATAGCCGCTGTTGCCCGTATCGTCCGGGCTGTGCTCGCCGTGCCCAGTTGTAAAGTAGAGCGTCGGCTGCGTGTCCTGCGAAACTTTGAGCAGCGCATTGGTCAAACCGGATTCATCTGGCGTGAGGACGTTCTCACGCCGCGTACCGCGCTCCAACACGACCGTGCCATCGGCGACAATCTTGTACGAGTTGGCAATTTGCGGCTGCGCTTGCGGATCGATAAAGCGGTACGTGAACTTGTCGGTCTGCGCGGCGTACTGTTTCAAACGGTCTTCCACATCCGGCTGGCTTTGCCGCGCCTGCGGTGTAAAGAATGCCGTCGCCTGGACCGGCTCTTTCAGATTCTTGAGCACCTGGATCGTTTGAGGAGAAAGCGTATACGCCTGGTTCGCCGTCAAGTCCCAGCGATAGGTATACCGCGAGCCGAGAAAGTTCAGCAGCCCGACGATGCCGACGAATGCGATGGTCACCACCAGCGCGTTCGATCCGTAGCGCACACCGCGGCTGCCGATGGCTTGGCGCACCTCGGCGGGACGCGCGTAGATGTACAGCGCAAAGCATACGACGCCCAGCGCGAGCAGTGCGATCAAGCCGGGATCCGGCAGGCGTCCCAGGATTTTCAGAATCGCCGCCGCGACCCACAGCGCGATGCCGACCGCGCCGATATACGTCGCCCATCCTTCTAATCGTTCGCGCATTATCGCCACCTCCTCGTCTGCAGCACCTGTGTTGCGATGAATAGGGAAACGACGATCACGCTCAGCGGGTAGATGAGGTCGGGCGTGTTAATGACGCCCTGCAGGAAATTGTTATAGTGCTGCGTGATCGCCAGGTAGGTCAGCGCATCGCCCGGCGCGCCGCCGCCGACGATCTGGCTCATCGCGTCGGCGATCCACATCAAAATCAAGATCACCAGCCCTATGATGTACGCGACGACCTGATTTTGCGTCAGCGACGAGGTCAGCACGCCGATCGAGAGGAACGCGCCGCCCAGCAGCAGCACGCCGAGATAGCTCGACAGCATCGGACCGTAATCGGGTTTGCCAAACACGGTGAGCAGCACGACATAGTACAGCGTCGGCGCGAGCAGCATCGCTGCAAACAAGATCAGACTGCCCAGAAATTTTCCGACCACCACTTGCCAATCGTGCAGGGGCGAGGTGAGCAGCAGTTCCAGCGTGCCCATGCGCTGCTCTTCCGCCAATAGTTTCATCGTCAGCGCCGGCGCAAGCAAGACCAGGATGAAGGTGATGTTGCTAAAGGTGCTGCTCAACGACGCGGTCATCGAACTCGTGACGATTAGTGAGAACAGGACGCCGGTGATCACCAGGAACGCCGCGCTGACGACGTACGCGACCGGCGAGACGAAAAACGAATTGAGTTCGCGTGAGGCAATCGTCCAAACATTTCTCATTGCGGTTCCTCCGTCGTCGTCAGTTTCAGAAAGACTTCTTCCAGCGACAGACCCACCGGGCGCAGTTCCAGCACACCCCAGCCGCGTTGCACCGCCAGTGCGGCAATGTCCGCGCGCCGGTCGCTACCCAGGTTCGTCTCGATCTCGAACGCGCCCGGCGCGGCGTCGGTCGCTTTGACGCCCAGAACGCCTTTGACTTTTTCCAGTTCCGTCGGAATTTCTGGCGCGGCTTGGGCGACCTGGAGGAAGACGTGCTCCGCGCCGCGCACGCGCTCACCCAATCGCGCCGGCGTGTCCTCCGCGACGATCTTGCCTTCGTTGATAATGAGCACGCGCGAGCAGACCTGGCTCACCTCCGGCAGAATGTGCGTGCTGAGAATGACCGTGTGCTCGCCGGCGAGGGACTTGATGAGCTTGCGGACTTCGATGATCTGCTTCGGATCGAGACCGATGGTCGGCTCGTCGAGAATAAGTACCTCCGGCTCGTGCACAATCGCCTGCGCCAGACCAACGCGCTGCCGGTATCCTTTCGACAGTTTGCCGATCAGTTGGTCCGCGCGGTCGGTGATGTTGGTCAATTCCATCGCGCGCTCGATGGCGTTGTCGCGGTCTGCCACGTGGCGCAGGCGCGCGGAAAAATCGAGATAATCCCAGACCGACATTTCGGGGTAGAGCGGCACGGTTTCCGGCAAATAACCGATGCGCTTGCGAACTTCCATCGAGTCCGCAAAAACGTCATAGCCCGCCACGCGCGCCGTCCCGCTCGACGGCGGCATATAGCCGGTCAGGATGCGCATCGTCGTCGTTTTGCCCGCGCCGTTCGGTCCCAGAAAGCCGAGGACTTCGCCTTTCTGTACGTTGAACGAGACTTCGCGCAGCGCCACGTACGTGCCATAGTCCTTGACGAGGTTCTGAACATCAATCATCACTTCTGCCATTGACTAACTCCCAATTGAGGATTGCGGTTGCCCAGCCCAACCTCCCGCAGGTTGAGCAGCCATGAGTTGAAAAATCGAGTGCTGCATTCATTGACACTAATCATCCATAATGAAAAGAACATTAAACGGAGATTAGAACCGGCTAATGCGCTCACGCGCCGTCCCTACGCCTTGTTTTCCAATCGCGCAATCGCGCGCGCGATGCGCGGCAGAGTTTTCTCCCGTCCCAGCACGCGCATGCTGCCCATCAGCGGAAGCGAGACCGTTCTGCCGGTCACCGCAACGCGCAGCACGCCGAAGAACTGCGCGTTCTTTTGCCCCAGTTGCTCGGCGTCCACGCGCAACTCCGCCTCGATCTTTTCTTCGTCCGCGAACGACGGATACTTTTCGAGTGTGGCTTGCGCGGCGCGCAGCGCAGCCAGCGCGGTCGTCGGATCGCTTTTGCCGATCAGCGACTGAACAGCGTACTCCAAATCATCGACAAAGATATAATCCGCCAGTGCGACGATGTCGCTCAATTTTTTGAGGCGTTCACGCACGAGCGGGATCAGCTCGCGCACGGTTGCCGCGTCCGCGTGCAGATGAGCGCGCTCGAGGAACGGCAGCAGCCGCGTCGCCAGTTCGTCGTCCGGCAGCGCGCGGATGTAATAGCCGTTCATCCAATCGAGCTTGGTGTGGTCGAAGACCGCCGGCGCGTGTCCGATCTTGTCGAGCGTGAACAGATCGATCAACTGCTGGCGCGTGAAGATTTCTGTCTTGTCGTCATACGACCAGCCGACGAGCGCGAGAAAATTGACCAGCGCTTCGGCGAGATACCCTTCGTCGCGGAACTGGATGACGCTGGTCGCGCCGTGCCGCTTGCTCAACTTTTTCTTATCGGGACCGAGAACGTCCGGCACGTGCCCGTGCATCGGAATATCCCAGCCGAACGCCTGATAGAGCAGAACGTGCTTGGGGAACGACGGAATCCATTCGTCGGCGCGCATGACGTGCGAGATTTGCATCAGGTGATCGTCGACGACGACGGCAAAGTGGTACGTGGGAAAGCCGTCGGATTTAATCAGTACCTGATCGTCGACGTCCTTGTTCGCGATCGTCAGATCGCCGTGGATGAAATCGTGCAGCGTCGTTTTGCCTTCCTGCGGCACCGCGAGCCGCACGACCTTCGCATCGCCGGCGCGTTCGTGCGCGGCGCGTTCTGCTGGCGACAAAAAGCGGCAGCGCAAATCGTACCGCGTCGGTTCGCCGCGCGCCTGCTGCTCCCGGCGCATCTGCTCCAAGCGCTCCGGCGTGCAGTAGCAATAGTACGCGTGCCCGGACGAAATGAGTTGCTGCGCGTGCGCGTGATAAATCGGCAGGCGCTGCGACTGGACGTAGGGTCCGTACGCTCCGCCAATGTCCGGTCCCTCGTCCCAGTCCAAGCCGAGAAAACGCAGCGAGTCCATGATCAGTTCAAGACCATTTTCGACTTCGCGTTTTTGGTCGGTGTCTTCGACGCGCAGGATAAATTTGCCGCCGCTGTGCCGCGCCCACAACCAGACGAACAGCGCGGTCCGCAGACTGCCGATGTGCGGCGCGCCGGTCGGGCTGGGCGCAAAGCGCACGCGAACTTGAGCCATCACGATCCCCCGAGTTCGACAAAAGTCAGTTTGCCGTTTTGAATTTTGAACGACCGCGCGTATGGTTGCCCCGCGATCCGGACGATGTAATCGCCGACCGGCAGATCGCCGACCGCGAAATTCTCGCCGAGAACCTCATCCGAGTTGACGGGGGGCCATTTGTCGATGCTGTACGTTTCGGTGCTGACGACGAATGCCTCCGTGGCGTCCGCGCGGTAGATGTTGACGATAGCGCCGCGCACCAATTTGCCCTGCGCGTCCGTAAAGCGTCCTGCCAGCGAGCCGTACCCCGGCAGCGGCGTCATCCACAGAATCGGATTGCGTGTGTGGTAGTAATCGTCCACCCCCAGCCGAATCTCAAAATGAACGTGCGGTCCTACCGCGACGCCGCTATCGCCAATCTCGCCGATCAACATTCCTTTTTTCACCGCATCGCCCTGGGAAACATCGATCTTGCTCATGTGACCGTAGAGCGCAAAGACCGGCTGTCCCTGATATTCCTGCGCTAGTTCGATGACGACCAGGTTCCCATAAAAGCCATCGGGCAGCGTGGGATCGTCCACGCCGCAATAGCTCTTGCCGTCGTTGCCGCAGATCGGCTCCTTGTCGTTGCCCGCGACCACGACCGTGCCATCGGCGACGGCGTAGAGCGGCGTGCCGATGGGATTCTGGTCAAAATCTTCGCCGTGATGAACATCGTACTGACCAAACTCGGTGGTGCCGTAGAGGTATACCGGATCCGGAATGGTACGGTTCGCATCCGGTCCCACCGGACGACCGACCAGGAAATGCTGAACGAACGGGCGCGGCGTTGGCGTCGCCGGCGGCGTCAGCGCGACGCTGCCGGTCGATGTGACGGTCGGAGCGTCCGTTGGCGTGGGAGGCAGGGTGGGAGTGCTCGTGCGCGTCGGCGTAGCGGTTGGCGTCATCGTCGGCGTGCTGGTTGCGGTCGGCGTCGGCGATTTGGCAAGCGCGGCAACCACGAGGGGACGAACCTCCATGCCAATAATGACCAACGCGCCGAGCAGGCAGCCCAGCGCGGTGCCGGAAACCACCGCGACGGAGATTTCCAAGCGAGTTCGGGGGTTGAGCTTCACAGCGCGGGATTATAGCACAAAAGGGATAATACGCAATCCGAACGAGTCAGTCTCCCGCAGGTTGCAAACCTGCGGGAGACTGGCGGTAGGAATAGAAAACCAGCCCGCACCGGGCTGGTTTCTGCTTGCGCGTTTTTTGAGGTTGTGTTTACTGCGTTACCGCCAGTCGTTCAAATGCCCAATCGACCGGCTGAACGTTGCTGATCAACTTGACCTTCCCGGATCCATCTGCGTTCATTTTCCAGATACCCCAATTGCCGTCTTCCGGCGAGCGATAGAAAATCGTGCTGCCATCCGGCGACCACGCCGCGCCCACGTGCGGCGCTGTGCCGGACGTGAGTTGCTTTTTGCCGGTGCCGTCCGCGTTGACGATGAACAATTGTTTGATGCTATCGACATCGGCTTGGTACACAATCTTGGTACTATCCGGCGACCAAGCCGGATTCGTCCCCAGTTCTTTGGCGATCATCGTGCCGGCATCGCCGCCGAGCGAACCCGCGATCAGAATTCCGCAATCGCTGCCCCGGCAGTCGGAGAAGGCGATCCGCTGATCGTTAGGCGACCAGGAAGGCATCGATCCGCCGTTGACGATGATGCGGCGCTGGCTTCCATCGACCGAAACCGCGTCGATGTTGACGTTCCCTTTTTGATTCGGGTTCGGCTTGGAAGAAAACGCGATCCACTTGCCGTCGTGCGACCACGCGAGATACTTGGCGTTGCTCTCGCCCAGAATCTTGTGCGGATTCGTTCCATCGGCGTTCGCGATGTAGATGCCGTCCGTCCAATGATAGTACGCGATCAGCGTTCCATCCGGCGAGAATGCCGGCGACGAGGCGATCGGAATGGTCTGCTTGGCGTTGCTGCCGTCGCCATTCATGATCCAGATCGAATGTCCTTCGGGCGAATCGCCGGTGTAAACGCTGAACGCGATCTTGAGATTCGCCGTCGCTGCTGACGCCGAACTAGGCGTCGAACCGGGCGGGACCGCGATGCCGACTTTTTGCGCCGGCGACGCGCCAGGTCCGAGGAAGAAATACCACCCGCCCACTCCCGCCAACGCAAGGCACAGCAGGACGAGACAGCCCGCCAACACGCCCAGCAGCAACGGGGTGCGTTTCGGCTGAGACGGCGCGCCGGGCTTTTTGCCTTTCTTGCCGACATCCGGCATGTTCTCAAACATAGACATGATAACCTCCTTGTTGGTCCTCCCGCCGGGTGTCAACCGGTGAGAGGAGACGCGAATGTTTAATGCTTCGGCGCGCCTTCATCCCACGGCATCTGCGCGCGCTCGGCTGCCGGCGATTTCTTGACGACCTTGATGCGCGCGGGACGCGCGGCAGGCGTCGCTGCGCCCGGCGCGCTGGCGGCGGATGCCGCGCCGGTCAACTTGACGCGGCTGGGTTTCGCTTTTTGCGGCGCGGGCAATTGCGGGATTTGTAGACCGCGCTCGCGCGCGAGCCGCACCGCGGCGGGCGCAAAGAAGAGCGCGAGCAAGAGCGCCAGCGCGATCACGAACAGCAGCCACGAAATCCCCTGAGGCGCGACTTGGGGGATAACGCCGCCGGGATTGTACGTTGATTGGGTCACGCCGCCCGGCGCGCTGACGACGATGTTGCGCTTGACGCCATCGCGCAGCGCGATCGGCGTGATATAAGAAAGCCGATATTCGTTTTGGATCTTGTACGAGAGTTGCTGGTACAGTCCGCTCAACTGACTGGCGTCCGGCGCGTACGCGTACGTGCCGTAGGACGCGGCGGCAATTTGCTTGAGCGCGGATTCGTCGATGCCATCCTGGCTGCCGTAACCCGCGCCTTTCGCGCCCAGCCCAATGGTATAGACCGAGTAGTCAGCGCCCTGAAGTTGTTGCAGCAGCGCGTCGAGATTCAGTTTGCTGGCATTGTCCATCCCATCGGTCACGACGATGATCGCCTTGCGCCCTTGCACGTTCTCGAAATACTTGCCGGCGCGCGCGAGCGTATCGTACAGCGCGGTGTTGCCGCGCGGATAGATTTTCTGGATCGCCGCGAGCAGCGCTTGCTTGTCGTCCGTCAGTGGTTGCAGCGTGTCGATCTCCGTGTCGAATTGGATCAGCGCGGTGCGGTCGCCCGGACGCATCAAGTTGACAAACGTTGCCGCGGCTTGCTTCGCGCCGTCCATCTTGTTCGCGAATGCCATGCTGCCCGTGCGGTCGATCACCAGCACCGTGTTGACCGGACCCTCCTCGCCCGCGCGCGTCGGAGTGATGAGCTGCATCGGTTGTCCATTCTCGGTCAGCCGAAACGAATTGGGATCCGCGTTTCGCACCGGGTTGCCCGCTGCGTCCGTCACGGACACGTACACGTCGATCTGTGGAAAGTGCGATTGGTCGACCTGTGTGACGGTGATATTGGTCGGTCCTTGCGCGCTGACGCCGACGACCGCGAGCAGACCCAGCGCAAACGCGAGCGCACATGCTGAAATCGTTTTTCTCATTTCATGCCTCCATTTCCTCCCCTGTTCGCTGATCGTGCGAACGGGGGAGGTTGCAAATCATCACGGGCATTGTTGAATTCGATTCCGATTTAATTCCCGTCATGGGATGATTTGCAATATAGGGTGGGGGTCAATGCTTTTCGTGATACACCAACTCGGTATTGCCGATGCGAATCATCGCGTTGTTCGTCAGCCGCGCCAGTTCCACTTTGCGACCATTGACGAACGTACCCTTGCCCACGCTCATATCCTCGATCACAAAGTGCGTGCCCGCGCCCTTCAGCCGCGCGTGCTGCGGTGCCATATCCGGATCGGGCAGCGCGATGTCCGCTTTGAAATCATTGCTGCCGATGATCGCCGCCGGTCCGTGCTCCGGCAGGAACTTGTCGAGGATGAACTCGGTGCCTTTGAGTTTTCCGCTCGCGACCTCGATCCACGCGCGCGAGAGGATCACGACGATCAGCGCGATGAACACACCCACCGACGCGCCGAGCACGATCAGCCCCAGCATTTTGCCGAGGAGGGTGACGCCGAACGCGGCTTGCAAAATGTAGACGACGATGCCGCCGACAAATCCGCCGATCACGCCGCCGACCGCGCCCTTCCACATTTGCGTCCCGGTGGTGACTCCTTCCGACAGACCGATCAGCAAGCCGAACAGCGCCCAGCCGAGCGCGCGTCCGATCAACTCGCCGCCGGTGAGCTGGAAGATGAACTCACCCAGCGGCAAGCCGAGCGCGCCGGCAACCAGACCGACGCCGCCGGCGATGCCGCCCGCGCGCAGCGCATGAAACCACGACTGCCCCAGCAGTCCTTCGCTCGCGCCGATCAAGAGTCCGATGCACAAGCCGATGACGCCGCCGAGCAGCATATCGCTGAGGTAGACGTTCGAGACGGGGAATCCAAACGTATCCGTGATGCGCCAGCCGATCAACGCGCCGATCGCGCCCAGAACCGCATAGTAATACGCACGCATTCGCAGACTCATTTTGCTGCTCCTTCCTCTAGCGCCGCCGCGCCGCACGGCGTCGGCGTCTCCTCGATCACCGGCGTCAGGTTCTCCAGCTCGACGACGCTTTCTTCGTCCACATCGCTCAATTCAAAAAAGCCCACGTAACGGATCGGATCGAACTTGTTGCCGGTCTGCCAGCAAAAAAAGCCGGCTTGTTCATAGTACGGATCGACGACGAGCGCGACGTGGGTCGGATCGGCAAAAAAATTGCGGTGCAGCCAGGTATCGTGGCTGGAGAGAAACACGCCGAGACGCGGATGCGTGTGGTACCAGCCGACGATGCGTTTGCCGGGATAATGTTCTTCCAATTCTTTGTTCAGGTGAACCAGCGTGTTCTGCGTGAACGTGACGTGCGTCTGTCCCGAGTCGGTGTACAACGCCGGCAGTGCGTCCTGGATGACGATATAGGGACGCGGGCACATCGGGTCGACGCGCACTTCGCCGATCAGCACGCCGCCAACCTCGTTCTCCAGATCGCTTTCGGTGTGCTCGATGCATTTCGAGTACGCCGACTGCGCGAAGAACACTTCCACGCGGGGATCGACCTGGTTCTCGTACTTGGAAGCCCACTTGAGCGAAAGGTCCAGCGGCATCGGCTCGTCGATGAACGGCGTCGGCGTTTCGTCAATCAGTTTGATTCGCAAATTCGTTGTGGTCATCGGTCCTCCTTTGCTGGGGCGTCGATCAGCTTGATGCGCACGCGCGGGCGCGCGGCGTCTTTCCAACCATCCAGTTCCGCGAGCCGGAAGGGCTCGACTGGCGCATCGGGCTTGTCGACCTGATTGCCCTTCCAGACGAAAAACCCGGCGCGGTCGAGCGACGGATCGATCACCAGCGCGATCTGCCACGGCTGCTTGAAGAAATTCTGATGAATGAATAAATCCCAATGCGAGAGAAAGATGGTCCAGCCGGGATGCGTGTGGTACCAACCGACAATCGCCTTGTCTGGATATTGCGCTTCGCGCGTCTGATGAATCTTGAGCCAGGTGTTTTGTGTGAAGGTCAGATGCCCGCGCGCCTCGTTCGCAAACTCGGCGGGCAGCGCGTGCGTGACGACGAGGTACAGCGAGTTCTTTTCATCGCGGCGCACATCGCCCAGCAACACGCCGCCGACTTCGCGTTCGTGGTTTTGCCGCGCGTGCTGCGTGACCGCCAGATTTACGCGCTGGTGCATAAAGATCGGAAAGGGCGTGCCCTCGGGCTGCCAGCGCCACAGATTCGAATCGTCGGTTGGTAGCGGACAGGATGGGATCGGTGTTTGGTCGGGCGGCAGCGACACGCGGCGCGACGTTTTCGTTTCGAACACCGCGCTGGCGGGAAATACCGCCGCAGGTTCTGAGGCGTCTGCGCCGGTCTCTGCCGCGCGGGTCTGCACGATATACGTCGCGCGGAACGCGCGCCCGATGTCGAACGAGTCACCCGGTTGGAGCGGACGCATCAGCCAGAGCGCGCCGCGCCGATGCCGGCACTGCGGACACCACGCGCGGCGGTCCAACTTGGCGAAACTGCCGTGCCGCGGACACCAGTACGCATCGCCCGGTCGATACTCCGACCAGTCACGGTCCCGCTGCCGCCAGCGCGCCGCCAGATCGACCAGCAGGTGATCGCGACCGCTGTCGCGGCGGACGGCGAGATGGTGCGGCGCGACGCTTGGATCGGACAGCGCGATGGCGTTATCGTCCGCCGAACCGATCTCGGTCGAATCGCCGATGAGTTCGTAGATTACCGGCGCGGCGTTTTCAGTTTCGATGGGCGTAATAGACAAGGCGCGATACATACCCGATGGATCAGACGGCATAGCGTTTCCTTGAGGCGAGATGGGTCGGGGGGGGGGGAAACCCCCCCCCCACCCAAAAATAACGCCCGGGCATTTGGGGGGACCAAAAAGCGGGGGGTTTGGGGGGCCCCCGCCGCGTCCCGC
>VFSW01000602.1_pt1 | contig 52914 bp, 47 predicted proteins | sample 5358111 | NCBI WGS metagenome assembly VFSW01 (sample SAMN11554181, study PRJNA540505) | mine drainage metagenome | isolation source: sediment from site ElyBrook_90M | place: USA: Ely Copper Mine, Vershire, VT | collected 2017 | reverse complement strand
GCTTGTGACGCAGGCTTTGGGAGCGGTGAACGATAATTTGTTCAAGAATGCGCTGGAGGTGCGGGCGCTGGACCGGTTGGCGCATGTGGGGCCGGTGGTGGTGGCGCTGGCGGGTGGGGTTTTTATTTTGCCGTATGCGTTGTTTTCCACGGTGGCGGGCCAGGTGGCGGACAAGTTTGAGAAGTCGGGTGTGGTGCGGTTTACCAAGTGGTGGGAGCTTGGGGTGATGGGGCTGGCGGCGCTGGGGCTTTTGGCGGGCAATATTGGCGCGTTGTTGGTGGTGTTGTTCGGCTTGGGGGTGCAGGCGGCGTTTTTTTCACCGGTGAAATACGGGATTTTGCCAGATTTGCTGGCTGAGGCGGAGCTGGTGGGTGGCAACGGCTTAATTGAGGCCGGGACGTTTTTGGGGATTTTGGCGGGCACGGTGTTGGGTGGCGCGTTGATTGTGCTGAGCGATGGCCCGGCCGTGGTGGCGGTGGCGGGGCTTTTGATTGCGGTGGCAGGGCTGGTGGCGGCGTATGGGGTGCCGGAGGTGGCGGTGGCGGCACCTGGGTTGCGGGTGGAGTGGAATATTATTCGTGAGACCAGGGTGCTGGTGCGCGATGCGCGGGCCAACCGGCCGGTGTGGCTGGCGATATTGGGGATCAGCTGGTTTTGGGCGATGGGCGCGACGGTGCTGGCCGAATTGCCGACGGTGGTGCGCGATAATTTACGTGGCTCCGGGCATGAGGTGACGTTGTTGCTGCTGGTGTTTTCGGTGGGGATTGGGGTTGGCTCGGTAGTGTGCGGCTGGTTGATGCGCGCTGGGGTTTCGGTGCGGCTGGTGCCGTGGATGGGGCTGGGGATTTCGGGGTTCCTGCTGGGGTTTGCGCAACTGGCGCGGGTAGCGGGGGTTTTGCCTGGGGTGAACGCGGTGCTGGGCAGTGGCAATGGTTGGTTGATGCTGCTGGATTTGTTCGGGCTGGCGGTGTGCGGCGGAATCTTTTCGGTACCGTTATATGTGGTTTGCCAGGAGAGGTCCGCGCGGTCGCACCGCGCGCGGATGATCGCCACCAATAATATTCTCAATGCGGCGGCGATGGTGGTGGCGGCTTTGGTGGCGGCTGGGTTGTTTGCGGCGTGGGGGTCGGCACCGGTGATTTTGGTGGTGACGGCGGCGTTGAACCTGCTGGTGGCGGGCGCTTTGGCGCGGCGGTTGAAAAATTAGTATGAGCCATGTGGAAAAAACTGATTCCAAGCGGTTAAACCCCTGTGCGGCTACAACAAATGCGTCTAGACGAACGCTTACGCTCATCATTTTGGAGAATTGCGCCGGTGATCAGGTTATCGGTCCCGTTTAGACAGGCCCTATCCCGGTTAACATTGCCGGTGATGCTGGTGCTGTCTCTGGGGGCGGTGTTGATTGGCCGCGCTGACCAGGGCCTGGCCGACCGTTTGCGTGGCGTGCTGGATGATGTGCTGGCTCCGGCTTATGCGCTGGTGACGGCACCGGTGGTGGCGCTGGAACATGGCAGCGGCGTGGTGGGGCATTTATTCAGCCTGGAAGCGCAAAATCAGCAACTGCGGGCGGAGACCGCAAAGCTGCTGCAATGGCAGTCGGTGGCGATGGCGCTGGAGGCGCAGAATGATGCGTTGAAGACGGCGTTGAATTACACCCCCTCGCCTATGCCGGTGTTTTTTACCGCCAATGTGGTGGCGGATCTGGGGGGAATTTATGCGCGCTCGGTTTTGGTTTCACTGCCGCCGGGGCTGACCCAGAGCGGTGCCAATGTGGTGGGCGCGATTGCGATGGATGGCCGTGGCGTGGCGGGCCGGGTGGTTGAGGCCGGGGACCGGAGTGCGCGGGTGTTGCTGATTACCGATTTGAACAGCCGGATTCCGGTGGCGCTGGGCGTGCATGGTTTGCCGGCCTTGATGGCTGGAACCAATGGGGCTGACCCGTCGTTGTTGTATTGGGCGCCGGGCAAGCCGCCGGCCGAGGGTGATATGGTGCTGACCAGCGCCGAGGGCGGGGTGTTTCCGCCTGGTTTGCCGGTGGGCGTGGTGCATTATGATGCGCAGAACGACCCGGTGGTGCTGCCGCTGGCGGATATTGACGGGCTGCGGATGGTGCGGCTGTTTTGTTATCCCAGTAATCAGCCGGTGCTGGCGCCGGAGCATGACACGCCCAGAACAGCGGCGAAGTCTCATAGGAAACACTAAGCGTGGTGCGTAGGGCAAGTGTCCGGCGGGACATGAATATCTGGCGGCGGTTGGATATGGCGTCGCGCTATGTATGGCCGGCGGCGTTCACCATATCAGGGTTATTGCTGATCGGGGTGCCGCTCGGGCTGCCGGGGCTGGCGGCGTTGCGGCCGGCTTATGTTATGGCGTGCGTGTATTTTTGGTCGCTCTACCGGCCGGTTTCAATGCCGGCACCGGTGGTGGCGCTGACCGGGTTGCTGTTGGATTTGCTGGGGATGTCGCCATTGGGGATGTGGGCGGTGCTGTTGCTGTTGCTGCAAGGTGCGACCCTGGTTTCGCGGCGGCGGTTGGTGACCTGGAGTTTCAAATTGAACTGGACGGCGTTCAGCGGGTTTGCGGCGGTGGTATCGCTGCTGGCCTGGGGGTTGCAGTCGGCGTTGGAGTTGCGGGCCCTGCCCTGGTTGCCGCTGGTGGTGCAGATGTTCATGGCATTTGGGGTTTACCCGCTGCTGGCTTGGATATTCATTAAGGCGCATCGCGGTGCGGCGGCGGTTGAATTGGCATGAGGGTGCCGGGGCGATGAAGCGTGATACCAAAAAGCAGGCAGGGTTCACCAAGCGGGCGTTGCTGATCGGGACGGCGCAGGCGGCGATTTTTGGCGCGATCGGTACAAGGCTGTATAAATTACAGGTTGATGAACACAGCAAATACCAACTGCTGGCGGAACATAATAGTATTTCAGAGCGGCTGACGGCGCCGGAGCGCGGTTTGATTACCGACCGTTTTGGCGTGGTGCTGGCGGGCAATCAGCAGCATTGGCGGGCATTGTTCATGGCAGCGCAGGCGCCGGACCCGGCCTCGGTGCTGGATAATTTTGCCAAGCTGGTGCCGCTGGATGCTGATGAGCGGGCGCGGATTGCCGCTGATATCGGGGGTCGGCCAGGTTATATTCCGGTGCTGCTGAAGGATTATCTGGAATGGCCCGAGATGGCGGCGTTGGAGGTAAACACGCCGAACCTGCCAGGGGTGATTGTGGAGGTGGGCACCAGCCGGGTGTATCCGTTTGGTGCTGGTTTCGCGCATCCGGTGGGGTATGTGGCGCGGCCTGATCAGGCTGAGGCTAAGGCTAATAATGTGCTGGCGCTGCCGGGTATGCGGGTGGGGCGCTCAGGCGCGGAGGCCGCGAATGATGACGTGCTGCGCGGCTCGCCCGGTTATGTGCAGACCGAGACCAATGTGCATGGCGAGGTGGTGCGCCAGGTGGCGCATGATAACGGGATTCCGGGGCAGACGGTGGCGCTGTCGCTCGATAGCGGGATGCAGACTCTGGCCGTGCAGGCACTGGGTACCCAGGCCGGGGCGGCGGTGGTGCTGGATGCGCTGACCGGTGAGATTTTGGCGATGGCGAGTAATCCGGGGTTTGACCCGGGATTGTTCGATAAGGGAATACCGACGGATGTGTGGAAGGGGTGGATGGCCGACCCGATGCACCCGCTGCAGAATAAGGCGATTGCCGGGTTGTTTGCGCCGGGGTCCACCTTCAAGCCGACAGTTGCGCTGGCGGCGTTGAAATATGGCTCGCTGACGCCTGATAAAATTCTTACCTGTAACGGCTCGTTCCAATTGGGCGACCATGTGTTCTGGTGCGACAACCACACGGCGCACGGGAGCATAACGATGACCACCGCGTTGCAGGTGAGTTGCGACGTGTTTTTCTATCAGGTGGCGCTGGGCGTGGGCGTGGACCGGATTGCCGAGATGGCGCACACGCTGGGAATTGGCGTGGATTTGCAACTGGATATTCCGCACGCCTCACCAGGGCTGGTGCCGACGATTGAATGGGCGGCGGCGCGGGGCGTGCATTGGGCACCGGGCAATACCGTGGTGCAGGGCATCGGGCAGGGCTACACGCAGGTGACGCCGATGGCGCTGGCCACCATGATGGCGCGGGTGGCGACCGGCGTTGAGGTGGGGCCGCATATGGCGCGCCGGATTGATGGCAATTTGCAGGATGGCTCGGATATTGGGGACTGGCCGGCGCTGGATGTGGATGACCGGCATCTGGCGGTAGTGCGGCAAGCTTTGTTCGAGGTGGTGAATACGCCGAGCGGCACGGCGTATGGGTCGCGGCTGGATTTGCCGAACATGCAGATGGCCGGGAAAACCGGCACCGCGCAGGTGCATGATAATACTGCAGCCGAAAAGCAGAAAAATTTTAACGACGCCACGATGGCCTGGGCGGACCGGCCGAATGGCTTGTTTGTGGGTTTCGCGCCTTATAACGCGCCGCGTTATGCGGTGGCGGTGATTGTGGAGCATGGGTTGTTTGGCGCCCAGGTGGCAGCGCCGATCGCCAAGCAGTTGATGACCTATGCGCTGACCAACGACCCCGCCGGGCGGGATATACCGTTGACCACCAAGGTCTCGGATGCCGGGACGCCTTCATGAATGGTTCCACACTCTCATTGCATAGGCCGTTCAAGGACCGCTCGTTCGGGCTGGTGCGGAAGTTTATGCGGATCAACTGGCTGTTCGTGATTTGTGTGTGCGCGCTGGCCGGGATTGGTTATGTGGCGCTGTATTCGGCGGCGGGGGGGTCAACCACACCTTATGCCAACAGCCAGTTGATCCGGTTTTGCACGGCGCTGATCATGATGTTTGCGATTGCGATGGTGGATATCAGGCTGATCGCCAAGGCGGCGTGGCCGAGTTATGTGCTGGGTATATTGCTGCTGGTGGTGGTGATGAAGTTTGGCCACACCGGGCTAGGTGCCAAGCGGTGGATGAGCGTGGGCGGGGTGGAAATTCAGCCAAGCGAGTTGATGAAATTGTTTTTGGTGCTGGCGCTGGCGGCATATTTTCATCGGGCCAGCCATGAGCGGATTGGGAATGTGTTTTTTTTGCTCCCCGCAGTGGTGGTGATTTTGATACCGGTGGGGTTGATATTGAAGGAGCCGAACCTGGGCACGGCGGTGATCACCGCGGCGATTGGTGCGACGGTGATGTTGGGTGCCGGTGTGCGCTGGTGGAAGTTTGCGATTGTGATTGCGGTGATCGCGATTGCGGCGCCGGTGTTGTATCATCACCTGCATGATTACCAGAAGGCGCGGATTATTACGTTTTTGAATCCGGGTAGTGACCCGCTGGGGGCTGGCTATAATATTATTCAGTCGAAAATCGCGCTGGGGTCGGGTGGATTTTCGGGCCAGGGGTTTTTGCAGGGAACCCAGAACCAGTTGAATTTTTTGCCTGAAAAGCAGACCGATTTTGTGTTCACGATTATTGCCGAGGAGTTTGGGTTTATCGGCAGTATTGCGACGCTGGCGCTGTTGTTTTTGATTGTGGCGATTGCGCTTTATACGGCGATGCGTTCGGAGAACCAGTTTGGCCGGCTGTTGGCGCTGGGGATTGCGACGAATTTTTTCCTTTATTGTTTTGTGAATTTATCGATGGTGATGGGGCTGATCCCGGTGGGGGGCGTGCCGCTGCCCTTGATTTCCTACGGCGGGTCGGCTCTGACAGCGGTGATGCTGGGGTTTGGGGTGCTGATGTCGGTGCATGTGCACCGGGATGCCGAATTTGCGGTTGATGAGTTCTGATATTTAAGTTTGGTATTGCATGATCCTGGTATTTGACTCCGGCATTGGCGGCCTGGGCGTGGTGCGGCAGATACGGCGGCACACGCCGGAATTGCCGTTGGCGTATCTGGCTGATAACGGTTTTTACCCGTATGGCGAAAAATCCGACGAGGTGCTGCTGGCGCGGGTAATGAAGCTGGTCGGCGAGGCGATTAACATGTTGCAGCCGGGAGCGGTGGTGATTGCCTGCAATACCGCGAGCACCATTGCCCTGGCTTCGTTGCGCCAGGCTTATCGGGTGCCGTTCATCGGCTGTGTGCCGCCCATAAAGCCCGCTGCTGCGGCGAGCCAGACGCGCCAGATTGGGTTGCTGGCGACGCCGGCGACGATCAGGCGGCCGTATTTGCAGGATTTGCTGGATAAATTTGCCGATGATTGCCAGGTGCACAGCCTGGGCACGCCGCTGTTGGCTGACATGGCGGAGGCGAAATTCCGCGGTGAGGCGGTGGATCTGGCAGCGCTTGAAGCTGCGGTGGCACCGATGTTCATGGCGGGGCCGCGGATTGATGCGGTGGCGCTGGGCTGCACGCATTATACGTTTTTGCTCAATGAGTTGAGGGTTTTATACCCCGGTGTGACCTGGTTTGACCCGGCCGGGCCGGTGGCCCGCCAGACCGAGGCGGTGACGGCGCGGCAGGAGCATGTGGCGGCGGGGCCGGAGCGGGCAATTTTTACGGGTAAGCTGCCGGATTTGGAGATTATGAAGACGGCGCTGGCGGACTACGGGTTTCGTGAGGTTATGGTGGCGGGCTGAGGCCGCATTGCCATGCGTCAAGTGGGGCGGTTAAACAGGGGTTGAGTTTGTAGAGAGTGTTTTTGTGACCGAATTGCCCGAACGACCCGCCGAAACCGTCGCCCCTAAATATGATTTTGCCCATGCTGAGCCGGCCTGGCAGGCGGCCTGGGATAAGGCCGGGTGTTTTACCGCGGTGGATGTGCCAACCGGCGATAAGCCGAAATATTATGTGCTGGAGATGTTCCCGTATCCGTCGGGCAAAATCCATATGGGGCATGTGCGCAACTATACGTTGGGCGATGTGGTGGCGCGTTACAAGCGGGCACGCGGTTTTGATGTGCTGCACCCGATGGGATGGGATGCGTTCGGGCTGCCCGCCGAGAATGCGGCGCGCCAGCGCAAGACCGACCCGGCAAGCTGGACCTATGAAAATATCGCCACCATGCGGGGCGAGTTGAAGCGGATGGGACTATCGCTTGATTGGTCACGCGAGTTTGCCACCTGTGACCCCGAATATTACGGCCAGCAGCAGCAGTTGTTTTTAGATTTCTGGGCGGCGGGCCTGGTGGAGCGCAAGCAGAGTGCCGTGAATTGGGACCCGGTGGATAACACCGTGCTGGCCAATGAGCAGGTGATCGACGGGCGTGGCTGGCTTTCGGGCGCACTGGTGGAGCGCAAAATTCTCTCGCAATGGTTTTTGAAGATCACCGATTTTGCGCCGGACCTGCTGGCGGGCCTGGCCGACCTGCCGCGCTGGCCGGAGCGGGTGAAGCTGATGCAGGAGAACTGGATTGGGCGGAGCGAGGGGGCCGAGGTGACCTTCCCGCTCGTGGGGGCGGATGCGGGCATCACGGTTTATACAACCCGGCCTGATACGTTGTTCGGGATGAGTTTTTTGGCGATTGCACCGGAGCACCCTGTTGCGAGGACACTCGCGGAGAGCAATGCAGCGGTGGCGGCGTTTGTAGCCGATTGTGCCAGCCAGGGGACATCCGAGGCGGCGATTGAGACGGCGGAGAAGAAGGGGTTTGATACCGGGCTGAAGGTGGTTAACCCCTTCAACGGTGAGACATTCCCCGTATGGATCGCCAATTTTGTGCTGATGGAATATGGCACCGGGGCGATTTTTGGCTGCCCGTGCGGTGACCAGCGCGATTTGGATTTTGCCCGGAAGTATAATCTGCCGGTGCCGGTGGTGGTCTCTCCCACTGCGGGTGAGGTGCCGGAGATTGGCAATAAGGCGTTGGATGGCGATGGGTTTATCGTCAATTCCGGGTTTTTGGATGGTATGACCACCAAAGCTGCCAAGGGCGCTGCCATTGCGAAGCTGGAAGAGCTTGGTGCGGGAAAATCGGTGGTGAACTGGCGGTTGCGCGACTGGGGCATTTCGCGCCAGCGCTATTGGGGCTGCCCGATCCCGGTGATCCATTGTGCTGCCTGCGGGCCGGTGGCGGAAACCAAATTGCCGCTGGTGCTGCCGAAGGATGTGAGCTTCGATAAGCCGGGCAATCCGCTGGATCATCACCCGCATTGGAAGCATGTGACCTGCCCGAAATGCGGCGGCAAGGCCACGCGCGAGACCGATACGTTTGATACGTTCATTGATAGCTCATGGTATTTTGCCCGCTTCACCGCGCCGAAATCCGCCACGCCGACAAATATGGCGGCGGTAAACCATTGGCTGCCGGTGGACCAGTATGTAGGCGGCATCGAGCACGCGATTTTGCATTTGCTGTACGCCAGGTTTTTCACCAGGGCGATGCGCCAGACCGGGCATCTGGCGGTGGGCGAGCCGTTTGCCGGGTTGTTCACGCAGGGCATGGTGACCCATGAATCCTACAAGGATGCCGATGGGAACTGGTTGTACCCCGAGGAGGTGACCAAGCACGCTGATGGGCGTGCGACGACCGAAGATGGCCGGGAGGTCACGGTGGGGCGGATTGAGAAGATGTCGAAATCCAAGCGCAACACGGTGGACCCTGGTGTGATCATCGAGCGGTTTGGCGCGGATGCGGCGCGCTGGTTTGTGCTTTCAGATAATCCGCCTGAGCGCGATGTGGAATGGACGGAGACCGGGGCGCAGGGCGCTTTCAGGTTTGTGCAGCGCCTGTACCGAATTGCCGAGACCATCGCGGGTGAGCCAAAGGTTGCGATGCCGGCGGTGTTTGAGGGCGAGGCGAAAAAGCTGCGGCAGCTCACGCACCGCAGCATCGCGGCCGTGACCGAGGCGTTGGAGACGTTCGCCTTTAATGTGGCGGTGGCGCGGGCTTATGAATTATTGGGCGCGCTGGTGGGCGACCGCCCGGCAGATGCGGCGTTGCTGTGGGCCAGGCGGGAAGCCATCGAGATTTTGGCGCGGCTGGTTTCACCAATGATTCCGCATGTGGCGGAGGCCGCGAATATGCTGTTGAACCCTGGTGCGGCGTTGGTGGCGATGCAGCCTTGGCCGGAGCCGGAGCCGGCTCTGCTGGTGAAGGATGAACTGACGGTGGCGGTGCAGGTAAATGGCAAGCTGAAGGGCACGATTACCATAGCTGCCGGGACTGACGCGGCGGTGGCCGTGGCGATTGCCAAAGCGGCGGTGGCGGGCGCATTAAAGGGCCAGACTATCGTGAAGGAAATTTATGTGGCAGGCAGGATCGTGAACTTTGTCGTCAAACCGTAAATTTTTGCCCCTGCTGGGGCTTCTGGCGCTGGCCGGTTGCGGGTTCACGCCGTTGTATGCGGGAGCTGATGGCACGGCGGTGCAAGGCCAGCTTGAGCAGGTGAAGATTGCGAACATTCCTGAACGCCCCGGCCAGTTGCTGCATGAGGCGCTGGAGGCGCAGATGCAGCGCCAAGGTAGCCCGACCCAGCAGCTTTATGTGTTGAATGTGAACTATGTGATCACGCCGGAAGTGATTGGTGTGCAGGCCGATACGTCGGCTTCACGGGAACGCTTCAACGCAACGGCCGCCTGGTCGCTGGCACCGATTGGTGCGCCGTCTCAGGTGCTGGTGCGTGGCCAGGCCGCGACGTCGGATGCGCTGAATATTATCGACCAGCAGTATTTCGCGCAGTCATTGCAGACCAGCACGGTGAACCAGCAACTGGCTGACCAGATTGCCGCGCAGATTGCGCAGCAGGTATCGGTATATTTTAAAACCCATCCGGCGGCGCCCGCGCCGGGATGAAGATTGATGCCGCAAGGGTTGAGGCGTTTTTAAAAAACCCTGGTGCTGCCAATGTTGTATTGATTTATGGCCCGGATGGCGGGTTGGTGGCTGAGCGGGCGCTGGCGCTGGTGAAGGCGGTGGTGGGCAGCACTGATGATGCGTTTAATTATGCCGAATTGCATGAGGCGGGGCGTTTGCTGGAAGAGGCGAGCGCGGCATCATTGATGGGCGGGCGCCGGGTGGTGCGGCTGCGCGATGCTGGCGAGGCGGCTGTGAAGCCTGTTGAGGCGCTGCTGAAAACCGGGTTGGATGCGCTGGTGATTCTGGAAGGCGGTGAGCTGACCCCGAAATCGAAATTGCGGGCGTTGGCGGAAAAATCACCGGCGATGGCGTGCATCGCCTGCTACGCAGTGGATGCGGCGCGACTGCCGCGCGCGATGACCGAGCGGCTGCGGGCGTTAGGGGTAGCTATTGATAGCGATGCCGCGGCCTGGGTGGGGTTGAACCTGGTGGGGGAGGAAGGTGCGATCCGCCAGGCGGTGGAGCTGCTGTATTTATATGCCGGTGAGACCCGGCGGCTGAGCCTGGCCGATGTGCAGGCGGCGTTGACCGACGGTGGTGAGACCTCGATGCAGGATGCCATTGACGCGACATTGACGGGTGACACAGCGGGTGCGGACCGGGCGTTGGCGTTGGCGTTTGAGGCCGGGGAGTCGCCGGTGGCGGTGGTGCGGATATTGCTGGGCGAATTGATGCGGCTGAAGGTACTTGCGGCGCAGATCTCGCCGGGGGATTCGATCTCGGAGGCGGTGGCGGGGCTGCGTCCGCCGGTGTTTTTCAAGCGGGTGCCGGTGGTGACCAAGGCGTTGGGGCTGTGGAGCGTGGCGGCGCTGACGCAGGCAATTACGGCGGCGCTGACCGCCGAGGCAGCGTGCAAAACCACCCATGTTCCTGATACCGCCTATTGCCGGCAGATGATGTTGGGGCTGGCCTCGCGCGCGCGTAATGCCGGGCGGCGTTGAGGTGGCTGAGGATTGGATGGCGGAGGTTCCGGCACTGGCGGGGCTGGATGCGCCGGGCCGGGCGCTATTGGGCGCGCTGAGCCATGCGATGACGGCGCCTGCGGGGATGCGGGTGTTTGGCGAGGGCAGCCCGTGCCAGGCGTTTTTGATTGTGAGCTCCGGCCAGATACGGGTGTGCAAAACCGGCGAGACCGGGCGCGAAATTGTGCTGTACCGGGTGGGGCCGGGCGAGACCTGTATTGTGACAACCGCCTGTTTGATGACCGGCACCGATTACGATGCCGATGGGGTGGCCGAGAGCGATATTGTGGCGCAGGCGCTGCCGTTGCCGGGGTTTATGCGTTTGCTCGCGCAGTCCGCCGGGTTCCGGCAATTCGTGTTTGCGGCCTATGGGGCGCGGATCGCTGATTTGCTGCTGCGGATCGAGGAGGTGGCGTTTGGCAAAATCGACCAAAGGCTGGCGGCAATGCTGGGCGAGCGGGCCGATGCGCATGGGCTGCTGGCGATGACGCATTACGACATGGCGGTGGAGCTGGGCACGGCGCGGGAAGTGGTGAGCCGGCAGTTGAAGGAATTTGAGCGCAATGCCTGGGTGCGGCTGGGGCGTGGGCAGATGCAACTGACGAATGCCAAGGCGCTGGCGGCGCTGGCGCAAAAATAATGTTGCGATGTGTGACTAGATCACAGACATCGCGGCAGGCCTATCGTATCGCGATGAAACGATAGGCAAAGGAACCTAAAAATGATGAAGAACGTGGGTGGACTTGACCGGATTTTGCGGGTGACCGTGGGGTTGGTGCTGATTATTGCGACCGGGCTGCATGCGCTGCCGGTGTGGGGTTATATTGGCGTGGTGCCGTTGATGACCGGGCTGATCGGCTGGTGCCCGGCCTATATGCCGTTTGGCATTAAAACCTGTAGCACGAAGTAGCGACCGCCGCCCGCATCGGGCGAACCAAGCTACAGGGCCTCGTGCGTGTGCGGCGGCGCATCGGGCGCGTGGTGGTGGCTGTGCGCGGTGAGCCGCAGCGGCACGATGTGCAGATTGGCGTGACGGACCCCGCGTTGGGCGGTGAGTTCGTCCGCCATTTTTTTGATCGCATCGATGGGGCCGCGCAGGATGGACACTTCCAGGCAGCTTTCATGGTCGAAGTGGACATGGGTGGTGGCGATGCCGAGGTCGTGGTGGTCGTGCTGGGCGTTGACCAGGCGCTGCGCAAGGTCGCGGGTGGAATGGTCGTACACATAGGTAAGCGTGGCGACGCAGGGGGCGCGGCCGGCGGTGGCGTAGTCGTTTTTGGCGGCCTCGCGCACCAGCTCGCGGATGGCTTCCGAACGGCTGGGGTAGCCGCGTTTTTCCACCAGGGCGTCAACCGAGGCGAGCAGGTCGTCGTCGATGGTGATGGTGATGCGTTCCATGGTCTGGCTCCGGCGGCTGGCGTTGGGGTATTCTGACCGGTTGCGGGGCGCGGTGCAATGTTCGTATGGCGGACGAAAAGTTCAATGATTGACGTGGGGTATGATGGATTGTAAAGAAGATCATACCAAACCCGGAGGGTATTGACCGTATGTTGGCGCGTTTGCGGCATGTTTTGAGCGATAGCAGCCAGAGCCTGCGCGGCAAGATTACGTTGATGTATGTGTTTTTGGTGGCGGCGAACGTGGGCTTGTGGGGCGTGGCGGTTATCACCTTCCGGCATTACCCGGTGCTGCTGGGGACCAGCTTTTTGGCCTATAGTTTTGGGCTGCGCCATTCGGTAGATGCTGACCATATTGCCGCGATTGATAATGTGACCCGTAAATTGATGGGCCAGGGCCAGCGGCCGGTGGGCATTGGGCTGTATTTTTCGCTGGGTCATTCCAGTGTGGTGTTTGCGCTCTCTGCTGCGGTGGCGCTGGGCGCGGTGGCGTTGAAAAACCATTTCGGCGACTTGCAGGCCTTTGGCACGATTGTTGGTACTTTGGTCTCGGCGCTGTTTCTGTTTGGCATCGCGCTGATGAATTTTATGGTGCTGGCGGGTATTTTCAAAACCTTCCGGCGTGTCAAGGCCGGTGGCCTGTATGAGGATGAGGATTTGAACCTGTTGCTGGCCAAGCGCGGGTTTTTTGGCAGGATGTTTCGCGGGTTGTTTAAGCTGGTGGACCAGAGCTGGCAGATGTATCTGGTGGGGTTTTTGTTTGGGCTGGGGTTTGATACCGCCACTGAAGTGGGGCTGCTGGGAATTTCTGCGGCGGAGGCATCGCATGGGTTGCCGGTCTGGTCGATTATGGTGTTTCCGGCGTTGTTCACCGCCGGCATGGCGCTGATTGACACCACCGATAGTATTCTCATGCTGGGTGCTTATGGCTGGGCTTTTGCGAAACCGCTGCGCAAACTTTATTATAATATTACCATCACCTCGGTTTCGGTGCTGGTGGCGGTGATTGTGGGCGGGCTGGAAACCTTGGGGCTGGTGCAGGGGGAGATGAATTTCTCAGGGCCATTCTGGCGGGCGATTGCTGGTTTGAACAATAATTTCGGCATGCTGGGTTATGTGATTATTGGAATCTTCATGGTGAGCTGGTTGGTTTCCGTGCTGGTTTATAAGTTTAATGGGTATGATGAGATTGAGGTGCGGGCGGCGGAGTGAGCCGGCTGCCCCTTACCTTATCCTTGTGCGTGGCGCGCTGGGCGGGCTTGTGGATGGCGAGCATTTTTTCGATGTTGTCGCCGAAGATATCACATATGAGGTTCTCCATGACGTTCCGGGTTGGCCTCGTGGTTTCCAGGGGCGACCCGAGCTGATGGAAAAGTTTTTGGGCTATGCCGGTAATATCGCGCTGCAGTCCGCTGACAGGCTGAGGGTCCACAAGACCGATAATGGCGGTGTTGTTGCGATCGAATACGAAGTTCACGGGACTATTTTGGCGACTGGCGTGACATACAATAATCGGTTTTGCTCGATTATTACAATTGAAAACCGCAAAATTGCGCTTTGGCGGGATTATATGGACTCGCTGGCGGCCTGGAATGCATTAACGGCGTAGGGTGGATGACGTAGCGCTTATCCGCCTTACGCTGGTTGAGGTTTTCTGCCGTTCCCGCGGGAGCGGGACGCTCCCTGACGAGAGAAGATTCCCGCCTGCGCGGGAATGACGCATTAAAGCTATGGGAATGACGGGTCGAAGGCGGGGGAGTAATGAGTGGAGGGCCGGGAGGCTTTGTTTGACCTGGTTGCCGCCTTAAACTTGACCTGAGGGCGTAGCTGGCGCAAAGGGGGGCTTGGACGTTGACGTCGTGCTGCGAGGGTTCGCACCACGGCGCGTTTTGCGTTGTTTTGGGCTTTTAGCCGGGGGTGTTTGCATGTTCGACTCGCTGTCGGGCAAGTTTGGTGAGGTTTTTGATCGGCTCCGCCGCAGGGGAAGCCTGAGCGAAGCTGACGTGACCGAGGCGCTGCGGGAAATCCGGGTGGCGCTGCTGGATGCGGACGTCGCCCTTTCGGTGGTGAAGGACTTTATTAACCATGTCCGGGTGAAAGCCGTGGGCGCAGAGGTGCTGCGCTCGGTCTCGCCAGGGCAGATGGTGGTTAAAATCGTCAATGACGCGCTGGTGGCTGCCCTGGGCGGGACCGCCGTGCCGATTAACCTGCTGGCGCCATCGCCGATCCCTATTTTGATGGTGGGTTTGCAGGGTTCGGGTAAAACCACCACCTCAGGTAAGCTCGCGCTGCGGCTGAAGACCAAAGAGCGCAAGAAGGTGCTGCTGGCGAGCCTGGATACCCAGCGCCCCGCCGCGCAATTGCAGTTGGAGCAGTTGGCGCAGCGGGCTGAGGTTGTATCCCTGCCGATTATTGCCGGGCAGAGCCCATTGCAGATTGCTCAGCGGGCGATGGATACGGCGCGGCGCGAAGTTTTTGACGTGGTGATTCTCGATACCGCCGGGCGCTTGTCGATCGACATGGCGTTGATGGAGGAAGTGAAGGCCATTCGCCGGGCGGTGAACCCGGTAGAAACCCTGCTGGTGGTGGATGCCATGACCGGCCAGGACGCGGTGGCCACCGCCACGGCGTTCAACGAGGCGCTAGGGATTTCTGGCATCGTGATGACGCGCCTCGATGGTGATTCCCGCGGCGGTGCGGCGCTTTCGATGCGGGCTGTGACCGGCGCACCCATTAAATTGGTGGGCACCGGCGAGAAGCTGGATGCGCTGGATAATTTCGACCCCGAGCGCGTGGCCGGGCGGATTCTCGGCATGGGCGATATCGTTGGGCTGGTGGAACGCGCGGCTGAAAATATCGACCAGGCGGAAGCCGAGAAATTGGCCAAGCGGATGGCCAAGGGCAAGTTCGACCTGGAAGATTATGCCAGCCAGCTCCGCCAAATTTCCAAAATGGGCTCGATGTCGGGCATTTTGGGCATGTTGCCGGGTGTGGGCAAAATTAAAAAACAGATCGAGGATGCCAACCTTGATGTGACGATGTTCAAGCGCCAGGCCGCGATTATTGGGTCGATGACCAAGGCCGAGCGCAAGAACCCGGATTTGCTGAAGGCGAGCCGCAAGAAGCGGATTGCAGCGGGTTCGGGAACCTCCGTGCAGGATGTAAATAAATTGCTCAAGCAGTTTGATGACATGTCCACCATGATGAAGCGGATGAATAAAATGGGCGGCCAGGCTGCGATGATGCAGCAGATGCAGGCCGCGATGAATCCCGGTGGCGGAGGCCTCCCAGGAATGCGAGGCGGGCGTCGTCCGTTTTGAAAACTTTTAATTTTTAACTGGAGAAAATACGATGGCTGTAAAAATTCGTCTGGCGCGTGCTGGGGCTAAAAAGCGTCCGTTCTATCATATCGTGATCGCTGATGCGAACAGCCCGCGCGATGGCAAGTTCATTGAGCGGGTTGGCACCTATAACCCGATGCTGCCGGCTGACCATGCTGACCGCGTGACTTTGGTGACGGATCGTTTGACCCATTGGATTGCCAATGGCGCGCAGGCGACCGACCGGGTGGCGCGTTTTCTCGGCAAGGCCGGCTTGATCAAGATGCCGGTGTATGCCGCGCAGCCGGTGCAATCCGCGCCGAAGAAGAAGGCGCAGGAACGCGCTGCTGAACGCGCGAAAGCTGCGGCGTAAGGTCTTTTAAGTGAATGAGCGGTTGGTACTGATGGGCGTGATCGGCAAGCCACATGGCGTGCGGGGATTGGTGCGGGTGAATGCCTTCACTGAGGACCCGGCGGCATTGGCCGATTACGCGCCGCTGACCGACCGCACGGGCCGGACATTTGCGCTGGAATGGGTGATGGAGAATGTCGCTCAGCTTAGCGAGGTGACTGGGTCCACCAAGCGTAAAATCACTGACCGCACTGAGGCGGAACGTTTGACCAACGTGGAACTGTTCGCGCCACGCTCGGCACTACCGGCAACCGATGAGGAGGAATTCTACCTCGCGGATTTGATCGGGATGAGCGTGCTTGGGGCGGATGGGGTGAAGTTGGGCAGCGTGGCGGCGGTGCATGATTATGGTGGCGGCACGAGTTTGGAGATTTCGCCGGGTGCGTTGCTGGTGCCGTTCACCAAGGCCGCCGTGCCGGAAGTGAATATCGCCGCGGGACATATTGTAGTGGTGCCGCCTGCTGAAGTGGTGGTTGCGCCATGAATGGGCATCAAGAAGATGCTCGCCTTCGCGCGCATGACGGTGTGGTCTGCTGGCGGGCGGATGTTCTCACCATTTTTCCGACCATGTTTCCGGGGCCGCTGGGTGAAAGCTTGGCGGGCAAGGCCCTGGAGGCCGGGAGGTGGTCGGTTAAAGCTACTGATATCCGGGAGTTTGGCCTGGGGAAGCATCGCAGTGTTGACGACACGCCGTTTGGTGGTGGCGCCGGTATGGTGATGCGGCCGGATGTGCTGGATGCGGCGATTGCCTCTGTTGCCGACGAGCGCCCACTGATCGTTCTCACCCCGCGCGGCGTGCCGCTTACCCAAAAGCGGGTGACCGAACTGGCGGCAGGACCCGGTGTGGTTTTGCTGTGCGGGCGGTTTGAAGGCATCGACCAGCGCGTGATTGACGCCCGCAATGCCGAGGAAGTCAGCATCGGAGACTACGTGCTCTCTGGTGGTGAAATTGCCGCACTCGCTTTGCTGGATGCCGCGGTGCGGCTGCTGCCCGGCGTGATGGGGGCAGCCGCCAGCGCCGATGAGGAGAGTTTTGCCACCCCCTTGCTCGAATACCCCCACTATACCCGCCCGGCTGTCTGGGCGGACCGGGCCGTGCCGGAAACCCTTACCTCCGGCAACCACCAGGCCATTGCCGCCTGGCGCCACGCTCAAGCCGCCGACATCACCAAAAACCGCAGACCCGACCTTTATAACCAATATGTTGCATCTGGGGCGCAAGCCCCCTAAACACCTCGCCGAAAAGGACCTCTAACTATGAACATCATTCAGACCATCAACGCCGAGCAGATCGCGAAGCTGACCGAAGGCAAACCAATCCCCACCTTCGCCCCCGGCGATACGCTGCGCGTGTCGGTCAAGGTGAAGGAAGGCGAACGCTCGCGTATCCAGGCCTTTGAAGGTGTGTGCATCGCCCGCTCCAACCGCGGCATCAACTCATCCTTCACCGTGCGGAAAATCTCCTACGGCGAAGGCGTGGAACGTATCTTCCAGCTGTACGCCCCCACCATCTCAGAAATCCACGTGATGCGCCGTGGCGATGTGCGCCGCGCCAAGCTGTACTACCTGCGCGGCCGCCGCGGTAAATCCGCCCGTATCGCCGAAAAAGCCCGCGAAGTTGAAACGCCGGCTGCTGAGTAAGGTTAAGTTCAGGGGGCTTTGCCCCCCGAACCCCCCACTAAGGGCTCGCCCTTAGAACCGACTAATTAAGGGTAAGAAAAGGGGGCCACTCGCAGGTGTTGAAACACCCAGGGGTGGCCCCCTTTTCTTACCCTTCACTAATGGATTCCAAAGGCTCAGCCTTTGGCGGGGGCGTCATGCCGAAGGCGTGCATTCGCACGACGGGCAGAGCCCCTGGCCTTAACTAACTAAGGAGACGGCGATGGCAGCTTCACGGACTTTGTTCGACAAGATTTGGGATGCGCATGTGGTGGACCGGATGGGGGACGGCACGTGTGTTCTCTATATTGACCGGCATTTGGTGCATGAGGTGACCAGCCCGCAGGCGTTTGAGGGGTTGCGTTTGGCGGGGCGGAAGGTTCGCCGGGTGGATGCGACGATTGCGGTGGTGGACCATAATATTCCGACTGAGGACCGGCGCAGCGGGATTAACGAGCCTGAGAGCAAGCTGCAGATTGAGACGCTGGAGAAGAATGTGGCGGACTTCGGCGTGCCGTATTTTCCGGTGCTGGATGACCGGCAGGGGATTGTGCATGTGATTGGACCTGAGCAGGGGATTAGCCTGCCGGGGATGACGATTGTGTGTGGGGATTCTCATACCAGCACCCACGGCGCCATGGGCGCGCTGGCGTTTGGGATTGGGACTTCAGAAGTTGAGCATGTGCTGGCGACGCAGACTTTGTTGCAGAAGCCGGCGTTGAATATGCTGGTGCGGGTTGATGGCGCGGTGGGGCCGGGTGTGACCGCGAAGGATATTATTCTGGCGGTGATTGGCGAGATTGGAACCGCCGGTGGCAATGGCCATGTGATTGAGTATGCCGGTGAGGCGATTCGCGCGCTCGACATGGCGGGGCGGATGACGGTTTGCAATATGAGCATCGAGGCGGGGGCGCGGGCTGGGTTGATTGCGCCGGATGATGTGACGTTTGCGTATATCAAGGGCCGCCCGTATGCGCCGCAAGGCGATGATTTTGCAAAGGCCGTGGATTATTGGCGAACATTGCCGAGCGATGATGGGGCGCATTACGATAAAATTGTGGTGCTGGATGCGGCTTCGATTATTCCGCAGGTGAGTTGGGGCACGAGCCCAGAGGCGGTGGTGCCGATTACGGGTGTTGTGCCTGATCCGGCTTCGGAGGCTGATGAGGCCAAGCGCGCGCAGATGCAGCGGATGCTGGATTATATGGGGCTGACGGCGGGGCAGAAGCTGGCGGGCACCAAGGTTGATGTGGTGTTTATCGGCTCCTGCACCAACTCGCGCATCGAGGATTTGCGGGCGGCGGCGGCTGTTGCGGCTGGTAAGCATGTGGCCGATGGCGTGCGGGCTTTGGTGGTGCCTGGCTCGGGGCTGATTAAAAAGCAGGCGGAAGTTGAAGGTTTGGACAAGATATTTTTGGATGCCGGGTTTGAATGGCGGGAGGCTGGGTGCTCGATGTGTCTGGGCATGAACCCCGATAAGCTGACGCCGGGGCAGCGTTGCGCCAGTACCTCCAACCGCAATTTTGAAGGCCGGCAGGGGCCAGGGGGACGCACGCATCTGGTCTCACCGGCGATGGCGGCGGCGGCGGCGGTGACGGGTGTGCTCACGGATGTGCGGGAGCTGGCATAATGGATAAGTTTAATGTCCTCACGGGTGCCGCAGCGCCTTTGAATATGGCGAATGTTGATACCGACAAAATTATTCCGGCGCGGTTTTTGAAGACCATCAAGCGCACGGGGTTGGGCAAGGATTTGTTTTCCAACCTGCGGTATAATGAAGATGGCTCGGAAAAGCCGGAGTTTGTGTTGAACCAGCCGAAGTACCGCAAGGCCGAGATTTTGGTGGCGGGTGAGAATTTTGGTTGTGGCTCCTCGCGCGAGCACGCGCCGTGGGCGCTGCTGGATTTTGGTATTCGCTGTGTAATTGCACCGAGCTTTGCCGACATCTTCCATGGGAATTGCTTCAAGAACGGCATTTTGCCGGTGGTGCTGCCCGCCGATGCTTGTGAGCAACTGATGGCGGATGCGGCGCTGGGCACCAACGCGCGGCTGACCGTGGATTTGGACCGCCAGGTGGTGGTGCGTCCGGATGGGCAGGAGATTCACTTTGAGGTCGATGCATTCCGCAAACATTGTTTGTTGAATGGGCTGGATGATATTGGGCTGACGCTGGAGCATGTGGTGGCGATTGATACGTATGAGAAAAATGAGCCGGCCTGGATGCCGGTGATTGCGGGAGTTTGATACGGGCGGCTTTTCGACACTGGCACTAACGCGCCCCAATCGTCATACGTGCGTAGGCGCGTATGCTCTTGTGGGCGTAAGAAGATTCCCGCCTTCGCGGGAATGACGGTTGGGAAAGCGGGAATGACGGTTGGGAAAGCTGGAATGGCGGTTTTGGCAGCGGGAATAACGGTTGGAGAGCGAGCGTAACGATTGGGGAAGCGGCTATAACGTTGCGGAAAGCCGGGATGACCCTTCGAAAATGTGGGAATGGCTTGAGGGGATACCATAATGATTGCGAATAAAACGATTTTGATGTTGCCGGGTGACGGCATTGGTCCGGAAGTGATGGCGCAGGCCAAGCGCGTGTTGGGCTGGTTGCAGGATACCAAGCGGGCCAGCTTCACTATCACCGAGGATTTGGTGGGCGGTGCCGCGGTTGATGTGCATGGCGTGCCGATTACCGAAGCCACCATGGAAAAAGCATTGAGCGTTGATGCGGTGCTGTTTGGTGCCGTCGGTGGGCCGCAATATGACAAATTGAGCTTTGATATCCGCCCGGAAGCGGCCTTGCTGCGGCTGCGCAAGGACCTGGGCGTGTTTGCCAATTTGCGGCCTGCGAAGGTGTTTGACGCGCTGGTGGATTCCAGTTCGCTGAAGCCCGAGCTGGTGCGCGGCTTGGATATCATGATCGTGCGCGAATGCATCGGCGGCGTATATTTTGGCGAGCCGCGCGGGATTGAAACATTGCCGGATGGCACCAAGCGCGGCGTGAATACTGAAGTTTACACCACGATGGAAATTGAGCGTGTTGGGCGAGTGGCGTTTGAGCTGGCTCGTAAGCGCAACAACATTGTGTGCAGCGTGGAAAAAGCCAACGTGATGGAAAGCGGCCTGCTATGGCGCCAGACCATGCAGGCGCTGCGTGATGCCGAATACCCGGATGTGACGCTGAGCCATATGTACGCCGATAATTGCGCGATGCAGTTGGCGAAGAACCCCAAGCAGTTTGATGTGATCGTTACTGGCAATCTGTTCGGCGATATTTTGTCTGATCTCGCCGCGATGCTCACCGGCTCGCTGGGGATGCTGCCCTCGGCCACGCTGGGCGCTGTGGATGCCTCTGGGCGGCGTCATGCGTTCTATGAGCCCATCCATGGCTCGGCGCCGGACATTGCGGGCAAAGGGCTGGCCAATCCGCTGGCGCAGATACTGAGCCTCGCCCTGCTGCTGCGCTATTCGTTCGACATGGAGGAGGATGCCGCCGCGATCGAGGCGGCGGTGGAGCGGGTGCTGGCCACCGGTGGCCGCACCGCCGATATCCCCGCCGAGGGCCGGGAGCGCCTCAGCACCGCGCAAATGGGTGACGCTTTATTGGCGGAATTGGCTAAATCCGCCTGAATGGCTTGTATGTAAGGCTCGCATATTGCCGTATGATGTCGCTTCCGCTACATCACGCGGCGTGCTGCACCCGTAGCTCAATTGGATAGAGCACCAGACTACGAATCTGGGGGTTAGGGGTTCGACTCCCTTCGGGTGCGCCATTTTATTGCTTACAAATACTTCGGTTCGGCCATTTACCTCTACGGTGAGTGGCCGTTTGTTTTGGCTTTGAGATAGATCAAAGCCTTCACTGCGCGGTTCTGTTTTGTGGGGCGTTCCCTGAGACGAGAGTGACAATGACCGCTGCGACCGTGACGCTGACTCCTTATGACAAGATTGGCGGGGCTGATGCCGTGCGGCGGTTGGCTGCGGCGTTTTATGATGTGATGGAAGCGCCGGACTATGCCGCGTTGCGGGCTATGCATGAGCCGGACCTGGGGTCGATGCGGGTGGCATTGGCGGGGTTTTTAACGGCCTGGCTGGGCGGACCGCGCGATTGGATTACCAGCCAGGGCGGGTTCTGCATTATGTCCCGCCACGCCGGCATGGGCATTACCGAGACAACCAGGGCGCAGTGGATGGCGGCGATGCGAAGCGCATTGGCGCAGGCTGAAATTGCACCGCAATGGGCGGAGAAGATGGTGCAGGCGCTGGAGCCCATATCGCGCGGGATGCTGCGACGCGGCGTGGGTGCGTTGCCGGCTTAAAATTGTTTGCGCAGGAAAATCCGCCGGGCATTGTTGGGGTAGTTGGGAAGCTCACCGAAACTCTCGAAGCCGTGGCGTAGATAAAACGCCAGGGCGGCGGGGTTTAATGTATCAAGCCAGAGGCCGGTGCAGCCGCGTTGTTTGGCTTCGGCCTCGGCGCTGGCGAGCAGCAGATGGCCAAGCCCCTGGCCGCGCTGTGCTTCAGGCACAAAGAGCAATTCGATAAACAGCCAGTTCTGCCAGCTTCGGCCCACCAGCCCGCCTTGCCACGCGCCGGCGGTGTCACGCAGCATGATGGCGAGCGGCAGGCTGCTGACCGGGGGCAGGAAATCCGCATGGTGGGCGGTGATGCCGTCGATGAGATAGCTGCGGAAATCTGCATCTGGCGTTGCGGTGCGCGTGAGGCTGAGGTTGGGGGGGAGCGGGCGCATCAGGTGGTGATGTCGGTGAGGTGGATAAAGCGGGTGCCGCTTTGCTGCAGTTTGATCAGCCCGGCGGCGATGCCCGCCCCGCTGGCGCGGCCGGGCTGGTTAATGTGGCCTTCGATGACATCGGTATTTTGGGCTGCACTGATGCGGGCGGCAACCGTGGCGGTGGGGAGGGACGCACCTTCGTCGGAATTGAGCGAATAGCCGGCGATGCGAAAGCCCAGGAATTCAATGAAGGGAATGGTCTCGGGGCTGTAGAGCGCTGCGGCGCCACGGTACCAGGTGGGGGCCTGGCCGGTGGCGGCGGTGATGGCGGCAGCCCCGTTCAGCACTTCGGCGCGGATGGCATCGAGCGACCCAGCAGGGGTGAGGCCGAAGATTTTATCATGGCCGAGAACCGGCGGCAGGTGCTGGGCGCCATGGTTTTGCAGGCTGAAAATATCCGGGTGGGCCTTGAGCAGCGCCAAAGCGGCCGGGTTCTGGCGCATCCATATCGCGGTGAGGAACAAAGTGGCGGGGATGTTGTGGCTGATCAGCACGCTGACGATGCGCTGGTCGAAGTGGCCGGGGCAGCAGTCCAGGGTAATGGCAACGGTGCGGGTGGCGCTGCCGGTGCCGGTAAGGCGCAGGGCGGGTTCAAGCAGCGGTGGCGCACCGGCCGGCCGGTGGCCGAGGCGGGTGAGCGGCAACGTAAGTGCGCCACCGCAGAAGGCGCGCCGGGAGATGGGGGTGCACAGGTTGCACATTTGATGAGGTCCGTGTTGCTGGGGCAGATGTGCGGCGGCGGGCGGGCGGCGTCAATGCGCCAGCCATGCCACCAGAGCGGAGACGGTAACGAGTGAGAGCACGGTGGAGACCAATATGGCGCGGGAGGTGACAGCGGCTTCTCGGTTATAGAGTTTGGCCAGCATGAAGGGGCCGGTGCCGATGGGTAATGCGCTGAGGATCAGGGCGCTGTGCGACCAGATTGCTGGCATATTGAATAGTTTGAAGGCGATGAGATAGGTAACGGTCGGCTGCACCAGCAGTTTCAGCCCCACCAGCCGGGTGATCAGGCCTTTGTTGTTGGCGGGTTCTGACTGCGCGAGGAACAGCCCGATGGTGACCAGGGCACAGGGCGAGGCGGCATCTCCCAGCAGGGTGGTGTAGCGGAACACCGGTGCAGGCAAAGTGAGGCCGGTTTGGGCGTGCAGCACCGCCACGCCGACGCCCAGAACCGGCGCGATCAATAACGGGTTGCGTGCCAGCGAGCGGGCGACTTTGTAGAGCGTGGCGGTGAGTTGTGGGGTTTGGGCGAGGTCTGTCTCGATCAGGATGATGGCGGCGGCAAACAGCACGCAGGCGGTGAGGATGGTGGCAATGATGGCAGGAACCAGGGAGCCCTGCCCCAATGCCGCCAGGCAGAGGGGGATGCCCATGAAGCCGGTGTTGGCGTAGGCGGCGTCCAGCCCTTCGATGCTGCGGTCTGCCAGGCGATGATGAGCGCGGGTGCCGAGCAGGAATGAGAGCAGGAAGGTGAGCATCATGCCGCCGGTGAAGGCAGCGAGAAAACCGGGGTGATTGAAGCCGTTCCAGGTGATGTTGGCCATGGCCTGAAACAGCAGTGCCGGGAGGGCCAACCACACCACGAACAGATTGAGCGTTTCGGTAGCGGCGGGGCCGAGGATGTTGCGGCGGGCGCAGATGTAGCCGGTGAGGATGAGCGCAAACACCGGGAACACCGAGGTAAAGACAATGGTCATGTCCTGTTTTCCTGCATGGCGGCCGGTGCGGCAAGGGGCGGTGCGGCAAGGGGGCGAAGATTAGCCGCCGGCGATGATGGCCTGGGCGCGTTTGCGTAAAATATGTTTTTGGATTTTGCCGGTGGAGGTTTTGGGGAGGTCCTCGAAGATATAGCGTTTGGGGATTTTGAAGCTGGCCAGATGCTGGCGGCAGAAGTCAGTGAGTTCGGCGGGCGTGGCGGACATATCGGTTTTGAAGGTGACAACGGCGAGCGGAATTTCACCCCATTTTTCATCCGGCGCGGCGACCACGGCGGCTTCGCGGATGGCGGGGTGGCGGTAGAGGATTTCCTCGACCTCAAGGGAGGAGATGTTCTCGCCGCCGGAGATGATGATGTCCTTGGCGCGGTCTTTGATTTCAACATAGCCATCAGGGTGCAGCACGCCGAGGTCGCCGGTGAGGAACCAGCCGTTTTTGAAAGCATCGTTGGTGGCGCTGGGGTTTTTGAGGTAGCCTTTCATCACCACATTGCCGCGGAAGGCGAGTTCGCCGACCGTGACGCCGTCTGGCGGGACTGGTTCACCGGCGGGGTCGAGGATGGTGAGGTCCTCCTGGGTGATGCAGGGTACGCCCTGGCGGGCCATCAGGCGGGCGCGCTCAGGCAGCGGCAGGCCAGCCCAGTCGGGCTGGGTTTCGCAGGTGCCCGACGGGCCGTACACTTCGGTGAGGCCATAGACGTGCTGGACCGCAAAGCCGAGCAGTTCGGTGCCCGCGATGATGGCGCTGGGGGGCGCGGCACCGGCGGTGGCTAACACCACTTTATGCGGCAGTGGCTTTTGCAGGGTTTTGGGGGCGTTGATGAGCATACCGAGCACGATGGGGGCGCCGCACATATGGGTGACATTGTGGCGGACGATGTGCTCGAAGATGGCCCCGGGTTCGACCTTGCGGATACAGACATGCGTGCCGCCCAGTGCCGTGACGGCCCAGGTGAGGGTCCAGCCGGAGCAATGGAACATCGGGAGAGTCCAGAGGTAGCGGCTCTCGGGGGTGAGGTTGATGGCGAGCGCGATGCCGAGCGCGCCGAGATACGCGCCGCGATGGTGATACACCACGCCCTTGGGGTTGCCGGTGGTGCCGGAGGTGTAATTCACCGCGATGGCTTGCCATTCATCCGCCGGCAGGCCCCAGGCGTGCGGCTGGTGCGGGGCGATCCAGTCTTCGTATTCCGGGGCGTCGAGGGTAAGGCCGGCGGGGGCGGCCTCGTCGGCGATTTCGACCAGCGAGATTTTATGGGGCAACAGGTCGAGGGCGGCGCGGGCGCGCGGTGCCCATTCGCGGTCCACCAGAAATAATTTGGCCTCGGCATGTTCGAGGATGAAGGCGATGGCGGTGGGGTCGAGCAGGGTGTTGATCATGCCGAGCACGGCCCCGGCCAGCGGCACGGCGTAATGGGCTTCCAGCGGCACCGGGCCGTTGGGGGCGAGTACGGCGACGCATTCACCTGGCTTGACGCCGGCGGCCTTGATGGCGGTGGCGAATTTGCGGATGCGGGTGGTGAATTGCGCGTAGCTGTAGGCGCGGTCGTGATGGGTGACGGCGCATTTTTGCGGGAAGATGCGCTCCGCCCGGCGCAGGAAGCTGAGCGGTGACAGCGGTACGTGGTTGGCGTGGTTTTGCGGCAGCCCGGCTTCAAAAATTGAGTGTGAGATATCGGGCATGGGTGTCTCCTGCGGGCGGCTTATTGGTTATGGCGTTTGAGCAGTTGCAGCTTGCTTGGTGTGAATCAAGCGTGGGTCAGATAATGCCGTCGTGCTGCCATTGGGCGAGTTCAGCTTCGGTGGCGTTGAGGTGCTGCAAGAGAATGTCGCGGGTGTGCTGGCCAAGTGTGGGTGGTGCGGTATCGTCGTGCGTGGGGCTGCGCGAGAAGCGCAAGGGGCTGGCGACGGTGCGCATGGTGCCGCCGCTGGGGTGGGGGATGGTTTTGAAAATGCCGCGGGCGGCGATTTGCGCGTTGGCATCCAGATCAGGTAGCTGGTTGATCGGGCCGCACGGCACGGATGCTGGTTCAAGTTGTGAAATCCATTGGGCGGTGCTGCGGGTTTGCATGATGGACTGGAGGAGTGGGACTAAAACAGTGCGGTGTTTTACCCGCGCGGGGTTGCTGGCGTAGGCGGGGTTTTCGGCGAGTTCGGGAGCCCCGGCGATGGCGCAGAAGCGGCGGAATTGCTCGTCGTTGCCGATGGCGAGGATGGCGTAACCGTCGAGCGTTTTGAACACCTGATAGGGGACGATGCTGGGGTGTGCGTTGCCGTGCCGGGGTGGTTGCGCGCCGGAGACCAGGTACGAGCTGATCTGGTTGGCCAGCGTGGCGATTTGGACGTCGAACAGCGCGATGTCGATATGTTGGCCGAGGCCGCTTACGTGGCGCTCGTTGAGGGCGGCGAGGATGGCGGTGGTGGCGTACATGCCGGTGAATACATCGGTCACCGCGACGCCGACTTTCATCGGCTCGCCTGACGGTTCGCCGGTGAGGCTCATCAGGCCGCCCATGCCTTGCATCAGGAAGTCGTACCCGGCGCGGGCGGCGTAGGGGCCGGTTTGGCCGAAGCCGGTGATGGAGCAGTAGATCAGGCGGGGGTTGAGAGCCAGCAGGTCCTCGGGGCCGAGGCCGAGTTTGGTGAGGCCACCGAGCTTGAAGTTTTCCAGCACTATATCGGAACGTGCGGCGAGGCGTTTGATGAGGGCTTGGCCGGCGGGTTTGGCAAAGTCGATGGTGGCGGATTTTTTGCCGCGGTTGGCGGCGAGGAAATAGGCGCTCTCGCCGCGCTGTGCGGGGTTTTGCGTGTCGGGCAGGAAGGGCGGGCCCCAGGCGCGGGTGTCATCGCCCGCACCGGGGCGCTCGATTTTGATGACTTCGGCGCCGAGGTCGGCGAGGGTCTGGCCGGCCCAGGGGCCAGCGAGAACGCGGCTGAGGTCGAGGACCCGGATGCCGTGCAGGGGGGGGCGTGCCGTCGTTGGGGGCGGTGTCATGAGGCTGGTTTGATACAAAAACCGGGCGCTGAAAAGCGCCCGCCTTGCCCGAAGCTGTTATGACGCGGGAATATACAGTTTTTGGCCGGCCTCCTTGAACGCGGCGGTTTGAGCGTCCAGCCCGGCTTGACGTTCGGCCTCATTGCGGATTTCATGGCTGATTTTCATCGAGCAGAATTTAGGCCCGCACATTGAACAGAAATGCGCGGTTTTGTGGGCTTCCTTGGGCAGGGTTTCGTCGTGGAAGCTGCGGGCGGTTTCGGGGTCGAGGCTTAAATTGAACTGGTCCTCCCAGCGGAATTCAAAACGGGCGCGGGAGATGGCGTCATCGCGCAGGCGGGCGGCGGGGTGGCCTTTGGCAAGGTCTGCCGCGTGGGCGGCGAGGCGGTAGGTGATGACGCCGGTTTTGACATCCTCGCGGTTCGGCAGGCCCAGATGTTCCTTCGGCGTGACGTAGCAGAGCATGGCGGTGCCGAACCAGCCGATCATGGCGGCACCAATGGCCGAGGTGATGTGGTCGTAGCCGGGGGCGATATCGGTGGTTAGGGGCCCGAGCGTGTAGAACGGGGCTTCGTGGCAGGTGGCGAGTTGCTTTTCCATGTTGGCTTTGATTTTGTGCATCGGCACATGGCCGGGGCCTTCGATCATCACCTGGCAGCCTTTGTGCCACGCAACCTTGGTGAGCTCGCCGAGGGTTTCCAGTTCGGCGAACTGTGCTGCGTCGTTGGCGTCGGCGTTGGAGCCGGGGCGCAGGCCGTCGCCCAATGAGAATGACACATCGTATTTGCGCATGATGTCGCAGATTTCATCGAAGCGTTCATAGAGGAAACTTTCGCGGTGATGTGAGAGGCACCATTGCGCCATGATGGAGCCGCCGCGCGAGACGATGCCGGTGACGCGGCGTGCGTTGAGTGGCACGTAGGCGAGGCGGACGCCGGCATGGATGGTGAAATAATCAACGCCCTGTTCGGCTTGTTCGATGAGCGTGTCCTTGAACACCTCCCAGTCGAGTTTCGAGGCATCACCTCCGACTTTTTCAAGCGCCTGATAGATGGGCACGGTGCCGATGGGAACCGGGGAATTACGCATGATCCAACTGCGGATGTTGTGGATGTTGCGGCCGGTGGAGAGGTCCATGACTGTATCAGCGCCCCAGCGGATGGCCCAGACGAGTTTTTCAACTTCATCGGCAGCCGACGAGGTGACGGCGGAGTTGCCGATATTGGCGTTGATTTTCACTAAAAAATTGCGGCCAATGATGACGGGTTCAAGCTCCGGGTGGTTGATGTTGGCGGGGATGATGGCCCGGCCCATGGCGATTTCCGCACGTACAAATTCCGGCGTGACGAATTCGGGAATGGCGGCGCCGAAGGATTCGCCATCAGCGATGCGGCTTGCGGCGTCCTGCAAGATTTTGGTGCGGCCCAGGTTTTCGCGGTGCGCGACGTAGATCATTTCCTCGGTGATGATGCCGGCGCGGGCAAATTCATATTGGGTGACGAAGTTGCTGGTAGCACCTGTAAAAATCTCGTGCGGAGCCTGACATTCGGGCACTAATAATTCGGCAGGGACGAAGCCGTTATCGGCGGGTTGCACGGCACGGGCGGCGGTTTTGGTGAAGCCGCGCTGGGCCAGCCACAGGGTACGCGGCTTGGGCAGGCCGCTGTCGAGATTGATGGTTATGGACGTGTCCGTGTAGGGGCCTGAAGTATCGTAGAGTTGTAAGGGTGGTTCGAGCGCGGTGGGGTGCAGGGCCACCTCGCGGAACGGCACTAGAATGTCGGGCCGGCAGGGTGTGGGGGAGAGAATTTTGCGCGACCCGATGATAGGGCCGGTGGTGACGTGGTTTGGGTGGGTTGTTGTTGTCATAGCAGTCTCCTTTGTAAAAAGGAGAGCCGGGTGTTGTGGTTTTGGTGAAACCCCCGTCCCTCCGCCGGTATGACCCGGATCAGGTTCAAAGGGTTTGCCACGGTGGGGTTGCCCCCTAGCGGCGTCTCAGTTCCTTCCGGAACACCCCTCGGTAGGGGCATCAGATGCCAGGTGGCGGGGTTTGTCAAATTTTGGGTGGGTATGGGTGCGTAGGGGCGAAGAGGGCGGAAGGCACAGCGCGTTCCGCCCTGCGCGGACTAATTTTTCTCCCCAATCTCATGCCCCGCCAGCATTTCCAGCACTTTTATCATCCCTGAATGGTCCCACGCTTTGCCGCCATTGGCGGAGGCGGCGTTGAAAAGTTCTTGTGCTGTCGCGGTATTCGGCAAACTGATCCCCAAAGCGCGGGCACCGGTGAGGGCGAGGTTGAGGTCTTTCTGGTGAAGCTCGATGCGGAAGCCTGGCGTGAAATTGCGGTTGATCATGCGCTCGCCGTGAACTTCGAGGATGCGTGAATTGGCGAAGCCGCCCATCAGGGCTTGGCGCACACGGGCGGGGTCGGCGCCGGCTTTGGAGGCGAATAAAAGTGCTTCGCCGACGGCTTCGATGGTGAGCGCTACGATAATCTGGTTGGCAACTTTGGTGGTCTGGCCGTCGCCGTTGCCGCCGACGAGGGTAATGTTTTTGCCCATCAGTTCGAATAAGGGTTTGACTTTGGCGAAGGTGGCTTCCGCACCGCCGACCATGATGGTGAGCGAAGCGGCTTTGGCGCCGACCTCGCCGCCGGAAACCGGGGCGTCGAGATACGCGCAGCCAAGGTCGTTGATTTTAGCAGCGAAGTTTTTGGTCTCGATCGGGGAGATCGAGCTCATATCGACGACGATTTTGCCCTTGCTCAGCCCTTCGGCAACGCCATTTTCGCCGAATAGAGCGGCTTGCACATTGGGTGTGTCTGGTACCATCAAAAACATGATGTCGGATTGTTCGGCAACGCTGCGGCTATGCGGGCAAAGCGTGGCGCCCTGGTCGATGAGGGTTTGCGGGGTTTTGCCGTTGGCATAGAGGAATAATTTATGGCCGCCCGCGATGAGGTGCGCCGCCATCGGCGTGCCCATGATGCCGAGGCCGATGAAGCCGAGATTGCTCATGTTAAAGCTCCTTAAAGTTTGATGTGGTGAGTGGCGAGCCAGCTAAGGCCATCGATGGTGGCGGCTTTGGGTTTGTATTCGCAGCCGATCCAGCCGGTGTAGCCAAGCTCGTCGAGTTTTTTGAACAGATAATGATAGTTGATTTCGCCGGTGCCGGGTTCATGGCGGCCGGGGTTGTCGGCGAGTTGGATGTGACCGATTTGGGCGAGATTCGCCTCGATGGTGCGGGCCAGATTCCCCTCCATGATTTGCGAATGATAGATGTCGTATTGCAGTTTGAGGTTGGGGGCGGCGACCTCGTTGATGATGGCTAGCGCCTGGGCGGAGCGGTTGACGAAGAAGCCGGGAATATCGGTGGTGTTGACCGGTTCCAGCAGCAAATTCAGCCCGGCCTTTTGCAAGGCTTCAGCGGCGAAGTGGAGATTTTCAACCAGGGTGGCGCGGGCGGCGGCTTCATCGCCTGGCTGTACGATGCCGGCGAGGCAGTTGAGTTGCGGGCAGTTCAGCGCGGTGGCGTAGCTGATGGCTTTGGCGACGCCCTCGCGGAATTCGCTGATGCGTGCGGGGGCGCAGGCGATGCCGCGCTCGCCGCCCGCCCAGTTGCCGGCAGGGAGGTTGTGCAGGACCAAAGTGAGGTTGTTGGCGTGCAGAGCGTCATTGATGGTTGAGGCTTCGTAATCATAGGGGAACATGAATTCGACCGCCTTGAAGCCGGCTTGCGCGGCGGCGGCGAAGCGTTCGAGGAAGGGGAGTTCGTTGAACAGCATCGTCAGGTTGGCGGCGAATTTGGGCATGGTTGGTCCTTGCGGGGCTAGTGGATTTACAAATGGGGATAAACCAGAATCGCAATAGGGCGAAATGTGGTGGGTGGTTTTAGGAAGCAATAAGATACTCGCCTTCGCGAGTATGACGGGGTGGTGGTACGGGAATGACGGGGAGGGGGGACGGGTTCAGGTTAGTGGCGGGCGTCCTGCAGGATCATCTCGGCGGCTTTTTCGCCGACCATGATGGCGGGGGCGTTGGTGTTGCCCGAGGGGATGATGGGCATGATGGAGGCATCTGCCACGCGCAGGTTGCGGATGCCACGCACGCGCAGGCGGGGGTCCACCACCGCTTGCTCGTCAATGCCCATTTTGCAGGTGCCGACCGGGTGGTAGATGGTGGTGGCGGTGTTGCGGATGGACTCCAGCAATGCGGCGTCGGTTTGCATCTGCGGTCCGGGTACTAATTCGCCTTTGACATAGTGCGACAGCGGCGGGGTTTCTGCGAGGCGGCGGGATAGTTTGACGCCCGCGACGATGGTTTGCTGGTCGGTTTGTGTGGCGAGGTAGTTGGGGTGGATGGCGGGCTGGGTGCGGGGGTCTGGTGAGGTGAATTTCAGCCAGCCGCGGCTTTCTGGGCGGAGCTGACAGACTGAGGCGGTGAAGGCGGCGTAGCGGTGCAGGCCTTTGCCGGGTGCGTCGGTGGAAAGCGGCTGGATGTGGAATTGAATATCCGGCCGGGTCATCTCCGGGCTGGTGCGGGCGAAGATGCACACCTGGCTGACGCCCATCGCCATCGGGCCGCTGCGTTTGAAGATATATTGCAGGCCGATGCGGGCTTTCAGGAGCGGGTTGTTCACCTCGTTATTCAGGGTGGGCACGTTGCTGGCGTAAATCGCGCGGGCTTGCAGATGGTCCTGCAAATTGGCCCCGACGCCGGGGAGGTTTTCGATGACCTCGATGCCAGCCTGCGCGAGGTCCGCCGCCGGGCCGATGCCGGAGAGGGCGAGCAGATGTGGCGAGTGGATGGCGCCGGCGGAGAGGATAACTTCGCCTGCCGCATGGGCGGTGAAGTTTTCGCCGCTCACTTCATAGGCGATACCGGTGGCGGTGTGGTTTTCAATGATGATGCGTCTCACCAGCGCGTTGGTGACGATGCGCAAATTCGGGCGGCTTTTGATCGGGCGCAGATAACCTACGGCAGCACTGCAGCGCAGGCCGTTGCGGGCGGTGAGCTGAAAATAGCCTGCGCCTTCCTGGGTGGCGCCGTTGAAGTCGTTATTGGCGGGGATTTGCAAGGCGCCTGCGGCTTCGATGTAGGCATCGCAAATGTTGCGTTTGGCGCGGATGTCGGAGACGGCGAGCGGGCCGCCGCTGCCGTGGTATTTACTGGGGCCGCGCTCTTGGTCCTCGGCGCGTTTGAACAAGGGCAGCACATCGGTGTAGCTCCAGCCGGTGCAGCCGAGGGCGGCCCAGTCGTCGTAGTCTTCGGCCTGGCCACGGATATAAAGCAGCCCGTTAATCGAGCTGGAGCCGCCCAGCACCCGGCCGCGCGGCCAGTCGAGGCTGCGGCCGTTTAGCCCCGGGTCTGGCTCGGTGTGCAGGCACCAGTCGGTTTTGGGATTGTGCATGGTTTTGAAGTAGCCGACCGGGATGTGAATCCAGGGGTAATTATCCTTCGGCCCGGCTTCGAGCAGCAGCACTTTGTTGGCCGGGTCGGCGGAGAGGCGGTTTGCGAGAACGCACCCCGCCGACCCGGCACCAACGATGATGTAGTCGTAAGTCTCAGCAGGCGGCATCAATCGGCGGCCCCGCTGAAAACCGGCACGGTGTCGTGCATGGCGTCGTTGGCATCGACCTTGGGGTTGGGAATCCGCATGGCGGTGACGGAGACAAAGCTGATGACCCCGACCACGCCGATATAGGCAACGATGTACCAGGGCTTGCCGCCGTCGTACCCTAGCAGGAGGGTGGCGATGATAGGGGTAAGGCCGCTGGCGAAGATGCCAGAGAACTGATACGCGAACGAAACGCCAGAGTAGCGCACCCGCGCATCAAACTGGCTGGCAAACAGCGAAGATTCGGTGGCGTACACCATGGGGTAGATGAACGACAGCGGGATGATGATGGCGAGCCAGACCAGACCTGGTGTGGTGCGGCCGTAGGTTTCCATGACGTAGAACGAAACCCCGGTTGCAATGGCAACCAGCAGCGAGCCGATGCCGAACATGCGCTTGAGGCCCACGCGGTCAGCGTAGGCGCCGTAGATGAAGATCATCGGGATCATCAGGCCCGACGCGAGGATGACGCCATTGAGGGCGAACCCGCGGGAGAGATGCAGCGTGCCGGTGACATAGGCGAAAATAAACACGCCGAAGATGTTGAAGCAGGCGCCTTCAATGTAGCGGGCACCCAAGGTGAGGATGACTTCCACAGGGTACAGCTTGAACATCATGGCGGCGGGGACGGCGGCTTCGCGCTTGGTATTCTTCACCGCCTGGAATTCCGGGGTTTCACTGATGCGCAGGCGGATGAACAGACCAACGGCGACCAGCAAGGCGCTGAGCATGAAGGCGGCGCGCCAGCCCCAGAGCAGGAACTGGTCGTTCGGCAGCAGGTTGAACAATGCCACGGCCCCCGCGCTGGTCATCAGCCCGGCGGGCACGCCGACCTGTGGGAAGCTGCCGTAGAAGCTGCGGTGGCCTTTGGGCGCATGCTCGATGGCCATGACCACCGCGCCGCCCCACTCGCCGCCGATGCCGATGCCCTGGAAGATGCGGAGCAGCAACAATAAAATGGGCGCGGCGATGCCGATGGTGGAATAGCCGGGCAGGCAGCCGATGAGGAAGGTGGCGACGCCCATGATGAGCAAGGTGAGGATCAGGACGGTTTTACGGCCGATGCGGTCGCCGAAATGGCCGAAGATGAGGCCCCCGACCGGGCGGGCGATAAAGCCGATGGCAAAGGTGGTGTAGGAGAGCAGCGTACCGATCAGCGGGCTGAAGTTCGGGAAGAAGATATGGTTTAACACGATCGAGGCGACCACCCCGTAGAGGAAGAAATCATACCATTCGATGGTGGTGCCGATGGCGCTGGCGAACGCGATCCGGCGGATGCGTCTGGCTTCATTTTCACTGAGGCGATTTGGCTGCATGACGAGACCTTTCCTTGACCTGTAGACTTATTATAATTCTCATTTAATGAGAATTTTTCCCGCTATAGCGGGATTTTAGTGAAAAAAAGCATAGTCAGCTATTGCGGGAATGTATAGATACAACATATCGCCAAGTGATAATTTATTAACCATTTCACGCGGAAAAAGCCTGGAAACCACTGTTTCTGTCGGGTGCGGCGCAACAAACTCTCAAATTTTGATATAAAAATTATTGACTGATGAGACGCCTTGATCATCTACATGAATCATATTAAGGCTGCCGCTCATACAGCGCGGACTGAGCGGCCCGGTTCTGGCGTTTTAATGCGCTTTGCGGCGGATGGTTTATCAAGGGGAGAGAAATCCGATGAAAATGACGACTGAAGAAGCATTTGTGAAAGTTTTGCAGCGGCATGGGATTGAGCATGCCTTTGGTATTATCGGGTCTGCTTTTATGCCGATTTCCGATTTATTTCCGCAGGCCGGCATTACCTTTTGGGATGTGGCGCATGAAACCAACGGCGGGTTGATTTGCGATGGTTACACGCGCTCAACCGGCAAGATTGCGATGGCGATTGCCCAGAACGGCCCTGGCGTGACCGGCTTTGTGACAGCGATCAAGACCGCCTACTGGAACCATACGCCGATGTTGCTGGTGACGCCGCAGGCGGCGAACCGGACCATTGGGCAAGGCGGGTTCCAGGAAGTTGAGCAGATGGCGCTGTTCCGCGACATGGTGTGCTACCAGGAAGAGGTGCGTGATGCCTCGCGGGTGGCTGAAGTTTTGAACCGGGTGATTTTGAAGGCCAAGCGGCTTTCAGCACCGGCGCAGATTAACATTCCGCGCGATTATTGGACGCAGGTGATCGACGTGCCGATGCCGGCGATTGTGGAGTTTGAGCGTCCTTCCGGTGGGGCGCAGGCCATTGCCGAGGCCGCGCGGTTGTTGTCAGCGGCGAAATTCCCGGTGATTTTATCAGGCGCTGGTGTGGTGCTGGCGAATGCGATTCCGGCGCTGGCGGCGTTGGCGGAGCGGTTGGATGCGCCGGTGTGCAACAACTATCAGCATAACGACAGTTTTACCGGCAGCCACCGGCTGGCGGTTGGGCCGCTGGGGTATAATGGCTCGAAGGCGGCGATGGAGCTGGTGGCGAAAGCCGATGTGGTGCTGGCGCTGGGAACCCGGTTGAATCCGTTTTCCACACTGCCGGGCTACGGCATTGATTACTGGCCGAAGGATGCGAAGATTATTCAGGTGGATATCAATGCCGACCGGATTGGTCTGACCAAGCCGGTGAGTGTTGGTATTTGTGGTGATGCCAAGATGGTGGCGGAAAGCCTGCTGGCGCAGTTGAGCCCCAGCGCTGGCGATGCCGGACGTGAAGACCGTAAGGCGCTGGTTCATCAGACCAAGTCTGCCTGGTTGCAGACTTTGTCCAGCATGGACCATGAGCAGGATGATGAAGGGACAACCTGGAACCATGACGCGCGTGAGCGTGACAAGGACCGGATGTCGCCACGCCAGGCCTGGCGGGCAATTCAGGCGGCGATGCCGCGTGATGCGATTATCTCAAGCGATATCGGCAATAATTGCGCGATTGGCAATGCCTACCCGATGTTCGAGCAGCCCCGGAAGTATTTGGCGCCGGGCCTGTTTGGTCCGTGCGGCTATGGGTTTCCGGCGATTATCGGCGCGAAAATTGGTAACCCGGATGTGCCTTGCATCGGCTTTGCCGGCGACGGTGCGTTTGGTATTTCGATGAGCGAAATGAGCTCGATCGGGCGCGAGGAATGGCCGGGGATCACCATGGTGATTTTCCGTAATTACCAATGGGGTGCGGAAAAGCGCAACACGACGTTATGGTATAGCAATAACTTTGTTGGCACCGAGCTTGACCCGCATTTGAGCTACGCCAAGGTGGCGGAAGGTTGCGGATTGCGGGGCGTGCAGGTGCGCACCCAGGCTGAGTTGACCGCAGCGCTGCGGGAAGCCTGTGAGGTGCAGAGCCAGCGGGTGACCACCTTCATTGAGGTGATTCTCAACCAGGAACTTGGCGAGCCGTTTCGCCGCGATGCGATGAAGAAGCCGGTGGTTGTAGCGGGCATCGACCGGGCGGATATGCGCCCGCAGATGGCGGCTGAGTAAAGCAGATGCGCGGCAGGGGCGATATTGGAAAATACGGCTCCTGCCGTACTGAATTAAAAGAGGTGAGCACCGTGTGGGGTTAAGTTGACACGGCAAGAGAAGTTTTTAAGATTTGAATACGCCTTTTTCACTAGGTGAAATTACCAATGGAATCGTCTGAGGTCCCTCTTGATATTGCTGACACGAAATTGAGCGTTGAGCCGGATGATCGGCTGAAGGTGAATGTGTTTCAACGCTCGTTTGCGGTACTGGAATATGTGGTAAGGGCAGGGCACCCGGTAGCGCCCGCGGATATTGCCGAGCATCTGCATCTGCCAAAGCCGACAGTGTACCGCATGATTGAAAGTTTTGAGGCGCAGGGATTTTTGCGGCGGCAGTTTGCCTCGCGCCGGATTGGTATTGGGCCGCGGTTAGCTGATTTTGGCTTTGATGTGGTGCGGGCATCGATCCAGCACGCGCCGCGCCGCTCAATTTTGAACGCCTTGGTGGCCGAGGTTGGCGAGACCTGTAATATCGGGACGCTTGAGGGCAACGAGATTGTGTATCTCGACCGTGTGGAGGCCAAACATTGGCCGCTGCGCTTGAATTTTCATATTGGTTCGCGGGTGCCGCTGCATTGCACGGCTATCGGTAAGTTGTTTTTAGCGAATCTGCCCGCCAACCAGCGGGAGAAATTATTGTCGGCGATGGATATGACCGCCCTGACGCCGCACACAATTGTGGATAGGGCGGCGCTGGAGATGGAATTGCAGGCGGTCGCGACGGCTGGGCTGTCGGTGGATCGGGAAGAATATACCATTGGCGTGGTTTGTGTGGCGGCGCCGATTTTTAATAAAAAAGGTGAAATTCAGGCCGGTGTGGCGATTCAAGCGCCAGCGGCGCGGATGTCGGTTGCGGATGCTGAGCGGCATCGTGAGGCGTTGCTACAGGCGGCGAAGGAAATAGGGGCCAGCTTCATGCTGAAGTGAGCGCTTAAAATTGTAAGGGGGAAAGTTCATGAATAAATTACCGGCCGAAAAACCGGCAACATGGCGCGCGGCATAGGTTGATGGCAGATCTGCCCGCAGATTTGGCGTATCTGTGTCCGCCTTCGTTGTTGTTGCGGGCACGGGCGATGGGCCGGGTGCCGATGGCGGTGGCCGCCGCGAACGCGGTGCATGTGCTGGACAGTATTCGTTGGGCGCGCGCGTTTGGTTTGATTGAGCCGATTTTGGTGGGTGATAAAGACTGGATTACGCGGCATCTGGGGGGGCCAGGCGGTTCGCTGCGCGATACGCGGATTGTTGCGGCCGCTGACGAGGAAGAGGCGGCAAAGCTGGCGGTTGCGCTGGTGCATGAGGGCGAGGCCCAGTTGCTGATGAAGGGCCATTTGCATACCGATGTGTTGATGAAAGCGGTATTGCAACCGCAAGGTGGTTTGCGAACCGGGCGGCGGTTGAGCCATGTTTTTGCAATGATCTGGCCGGGCGCGCCGGGCTATTTGCTGATCACCGATGCGGCTTTGAATGTGGCCCCGAACCCGGCCACCATGCTGCATATTGTGCGTCATGCCGTGATGGTGGCGAAGGTGCTTGAAATTACCGCGCCGCGAATTGCGATGCTCTCGGCGACCGAGGAACGCAATGCCGCGATGGCGTCTTCAATGGCGGCCGGTGCATTTGCCGACGCGTTTCAGGCTGAGGCAGCCGCGTTGGGGTGCGCGATTACCGGGCCGTTGGCGCTGGATGTGGCGATTTCAAAACATGCTGCGAGCATCAAAGGATTGCAGCATGATAAAGTGGCTGGTGCGGCGGATATTTTGGTGGTGCCGAATATCGAGACTGGCAATGGCTTGTTTAAAATGCTGGTGCATTTGAGGCAGGCAACCGCAATAGGCGTGGTGCTGGGTGCCAGCGTGCCGATCATTTTGAATTCGCGGGCCGACCCGGCGGAGGCCAAGCTGGCCTCGATTGCATTGGCGCGCTTGGCAGCGGCGGAGACGACTTAAGAGTTTTGATTGTGCGGGATAAACCGTGACCGGAGGAAACAAATGGATCAGATAACAGCGATAGATATGGAAAGCAAAGAGGCCGGGATTATTGCGCCTCTGATCACGCGGGCGCGTACAGCGATGCAGCAGATCGCGCATTACGACCAGGCGCAGACTGATGAGTTAGTGATCGCGCTGGCATGGTCGTTGTATCAGCCAGAGCAGGCTGAGCGGTTGGCAAAACTGGCGGTGCAGGATACCGGACTTGGGAATGTGCCGGATAAAATCATCAAGAACCAGCGTAAGACGTTTGGGACATTGCGTGACCTGCTGCGGGCGAAATCGGTTGGGGTGATTGAAGAGAATGCAGCACTAGGGTTGGTAAAGTTTGCCAAGCCGATTGGTGTGGTGGCGGCAGTGACACCTTCAACCAACCCGGCGGCAACCCCGGTGAATAAGGCGATGATGGCGTTGAAGGGCCGCAATGCGATTATTATCGCGCCGTCACCGGCGGGAAGTGAGACGACATCGCAAACCGTGGATGCGATGCGGGCGGAATTGAAACGGATCGGCGCGCCGGAAGATTTGGTGCAGATTTTGCCGCCACCACCTTCCAAGGCGTTGACGGACGCGTTGATGAAGGCGGCCGATTTGGTGGTAGTGACGGGTTCGCAGGATAATGTGCGCCGCGCCGCCATGAGCGGAACCCCAGCAATTGGCGTGGGGGCGGGCAATGTGCCGGTGATGATTGACGAGACTGCGGATTTTGATGATGCGGCGGCGAAAATTCTGGCTTCCAAAACCTTCGATAATTCCACGTCTTGCTCATCAGAAAACGCTGTCGTGATCGTTGATGCCGGGTATGACCAGGCAATTGCTGCATTGGAAAAAATGGGCGGGTATATGTGCACCGCTGAAGACGCCAAGCGGATTGAATCGATTTTATGGCAAAAGGGGAATTTAAACCGGCATCTGATTGCCAGGGACGCGGCAATTTTGGCGGAGGCGTTTGGTTTGCCGGAAGCGGCTGCAAAGGCAAAGTTTTTCATGGTGCCAGAAAGCGGTTATGGCAAGGCGCATCCGTTCTCGGGTGAGAAATTGTCGCTGGTGCTGGCGGTGTACCGGGCTAAGAATTTTGAGGATGCTTGCGGTATTATCAGGAATATTCTGGATTACCAGGGACGGGGACATTCCTGCGGGATTCATACGCGCGATTTGAATCGGGCGTGGAAGATGGCCGAGACGCTGGATGTTGTGCGGGTGCTGGTGAATTTTGCGCACACGTTTGGCAATGGCGGCGGGTTTAACAGTGGCTTGAACTTCACGCTTAGCATGGGTTGCGGGTCGTGGCAGAAAAATTCGATCAGTGAGAATCTCAGCTACAAGCATTTTCTCAACATCACGCATCTGGTGAAGCCGATACCCGAGGACAAGCCGGCGGAAGCGGATTTGTTTGGCAACTATTGGGCAAAGTACGGCAAATGATTTTAAATGAAGGCGATGCTAAAAAACTGGTGTTGGCTCCAGCCGGGATCAACATGCTGCAAGGCGAGATTTGCGCGACAGCGGCGCAGGCGGCGGCAGCGGTGCAGCGGTTAGGGCGCTGTGTGATCAAGGCGCAAGTGCCGGCCGGCAAGCGCGGAAAGGCAGGTGGGATTAAACTGGTATCCACCGCCGCCGAGGCTGAGAACGTGGCGGCCGAGATTCTGGCGATGCGGATTGGTGATTACGCGGTGCAAGGTTTGCTGGTTGAGCAATGCGCTGCGATTGCCCAGGAATATTATGTGGCGGTTTTGCATGCGCCGGTGGAACGGGCCACGCTGATTTTATTTTCGGCGGAAGGCGGCATGGATATTGAGGAGTTGGCCGCCACCAAACCAGAAGCGATCCGACGGTTTATTGTGCGTACGCCCGATGATTTTAGCGTTGAAGATGCTAAGTCGATGCTGACCGGGTTGGATGTTGATATTGCCGGGATCAGTGATTTGCTGGTTAAGCTATATAAGCGCTATCGGCAGACCGATGCTGAACTCGTGGAAATTAACCCGCTGGCGTTGCTGGAAGATGGCAGGCTGGTGGCGCTTGATTGTAAATTTATCCTCGATGATGCGGCGACGTATCGCCAGAGCGAATTAGCGTCGGCGGCGGCTTCCGAAGAGCCGACAATGTTGGAGGCAAAAGGGGCCTCGCAGGGGCTGAAGTTTATTGAGCTGCCAGGTAATGTTGGGATTCTGGCGAATGGGGCCGGGCTGACGATGACGACCATGGATGTGGTGCAGCATTTGGGGGGCACGCCTGCCAATTTTATGGAAATTGGCGGTGATGCCTATACCAAAGGTGAGGCGGCATTGGCGCTGGTGTTGGCGAACCCGAACGTGCAGAGCCTGGTGGTGAATTTTTGCGGTGCTTTTGCACGGACTGATGTGATGGCGAAAGGTGTGGCAGACGCTTGGAAGGTTTTGAAGCCTGATATTCCGGTGTTCTTCTCGGTGCATGGCACGGGTGAGGATGAAGCTGTGGCGCTGATTGAGGATGAATTTGGCGTGACGCCATTTGATTTTATGGAAGACGCCGTTCAGGCGGCGATTGCGGTGACAAAATGAGTGATTTTCCGATTATCCGGCGTACCGACCGGGTGCTGGTGCAAGGCATGACGGGCGGCCAGGGAACCTTCTGGACCGAGAAGATGATTGAGTGTGGTACTTGTGTGATAGGCGGTGTGAATCCGAAGCGGGCTGGGAGTTCGCATTTGGGGTTGCCGATTTTTGGCTCGGTGGCTGAGGCCGTTAAAACTGAGCAGGTTGATGTCACACTGATGTTCATTCCGCCGACCCTGGCGAAGGATGCTGCACTTGATGCGATAACAGCGGGTGTGCGCGGGATGGTGATTTTGACGGAACATATTCCATCGCACGATGTGTTGGAAATTTTTGCAGCGGCAGCCAAACACGGCACCAAGATCGTGGGGCCGAATACTGCCGGGCTGGTAACGCCTGGGGCTGGGTTTGTGGGGATTATGCCTGGGCATAACAGCAATATTTTTAAGCCGGGCCGGACCGGCGTGATCTCGCGCAGTGGCAGCTTGGGGACGTTGATTTGCTTGAACCTGACGCGCGCGGGGTTTGGGCAGTCGAGCTTTATCGGCATTGGCGGTGATCCGATGATCGGGACCACCACCAAGGATGCGCTGGTGGCGCTGGACCATGATGAGTGTACCGATGCGGTGGTGATGGTGGGTGAAATTGGCGGCGGCATGGAGGAGGAAGCGGCGCGCTATGCGGTGAGCATGAAGAAGCCGATTGTGGCCTTTATCGCGGGGCGTGCGGCACCACCGGGCAAACGGATGGGTCATGCGGGTGCGATTACCGCCGGTGATGCCGGTAGCTATGCCGGTAAGCGCAAGGCGCTAGAGGATGCCGGCGTGATTGTTGTTGATGCACCACGTGATATCGCCACGGCGTTGGCGCACGCGACGAAGCAGAAGAGAGCCTATCATACAGCGTAAAATGATCTGACGCAGTGGGACCTTGGGGTTTTTATGAGATGGTGCGGCCACCATCGACATAGAGAATTTGCCCGGTCAGAAATTGGGCGCCGGGGGCGAGTAAAAACACCACGGCGGCGAGCAGGTCGTAGGGCGTGCCAAAGCGCTGCATGGGGATTTTTGCCAGCGCGTTTTGGCGCGTGGTGGGGTCATCGATGATCTGTGCAGCCAGCGGGGTGGGGGTTACGGCGGGGCCGATGGCGTTGACCCGCACGCCTGCAGCGGCCCATTCCAGGGCGAGGACGCGGGTGACATGAGCCGCGCCCGCTTTGCTGGCGGCGTAGGCGGCGTAGTTGGGGTTTGCAACGCTGCTTGAGACCGAGGTGATGGTGATGATGCTGCCGGATTTTTGAGGCACCATGAGCGCACCGGCGGCGCGGGCTAGTTGGAAGCTGCCGGTGAGGTTGATGTCGATGGAATTTTGCCAGTCCTGGTCTGGAAGATTTAGAGCAGGGCCGACGCGGTAGATGCCGCTGGCGTTGACCAGACCGTCAAGGCGGCCCCAGCTTGTGGCGACATGCTGGCAGGCGGCCTCGCATGAGGTGCGTTGGGTGACATTTAGGCCAATGGCCAGCGCCTGGCCGCCGTTGTTCGATAGAGTTTCAGCACAGGCGGCGGCTTTTACGGAATCGAGGTCGGCGATGGCGATATTGGCACCGCGCTGTGAGAGCTCCTGCGCGATGGGCCAGCCCAGGCCACCGGCCCCCCCTGCGATGAGGATGTTTTGTCCGGCGATGGAAAATAATGGGTCTGGGGTAACAGACATGGCTGTCTCCTGAAATTTTATGTGGCGCGCTTGGAAGGTGTTGAAATGGTCAGGGTATCCTGGATTTTGGCGGCGGCCTCGCGCAGACGAGGGACGTGATGCAGCCCTTGTTGCAACGACATGCGTGCAACTGGGGCCGATACCGCGATGGCGGCGACGACGGTGCCGTTATCAGCGTGGATTGGCACGGCGACGCATACCACGCCGGCCAGAAATTCCTGGTTATCAGTGGAAATTCCGGTTTTGCGAATGGTATCAAGCTCGCGCGTGAGGGCAGCGGAATCGGTGATGGTGGTGGCGGTGTAAGGGTGCAGGGGGCAGGTGTTGAGGAGGCGCCGCCGGGTTTCGGCCGGCATGTAGCTGAGGAAAAGTTTGCCCATCGATGTGCAGTGTAATGGCACGCGCGAGCCGGCCTCGAAGCGCAGGCCGAACGGCCATGCCGCCTCGACGCGGTCGAGATACACCAGATTGTTGCCGGAGATCACACCAAAATTGCAGGTTTCGCGCAGTGCTTCGGAAAGATCTTTCAGGATGGCATGGCGAGGTGCCGAGCGTACGGCAGCAGAGAGCAGGCCGAGGCTGAGATGGGCAAGCCGTTCGCCGGGGCCGTAGCGGCGGCTGCCGGGCTCGCGCACCAGCAGACCCTCGCCAACGAGCATGTGGACGATGCGGTGCGCGGTGGGCTGGGGGATGTCGAGAAGCACGCTGAGGTCGAGAATGCTGAGCGGGCGCTGCGCTTTGGCGACGGCTTCGAGAAAGGCGAAGGCCTTCATCGAGGGGGCGGCCGTTGTTTTGCCGTCAGCTTCGAAGACGATATCTTCCGATGTTGCGGGGGCTTCTTTCATTTTTTTGGTCATTTTTGGCCTTAGAGTGGATTATCAAAATATGGATATTAATTACTTGCATTGTGGATTTTAATTTGGCAAGTTTTTGCTGCAATAGAAAAAATCAATCGAGGAAGCCTTTGAAGAAAGTCCTGGTTGCGAACCGAGGGGAAATTGCACTTCGCATCATTCGAGCCTGCCGGAAGCTGGGGCTGGAAAGTGTGGCGGTGTATTCAGATGCGGATGAGAATGCCGCTCATATATGGGCGGCGGACCGGGCGGTGCGGATCGGCCCGCCGGCGGCGGCTAAAAGTTATTTAGATAGCCGGATTATTCTGGAAGTTGCGAAAGCGACAGGGTGCGATGCGTTGCATCCGGGCTATGGATTTTTGTCGGAGCGGGCGGCGTTTGCGGCGGAATGCGCGGCGGAGGGGGTTGTATTTGTGGGGCCGTCGGCGGAAGCGATTTCGCTGATGGGGGACAAGGCCGAGGCGCGGCGCTCGGCGATGAAATGCGGTGTGCCGGTTGTTCCTGGCTCTGAGGACGCTTTTTTGGATGCTGAGGCGGCGGCGAAGGCAGCGCCGGGGATTGGGTTTCCGATATTGTTGAAGGCCAAGGCTGGCGGCGGCGGGCGCGGGATGCGGATTGCGCCGGATATGGGCTCGTTCCGTGCTGCGTTTGTGCAGGCCACCAGCGAGGCTGAGGCGGCGTTTGGGGATGGCGGGATTTACCTGGAGCGCTTTATCGGCCGGGTGCGGCATATTGAGGTGCAGGTGTTTGGTGATCGTGCCGGGCGGGTGGTGCATCTGCTGGAGCGCGATTGCAGCGTGCAGCGGCGGCACCAGAAATTGGTGGAGGAGGGGCCTTCGCCAGTATTGGATGAGGGCGTGCGCCATGCGATATGCGCGGCCGCGGTGAAGCTGGCGTCGTCGATCAATTATGTGGGGGCCGGCACGGTCGAATTTATTTTCGACGTGGAAAGCCGGGCGTTTTACTTCATCGAGATGAATACGCGGATTCAGGTGGAGCATCCGGTGACGGAGATGTTGACCGGGACCGATTTGGTGGCCGAGCAATTGTTGGTGGCGGCGGGTGAGACATTGTCGTTTCCGGAGGCGCCTTTCAAGGCCAATGGTCATGCGATTGAGTTGCGGATTAATGCCGAGGACCCGGCGCGGGGATTTATGCCAAGCCCGGGGGTTTTCACGCAGTGGCGGGTGCCCGAAATGCCGGGGGTGCGGTTTGATAGCCATGTTTACCGAGGCTATGAGATGCCGCCGTATTATGACTCGCTGCTGGGTAAGCTGATTGTTCATGCGCCAGACCGGTCGCAATGTATTGCGCGGGCGCTGGATGCTCTGGGTTGCTTCAAGGTTGCTGGTGTTGCCACGACCATACCGTTTTTGCGGAATTTGTTGACGACGCCGGATTTTATTGAATCGGCCATTCACACGCGCTGGGTTGAAACGGAATTTAATCATGCCGCCTAAAAACCGCCAGGTTGGGGTTATTGATGTCACGCTGCGCGATGCGCATCAATGCCTGTGGGCGACACGGATGACGACGGCGATGATGCGCGATATTGCGCCGCGATTGGATAATGCCGGGTTTGAGGCGATTGATCTGGTGGGCGGTGCGGTGTTTGACGTGGCGGTGCGGTATCTGCGCGAGGACCCGTGGGAGCGGATGCGGATATTGTCGCAATGGGTGACGAAAACACCGCTGATTATTCATACACGCGGGCAGAGCCTGTTCACGTTTGAGTTTTTTGCCGATGATGTGGTGGAGTTGGCCGCCGCGCGGTTTGCGGCCAATGGGATGCGCTACCATACGCCCTATGATGCATTGAACGATATGCGGAATTTGGAAATTCCGGTAAAAGCGGCAAAGCGGCACGGCATGTATGTGGTGGGCGGGTTGGTTTACAGTTTCAGCCCGGTGCATACGGATGCGTATTACACACGGAAGGCCAAGGAATTATTGGCGCTTGGTGTTGATGCGCTATTTTTGAAAGATGCCAGCGGGTTGTTGACGCCCGAGCGCGTGGCGACGCTGGTGCCGGCGGTAAAGGCGGTTATGGGCGGCAAGCCGTTGCAGATCCATACGCACTGCAATTCGGGTCTTGCCCCTTATGTGGTGTTGCAGGCGGTTGAGTATGGGGTTGATATTGTCCACACTGCGACATCAACTTTGGCGAATGGAGTTTCACATTCGCCGACCGAGCGGGTGGTGCGCAATTTACGCCGCCGGGGGTATCAGGTGCCGGTTGATCTGGCGCCGGTGGAGGAGGTGGCGGAATTGTTGGCGTATATTGCCGCCAAGGAAGATAAGCCGGTTGGTACGCCGAACGAATATGATGATTTCCATTTTTTGCATCAGTGCCCCGGCGGGATGGTCTCGAATCTGGCGTATCAGCTTGAGACGATGGGGTTGCGCAATAGGTTGGAGGAAATTCTTGAAGAAGCCTGGCATGTGCGGGAAGACTTGGGGTATCCGATTGTCGTGAGCCCGTTTGCGCAGTATATTGTTACACAATCGGTATTGAATGTTGTGGGGCGCGGGCAGGGACGCGAGCGTTATGACAACGTGCCCGACGAGATAAGGCTGTATGTGCGTGGCGGGTATGGCGAGATCGCCGGGCCGATTGATGCGAATTTATACGATAAGATTACCAAGGGTGCGCCACAGATTACTGAGCGTCCCGGGGCGCTGGTGCCGCCCGCTTTGCAACGTCTGCGGGCGGAGCGGGGGCCGTTTACGTCAGATGATGATTTGTTGCTGGCGGCGTTTTATGATGACGGCAATTATCGCGCATTGAAAGATGCCGGACCGATCAATACCGACTATCCGATTATGGCGACGCCGCTGGCGACATTGATTAAGGAAATCAGTGACAGGCCAGCGATTAAATATTTTCACTTCAAACAGGGTGTCGCGTGAGGCGATGACCAGCATAGCGAAAGAAACTGCGATGACACCGATTATTATCACCACCGCCATCACCGGTGCGATTCCGCGGAAAAAGGATAATCCAGCATTGCCGGTGACACCCGCTGAGCAGATTGAATCCACGCATGCGGCGTATGAGGCGGGTTCGGCGTTGGTGCATATTCATGTGCGCGATGAGCAGGAGAACCCTTCCTCCTCGCCTGAATTGTTTGCGCAGGTGCAGGAAGGGGTGCGGAAACATTGCCCGGGAATGATTATTCAATTCTCGACAGGTGGGCGCGGGCGCGAGGCTTCCAAGCGCGGGGCGAGTTTGTATTTGAAGCCGGATATGGCGTCGTTGACGACTGGGTCAGTAAATTTTCCGAATCAGATTTATGAGAATACCCCGGAGTTCATTGATGAGTTGTGCAAGGACATGCTGACGTATCACATCAAGCCGGAAATTGAGGTGTTTGACGCGGCGATGCTGTATAACGCGGTGAATTTGTCCAAGCGCGGGATGATTGCGGAACCGTTGCACGTGCAGTTTGTGATGGGTGTGCCGAACGCGATGCCGGTGCGGCGCAGTTTGCTGGAATTTTTATTGAGCGAGTTGAAGGCGATGGCGCCCAATGCAACGTGGTCAGCGCTTGGTATGGCGCGGCAGCAATTGGAAGTGAATAAATGGTGCCTTGAACTGGGTGGCCATACGCGCACTGGCTTTGAGGATAATCTCAGGATCAGCAAGGACCGCCTTGCTACGAGCAATGCCGAATTGGTGTCGCTGGTGGTGGAGAATGCCGCCGCTTATGGCCGCCGGCCGGCCACCCCGGCGGAGGCGCGCGAAATTCTTGGGCTGGCCGCAGAGGGAGCGCCGACATGACACTGAGTTACAAGGATGTTGCGGATATCATCAAAATTATCGATGCCAGTCGTTGCGACGAAGTGATCGTGGAGCTGGCGGATGTAAAAATTGTGGTGCGCCGTGGGGGTGGCGCGGGTGCGGTGGCGCCAGTGACGGTACCTGCTGCGCCGGTTGAGCGGGCACGTCCGACGCCGGTAGCAGCGCCTAAGGCGTCGACCAGTGCGGTTGCCGCACCAAGTCCTGAAGGGCAGATTATCGTTCGGGCGCCGATGACGGGAACGTTCTATCGTGCGGCGTCGCCGAAGGACCCGCCGTTTGTTGACGTGGGTAGCGTGGTGGCAGTGGGTGATACGTTGTGCAGCATTGAAGTGATGAAATTATTCACCACGATAACCGCCGAAGCGGCTGGTAAAATTTCACGCATTTTCCCGAATAATGCGGAACTTGTGCAATATGATCAGCCGCTTTTCGCGATTGAATTGACGACTTGAGGTTGTAAGTTTTCAAATTAATATAAAAGATATAATTCACCCTTTTCAAGGACGATCGTTTTGAAGTAGGTTTTATGTGGCGGATCGTGCTCCCGATGACGTTCAGGCGATCTGGGGCTGCGGCGTGTTCCGCAGATTTGGCGAGTTGAGCTGCAATTATTGGCTGATTGAACGACTAAAAACCAAAATATTGGGGAACCAAGAAAATGTCTGGAACGACCGAACAATCGATTTATGCCCAAGAAAACCTGTTAGCGCGTCTTGATCGTATTCCGTTTAATCGAAAAATATTTTTTCTGACCTGCCTGCTGGGTATTGTATGGCTGCTGGAGGCATTTGATATCGGAATTATCGCGCCGGTATTGTTTCTGTTGAAATCAACCTGGCAGTTGGCGCCGAAGCAAGTGGGGCTGGTGGCAAGTGCCGGAACGTTGGGAATTGTGATCGGCCTGTTGCCGGCGGGACGGTTGGCCGACCGGTTTGGCCGCAAGACCACGTTACTGGCGGGCATTGTTATTTTCAGCGTTGTAACGTTTCTCGCAAGCTTCTCGCAGAATGTCGAGCAACTGGTCATTTGCCGGTTTGTGGCTGGGCTGGGGCAAGGCGCGGTATTTCCGGTGCCATATTTGCTGCTCTCGGAATTTGTTGGCAAAAAATGGCGAGGGACGGCGGTGGGATTATCGAACGCCATGCTGGGGTTTTCGTATGGGTTGAACACGCTGATCGGGGCGTTGATTGTGGGCAAGGTGCCTGACGCTGAAGCCTGGCGGATATTGTTAATTCTGGGTGGTTGCACGATATTCATCATACCGATTCTGATTAAATATTTGCCGGAGTCGCCGCGGTTTTTGTTGAAGGCCGGGCGTATCGACCAGGTGCGTAAGTTTGTGGAGGGGCTGGAAGATGTCAGTAACCTTGCCCATGATACATCGCTGATCGATAAATCATCGTTACAGGTGCTGGAAGCCACGGCGCACCGGCGCGTGTCATTGAGTGATTTTTTGAAGCCGCCTTATCTGGCACGCTGCATCATATCCTATGCCTCGTTGTTGTCGCCATTCATCGTGTTTTATGTGATCACGATTTATGGGCCGACGATCATTGCGCGGATGGGCGCTACCAAGGAGAATGCGCTTTATTACACATCGGCACTGCTGTTCTTCACGGTCATCACGACCGCAGCGGCTGGGCTTGCGGGTGATAAGATAAGCCGTCGTTCAGGGCTGACAGTGATCATGACGCTGGCGGGTATTGGCGCGGTCGCGTTGGGACAATCATTGTCACAGGTCGGGACGATATTTGCGGCCATGGTGGTTTGGGGTTTGGTGTATGCGGCGTTCCCACTGGCTAAGCTCTACATGGCCGAGCAATTCCCCACCCGGCTGCGGGCGACGGGTTCGATGATCGGTGAGAGCATCACGCGCTTTTTAACCGGCGTGATTCTGGTTTATTACTTCCCGACGTTACAGGCAGATTTTTCATCGAGTGCCGTATTTGCGTTCCTCGGCGTGCTTACGGTGATTGCGATTGTGCCGATTGCGCTGTTTGGTGTGCAGACATCGAATTTGAGTGTTGAGCAAACCGGGACTGATATTACGAAGCTGCAAACGCAGTCATAGCATTATCAGTCGTGTGAGGATGCGGGGTTCGTGCTGGCTTGCCAAAGGCAGCATGAACCCTTCGTTGATTTTTATGAGCTGATGATAGATCGCTGAAACCGATGTTCACGCTGCCGGTTGATATTGCTGTTGGTCTTGCCATGCTGTTTTTGGCGGGCCTGGCGCGGGGGTTTGCCGGGTTTGGCATGGGTATTGTGGCGATACCGTTACTTAGCCTGATGATGCCGCCGACCGATGCGGTGGTGATTGTGTTGCTGTTGCAGGTTTTTGTAAGCCTGTTGAATTTCAATACTTCGGTGAAGCTTTGCCATTGGCCGTTGGTGAACCGATTAACGATAGGGTCGATTGTTGCAACCCCCTTTGGCTCCTGGGCATTGCTATATTTTTCCGCCAATGTGTTGCGGTTCTGTATTGCGGTGATCGTGCTGGCGACCGCCGTGACTTTGGTGGCCGGCTATCGGCTGAAGGTGATCCCTGCGGGGTGGCGGGTACTGGGGCTCGGCCTGGCGTCGGGGGTTTTGAATGGTTTGGCGGGAATGTCCGGCCCACCGGTGGTGGCATTTTTTTTAGCAGCGCCGGTGAGCGTGGCCGTGGCGCGGGCGTCGATGATTATGTTTTTTCTGATCAGTTCGATACTGGCACTTATCCCATTGGCGATATTCGGGAAATTTCACCTGTGGGGGGTGGCTGGCGCGGTGGCGGGATTGCCGGTGGTGTTGTTGGGGTCAGTGGTTGGTACCAAGCTCTATTTGTCCAGCCATGAGGGGCACTTCAGGTTCATATCCATCGGGTTATTGGTGCTGGCAGCCGTGCTGGCAGGGCTTCGCGCGTTTGGCGGCTTCGTGGTGTGAACCGGCCGGGCCGGTTATGGGCGATTAAACGGACCTATGGCCTGGGCCAAGCCGAATATGGCTTGCGCGGAATATTTTAAGGAGGCTTTATAACGGTATATTTATTGCATGGTTGAGACATGGACATAGCGCACACACCGAAACACCGCACTGAAATGATGGATGAAGCGCTGCGGGAGGATATCCGGTTGCTGGGGCGCATTCTCGGCGAGACGATTCGTAGCATTGAGGGTGTGGCGGTTTATGAGCGGATCGAAACGATCCGGCAGTTGGCGGTGCGGTTTCATCGTAACCAGGATCAGGCGGCGCAAGCCGAGCTTGAAGACATACTGGCCGGGTTGTCGGATGGTGAAATCAACAAGGTTACCCGGGCCTTCGGGTATTTTTCCATTTTGGCGAATATCGCCGAGGATCATCATCACACCAGGCGTTGGCGGGCGCATCAGGTGGCGGGCTCTCCGCCGCGTGAGGGTAGTTTGGCGGCGGGGTTGGCGCTGGCACGGGCGGTGGGGTTCGACAACGAGGCGTTGCAGGCGTTTTTTAGAAGTGCCTACATCGCGCCCGTGTTGACGGCGCATCCAACCGAGGTGCAACGCCGGAGCATTCTCAACAGCCTTGATGAAATAAAGCGATTGTTGAACCGGCGTGACCGGGCCGAGGAGACGGCTGACGAGCGCGGCGAGATGGACCAGGGGCTACGGATGCTGGTGCTCACCTTGTGGCAGACGCGCACATTACGGACCAGCAAGCTGTCGGTGCTTGATGAAGTTGAGAATGCGCTGAGCTATTTCAGTGCGACATTTTTTGCTGAAGTGCCAAAACTTTATGCAGCGGTGGCGCGGGCGATTGGGGTTTCCGGTGCGCCGTTGCCGGCATTTTTAGAAATTGGCACATGGATCGGCGGTGACCGCGATGGCAACCCGTTTGTGGATGCCACGGTGTTGACCGAGACTCTGGCGCGGCAGGCGCAGCGGGCGATTGGGTTTTACATCGGGCAGGTCGGCCAGCTGCGGAGCGAACTTTCGATTGCGGCGCTGCTGGCGGATGTGACGCCGGAATTACTATTGTTAGCCGCAGCCTCGCCGGATAGGTCTGACCATCGGGCTGATGAACCATATAGGCTGGCACTGGCAACGATTGAAGCACGGCTGGTGGCCACACAGGCGGTTTTGAAGGGTGGGGCGGCGGCGGCGATGGCGCCTTATGCGGCGCCGGAGGCGTTTATTGCAGATTTAACGGTGATCGAAAGCTCGCTGTTGAACCACGGTGCGGGGCTGTTGGCACAGGGCCGGCTGGGTAACTTGCTACGGGCGGTGCGGGTGTTTGGCTGGACCCTGGCGCCGTTGGATTTACGGCAGAACGCGGCGGTGCATGAGCAGACAGTTGCGGAGCTGTTGGAGCGGGCGCACCCGGGCACCGGCTATTTGCAGCAGACCGAAGCGGGACGGTGTGCGATTTTATTGCATGAATTGGCGACGAGCCGGCCTTTGGTGTCGCGTCATATGACTTACAGTGCCGAGACAACCAAGGAACTCGCGATCTTTGATGCGGCGCGGGCGGCGCATCTGCGTTATGGGCAGCGGGCGATCCGCACCATGATCATTTCCAAGACGGATGATGTCTCGGATTTGCTGGAATTGGCGATTTTGCTGAAGGAGGCGGGATTATTGCGGCCTGACGAGCCGGCGCTCGATGTGAACATTGTGCCGTTGTTCGAGACGATTGATGATTTGCGGGCGGCGGCGCGCATTATGGAGGCGTTGTTCAGTCAGCCATTGTATCGGGCGTTGTTGGCGAGACGTGATGAGACCCAGGAGGTGATGCTGGGGTATTCCGACAGTAACAAGGACGGTGGATTTTTAACGTCCGGTTGGGAATTATACCGCGCCGAGGTGGGGCTGGTGGAAGTGTTTGCCAGGCACGGCGTGCGGTTGCGGCTTTTCCATGGTCGCGGCGGCTCGGTGGGGCGCGGTGGCGGCCCAAGCTATCAGGCGATATTGGCACAGCCGAAAGGCGCGGTGCAGGGGCAAATAAGGCTCACTGAGCAGGGCGAGGTAATTGCCGCTAAATATGGCAACGCTGAAGTTGGTAGGCGAAACCTGGAGGTTATGGTTGCCGCCAGTTTGGTGGCGACTGCCGAGCCGGGGCTGGCGGAGCCGCTCTCACCACGTTTTGTAAATGCGATCAGCGAGCTTTCTGATGCGGCTTATGCGGCTTATCGGGATTTGGTTTATGAAACCCCGGGGTTTGAGGATTATTTTTGGCAATCGACTGTGATTGCGGAAATAGCCAGCTTGAATCTCGGCAGCCGGCCGGCGTCGCGCGCCAAGGGCCGCTCGATTGAAGATTTACGCGCGATACCCTGGGTGTTTTCATGGGCGCAATGCCGGGTGATGCTGCCGGGCTGGTATGGGTTTGGCAGTGCGGTGGATGCGATGGTGGCCAAGCACGGTGAGCGCGGGATGTGGCTGTTGCAGTCGATGTTTCAGGATTGGCCGGTGTTTTCCACGTTGTTGTTGAATATGGATATGGTGCTGGCGAAGGCCGATATGGGCATAGCGGTGCGTTATGCGGCGCTGGTGGAGGATGATGCGTTACGCGAACGAATTTTCCCCCGGATAAAAGCTGAGTATGAACGCACCTGCGCGCATCTGCTCACCATCACTGGGCAGCGTGCGTTGCTCGACCGCAATCCGCTGTTGCGGCGCTCAATTACCAATCGGTTTCCGTATCTGGACCCGCTGAACCATGTGCAGGTGGCGATGTTGCAGCGTTGCCGAGACCAGGCAGCCTCGGACGGACAGGGCGAGGTGAGCGAGCGATTGCGCCGGGGCGTGCATATCTCGATCAATAGCATCGCAGCGGCGCTGCGTAACAGTGGATAAGCGGCGCTGCGTAACAGTGGATAAGCGGCGCTGCGTAACAGTGGATAAGCGGCG
>VFSW01000601.1_pt1 | contig 52968 bp, 49 predicted proteins | sample 5358111 | NCBI WGS metagenome assembly VFSW01 (sample SAMN11554181, study PRJNA540505) | mine drainage metagenome | isolation source: sediment from site ElyBrook_90M | place: USA: Ely Copper Mine, Vershire, VT | collected 2017 | reverse complement strand
GTTGAAATATATCCTTCACAAAACTTAATTACTAGAAAACAATTTTATCCTGAAACAAATTTGATGGAAATTTTTAATCTTACGGATAAACCACTTGATGATAAGTTGTTATCCCTATTGGAAAAACTCGGCTATTCTTGCACTTTAGAAAATGATCATATAGCCATCTCCCTTCCTGATCGAGAAACTTTATTGGGCAAATGGCAAGAACTCCGCAAGGAATACCCAACATTTCCTGATTTAAGTATTATCGATAGTGAAGGGATTGCTTCTGATAAAGATTTTATCGAGGCATTTTTCACCCATGATGGGCTACTTTCTAACAAAAAAGAATTTATCCATGATCAGACCACTCACATAATACCTTTATTGCTCTCGGCAATATATACACAACAAAACTATCCTACATTTAAGTCGAAAATTAGAGATCTTGTAAGGTTCTTTGCTTATGAACCACTTAAATGGGCTCAAAAAAACAACCTCGATTTTCCTTACGATCAACTAACTGCCGTTGTTGGAATGATAATAGATCAAATTCAAGGCACAGACTCAAGTCAGCTGGAAGAAGCATTAGGAGGCAGACCAGCACTGGATTTATATAGAACTATTGTGGATGATGCTAGCGAAAATGAGTGGATAAATGATAATTGGCAAACTTATTTTAAAAATCGATTTAACCTTGAAAACACCCGTGCCTTAGAAGACTCTTGGTTTAAATTATTGACACTATACTTTGGAGATCAATTAAGCTTAACACAGAATCAAGTGCAACAAATTATCGATAATAATAATAAAATTCCTCTCAGAATGCTCGCCAGAAAACTATGTGCTCTTACTATTTACGATACTAATCCGAAAGTGAAGCAAAAAATTTGCGAAGAACTGGGCTTAGAGTTCGAAACAACCTGAGGCGGCAGTTACACAATTCCCAGCAAAAAATCATCATAAATTTTTTCCGGTATTGAAAAAGTCTCTTCGTTCTCTGTGATGGAAAATTTGGCTTTAAGTTCACAAAGCATTATTTCTAAGGAAGCTTTCTCGCCCTGGGCCAGCAACTCGACATCTCCGCTCGGTAAATTACGCGCAAAACCTGTCAAATTTAGGCGATGGGCGATCCGGCGGCACGTCGCTCGAAAGCCGACCCCCTGAACTTCGCCCTTAAATATCACATGCAGCTGCGTTTTCAACGATCTCTTCCTCGGAAAAATCGATTTCATCCCAAGTAAAATCTAAAATGTGCTGGCGGGTCTCAGCAATCGTCTTGCTCTGATTAATCTTCTCGCGCAATTTGCGCGCGCCTTTGCCGCGTTTGAGATACCAGCAGCCGATGCGGCGCATCTCCATAGCCGCTTTGCGATCGGGATGATAAGAAACCACATGATCGAGGTGCCCAAGAAGTTCTGCGCGGTAATCTTCCGCGGTGCGCAGAAGAGGTGGCTCTCCTTCGAGGTGGCGATAAATATCTTCAATGAGCCAAGGCTGGCCCATCGTGCCTCGAGAAAGAAGGAGCGCATCGCATCCCGTCTCTTCAAACATTTTTGGCGCGTCTTCTGCAGCAAAAAGATCGCCGTTGCCGATCACCAAAATTTTCTTTGCCGCTTCCCTGCATTCGCGGATCCACTTCCAGTTCGCTGGACCTTTGTAGCCTTGCGCCCTAGTCCTTCCATGAATACAGATAGCGGCAGCCCCAGCGCTTTCGGCAATGCGGGTAATTTCGGCGCCGTTGATATGTTGTTCATCCCAGCCTGCGCGGATTTTCACGGTAACCGGGATTTTTACTGCAGCCACCATATTGGAAATGAGTTCTCCAATGAGAAAAGGAGTCTTTAAGAGCCCCGACCCACTCCCATCTTTGGTAACCTTATCTACGGGGCAGCCGCAATTGAGATCGACAACATCGAACCCAAGATCCTCCACAATTTTCGCAGCGGGGCCGGCAAAGTTGGCTTTACTTCCACAAATCTGCGCGCCGATAGGGTGCATCTCCTTTTCAAAATCGAGAAGATGATAGGTATTAGGGTCGTGGCGGACGAGGGCATCCATCTTGACCATTTCGCAATAGATCAGACCCGGACGGTATTTCTTTGTCATGCGGCGAAAGGGAAGATCTGAACATCCCGCCAAAGGTGCGCAAAAAATATTAGAGGGAAGCGTCAAATTCCCCAGCTGGAAATTTCTATTTAAATACTGCACGGAGAAGCCCTTCGGTGAACTGGAGGACGAGAAAACCCAAAATAGGGCTTAGATCGAGCGTCCCTCCGATGGGCGGGACGACCCTTCGGAAAAAATTAAGATAAGGGTCGGTCATTTGAGCTACCACCCCCATATAAGGGTGGGTGGCAAAGCCAGGAAACCACGACCCGATGATTCGCGCGGCCAAAACGATCGTATAAGCCAAAAAGACGTAATGAATAATTTGTCCAAACATAAGCCAAATGATACCTATTGGTGAAAAAGAAATAAATCGTAAAAACCTGAGTTTTGGTTTTTTTCCATGGAAGGTTGCTGCAGATTGTGAGGTTATTTTTGAAGATTTTGACGAACCCAATAGCCGCAGGTGCCTATGGGTTTGTCAAAATTTATCAAAAAGAGACCGCAAAATGCGCAAGACTCCATGGAAAAAAACCAAAACTCAGGTTAGTATGTCGCTATGCAAACCATCGGGGTCCATAAGGAAGGTTCGACACTTTATATCGCCACGGTCGATCGAGGGCGCCTTCTCGAGACCAAAACCTGCCCAATAGAAGATGTAAAGCCGTTTGACAGCCATACCATCACAGGTCTCGATTTCGACAAAGTCCTTCGGAGAGAGCTTTCTTTCAAGCTCAAGCGACGCTCTCAAATATTTTCTGCTATTCCTTTTCAGGCAGAGGGAGTTGTTCCTTATCCGCTTGCCGAAGCCATTCTCTACCCCGAGTTCATCCGCTCCAAAAAAGGAACCGAAGTTGTTTTGCTGGCCACGAAAAGGATTTTTTTAGAGCAGCATATTGCCGAGTTCCAACTCCTGGGAATTGATCCTGTCCAAGTGGCGACGCTCCCCACAGCTCTTGCTCAGTGGGCCAATTTCTCCTACCCTGACAAGACCGAAGTCGCTATTTTTTATGATCGATGCTGCGTCGTCTGCCAAAAAGGTAAAATTGTTTTCAGCCAAAGTTTTGAAGAAAATGACCGGCTTAGGGCCTTCCTCCAGGCTAAATTTCCTCTGGCTGAGCCGCTCCAAGCCGATGCGATGGCCGTCGCCATTGGGCTAGCTCTGGATAAAGTGCAGCTCCGCACGGGGTCTTTTATCTCCGAGCAAGGCAAACGATTAAAAAAACGAGCGGCTACACGCTATGTCGCTACCGCCCTCATTTTAGCGGGTAGCGTTTGGGGTCTGGGAGAAGGGCTTCTCGCTTATCACCGCCACGGTCTAGAAAAACGACTGGGAGGCGGTCCTCTCAAAGAAAAAATGGCGGCCACTCTGCTTGAGCTGCAAGAAAAGAAAAAAGAACTTCCGCTTTCCCCACCCTCGCAGCGCGTCTCCGATCTCATGGCTTGGCTCGCCATCAAACCCTCCGATGTCGATATCACTTCGCTCCACTATACTTTTCTTGATAATTTGGTGGTCAAAATCGAGCTGACTTTTCTAGCTCCCACGCCCGCAGCAGCGCGCGGCTTTCGAGAACAGTTGCTCCGAGATCCGCTCGTGAATATTAAGATGGGAGTGGCCCTTACACCTGAACAAGATGAATATAAAATGGTATTTTGCTTGAGGGAAAGTACATGAAAAAACTTCTTTCTCTTCTTCCGCTCGCTTTGGTTCTCTACTTTTTACACGTCCGATACGATGCTCTGCAAATAGCATCTCGCACCGTTTCCGATACTGAAATCCAGCAGAGGGTCATAGCCCGAATCGCTGCCCAAAAAGAGCAGGTTCTTTCCCATCTGCAGGGAAGCAATTCCGATTATCTACGTATGGGCAGTGAAACTTTTTCTTTCGCGCAGCCTCAAGTTCGTCGTTTGCAAATCGCAGGCTCGCGCCAAGAATTGGATACCCTCCGCTTAAACCGCCTTCAATGGGTGGAAGCATCTGAGCGCAGCGCTTTTGGGTTCAAAGAAACCGATTTTAAGCTTGCGCAACCCGTGTTCATGAATGGCGAGGATCTCAAAAAATTCCTCGTTTTTATTGAAGGAGTTTCGATCGATCCGTATATTGCGAAAGAGAAGAGGCCACAACTCGTGATCCGTGATTTTGAGCTGAAACGGAAGATGATCGGCAGTGAAGAGGTCTATGCGATCAATCTTCATCTTACCCAAAGGACGAAATGATGCATTATTTACTCATTCTATTTGTTTTCCTCTGGGGTTGCAGCCATAAAACGGAAAACGCCACCAATGAAATTTCCACCATCCAACTCGTAGATCGCAATGGCTTTTCTGAGACGATCAGCGCTAAGCAACGCTTAGAGCCTCTTGCGAATATCGATTTTTCCAAACCCCAATCGTATCAAAAAGTCACGCGCGTCTATGGAAGATCTTTCGACGGCAAGCTGCGGACAAAAATCAATACTTACCATACGAACGGTCAGCCTTGGCAATACCTGGAAATTGAAAATGGAAGAGCTCACGGCCAGTACCGCGAATGGTACTCCAACGGCCAGGTCCGGATCGAAGCCCACGTGATCGAAGGGGTCGCTGAAGTGAGCGAAATGGCTATGGCCACTTGGCTCTTTGACAAAACATGTTTCGTTTGGGATGAAGAAGGCAAACCCCTCGCAGAGATCTCCTACGAAAAAGGCGAGCTGGAAGGACCTTCTCTCTATTACACCCGCGGCAAGCTCACTAAAGAAATCCCCTACCACAAAGATGCCATCGACGGCGCTGTCAGAATCTATGATGAAACAAGCGCTCTTGTCGAAATCCTTGAATATCGCCAAGGTCTCAGGCACGGATTATCCGAGGGCAAGTACTACAAAGAAGAATATGAAAAAGATCTTCTCATCACTGGCACCTACGTTGATGCTGAAAAAAATGTCATCGCCGAAATCAAAAAAGGAAACGGCAAACAAGCTATTTTCGAGAACGATGTCCTGACTTCTCTTGTGGAGTATTTAGGAGGAAAGCCCGAAGGAAAAGTAGAGCTATTGAATGCCCAAGGTGTTTTAACCGGCGACTATATGGTTAAAGATGGCAAAAAAGAAGGGGAGGAATGGGAATATTATTCAGAAAAGCGTCCCAAACTCTGCATTCCTTGGAAAGACGACAATATCCAGGGTGTCGTGCGCACCTGGTATGAGAATGGCGTGCTTGAGAGTCAACGTGAGATGGCAGGGAATAAAAAACATGGCCTTTCCTTTGCTTGGTACAAAGAAGGCGACCTCATGCTCATGGAAGAGTATGAAAATGAGATCCTCACGAAAGGATCTTACTATAAAAAATGGGAACAACGCCCCATCTCCCGTGTCGATAATGGAAAAGGCATCGCCACTCTATTTGATAGCGACGGCCATTTCGTCAGCAAAATCAACTACGAAAAAGGCATCCCTAAGCCCGAATAGTCTTGTATAAAAATTAACTAAAAATTCATCATTCGTTTTCAAAAAGGAGATTTTTATGTCGTGGAGCTTTCGGGATATCGTAAAACCTCAACTCAATAATGGAGCGTCGCTGTTGGAGACTCTTTCAGTGGGAACTGCCGCCGCTTCTGTAGCTTACTATGCGGGACGCCATTACTCTTCTCTTTCGGGAGGGCAATCTTTAGGCTATGGACTTTTGGGCGCTTGCCTTTCTCTCGCTTTAGCTGAAGGGTATGAAAAATACGAAAAAACCGAAGACGATAAAAAAGAGCCTAAGCCACTTCTTCTAATATTTTTCCTCGCAATAGGACCCTTTATCACAGAAGCTTTTGGAGAAAATGTTTTCCACCACTCTTTGTTTGTTAAAGATATCGTGATCGTAGCTGGTGCTGCCTTAGCAACCGCCATCCTAATGGTGCATATGTTCAACGGACTACGTGCGCTCCAAAATTGGTGGCAAACTCCAACCTAAGGGGTAGTGAAGCCTTCGGGCGGACCAGCTTCTTGCTCTTCCTGCTGCTGCTCCGGCTCCATTAGATACTCTTTCGTAGGAGGGCCTTTAAGAGGAGGGCGTCCGGGAGGAGGTTTTACTCTGCATGTGCGCGTTCCTTCACAATTGAGCGGCGTGACCGTCGCTCCCGTAGGAACTTGTTCGCACACAGAAAAGTCACTCCCGTCGATACAATACCAAATCACTGTATAAGGCGTCTGAGAGTTGTTGTACGTTCCCACACCGCCGAAATAATCATTCCAAGCCATCGTCTGCTGGGGATTGACGACGACTTCACCTAAATAAGTTCCATCGGCCGCCCGAATAACGGTGCGGAGCTTAAATGATGTGTTATTGGCCAAACGCACGGTCCCTGCCTCGAGGCATGCAGCCGCTGCCAATAATAACAAAAGCTTTTTCATTTTTTATTTTCCTCGCCCGCCATATAGGCCCATTTGAAATCGAGCGCACCTAGACTGGAGAGCACAACATCGCATAAAGCTTGCTTTTTCCCGTAGAGAAGCCTTCGATGGAAAACAGGAATGATCGGCATATCTTCGATCAAAATCGCTTCAGCTTTCTTAAGATACTCCTTTCGTTCCTCTGGATCTAATGTTTTCTCAGCTTTTTTAAGCAATGCTGTATAGGAACCATTTTCCCAATTCGTGTTGTTCGATCCGCCATTTTTCTGCTTAAATATCGAAAGAAAGTTGAGAGGGTCGTGGAAATCAGCCTCCCAGGAACTCGCAGCAAGATCGAAATCGCGTCTGGATAATCGATCAAAATAGACTTTGCGCTCGACGGCCTCTAACCGAACTTCTATCCCAAGCGCTGCCTTCCATTGCTGTTGAACAGCCTGAGCGATGAGATAATTCCTCTCGCCGGCTACGTAAATGTATGTGAGGATAGGCGTTGGTCCATTTTGCTGCTCAGCCATGCCTAAATATTTTTGCGCGCCGAGAACATCATTATCCTTGAAATAAGGATCTTTCTGCAATCCCATGGAAATAGGAACGAGTCCTGTCGCCGGGATTTGTCCTCCTTGCGTCACATGTTCTACGAGTTCCGCGCGGTTCAAAGCTAGCGCTAGCGCTTTTCTTAAGTTGGGATTATCAAGCGGTTGTTTTCCGACATTGGCTCGAAAAAAATAGGTCGCTAAGAAAGGTTGCGCCTGTAGTTTTTCTTTTTTCTTCAGCTCAGGTAGCGCATTAAGAGGCAAAATGGAGATGGGAGAACCGGCCCAGTCGAGCTGCTTCTTCTCATACATCTTCAGTTCGGCGTCCTCACTCACCATGATCAATTCGATACGCTTTAAGTTCACATGCTCGGCATCCCAGTATTGGGGGTTTTTTACAGCTTCGATTTGGTTCGAATGCTTCCATTCGGCGGGTTGAAAAGGGCCATTGCAGACATAGGTGCTCGCATTTAAATCCCAATGAGGATTTTCTTGATCGACTCTGGCGCATACAGGAAAAAAAGCGGAGAGGGTCGTCAGCTCCAAAAAGTGAGCTGTCGGATTGGTCAGTTCCACGCGGAGCGTTTTGTCATCGAGCACACGAATGCCCACATCTTCCATCGAAACTTTTCCTTCTAGCGCCGCTTGAGCGTTATTAATGACGTAGAGTTGAAACGCCTGATCGGAAGGAAATTTTGGATCGAGAACTTTCTTCCATGCATAGGCAAAATCTTGCGCAGTAACGGGATCTCCATTTGTCCATTTAGCATCGCGTAAATAGAAGGTATAAACACAACCATCTTTGGAGACTTCATACTTTTCTGCGAGAGAGCACTCAGGTTTTTCATCTCTCCCAAGACGCATCAACCCATCGAAAAACATCCGCGTCAGGGTTTGCGCTTGCAGATCGCGCGCTTTTCTCGGATCGAGTGTCTGAGGTTCTGCTCCTATATTAATGCGTACTGGCGCCTCTTTTTGGCTGCCGCAACTGACGAGAAAAAGAAGAAGAACGAAAACGTTGACGAATTTAATTTTGTTTAACATACTCAAGCTCCAGCCCCCACTGTAGAAAAGCATACAAGTTAATGTCAACATACGCACTTGCAAAATACCCGACGCCGATCCTCAACGATGCCAAGCCGCCCTTTTTTTACCCTCTTCCCTATGACGAAAAGAAAAGACTTTTTTCTATCGAAAACATCGCATTCCCTGGCACAAAGTTTACGATTCTGGGTGCCTTTGGAGGAATGGTACAAGTCGAAACAGCTGAATATCCCTCTGCGCAACCTCTTTATGTCGATCAACGGTTTCTAGAGCCCTGCCATCCGACCACTCCAGAGCGGCGCATCTATCTTCCTCCTCTGGAATCAGTCCTCATTTCCATGGAGCGGCTAAAAGGCCACCGCTATTTTTGGGGCGGCAACTGGTATCAGGGCATCCCTGAACTCTTAGACTTGTATCCACCCCAAAGTCCACTCGATCTTGAATCCCATCTCGACTGGACCTGCACCGGCGTTGACTGCTCAGGCATTCTCTATGAGGCAACGCATGGCTGGACTCCGCGCAACACTTCAGGCCTTTGCAAATTAGGCGCCCTTATTGCTTCTCATGAAGAGTCTTTTGAAACGATCAGCTCCAAAGTGGAGCGCGGCGACATAATCGTCTGGCCGAGCCAGCAAGGACAAGCAGGCCATGTTATTTTCATCCTTTCCCCTCATCTTGTGCTCGAAAGCCGTATCATTAAAGGAGTGATCGAAACGCCCCTCAAAGAACGCCTTGAGGAATGCTGGTCCAAGAAACAACCTTTCACCATCCGCCGCTGGCATCCCGATACTATTATTGGGGGATAGATAGGAATCTCGACTTTTTAATCCTAAAAAGTTTACTATGTTTGCAACACAGCCACCTCGAGGTCCTATGTGGAAAAGATCGCTTGCTTTTTTGCAGCAAATTCCCAGCCTGCTGCATCCGGAATTAGAAGGATTTCAGCCTCTTCTGGAAGAAACGATTCTATCTAAGACCCTTTTCAGCTTATTGATTAAAATTCTGCAAAAGTGGCCTCGAACGTTTGATAGCGATCTTATCAAAGATGCTCAACGGTTTTTAGCTCTTTCCCCAAAAGAATTCCGCGCCCATCGCTGCCTATCTCACCAATTGCGCCTTATTTGTTCGCACTATCTGATGCGCAAGAATCTTCTCCTTCAGCAAAAGCTACTACCAAGCGAAGTCAAAGTCGAGCTGCGCTTGCTTCCCACACGACTTCAATTTCCTTTTGGCCAAAAACCGGTTATCGGCGTCAGCATTGCAGCCCATCTATCGAATGCTTACAATCGACTGGACGATGAATATATCCTTCGTGTAGCACAAAAATTGCTTCCCAACGTTCAATCTGTGAAGGAATCTTTTCTGTCTTTTCAGCAGCCCCGAGATCTATTTCGTCTACTCTATCTAGAATTAGAAAAAGAAGACGGTTCTTTCTTTACCGCTGAAGAAATACATCTGCTCAAAGTGTCCATGAAAAAAGAATTGATAAAAGGCATTGAAACACTAACTCCACCCATTTTTGGCTTCGGCGATTTAGAAGAAACCACGCGTAATATTTTTTTCTTAAGCCAAGAACTTCAAACGGCTTCCGACCTTCCCCAGGTCATGATCTCGTTTGAAAAAGCTCATGCCAATTTCTTAAGTTTTCGCATCCTTATTGTGCGGGCATTAAAGAACCGCTCAATGAAAATAGCCGATTATTTTGATGACCTTCAAGAATCTGTGGAATTTATTTTTGAGCGAAGCTCCATTGTCGGACACGTAGATAATATCCCCAAAGAAGCCTCCGTCTTCCATTTACGTATCCCTAAAAAACCTTTTCTTTTGCGGTCGGATTCTTCCTTTAATCTATTTCATGCATCCCATTTTATTTTTTCTCTTCTAACCAAAGTCTTCGGAGAAATATGCGATTATAATGGAAGAATTTTTGCCAAACAGTTGGAATTATTTGCCCAATTTAAAACACATTTCAAGGAAATCGCACAAAAAGATCCGGAACTACTCGAAGATTTTTTTTATGGACTCAATCCTCCTGCAATACACGCCGGTCTCACCCTTTCGTCCTTCATCGACTTCTTTGAGCTTTACCTCGAAGCTCTTGCCTCTGACCTTTCCCTCAATGATAGCTATTTTTTCAAAGCTAAAAAAAGAGACAACCTGACGTTTACGATCCTCCGTCATAGCGATCCATCTTTCCACGACCATATTACTGGAGTGATAAATAAAGTTGTTGTCTCGAAAGAATTAACTGCATGGATCGCAATAAAAGATGCGGAGGGGATCTCTCTTGGTTATATTTATGATGCCCTTTCTGAAGCGCAGCAGGCAAAATTCCAGCAAGTTTTAGAAAGTGGAATTGAAACCTGGCTCGAAAAAACGCGCTGCACACAACTATTGCGGCTGTCTTTCCAACATGCTCCTATTTCTCTTGACCCGCGTTTGGGGGGAGATGAGATTTCTAGCTCCTTCCTAAAAATGCTTTTCGAAGGGCTGACGCGGATTGGGAAAGATGGCAAGATCCATTTAGCGATCGCGATATCCGCCATCATTACCGACGACGAAAAGCGCTATACCTTTACGTTGCGCAATTGCACATGGAATAATGGAGATCCCATTACAGCCCATGACTTTTGCTACACTTGGAAGAAACTCATATCACCCCATTTTAATTCTCCTTTTGCCCATTTTTTCTACGTCATTTTAAATGCAAAAAAAGCCCAACAAGGGCTTGTTTCTATCGAAGAAATCGGAGTAAACGCTCTGGATGACAAGACCCTCGTCGTCGAATTAGAACACCCTTGCCCCTATTTTCTTGAACTCATTTCTCATCCTCTTTATTCCCCCGTCAACCATCGCGTGGATAATCTACATCCCAACTGGCCGCTGCAAACCGACCGAGCTTATGTTTGCAATGGCCCCTTCATGCTTCAGCATTCGAAACACGGGGAGAACTACGAACTAACGAAAAACCCCTTATATTGGGATGAAAAAGCCGTCAAACTCGATCGTATCCAAATTACACAAGCGGGAGCACGCCAAGCAAAGGAAATGTTTGAAAAAGGAGAAATCGATTGGTTGGGTAGACCACTCCGAGCCTGGGAATCTCTTTTTTCAGAACAAGAAGAATGCCAGATTGAACAAGTCCCCGTCACATCTACCTTTTGGTGCATGATGAATCTCAAGGAAGTCCCTTTTCATTCTCAAAAAATGCGTCAAGCACTTGCCCATGCCATTGATCGCCGTGCTATTACAAACCTTCTTTCTTATTCCACCATTCCTGCTTATTCTCCCCTTCCTCTTTCCCACTCACAAAATTCTATACAGATCAGTGGAAAAGAGGCTTCCGATCTATTTGAAGAGGCCCTACAAGAACTTGAGATTAAACGCGATGAACTGCCTGCTCTTACTCTCATATATCCCCGCAACGAGTTAAGAGAAAAAATAGCTCAAGCGATCGTTGAACAATGGAAAGAAGTTCTCGGCATTGTAATTCAAATAGAAGGCTACGATTTTAAAGAACTATTTCAAAAGATGAAAAAAGGGGACTATCACATTGGGTGCCTTAGTTGGAGACCCTGGATTGATGATCCTCTTTATACTCTTGATGCTTTTAAATCTTCTTCGGAATCGATCAATTTTTCTAACTGGAAAAATTGGGAATTCCAAGCACTAACAGAAAAAGCACAGGCGGAAATCGATATTGAACAGCGAAATCGTTTACTAGCTCGCGCTGAAGCGATTTTAGTTCAAGAAATGCCTGTGATACCGGTTTTTTATGACAGCGATCCTTTTATTAGGAAAAGTTATGTAGAAGGAATATTTCCTTCTAAAATGGGAAATATTGATTTTAAGCACGTGAATATAAATAGCGAAATTAAGTATCCAAAAAAATAAAAAAGGAGATTTTATGGCTTCATTAAGCCCAATCGGTTCGCCAGACTTAGTATTCACAAAAACCGGCATCGGATGGCAAAAAGAGATTGAGAACCATCTGGGTTGGCTTGGAAGGAATTTGAGCATCGAGGAAGCTTCTCGCGTTTTAGATGGGAGGGATCCGGGCACTTATGCGCTGAGCGGCATATCTAAAGAACCCTCTGCTTTTGTATTATATTGGATTCATCAAGACGACAAAAGTGTACAACATGTTTTATTTTATTTTGATGAAAAAACACAAGACTGGTTTTATAAAAATTATCAAGATCATTACCAAAATAAATTAGATGATCTGATTCCAAAAATGATGCACTGGAAACACGAGTTTGGTTCCATCCAACCCTATAAGTTCTTATAAATTTTTTCTAGCATAAGCAGCGGCACCCAAAAGTGCCGCATTTTCGTTCATGATGACATGGACAGGAATCGAGGAAAGAAGCTCCACAAACCGTCCCTTCTCTGCGAAACCGCGTAAGAAAAAACCTTCCTTCAATATCGATATGATCTTCGGCGCAATCCCCCCGCCGATATAGATTCCACCCAGGGGTAGAAATTGCAGAGCTAAATTGCCAGCTGCGCTTCCATAAAGCGAACAAAACCATTCGACGATCTCTCGGCAGGATTTAGATTCCCCTTGGACTGCCTTGTGGGTGATGATAGTCGGTAAATCTTCTTCGCCGAGCTTTTCATGGGCCCGGCCGCTCTCTAAGTAAAACCAATAAAGATGTTCAAGACCCGGGCCCGAAAGAATCCGTTCGCAAGAAACGTGACCATATTTTTTCTTAAGGTAAACCCATAAAAGCTTTTCTATTTCATCGCGCGGAGCAAAATCGACATGCCCCCCTTCCGAGGGAAAAGGATGATGCTGTTTCCCATCCCAAAAAAGACCTGCAATGCCAAGACCAGTCCCTGCTGCAATGACTGCGCGGTGGCCCGCACGCTCTTTTCCTTTATTGAGAGTCACTAGCTCATTATCTTTAAGAGACTCAATACCCCAAGCGGTCGCGACAAGATCGTTGATGAGCCATACCTTTTCGATATCAAAATCTTTTGCATCGATCACCCAGGGAAGGTTGGTGGCTTGGCACCGATTATTTTCTACCGGGCCCGCCACTCCGAAGCAGGCCCCCTCGACTTTACCCGGCGCAAATTCGCGAACGATTTCTTTAAGGCCTGAAAACTCGCGGCTAAAATATCGCTGCTCTTTAACACACTTCGCCCCATCAAAGAGCGCAAGGTGGGTCTTGGTACCCCCAACATCACCAGCTAATAAAATCATATTTTCTTTCTTGACGAGAAGCCATTTCCAAGTCAAGCTAATATGAAAAAAGGAGTCACTAATATGTCCAACGATTCTGCCAAGAAAAAAGCTCTCGAACTTGCTCTTTCTCAAATTGAAAAACAATTCGGCGAAGGCGCCGTCATGACGCTCGGCAAACACTCAGCTGCCCGCGAAGTCAGCGTCATTTCTACAGGGGCTGTAGCCCGTGATATCGCCCTCGGTATCGGCGGCGTCCCCCGCGGACGTATCGTTGAAATTTTCGGTCCAGAGTCTTCCGGTAAATCGACGCTGGCGACACATATCGTTGCCAATGCCCAAAAATCGGGAGGCCTTGCCGCCTACATTGACGCCGAACACGCTCTCGACCCCAGCTATGCTGCACGCCTTGGTGTCAACGTCGACGAACTCATGATCTCTCAGCCCAGCTCTGGAGAAGAAGCCCTCAACATCGCGGAAACGCTCGCCAGATCCAATGCTGTCGATGTCATCGTGATCGACTCGGTAGCTGCGCTCGTGCCCAAAAGTGAACTCGATGGAGAAATCGGCGATCAATTTATGGGTCTTCAAGCCCGCATGATGTCGCAGGCGCTCCGCAAACTCACCGCAACACTCTCAAAAAGCAACACATGCGCTGTCTTCATCAACCAAATCCGTGAAAAAATTGGCGTCATGTTCGGCAACCCAGAAACCACCACGGGCGGCCGCGCACTTAAATTTTACTCCTCCATCCGCATGGACATTCGTCGTATCGGCAGCATTAAAGGGGCCGATAACGTCGACGTCGGAAATCGCGTCAAAGTCAAAGTTGTCAAAAATAAAGTGGCTCCCCCCTTCCAAGTAGCCGAGTTCGACATCCTATTTAATGAAGGGATTTCGCGCATCGGTTCGCTCATCGATCTCGGATCAGATTTTGGTATCATCGAGAAAAAAGGTGCCTGGTTTAGCTATGCCGGCAATCGCTTGGGCCAAGGAAAAGAAACGGTCCGCGAAGAACTGAAGAAAAACCCCAAGCTTGTCGACGAAATCGAAAAACTCGTTCTCGCGAAGGCCGCCGCAAAAGCCCCTTCAGCCCGCCAAGAAGAGGCCGAAGTTCCCGAAGAAGCTGGGGTTTAAGAGAATCAGCAAAGACGCACGAGCTGCGTCTTTGCATCTAATATCTATCCACAACCTGCTTGTTCAGCATGTCGGACATCTTTTGAAATGACGGCGTGAATAGATCAAGCTGCTGCAAAGTCTTTTGAAATGTGCGCAGCTCCTCTTCAAAAAGAAAGAGCGATCGTTCTTTGCCCACGAAACGCGCAAAATTGATCGGTTTTTGATTCTTCTCATCTTGGCTCATGTCGTTGAGATCATCCATGATCTGAAAAGCCATGCCAAAATGAAGAGCGGCGCGCTTGACGGTGTCGAGGCGGGTTAAGTCCCCACCACCAAAAATCCAGCCCAAAACAAACGACACCTCAAACAATGTAACGGTTTTCTTGTAGATAATCTGTTTGAGTCCATCGAGTGATAGTTGGGGCGGGAAAAGATCGAGATATTGGCCTCCTGTAGCCCCGCAAATGCCCGCGCAGCGGCTGGTGTGCTGCATGGCCAGGGTTGTCGCATAATCGGCCGAAACATAGCCCGCAGAGCGCATCATCTCACCGCTGAGCGTAATCTTTTCAAAGGCGGCGCAAATGAGCGCATAGGTAGATAAGAGCGCTATCGATTCGCCGAAAACTTTATGCACGCAAGGCAAACCCCTTCGCTCTTCTTCGTTGTCCATTAAGGGAAGATCGTCGGCGATGAGCGAAGCTGTGTGGAAAAACTCGACCGCCATTGCAGCCTCTGACACATTATATCCCTGGCCAATGCCTTCGGCTGTGAGCATGACGAGCAGCGGACGGAACCTCTTGCCGCTTCCTTTCAGCGCATATTCGCAAGCATCGCGCAGCTTGGTTTTTTCACCCAGATTTACAATACTCTTGGCGATTTCTTGTTCGATTTTGTCGAGCAGAAAGTAAAAGTGCGAGCTTTTAGGGCTCTCTAGTGTCATTACCATGTAGACTCCCGAATTTGACTCTGTTTGGGGAAAACGCCGCCGATACTAAGGCAGGGAAGACAAAAAGACAGGGGACCGACCAGGGTGCCGGGGTTGGTGACAGCGTTGCAACCCAGCTGAACACCGTCGCCCAAGATGGCGCCGAGCTTTTTCAGTCCCGTAGGAAATTTTTTGTGGATGATGATCTCTTCGTGATCCGCGCGGAAATTAGCCAGCTTAGCTCCCGCACCCAGGTTCACATCGCGACCCAGTATTGAATCGCCTACATAGTTGAAGTGGGCCGCTTTGGCCCCGTTTAATAAAATCGCGTGTTTGATCTCGGTGGCGTGACCAATAATACAGCCAGAGCCCGTAATCACACCGCCACGAATATAGGCTCCATGACGGACGGTTGTTTTCGGTCCAATGATGCAAGGGCCTTGAATGAACGCGCCCGGTTCAATGACACAACCGGGACCGATCAAAATTTTTTCGCGTTCCTGCAAATAGACGCCCTCACAAATGGGGCTTTCGATCTTGCCGAGCTTTTGTTTCTCTAAATAAGGGAGGAGACGAATCAAGGCCTCCCAGACAAAGTCTGTCTTTTCAAATAATGCCGCGTGAACAAACCCTTCTAGAGAAAAGAATTGCGTGGGAGAAAAATCTTTCATAGCTACCCAGGCCCATTCTAGGCAGCAGTCTTATTTTAATCTTCTAATTTTTATTCTTCTTCAGAGAGTGTGGGCTTGTTGATAACCCTCGTTTTCTCTAGAGATTTTGCCTTGTTGATAACCGGTGTTTTTGTTGTTGAAAATGTTGACAACTCAGGCCCCAACAGCTCATCAACAACGTTATCGACAACAGCATTTCTTTGACTTACAATCTCCAACATGACGTCTCTTTTAAACTTCTACAACGCGCGGCGCAGCCTAGCGCAAGCTTGGCTCAGCTCACATATTGCCGCAGCCCCTCAGGATTTTGTCCATGCCGCGGCCAACAGTTTTGTTTATTCTTTTACGGTAACGGTTGTTTTATCAAAGGGAAATCTGGTAGCAGGTCTAACCGCCGGATCTTTGGCTGTCTGTGCGGTGATTATTCAGGTGGTCTGTGTTGTTTTAGTGAAAAAGGGCAACGAACATTTTGGATCAGAGAGATTGACGCCCTTTGATAAGGGCCTATGTTTTATGGTGGCTATTGTAACGATAGGAAGCTTGGGCGTTAAGCCCAAGACAAGTCTCTTTTTCTCGCTTTTGCCTCTTTTACTCACAATGCAAAACGCCGATGGAGCAAAAACCTCCTTAATGGGTATCATCGTCTGAAATATGATTCGGGTCGCGGCTTATCAAGGAACTCCAAACACCTCATTTCCAATTCGAAAAGAGCAAATTCATCGGGCACTCCACGAGGCTGACGCTGCAGAAATCGATTTCCTCTGTTTTCCCGAAGGGTTTTTGACGGGGTATTATGCTCAAGAATCACTAGCCAGAGAGTCGGGTTTAGAGATCTGTGGAAGTCTTTTTACAGATTTTCTCCTCGAAATCGATCAGTATCGCGTTACTGCGATCATCGGTTTCAACGAGTTGGCTGAGGACGGTCTTTTCGACTCAGTCGCTGTTGTTGAGAGGGGAAAACTTCTGGGAGTACAGCGAAAACATTATCTCTATCATGACTATTTTACGCCGGGCGTCACCTTTTTACCGATTTGGAGCAAAGGGGTTTCGTTGGGTATCATCGTCTGCTTAGATTCTAACTATTTTGAGCCAGCTCGCCTTCTTGCGATGCAAGGTGCTACGGTTCTTTTTTGTCCCATGTGCAATAAAGTTCCATTGCACCACCCCTACGCTAAGCGTCCGTCTCATTATAGTCACCTCGTTGCTCGTGCGCATGAAAATCGCTGTTGGCTTGTAACTGCTGATTGGGTATGGGCTAATGATGGAGAAATGGTTTGTCCTGGCCATAGCTGTATTTATGACCCTGATGGACGCGAAATTTCTCGTAGCCTCGAAGGGCGGGAAGAATTCTTAATTGCAGAGATTTCATGGGAGCACCTTTTTCAAGAGAAGGGGCGCAGAATGCATGGCAGCCCTGTTCTTTTTCAACAAATAACAGGGCTGATAAAAGATTGAGATCTTATGAGGGCTTGCGTTGATTGAACTCCAGTCCTAATCTAGCGATAGGGCCTTTATTCTGATTATTGATAAGTGGTTAGGTCTGATCTTCAATGGGCTCTTTATTAATTAGCTTTTGCATTGCTGTGGGTAGATAATTTTCATTAGAAATAACTTTTTTCTGAGTTTTTTTCTCTAGCTCCGGTCGTGCCTTTTTTGCGATACCACCGCCCGTTTTTGCGGCAGTTTTGTTTTCGACCATGCCGGTGGCGTCGGTGCTTTCAGCTATTTGCCTCGTAGAGAGTTCAGCCAGAGCAGTAAAGATTAACTCGGCCTCGTTCATGTGGTCGCGTAGATTTTGGGTTTTTAAGCCTTTGAGGTCTTTGTGCTGTTTTACTGTTATGTCAGCCCATTCCTGATGTATAATGTTAGTGAGGATAGCAAACTCTTTATTTGCTTTAATATCATGGTCTTTCCAGTAGTCGGTGGGCTTATTGCGTGTCTCTTGACCCATCATGCGCTGTTGAATCCACTTTTCGCTTCGCCCATGTTTTTGCCAGGTTTCTCGAGCCCGATCCAATGACTTTTCTGGGTCGGTCATTTCTTGTATGCGTTCATAACCTACCTTTGCGAGCCAGAGTTTGATTGGTTCAGCTTTGGGACTGGGGACAGACTGAATTAGCCGTAATATAGTTTCAGCATTGGCAACATCCGTGAGGTATTTTTTCCCATCAGCGGCTTCCAATTTCAGTCGGTTACAAAATGTAACCGACTCACTGCCCTCTTTATTTAGCCTATTTTTTAAGACTTTCCAGTAGTTCCTGGCTGTTTGGAAATTAGGTTGTTGGGTCAGTACTTGGATAATGTCTACGATCGAAAAATACCAAGTTTCTGTTGCCTCATCATATAGGCGGCGTATCTTGTAGTCTTCGAATGGCATCAAGTCGTTTTTCATTAAGATGAATTCCAAATAGCGCTCATCAGTATATATCTGAGAAAGAATTCATTTCAAAGAAAAGTCTAATCATCAGCCCCTAAGGATAATGGAAGCTACCCTCCAAATGTGATAAAAATCAGCTTTTTTGAAATAGAGGAATTTGTCTCAAGTTCTTAAGAAAAAAATCTGGGTGATAGGATTTGAACCTACGACCCCTTGCACCCCATGCAAGTGCGCTAGCCAGTCTGCGCTACACCCAGGAAAAATTTAGATCGAACTGAGACCTTCAAATTGAAACTCAGCCTTAGCGAACTCTTTAACACCGATACGAGCACATTCTTCGATGATTTTTTCCAGCACGTCGCCGGGATGGACCTCGGCGGCCGAAATATCGACCGAAATAGAGGCTGTAAAATTCACCCCTGCACGAACCCCTTTCACCTTGAAATTCGCGTACATTGTCTCTTTTTTCTTAGAAATATTCTTAAAACGGATTAAATTGTTCTCAGCTAAGTCTTTCATAGGGAGTTATGGTAGGGGGATTTCCCCTAAAAGTCAACGATGATGAAAATAGAAAAAAGTTGGTATGAAAAATTAAAAGACGAGGTTGCCAAACCTTATATTGGCGATCTCAAGAAATTTTTGTCGCAAGAGACGGGTCCCATCTATCCGCCGGAGGCTTTGGTCTTCAATGCCTTTGCGCACACACCCTATGATAAGGTCAAGGTGGTCATCGTCGGCCAGGATCCTTACCATGGAGCCGGCCAGGCTCATGGTTTATCTTTTAGCGTTCCTAAGGGTGTTAAACCGCCCCCCTCGCTTAAAAATATTTTCCTCGAACTGAACCATGATCTGAACATTCCTATGCCGACACATGGATGTTTGGAGAAATGGGCTGATCAGGGCGTCCTGCTCCTCAATGCTACGCTCACCGTGCGGGCCGGCGAGCCTAAATCTCATCACGAAAAGGGATGGGAGCGGTTCACTGACGCGGTGATCGATGTCCTGGCGCAGAGGAAAGATCCGATTGTCTTTATGTTGTGGGGAAAGTCGGCTCAAGAAAAGGGACAGCGACTGATCGGAACCCATCATGCGGTCCTCCAAGCCGCCCACCCTTCCCCCTATTCGGCGACGGGGTTCTTTGGCTGCCGCCACTTCTCGAAGGCCAACGCTCTTTTGGAGCAGTGGGGAAAGCCCCCCATAAATTGGTCGTTGATGTAAAAATTATTTTTAAATATGGTGCGATATTATGAGTACAGGCACCACTCCGTCCGTTTTTCGTGAAAAGAAAAATATTTACGGCTTCATCATAGCACTGATGATCATCTTTTTTATTGGCCTATGGTGGTGGCGCTTCTATGTTTTTCCCTATGTATCTACCGAAGATGCGAATATCGATGGCGTAGAAATATCTGTGAGCTCACTCCATGGAGGAAAGATTATCGAACTCCTCGTGGATGAGGGAGATCATGTCAAAAAGGGTGATCTTCTTTTCCGAGTCGATGATACGCTTGCTAAAGAGGAAAAAAAGAAAGCAGAAGCTTCGCTGCGCAATGCTCAGGATCAACTGGCTCTTCAAAATCTTCGGGTAGAACTGGCCCAATCGGACCTGAAGCGCTCGGCCCAAGAATTTGAAGCGGGAGTTGTATCGCCAGAAGTTATGGAACATGTGCAAAAAGCATGGGAAATAACACGCGCAGAACTCCGCTCGCTTTCTTCCCTGGTTGCTGTACAACAAGCCCAATTAGAGCAGATTCAAACGCAATTAGGGCAGATGCAGGTGAAAGCGTCTTCGGATGGAGTGATCGCCAGAAGGTGGCATTTTGCGGGTGATATTGTCCAGCAAGGACAGACTGTTTTGTCTCTCTTCGACCTCTCTCAAGTATGGGTTAGCGCCAATTTAGAAGAGACAAAGGTTCGGTCCGTGCAAAATGATGACCCCGTCATCATCAAGGTGGATGCTTATCCCGACATGAGGCTTGAAGGAAAGGTTGTGATGATCGGGGCGGGAGCCGCCTCACAATTTTCTCTCATTCCTCCTAATAATTCGTCAGGAAACTTCACAAAAGTGACCCAGCGTATTCCTTTGCGCATTTCTTTCAATTCTCCCAGCGAAGGCGATCATGTTTACTTGCGTCCGGGAATGTCGGCTGAAATCAAGATCAAAACGAGGTAGATCGTGCGGGAGAGTGTTCTTCGTCTCCGTGCCATGGAGATCTTTGATTCTCTAAGCCCCGATCACAGAGTCTATAAATGGCTTGTTCTCATCACAGTGATGTTGGGAACGTTCATGGTCATTCTCGATGGTACGATCGTCAACGTCGCTATCCCCAGCATCATGTCATCGTATGGAGTGACAATTAGTGAAGTTGTGTGGGTTTCTACGGCCTATCTCGTAGCTCTTTCGATTTTACTGGCTGTCTCGGGTTGGATTTCTGACCATATCGGTGCTAGGCGAGCTTATATGCTCGGCCTCATCATTTTCATCGTGAGTTCTTATTTGTGCGGAATTGCCACAAACCTCCATTTTTTAATCGCCTTTCGTGTGATCCAGGGTATCGGTGGAGGTATTTTAACGCCGGTGGGAATGATTTTGTTCACTACGGAATTTCCGCCTGAAAAAAGAATCATCCCTCTGGGTATTTATTCCATTGCTATCGCTGCCGCCATATCGCTCGGGCCCACGGTGGGGGGATATCTCATAGAGAAAATCAACTGGAGTTGGATCTTTTTCATCAACGTTCCCATCGGCATTCTTACGATGGCCGCCTCTTGGGTAATCTTGAAAGCGACCCAAGGAAAAAAGTTTGAAAAATTTGATTTTTGGGGATTTTTGTGGCTTTCCATGTTTTTGATCTTTCTCATCGTGGCGATTTCGAGTGGAAATGCTCCATGGAATACAGAGGGTTGGACGTCGAAATACACGATTGCCTATTTTTTTATCTCAGCCTTTGGAGCGCTTGCTTTTGTATGGACCGAACTTCACACCTCCCATCCCGTGGTGAATATCCATGTCTTTCGTGATCGGAACTTTTTTTTGGGCAATCTCGTGCTCTTTATCTTTTCCTTTACTCTGTTTGGCTCAAGTTTTCTTTTACCGCTTTATCTCCAAAATGGTCTTGGCTATTCGAAGATCAGTACAGGCCTTGCGCTTTTACCCTTGGGTCTTGCTCAGGGCGTCTTCGGTGCAGTTTCGGGCCTTCTTATCAGGTGGGTTCCCGCGCGTCTACTCGTCCTCGTTGGAATCATCGGGCTGGGAATTACCTACTATTTCAATTCTGATTTTACTCTCTACACTAGTAAATCTCAGATTTTATGGCTGTTTGCCTGGCGTGGTGTCGCAATGGCGCTGATGTTTGCGCCTTTGGTCTCTATCACCCTCAGTACCATTCCTGAAGAAAAAATGTCCCAAGCCACCGGTCTTTTTACTGTGCAGCGCCAGATCGGGGCTGCGATGGGTGTGGCAGTGTTTGAGACGATCTTTACCCTACGCGCCACCTATCATAGCGCGATGTATGGTCTCAATGTCGACCCGACTTCGCCGGCCTTTGAGGAAGTTGTTCTCCGTCTGCAAGGCTCGGCATTTACGGACTCAGGCAGCTCCGCTCTTACCGCTGCCATGCAGGCGCAGCAGCTCATCATCCAAAACATCGAGAATCACGTTTTTATTCAAGCGATTGCCGACAATCTCCTCATCGCAGGCTTTATTACGTTCCTTAGCTGCATTCCCCTCTTCTTTTTGAAGAAATCCAAAAGCAGTTTAATGAGAGCTTTTGAAGATTAAGGAGTGTGGGATAGAATCCTTCCCATGCTAGAAAAAATTCCCCTACCTCAACTTCGCCAGGCTGCCGAAGAACTATCCGAGCGGTACCGCACGGGGAAAAAGCCCTATTTGACAGAAGAAAATCACTACTATGCCTATCTCGCTGTACGTTTTCCGGCAACGCTCGCCGCTATCACGAGAGTTCTTCATGAGGCGCGCGCCTTCTCTCTAGAGTCGATGCTGGATCTAGGAGCCGGGCCTGGCACCGGATGGATTGCCGCGCGATCGATTTTCCCCCACCTGAAGGCGGGAACGATGATCGAAGCCGATCCCCGCTTCATTAAGCTGGGCAAAGAGCAAGTCGAAGATCCCGTTGTTTGGAAAGAAGCGCGGCTTCCTTCCCCGTTAGAACCTCACGATCTCGTCCTTCTCTCCTATAGCCTGGGAGAAATGCCGCAAGCTGACAAAGTTGTAGAAGACGCTTGGCTCGCAACTAAAAAAATATTGGTGCTCATCGAACCCGGAACGCCGGCAGGATATGCCCGCATCATCCGCATGCGGACATGGCTTTTGTCGCAAGGAGCTTCTATCGTAGCGCCATGCCCTCATGAACTTCCGTGTCCCATGCAGGGGAGCGATTGGTGCCACTTTCCGGCGCGCGTGGAGCGCACGAGGCTGCATCGGCAGCTCAAGAGCGGCACGTTGGGATTTGAGGATGAGAAGTTTTCCTATTTGATTGTGTGCAAAGAGAAAAGGTCTCCCACAGGAGCCCGGCTTGTTGCTTCGCCTAAAATCGGCAAAGGGCATGTGCAACTGACTCTTTGTCAAGAGGGTAAAATCGTGCAGAAAACCGTGACGCAAAAAGAGAAAGAAATTTACAAACGCTGCCGCAAATTATCGTGGGGCGATAGCATTTAAATAGTTTTGTTTTACGCCATTCATTTTTCATGTCATAATTCATCTACAATGGAGGTAAAATTAATGAAAAAATTCATTCTTTTTTTACTGGTTTTAGTAAGCCAAACTTTCGCTGAAGAATCAGCAGAGGCATCTTCGGTTCACCAGGCATTCGGATATGTGGATATCGGACTAGAGTTTCCCATTTACCCTACACCCGCTTTAGGTTTTGGCTTTAGAAGCCAATGGAACCATAGTGGGGTAGATCTTGCATTGCGTGTAGCAAGCCTTGGGCAGCTTATCACGCAAGCAAAGGGTTCAATTTCCTACCTTCATTATCCCCATCCGAACCTGGATGGACAATTTTATTGGGGATTAGGTGTAGGGGTCAGTTGGGTTAGAGTTGATGTTTTACAAGGCGTTCTGAAGAGTATTGGATGGGACAGTAGCAGTCAGAGCTTATGTCTTTCACCTGAAATTATCCTGGGGAAACAGTATAAAACGAGCTCAGGCAAAACAAGGTTTTGGCAATTTCAAACAAGCTTTCCGACCTACGCTGCAAGCGATCCGGAATTTTTTACGGGCGGAAAATTATGCCAGCATCGATGGCTTTTTTTCCCTCTGATCACGTTCTCATACGGATTTGGCTTCTAATCGTTGGCTTCGATGCGGCGTTCGATGTCGCGGATAAGGCCAAGAAGAGACTGCTGCTGTGAAGCAGTCGGCCGGAATCGCTTTTCTTTCACAATTTCCAACGTTTTTTGCAGAGAAGAAATCGCTTGAGCGGCAATGTCTTCTGCGCGCTTGTCATCGCCGGCAAGAGGAAATGTCCTGCGGATGAGGCTTAAAATTTCACGCTTTTTTTCACCACGATAATTCTGGATGAGAGTTTGCTTGCGCTCTAAGGGAGCGTCACGGCTGGCGAGGGTGTAGACGGCCTGGCGAGGCATCCGGTCGAGGTTTTCATGGAGGGCTTTAGGCAGTTGAAGAAAGAGCTCGTAATATTGGAGAAAATTGTAGGGTGTTTGCCGATTGCCGTAGGTGGTAACGAGCCAAGCGGAAAAAGCGCCATCCCGATATTTTTTGAGGATCTCTTGGGCTTTTTTGATGCGCTCCCCATGGAGAATCGCCGCTTGGTTGTTGATGGCTCTCACTTCTGAGGTAATGCTGGAGAGTTGGGAGAGGTCGGCGCCGATCTCTTGGGCTTCGCTTTTGTAATTTTCAAGGAGCGCTTCGAGAGCTGATTGTTCCATGAGCGAGAGAGGTGTGACACGGAAGACCCCCGAGAAGGAAGAGAGCTGCCCTTCGGCAGACAGTTCAGCGAGGGAAGTCATCTTGGTGAGCTTTTGCGTTGCTGACTTGAGACGGGAAGAGAGAAGGGAGTTCACTTTGGACATTTCTGCAGTCTCTTTAAAAGTTCTTTGGCAAGAGAGGTGTAGTCTTCGGCCGCACGTGAGTTCGGGGCCACTTCAAAGACCGATTTCCCATGGACGGAAGCTTCAGAGACAGAAATGTCGCGGCGGACTTTGGCTTTGAGCATTTTGCCGGGGAATGTCTCTTCGATGACATCGAGGAACGCGTCGTTGCTTTTGCCGCGAGGATTCCAGAAAGACAGGACGATGCCGAGAACATCGAGGGTGTGGCGTTCGCCGATGCTCGTGAGAAATTGAGAGAGGCGCTGCAATCCTTTCACACTGTAAAACTCGGGGGTCGCGGTAACGAGGGCAAATTGAGAAGCGATGAGGGCCGATTCGGTCAGCCAGCAGAGCGACGGTGGGGTATCGATGATAACTGTGTCAAATCCTTCCAGCGATTTGAGAAGTTCTTTGAGGCGCTCGTGCGAGTATCTGTCGCCGGCTAAGGCTTCGGTCACTTCGATCCGTTCTAACCAAGTGTCGGCCGGAATGAGGAAGAGATTCGGAACCGACGTTTTTAAGATAACTTCTTGGATGGTTTTTTTTCGCTGAAGGACAGGGGCTAAGCTGTCATGCGCATCGGGATCATAGCCGAGGCCAGAGGTGAGATTGGCTTGGGCATCGAAATCGATGAGGAGAACTTTTTGCTTATGACGACGAGCTAGCGCCGCTCCAATATGGAGCGATGTCGACGTCTTGGCTGTTCCGCCTTTAAAACTACTGATCGTTATGACCCACATGGGCTTGCCTCAAGCTTGAGTTAAGCGCTTTCTCGCGCATTTCGGTATCTATCGCTTTGAGGAACGCATCGAGTGGCATTTCACCGTGGACAACGTTGTCGCGGGTGCGGATGCTCACTGTTTTGTTTTCCACTTCCTTGTCTCCTACGGTCAGCATGTAGTTGATCTGCAAGAGTTGGGCGTTACGTATTTTTTTACCGACCGACTCTGATGTGTCATCGACATCGGCAATAAAGCCCTTCGCTTGGATCTCACTCAGCGCATGGAAAGCAAATTCACGGTGCCGGTCAGCCACAGTAATCACGCGAATCGGTAGCGGACTGATCCACAGCGGAAACTTGCCCGCAAAATGTTCGATCAATATCCCAAAAAACCGCTCCACCGATCCGAAGATCGCTCGGTGCACCATGACAGGCCGGCGATGCATTCCGTCCTTATCCATATATTCGAGGGCGAATTTTTCGGGAAGGGCCATGTCGAGTTGGACGGTACCACATTGCCATGAACGCCCCAAGGCATCGCGGATGTGGATGTCGATTTTCGGACCATAGAAAGCGCCATCGCCCGCGTTGATTTGGAAGGGCTGGCCCCATTCTTCGAGCGCCCCTTGCAGACCTTTGGTGGCCAGATCCCAGTCTTCATCTGTACCGATGCTTTGCTCGGGCCGTGTCGAGAGCTCAAAGCGGTATGCAAGGCCAAATGTGCTGTAAATTTCTTCGACGAGTCCCAAAATTCCCAAAATTTCTTGCTTGATGTCGGAGGGTTTCATGAATAGGTGAGCATCGTCTTGGTGGAAGCTACGTACGCGGAAAAGGCCGTTGAGTGCACCAGAAAGTTCATGTCGGTGCACATGGCCGAGTTCGCTGACACGGAAGGGAAGTTCGCGGTAACTATGCGTGCGTGTTTTGTAAAAAAGCATGCATCCAGGACAGTTCATCGGTTTGAGCGCGTAGGCGCGATCTTCGATTTCAAACGCGTACATGTTTTCGCGGTAATAATTCCAGTGGCCGGAGCGTTCCCATAGCTGCTGTCCGCACAAAAGCGGCGTTTTGATTTCGACGTAGTCGGCTTTGCGATTGAGGCCGCGCAGAAACTCAACGAGGCGATTCCAGATGATCATTCCCTTCGGATGAATGAACGGACAGCCTGGCGCCTCTTCTTGAATAGAAAAAAGATCGAGGTTTTGTCCAATGAGCTTGTGGTCGCGTTTTTTTGCCTCTTCCAAAAGTTGGATAAATTCTTTGAGCATTTTGCGATCAGGATAGGAAATGGCGTAAATGCGGGTGAGCATCTCATTTTTGGAGTCGCCTTTCCAATAGGCGCCGGAGACCTTTAAAATTTTAATTGCTTTAATTTTTCCTAGGTTCGGAAGGTGCGGCCCGCGGCAGAGATCGAAAAATTCGCCTTGTTCATATCCCGTGATCGGTCCTTCTTCAAAACCTTCGATAAGCTCTAGCTTGTAGGGATTTTTTTTGAAGCGAGCGAGTGCTTCTTTTTTGTTTTCGAAGAGATGACGCTTCGGTTTGTAATTCTCGTCGATAATTTTTTGCATCTCTTCTTCGATCTTGGCAAAGTCGGTATCGGAGATAGTGAGGTTGGCAAAATCATAGTAAAATCCTTGCTCAATCGGCGGACCGATGGTCGGTTTCACATCGGGGAATAGACGCAGGATCGCTTGCGCGAGAACGTGGGCAGATGTGTGCCAAAAAACTTCTTTCCCTTCTTTCTCGGAAAAGTGGAGAAAATGGAGCTTGTCGCCCTCTTTCAAAGGAGCTGTCAGATCAAAAAGTTTTCCATTGACGGAGACGGCAAGAGCCTGATCGGGTCCATTGAGATGTTTTTTTTCAGCGACATCTTTAGCTAAACTCCCTTCGGGGAGTTCCATCCATTCTGCATCGACTTGTATCTTCATAAGTTCCGTGGTAATTTAAGGTTCCTAGGGGATTATAGCAAAAAACCGAAATGTTTTTAGACGAAAAAGATTCTTACGCCTATCGGGCCGTCAGCAGCGCCCGTGCTCTTGCGGCTCTTCTCGTGGACGAAGACGGGAAGTTGCAGCGCCCTAAAATTATTTTACCCCACGCCTTTTATTTGAACGGCTTTTCTGATGAGCTGCTAAGGAAGCACCAAGAAATTTTTTTGAATCGTTGGGCTGCCGATGAACGTTTTTTCCGCAGCTTTCTCCGTTTTCAATTGCCGCTCTGTCACAAAGGTGCCGAAAAGCTCATTCTGGACTCCCTCCTGCTCCCGCCTGGCACAACGCTAACAGATGTTCATGTTCGCCGCGCCGCTATTTCTGCCGCGCTCACTCCCTTGCGGCAAAATGTCGGCTCTTGTTTTGCCACCGCTCCTGCGATACTCATCCAAGAAGAGCAGCTCGATCGATTTTTACTCGACCTCTACGACTTACTCACCACAGGGCGTCTTCGCCGCATCTTTGGAGGAAAAGAGTATTCTGTTCCTTTGTCTCTCAGCTGGGGCCGTAAGGAATCGGGCGACCTGGCTCTTCTCAAGGCATGGGAATATACCCTTGCTTCCTACTCCGAGATCAAGATGGAGTTTTCTCGTTGGAATCTCTATGTGAGCCTCGGGCTGCACCCTGAGGAAAAAGGAGGCTTGGGCCAAGTTCTGTACCGTCTCATCGACGAAAAGCTTCAATCCGCGAACGAAAAGCTCCAAGAGTATGCTGAAGAATATAATGTCGCTGTAGATCAGGTGCGCTCCGTCGAATCACTGCTACGTCGCGCAGAAACCGAATCAGAAGCGCGTCGCCTCAAAGCCGAATACCAAGCGCGGTATTATCACATGCAGGCCTGTCGTGATCTGGCCGAAGATAATCAAGAGAGAGCCCAGCGGTATGCGAACTTCTTTAGCTATTTGATTCAAGGGTATGACAGGAAATTTCCTGAATATTTTCAGGAAATTTATGATCCCGAAATGGTGGAGGTTCGTCAAGAGGCCTATCAGGAAGCCTACGAAGATAGCCCCGCCGGCTTTCGGCTTGTCTATAAGCATGGGCGCGCCGATGCTTCGGTCTGGACCCTTGTGCGCTCCGCTGATGAGTATGTCCGCAGTCTCGTCGATTTTTTTACTTTAAGCGAAGCCTCTCTTGTGCATGAATGTGCAACGGAAGGAGAAAAAGAACTGACGGCCCTTGCAACGACGGCAGCGCTGCAACATGTGCGCAGCGACGAGTTTTTGAAATTAGCTCTCGCTCGCTCTAAAAAGTTGGGACGCACACCATGGGCTTATGTTTCAGGCGGCACCATGGAAATCCTTGTGAAAACCTATTTCACTAGGGAAGCGTCTATGCGTCAAGAAAGTCGGAGTGTGGAAGATCCCCTCGATCTTTGTATTTTTCTCATAGAGACTCTCAAAAGTCTCCCCCCTAAAATCATAGACCCGTTTTTGCAAGATCCTGCGAAAAGCATGCTCATGCAATCTCCCACCCACGCTTTTCTTTTTAAGCCAGGCATATCCCCGTTCCGCGATGGGTGGCAAGATCGCGGCTTTACCTATACATGGGTACGCGATAATTTTCTTATTCCCATGCAAGAATTTTACGACAAACAGCCGCCTTTCGATTCCCAACTTTCCGATGCCGAGTTATTTCAGTCGCTTCCACTCGTCCCCCGCGATCAATGTCAAAGGGTTTTACAAGAGTTGCTAGCTCCTTGGAAAATTCCTGTTTCCCTTCCCAAAAACCTTCCTTCGCATCTGACGGCTCTCGAAATAAAAAATATCGCAAAATTGCATTTGAAAGATCATCCCATCGACGTTCATGCGCGTATCGCAGAAAGGGCGCGAGAGATTGGCCTGGCCCCTCGCGTTCTTTTTTTTGCCGACACCAACTGGCTGCATAATTATTTTGCTTTCGTTGTAAGCCCGCGCACCAAAAAGCTCGAGCTCTGGCGTGTCGATCGCACAGGAACGGTAGGCGCTCCGATGACCTCTTGGAATACAACGTTTCGAGCTAAAGGCGATCCTTGGACAGTCTTTGTCGATCCCAGTGACTATTCTTGAGACAGATGATCGAGGATTTTTTGCCAAACCATGCGGCGGAAAGCCCCTTGTGTTGAAAGAATGTCCACAAGCGCCCCAAATGTCGGGTCGGAATATGTCCCGAGATTTTCCCAAGAAAATTCGGGATGGAAGCCGCATAGAAGAGCCGATTTTTTCTTGATCATAGCGGGCTTGTCCCAAGGACTGCCATAATAGGCTAAGACCTCCGTCTCAGCCCAATTATCTAACTCGAAATAGCATCCTCCTTGATAGTAGCAATATCCTCTTTCTGTTCCCAACTTGATAGGAATGGCTTTTGCCGATTCTAATCCTAAAGGATTTTTTGTGGGCTGTAGAGGTCCCACAGCTTTTCCTTCAAAAAATTTGAGCGAACGACTTTTCTCGATCGGAGGGCTACCCAAAAATGAAAAACGACTGTAGGGCGCGCCAAAATAGGCTCCAGCGCAAAATCCCACAAATTTTCCTCCCTTAAGAACAAAATTCCTAATTTTCTCCATTCCGGAGTGCTGTAGGTGCTCTTCCCAAATCGAACAAGTGCCGCCTCCCATGATCAGGGCTGATGCGGAAGATTCCCAGGGCGCGGTTTTAAGAAAGTGGCTATCCACTCTTTTGACTTGCGGAAAGCTTTTTTTTAGCTCAGTTGCGAGGGCATCTGAACTCAGGTCGCACGAACCTTTATCATGATAGACTAAAATCATCTGATTTCTCTTAGCGAGAAAAGAAAGCTTGTCGAGTAATGGCATAGCTTTTCAAAATTAAGGATCCTGCACAAATTTTGAGCGTTGCTCCGATTAAAAATGGGAAGGCGCCTAGCAGGAAAGCCTTCTTCCAGCCCATAAAAAGCGACATCCAGCATGATCCGAGACTTAAGATGATGATCTCGCCCACGAGAAGTGCTGCTAGAAAATAAAAAATGCTCTCTCGCCGCTCAGTGAGCTTTCCGACTGTATAAGCAGCGATGGGAAAGGCGAATAGATAGCCGGCTTGCATACCTAAAAACCATAAAGGGCTGACGGCTCCTCCCGCGAAGACAGGCAACCCACATGTGCCCTCGATCAAATAGGCGATTAATGCAAATAGGGCCCGCTTAGGCCCCAGGATGCCTCCCAAAAGAAAAACCGCCAGTGTTTGCAGCGTCAAAGGCACAGGTGTAAAGGGGAGCGGAACGGCGATTTGTGCCATAAGGGCGAGGAAGAGGCTGCCTCCTAAGGCGATACTCACCTCTTTCAGGATAAGATTTTGCTTCAAGGCAATGGTTTGCATAGATCCTCCAATGTAAAGCGATCAGCAAGGCAGCTCTCAAAACTCCTGCACACGGTAAAAACGCCCTTTTGACCCATGTTGCCACCCCATCCCCGAGCCCTACTCTACTCGAGTATGTGCTCGGGGGATGGGACTGCGGCCGCGGTGCGGCTGGCAAACTGGCTCAAAATCATCGTTTTTTCCGTGCACCGGAGTTTTGAGAGCTGCCTCCAGTTTATCCGATTTTTCTGAGCGGACAACCCCCTCAAAACGCCTGTATAAACCAAAAAGGGGTTTATGATATTCCTAAAATAGGTTAGAGTTGGTGCCTCAGCCGAATGGCGGGCAAAAAACCCTTAAATAGGTTGAAAAATGCTGATTATAGGAGGAAATATTCATGATTGAGGTGCTTTGTGGGAATAAAAATGTCCAAAAAGTTCTCCTTTTCCTCTTTGTCAACAACAAGTGCTACGGAACTCAGCTGCAGCGCCTGCTCAGCAGTCCTCTCACCCCCATCCAAAAAGCGTTCATGCGCTTAGAGAAAGGGGGCATCATTCACAGTTACTACGAAGGTAAAACCAGGATCTATCAGTTCAATCCGGCCTATCCCCTTCTCGAAGAGCTGCAGCAGCTGCTCAAAAAAACCTACACCCTGCTGCCATCCGAAGAAAAGAAGCAGTATTGTTATGTCGAAGAAGGAGATCGTTCTGTTGGGATGACCCAGGAGAAGCGTACGAAGGTGCTTCTCTTTTTTTGGCAGCGTTTAGCTTCGACAGAGCATCTCATGTTCCATGCTCGAACGAATAACAAAGAAGGCGGCTGGAATGGAAAAGGCACAGGGGAGGTCGTCGTTGCCAAAGAAAACGATAAAGTCCTTATCTTTACTGAAAAAGGAAAGTGGCAGACGCCCCAGGGACGAGAAATCGACTTTAGCAATGCGTTTCGTTGGACGCTCGACATCTCTGCGGGTGTTATTTCCCTAGAGCATTTACGCCATGGAGCTCAGAGGCCGGTCTTTTTATTTCATTTAGCTCCTGCTGGCTCGCACTCTCTCTCATCGATCGACTCGCATCTCTGCGGCGGGGATATCTATTTCGGACAGATCTTCTGCGATCGTCACAGCCTACGTCTCAAATGGCGCGTGATCGGCCCGAAAAAAAATGAAGAAATGGATTATTTTTATCGCTAATCTGATAAAGTCTTTCTTTCGGAGGATCTATGCGGTATTTATGTGCTCTCTTGCTTGCTGTTTCTACGCAACTTTCTGCGCTCTATCTGGGTAACCCTGCAGAACCTCAAGTAGTGGATGAAGGGTTTTTCATGAGCGAAGATAGTTTTCTTACGATCAAAGTTGGCTACCAAGGAGACTGGGTCTTCAATCGCAAAATGCGCGCCCATGATGGAATTACAGGCCGTATCGACCGCTTTGAACTTCGCATGGATCAGGGAGTCGCAACAATTAATATTCTAGACCGCGGCGAATTTTACGTTTCTGCAGGGTCTCTCACATCGACTTACTGGCATCGCCCCCGCGTCGACCATAAGCGCCGCGAAGTTGAGACACATGATAGATGGACAGCGGGTACGGGCGCTCGCCTCATTCTTTTTCAATGGGGGAATACCATCCTCGGAGTGGATGCTAAATACCAATATAGTGCGCCTCATTTCAAATGGGCCACTGTCGATGGAACATCCCATGACACAGGAGCACATATGCGCTACTGGGAATGGCAAATCGGCACGGGTCTCGCATACACAGTCGATATGTTCACCCCCTATATCGGCGCGACATATTCTGTTGCTCAGGCGAATCTGACCGGATTTAGGAACACGGTTTATCCGAATTCCCATTTCCATATGCGTAATGTAGATCGATTTGGCATGGCTGTGGGATGTACATTATCATCGGGGAAAAAGTTCGACCTTACGCTAGAGGCGCGCATGATCAGCGAACAGGCTGTTACCGCCGCAGCGAATGTGAAATTCTAAGTCATTTCTCAGGGAGAAGTACGACTTTGCCTGTGTGAAAGTTGTAATAGCCGCCCACAACGTTGAGCTGTTTCTTGTCGAGAAATTCACGAAGTTTCGGTGTTTTTTTGAGTTGGTCTACGACGAGCTGAACGTTGGCTTTAATGGCGTTTTCGAGACGATCACCCTTCATTTTTGCCGACTGTTTAACCGCAGGTTCAATGAGCTTCATCACATTTTCAACATCATCGGTTACTCCATCCACGGCGGCCTTGACAGCCCCGCAATTTTCATGACCTAGAACAAGGATAAAAGACGAATGCAAATATTTTACGGAGTATTCGATGCTATCGAGCTCGAGGGGGCCGACAACATTTCCCGCAACGCGAACGATGAAAAGATCGCCGATTCCTTGATCAAAGAGAATTTCCGGTGCAACGCGTGAATCAGAACATCCCACAATAGTCGCGAAGGGCTCTTGTTTTTGTGATGTCTCTAAACGGCGTTCTGAAGTTCTGTCGGGATGGAGAGATTTGTCTGTAGAAAAGCGGGCATTGCCTTCCATCAAAAATCGAAGAGATTTTTCTGGGGAAGTTTCATCCGCATGGAGAGAACATAAAGCGCAGGCAACAAGGAAAAAATATTTGTACATATCCTTGCTTTATCAGGAATCTGATTTTTTAGGAAACTTCTTTGGAAAAACGGATTGTGGTCCCAGGGCCAGCATAGTCGACGTCGACGTAGAGAAGCGTATGGGGCGCAATTTTAAAGAGATTGGCGAGAAATGAGGGCGACTCGAGACTTTCAGGGATGATGTGCTCATCGACAAAGATGCAGGGATTCGCGTTGTCAGAAGCCACTTCCTTAGCCGCTTCGAGGAGAGGTTTGTAGGTCGCATCGGAAGGGATCAAGTGAATGGAATAAAAGGCCCAGTGCAGCCAAGGGAATCTACGCCGCCGGCCATTCGGAAGAAGAAGGTGTGTTTTGGGAGCGACGCTCAGGAGAAGCAAGGCTTTAGTCCAGCTGGCTTGTTTTAAAATGAGAATGGCTCCTGGATTGTCTTCGAGGAGCTCGAGATTTTCGGTGCGCAAGCGGAAGAACGGTTTGAAGAACATGCGGGAAGCATAGGGTAGAAAATAGTCGGAGAGGCGCGAGATCATGAAGAGTGCCAGAAGAAGTGTGATAACGCCGGTGACGGTAAACCCTGCGGCGTTGGATATGGTGAGGACTTCCGAATAGAAAAAGAGCGCAAACGAGGCAATGAGCACGCCGGTGAAACTTAAGAAATTGCTGGCAGCGATGATCTGTCCCCGTTTTTCATCAGGGCTAAAGACCTGGACAAAGGTGTCGAAGGGGACGATAAAAAGACCTCCGCAAACGCCGAGGAAGATGAGGAGGGAAACGACAGAAAAAATGTCATTCGCAAAAAAGGAGAGAAGGATGAGAAGTCCTGAAATGGCAAGGCCTGCTAGGCAAGCGAGTCCCAGCTCGATACGGGCTTTGGAGGCTTTGCCGGCGAGATAGGCCCCAATGGCGATTCCGATGGCCGTCGACAGAAAGAGATATCCTCCGGCGATTTCATTTAAATGGAGCGATTCGATGGCGAAGGGGATGATATTGAGCTGCGTGAAAGCACCGATAAATAAAAAATAAGCCGATCCTGTCATGGCGATGAGGAGGTGGGTGCGTCCTTTGCAGAAAACGAGCGTATTCCAAATTTCTTTAAGAAAGAAGGGATGGATCTTTTTTTCGCTTCCTTGGGGCGGCGTATGGCGTATCCCAAATGTGCTGATGAATCCCGCGGCTGCAATTAAAAAACAACATCCTGCGACGAGAACGAAATTACGATTCGTCAGCTCGGTGAGGAAGGAAGCGAGGAAGGTTCCTAGGATCATCGCTAAATAGGTAAAAGACGTGATGATGCCATTCGCTCTCGAAATATGATCGGGTGGGACGAGTTGGGAGATGATCGCGTATTTGGAGGGGCCGAAAACAGCACTATGTGTTGAAAGGAGGAAGAGGAGAGTATAGCTTCCCCATGCGCTCTTGAAGGCAAAAGCCACCATCGCTAGGAGCATGATGAGCATTTCGACAACTTTCATGCCAACGAGCAGGCGCTGCTTACTGAATCGGTCGGCTAAGACACCCGCTGCCGGAGAAAAGAGAAGGAAGGGAATGACGAAAATCGCTCCGGCGGTCGACATAATGGCGCTGGCGCTGCGTTGCCCTTGTGCTTCAATGAGGAGATAGGCGATGACGAGCTTAAAAATATTATCATTGAGAACGCCGCAAAACTGCGCGCCGTTGAGAAAGTAAATCGAATGAGTATCCATCTTGGAAAAGCCTGGGAGCTTGAAAAAAAACCGGCGTAAAGAGGCAAAGATGGATCGTCCGATGTTTTTCATATATAATGTGCATTCTAACCATGAAAGTCTTTTTCAGTAACTCTATTGATGTTTTGGCAGATAGTCTGCGCGATATTCTTTTCTGCGCGGGGCTGCCTCCATTAACACGGCGCACGGTCATTGTTCCCAGTGCGCAAGTTAAACATTCTTTACAGATGCGCTGGGCGCATGATCCCAAATTAAAGGCTGTCTGCGCTGTCAGATTTCTGGAAATGCCGCAGGCGATCGCCGAATTTTTTCCCGGCTTGCCCTCAAAACTGGAGCTGTCGCTCAAAATTGAAAATTGTCTTTTAACCATCGAAGATCCGCAGCTGCAACAATTTTTAGAAGGAATAAGTCAGGAGCGGTATCTTTCTTTTTGCGATCACTTAAGTGAGCTATTTCTGCGGTATTTTTCTTATGAAGGAAAGCTAGAGGGGTGGCAAAAGCAGCTCTGGGAAAAAGTATGGCCTTCTGTCATAGAAAGGGCCAGCGTTGATCCCCTGTTTTTATTTTATCCGTCGTTTTTGCCGCCACGCTACCGGGATTTTTTTCAGCGCGAAGCGGCGGCGTTATTCGCGCTATCTCCCTCGGAGCATTATTGGGGAGATGTTCTAGCGCCTAAAGAGCAATTGTTTCTTCCGCACTTGGAAGAATATTTTGAAGCGCAGCATCCGCTCCTCACCCATTTTGGCAAGGTGGGAAGAGAGTTCGAAAAATCTTTTTCTGCAGAAAGCGTCAGTCAATATGTCTCAACTAAGAAAAAATCTTTACTCGCCCAGATCCAAAAAAGCCTTCTCGATCTTTCTCCCCTGCCCCGAGATGCGCAAGGAGGGATGGAGATCCACGCGGCAAGGAGCAAAAGGCGCGAAGTCGAGATAGTTCTTGAGCGGATTTCCCAGCTCAAAGTTCCCCTGTCAGACATTGTTGTTTTAGCGCCCGACATTGCTGAATATGCTCCCTACATCCACATGGTGTTTGCGGGAAGATGCGATTACGCCATTTATGATCTTCCTCTAGATGCGGATAGCAGTGTCGCTCCCGGTGTGCGCGCTCTGCTTCATATTGTCGAACACACACTCGCTCCGTCAAGTGTCCAATCGCTCCTGGCCTGCACTCCTTTTCTCCAAAAATTTTCACTCGATACGGCTGATGTCGAAAAAATCCAAGAATGGAGCGACGAGATTCGATTGCCTTGGGATTCTTTTTTCGAGCGCGCGCTGATGGTGATTCTTACTATGCCCGAGAGCGACGATCCTTCTCTCGAAATGGAGGATCTCGAGCTTCTCTCCAAGTGGCGCGACATAACCGGGCTGCTCGAAAAATTCCTCACGCCGCTGATTGAAAATCATACGAAAACGGTTGCCGAGTGGATGGTGTTTTTACAAGAGATGGTCACCACCCTATTTATCGTTGATCGAGAGGACGAACCGCTACTTAGGTATCTGCACTCTGCTGCAAAAATTGAAGCCGGCTCTTTTTCTTGGTCTAGTATCAAACGCGTATTAGAAGATATGATCCATCGCAAATCGGGCGTCTTCCAATCGTCGCACCTCAGTGCCGTCCGTTTCGCTTCTCTCTGTCCTGTGATGGCAACACCGGTGGTTATTGTGATGGGAATGGAAGAAGGGAAATTTCCTCGCAGAGAGAAAAATAGTTCGCTCGCTCTCGCGGATGGAAAATACCGGCCCAATCATAGCGAACTCGATCGATATCTTTTTCTGCAGCTTTTACTTACAGCAAAAGATAAATTGGTTTTCACTTACTCTTGTATCGATGCCGATGATGGCAAAGAGGTTCCACCCTCCATCGTCCTCGCGGAGCTTCTTAAAATGCTTCCTCAAATAACGATCACGCGCCATAGTCCACGTCCTTATCCTGCCAAGATGGGGAAAAGAGATCTCCCTTTGACGACCCCTTCCCTCACCATCGATGTGCGGCACCTTCGTCTCTTAGCGCGCCATCCCATTGAGTTTTATCTCCAGCGAAGCTTAGGGCTTTATTTCGATCAGTCTTCATCTCCTTTGGTCTCGCATTACGATCTAGCTCAAGCGCGCCGCTTTTCTCTCAAACAAAGTGCGCCTGAAATATTGCATCGCATGCAAGTCAAAGGAAAGCTTCCTCTTCCTCCTTTTCAAGAGATGAGTGCGCGCAAAGTCAATGAAGAGGTCGAGCAATTCCAAACCATGCTCCGTTCCTGGGAAATAAAAGAGATTTTTTCTGTCGATATGCGTCTGGGATGCGACGCCGTGATCCAAAAATCGGAAACGGAGTGGATCGTCCCCGCTTTGCAAATCTCCGATATGACGATTGTGGGAAAGATCAACGATCTGACATCGAAAGGCCTGTTGTTTTCTGGCAGCCTTACCTATCCCGATCTTCTAAAAGCATGGCCGCTTCTTCTGGTGCTCCATCATTTGCCCTTGGAAATCCCTCGGCAGCTCCTGCTCACGAAGGATGGCGCACAAAAAGTTTCTCTTTTTTCGGATCCTACCGATTCTCTCAAACGTTACCTTGCCTATTACATCCAAGCGATGCAAAAACCGTCTCCTTTTCTGCCGCGCCTTGCGAAAAATATTCTATCCGACGAGGAAATCAAAATAGAAGATGATCCCATCGCCCTCTGGTTCCTTGATCATTTTGAATGGCCTGATGTTAAAGAGTGGCGTCCTTTCTTAAAGGAGGTGTTCGATGCAGAGATTTGATATTTTAGATCCGGCCACACCGATCTTAGGAAAACGGTTCTTAGAAGCCTCAGCCGGAACTGGCAAAACGTTTGCCATCGAACATCTTTTTGTCCGCCTCCTAATGGAGACAGATGTGCAATTGCCGGAGATTCTCGTCGTGACGTTCACCAGGGCAGCGACGCGCGAGCTCAAGATGCGCATTCGCGCAGCTCTCGAGAAGAGAACCGAGAAGAAAGTTCAAAAAGGCCTCCTTCTGTTCGACGAGGCACAGATTTTTACCATCCATGGCTTTTGCCAAAAAATTCTCTCCGAACTTGCTTTTGAAGCAGGAGCTGGCTTTGATTTGAAACAGTGGACACCTCAGGAAGAAAAAGAAGCCTTTGATCTTTTCTTGCAGCACATATTTTCTTCGGGACGCTATAGCACCAGTCAAATCGAAGTTCTTGTCCGCTCTGCGCGAAACGATCTCGACCTTTTGAGAACGCAGGTGCTCAAAACCCCGCCGCTTCCTTCGCTCGATTTTAAAGCGAGCCTTCATGCATGGAATGAAGCGCTACAAAAAATCACTCCTTTTTCTGTCTTAAGCGATTTTGCTTTAGCTTCCAAAAATTATAAGCGCATCACCGATCCTGATTTTGAAAACCAAGCCAAGATGCTAGATGTGATGGTCCAAAAAAAACAGGCAACAGAGAAAGAATTGGATGAACTACTGCGCTCCCGACCCTTTTTCTTACAGTACACTGCTACTGGCAATCGCAAAGTAAAGAGCACTCCTCTTCCTAATTTGGAGCAATTGCACGAGGTTCTTTTTCCCCTATGGGAAGAAGCGGGGCATTACAAAAAACTCCAACGCCGCCTTGCCGCCGATTTTGAAGAGTACCGACGCTCTAAAGAAGTGATTTCTCCCGACGACCTTCTTTTGCGCGTCCAAGAAGCTCTCAAAACACCTTCGTTTCTAGCGCAAGTGCAAAAACGGTATCGCGCTGTCGTCATCGATGAATTCCAAGATACCGATCCAATTCAGTGGGAGATTTTTGATACACTCTTTAGTTCAGCAAAGCTTGAAGCTTTTTATTTGGTTGGCGATCCCAAACAATCGATCTATGCGTTTCGCAAGGCCGATGTTTATACCTTTCTCGAAGCCGGAAAAACCATGGGTCCCTCTGCCCATGCTTTTCTCGACACCAATTATCGCTCCGAGCGAGGCCTCGTCACGGCTCTCAACGATCTATTTGCAGGAAAAGAGTGGATGGATTTGCCCAAATGGAATACGACCCTCTCCATCCCACCTTCGCGCGCTGCTAAAGAGGGAGAAGGTCATCTTCTCTTTCTGATCGGTGAAGAAGAAAATGGTTATCTTTCCTTTGTCGTCCATGAGATCACGCGGTTACAACTCCCACTAGAGCATATCGCGATCTTGGTGAAGGACCGATTTCAAGCCCGGCGCGTGCAACAATTTTTAGCCAAATGGAATATCCCTTCTTCTCAACAAAGAAAAGAAGCGCTCGAGGGGATTCCTTCGATGCGCGATTTTTTATCTGCCGTCCTCGATCCTCTCGATATCAATGCTGTCAAAAAAACCCTTCTTGGGCCATTCTCAGAAGGACTTTCTCGCGAGTCGTTCTTTGAGATGCACAAAAATCTTCTCACTTTGGGTTTTGCAGCTTTCTATGCGCCTTTTTTGGGCCGTGATGAAACACTCGATGCCATCGCTGAAAAACTCTCTCTGCAGCCCGATAGCGCGCAGCTCATCCCCATGTTGGATCTCTTCTCCAAGATCGGCCTTGAGGAAAGATTACCCAGTGCCTCCCACGGCGTGCAAATTTTGACCATCCATGCGAGCAAAGGGCTCGAGTTTGACACTGTCTTTGCCTTAGGGCTAGCTGCCCCCTCGCGTGAAGAAGATTCTACGGAAATAGAAGCCGAAAAAATGCGCCAGCTCTACGTGGCGATGACGCGCGCCAAAACCCGGCTGTACGTGCCTCTTCCCCGCTCGAGCGAAGGAAAATCGCCTATTGAACAATTCTGGGCGAAAACGTCTCCCGATCTCAGTCGCTTTTCGCACATCATCCTCGCAGAGACACCGCTCGATCTGCAGCTGTGGCCTACGCGCGAAGAAAAAAAACTCGAACTTCCCGTCCTGCATACAGCATCTTCCTTCCTCTTTTCCTTTTCGGCCCTTTCGCAAAAAATGCTTTCCTCCAAACAGATTCCTGACAATATCCTTCCGGCAGGTGCTGAAACCGGTGTGATCATCCACAAAATCTTCGAACTCGCTTTTTCTATGCCACTACGCCCTCTCGTTCGCCAAGAAATCGCCGGTACGCTCCTCGAGCCTTGGGAAGAAGAGATCGTCTCTCTCGTTGAAAAGACGCTTGCCCTTCCCGAACTTGCCGGCCTAGAGAGCGCAGCCAAGATCAGCGAAGTCGAGTTTTTATTTCCGCACATGGGCGGCGTGATGAAAGGATTTATCGATCTGTGCTTCGAGCGCGAGGGTAAGTATTACATCGTCGACTGGAAAACCAACTGGCTTCCCGACTATTCTCTTTCCAGTCTCGAAGCTGAAATGCACAATGGCGATTATTTTCTCCAGGCATCCATCTACGCCGATGCTATGGAGCGATATCTAAAACAAAAAATTGGAGGTGCGCTGTATGTCTTCGTCCGAGGATCTGCCGTCTATACTATCGAACCTCGCTGATATCGAGCCTCAAGTGGCTACTGACCTCCTTACAGCCCTTCAAGAGGGGCATGTCTGTATCGAGAGCGATCGTGCTGTTTCACATCCTCTCCTGCATCGCTGGGGCCCTTATCTGTATCCGCAGCGTCACTGGATTCTCGAGACGCGGATTCTCACTCATCTCGCGCGTCTTCAATTTCCTCTCCCATCCCTTTCTTCCAGCGCTTCCGACCTATCTGTTGAACAACAAAATGCCGTCATACTCGCCCTTTCTCATCCCGTCTCTCTCATCACGGGTGGACCTGGAACGGGGAAAACGCACGTTGCCCGCATGCTCGCTAAAGCCACTCCTGGCCGCGTCGTTCTTGCAGCTCCTACCGGTAAAGCCGCTGCCCGCCTTCAATCCGTGCGTCCCGATGCCCTCTGTGGAACTCTCCACTCTGTCTTGGGTGTCCGCTCCGCGCGCGATCTCTCTCAAGAAGGCTCTTACCTCAAAGCTGACCTTCTCATCGTCGATGAGTCTTCGATGATCGATCTGTCCCTCTTCGCTTTTTTACTCGCCTCGATCCAGACAGGAACGCGCGTCGTCTTTCTCGGCGATGCCGATCAGCTTCCCTCAGTTGGCGCCGGCAGCATCTTTGCGGATCTCACAGATAATATCCCCACTGCACGCCTGACTCACTGCTTTCGCAGCGACCAAGCGCAAATTTTAAGTCTGGCTGATGCCATCCGCCGAGGAGATCCCGAGCCGATCCTTGCCGCATTGACGCCCTTCGACCCTACTCGAGAAAATGCCACGATCCTTTCCTGCCTCAAAAAAGGATCAGAAGGCGTCAGTACCTTGAACCACCAGATCGCCGCGCGCGTCATGAGCCGGCTCAAAAACGGTGAAGAAGCGACGCTGCCCATTTTGATCACCCGCACCGACTATGATAAAGGCCTTTATAATGGGGAGACCGGGCTCCTCGTTCGTAGCAATGTAAAGCCACTTTACGCGCGCTTCTCCGATGGGCGCCTTTTTGACGCCGAAGCTCTCCCTCCCTACGAATATGCCTACGCGCTATCCGTGCACAAAAGCCAAGGAAGCGAGTTTGATCACGTCTCTGTTCTCGTTCCTCCTGGCTCGGAGGTATTTGGTCGCGAAGTCCTTTATACCGCGATCACCAGAGCGCGTCACGGCGTCACGATTAGCGGGGATCCGGAGACAATTCGACAAACAATCTTGACTCACTCTAGAAAAATATCGGGACTTCGTGCCAGGTTACAGAATAAGACTCCTGATTGATCGGCACTGATCAACAATCTCCGACGTACACCAATACAATTAAAAAAAATCTTTATTAAAAAAATTTAGCCTTATATGCTCTTTCGTAAAAAAGGAGGGATTTATGTTCAGTAGCACAGTTGGAGGATTTTTTAATCGATTAGATAATACAGTAGGCGGCGCTGCATGGCGCGATGTAATTAGTCATTTCAAAGACGCCTACTCAGATGTGTTAGAAATGTCTATCGATACTGTAGATGAAAAAACAAAGCAGTTGTTTCGTCAGTTTGAGAGTTTAATGAATAATACTTCTCAAAGTATGGAGAGCATTAGTGCTCGTCTACATTTCCTTGTAAAAGAACTTCCCTTCGTTGAAAAAAGTCCATCTGTATTTGGAGCGTTGAGTCAGTGGATAGAACCTGAAAAAGAGATTACCTTTGTTGTTAAGGGCTATTTTCCTAATGTTGGAAACAAATCAGATGAGCGGCCTACGCTTGATTTAGTCGATCAATCGCTTCTTCCAGTATCATTTTCTTTGACGGAGCTAAAGTTTACAATTCCGAAAATTTCTGCTCAGCTTATCCAAGGGAAATTGACGGTACCTTGGCTGAAAAAAACGGGTTTTGTATTGCAACAAATTGAAAAAGCACAAAAAGCATTCGACGTTTGTTTCAAAGTACTTCCTAAAACTCCCGGTACCTTATGCCTGGAAAAAATCGATCATACGTATAAAACAAAACGATTTGAATCCGATGTTTACGAGTTAAGTAGTCGCCATAAAAGGCTTTCTTCAATAACCAAGCCCGTGAAGGGATGGGAAGTTGTTCCAGAAACATGCGAAATCGAAGTTCTGGAAAATAATGTGAAAATGGGACCTCTCAACGATCATCTCCATGAGAACTGTATTTGGGTCTCCTTACATACTTCTATCGAAAAATACTCCAAAGAAGGAGTCACTGTTGATTTCCAATGGAAATGGTCGTTCTTTTTGGGATACATCTTAGAAAATGCCTTCCGCTTTGATGTAAAATACCGGGTTGAATTTGATATGAGAAAAAAAGTTCACGAAACCACAAGCAAAGAGATCCCACTATCATGGGGATGGTCTAAAGATATTAATGTCTCAAATTGTGATTCATGGAAAATTAAATTCACCGACATGGAAAACAAATCCTATGAATGTGAAAGTGATTTTAATAGCAAATACATTCAAATAGAAAGAATCAACGATTCACGGATCAGAATTAGAGCAAAAAAGGCCGAAGAAATTCCATTTTCTTAGCGCTAACATAAGGAAAAAACTAGCTAGCTAGTAGTCCTTCTTTCTTTAAATTTCCCAAAGAAGATATTGAAAGAAGAATAGATGAGAAAGTTTTTTTGCATCCTGTTTGTGTGGAGTTATGTTTCGGCGACGCCGCTCACCGATTTACGGAGCGCGATCGACGAAATCATCACCGCTGTCGATCCCAATGTGCATGTGGGTATCGAAGTCGTGTCTATGAAAAACCGCGAAGTTCTCTATAAAAAAAACAGCGACCAGCTTTTCATCCCCGCCAGTACCCTCAAACTCTTCACCGCTGCTGCTGCTGCGGGCATTCTAGGTGTCGATTACCGCTTTGAGACCAAGCTCTACCGCGACACGCAAGGCAACCTCTATCTCCAAGGCTCGGGCGATCCCTCACTTTCCCAAGATAACTTAAGGCAGATGATCCGCGATCTCATTCTCCAAGAGACTTTCGATGTTCAAGATATTTTCGTCGACAACACTGTCTTTGATCCGTTCTGGCAGGGACCCGGATGGATGTGGGATGAACCGCCGGCTTACTGGAACTCTCCGAGCGATGGGCTCACGGTCGATCACAGCACAATCTCGATCTATGTAGCTCCTGGGAAAAGAGCGGACGCTCCGCCCTCCTACGTTCTCGATCCTCCTCTTACGAGCGTTCAAGTCGATTCACAAGCCTGCACGGGAACAAAAAATACCTTCAAGGTCGATCGGCGTGTCGATAATCAAAAGCTTATCCTTATCCTTTCAGGCGAGCTTCCTCTGCAATTTCCCCTGCAACAAATCCGCATTCCCGTTCCGTCTCCCGCTCTCTACACCGGAGAAGTCTTCAAATGCCTGCTCCAAGAAAAGAATATCCCCGTGAAGGGCAATGTCATTCTCCTGCGCACGCCACAAACAGCTCAGCTTCTCGTTACACATTATTCCGAACCGCTCAGCCAGCTCCTCTATCCGATGATGAAACACTCCGACAACATGTATGCCGATTCCTTCTTCAAGCGCATCGGGGCGACATTCCTCAGCGCTCCCGGTTCTTGGCAAAAAGGATCGCAAGCTATGCGCGAGTTCCTGCGTCGGGAAGTGGCGCTCGATCCGAGCGACCTGATCATTCTCGATGGTTCGGGACTGTCGCGCTACGACCTCCTCTCTCCCCACAACTTCTCCCATCTTCTTGCTTGGCTTTACCGAGATTTTAAGTTCTCCGACGAAGTGATCGCCTCCCTTCCGATTTCAGGAGTCGATGGCACGCTCAAAAATAGAATGAACTCCATCTCCTCGCGTGTCCGTGCGAAAACCGGCGGCATGATGGGCATCACAGGTTTGACCGGCTATGTGGTGACGCGTGATAACGAAACGCTTTCGCTCGTGATCCTGATGAATGGATTTGTGGGTTCTACGGAAGAATACAAAGCCCAAATCGAAGATGCGATCTGCAAAAAACTGGCTCTCTTTACTAGAAAGAACTAGAAGTCACTTCACAGTAAAAAATAATTTGTATTTGAGGATTTGTCATTTTAGATTATAAATTTCACCACCAAGGTTAAAAATGACAACACAAGTAAAATTATCGATAGCCACCTGGAACATTAATTCCAATCCCACTGATTGCTACACTCTTTCAGAACCTCCTAAAGAAAAGAGATCCTCGATACCACAGAAACCGCAAAAAACAGAAACGAGTAAACAAACAAGCAGCACAAATCCGCCCTCAGAGGCTGAGAAGCAAAGATTATGGGATATAGAGACAAAAGCTAGATACGCACTTCTCGAGCAAAAGTTCCTGCCCGCTATATTTGCTTTTCAGCAGGTAGGTTTGATCTTAGACACCGCATCTACACAGACAACAGAGGCAACTTTTAAAGACTATCAAGATAAAAAGGCAGATAGACCCATTATCGATGTTTTCAAGAAGAAAAGCTATCAATTCTGCGGCGTAGAAAAAAGCAAAACCATGATTGCCATCGATAAGACTATCTTTTCAGAAATTAAAGATGTGTCTTTTGTGGAAAAAAACGCCTCCTCAACGAACCCTCCTTCCGGTAATACAGACTCAGGTCTGCCTGTGGCAGCATTTAGTGCGATCCACAACGAGACTGGAGAACAAGTCGTCGGGATCAATGTGTGCCTACCTGCAGTGGAATATAGCCAATATGTAAAAGAACTAACCTTGAACAAGCCATCTGAAGTTGCACAAAAAAATATTATACCTACTAATAAGTTGGTAGAGGCCATTACTGCTCGTTTGCCTAGTCTCTGTGCGGGCCTCAAAGGTCGTGTGACAGTCATTATGATGGGAGATTTTAATACGACGTTTCAAACGCCTGTTGCCTGCGAGCGACTACAAGGCCTCGTTAAACAGGGTTTCGAGGCGGTTGGAGAGGCTTCCGATAAAAATCCTTCTCACTACCAAAAAAAGTTAGATAAAAAATCGTTTGTCTTTTGGTCTCCCGATTTTATTTTCCTAAGTCGCATCAATAATCGGAGCTATTTTCAAGCGGCTTTGGATGCTGTTCAATCACTTTTTTTCTCTAGCGTTTTAGGGGTTAAAAAGAATTCGACGGCCACGTTATCTAATTATTTCCCCGTCAAGCAAGAGGCCAGTTTTGCATGGGATGTAGAGCACAACCCCTCTAATCATAATCCTGTTTTTGCAGAGGTCGTCATAGAAATGCAGCCTTCGCTTTTTTGGCGAGTTTTCACCAGAATTAGAAATCAGTTTGAATCTTGGTTCAAGCAGAGTTCTGCACAAACAAAGTGAGCGGTTTAGCAATACACTGAACCTTCGAAGAGTCTCCTCGCTGAAGGGAGGAGCTTTTTAATTAAGCGGGAAGGCGGGCAGCCATGCGCGATTTGGTGCGCGCAGCCTTATTGAGCTTAAAGCGGTTTGTCTTCACGCCTTTGTCCATGAGACTATAGACGGTATTGAGACGCTTCATCGATTCGGCTTTGTCGCCCTTGGAAAGAGATAGTTCGAAATGACGGACCGCAGTACGGACGCTCGCTGCAAAACCTGAGTTCCACTCTTGACGTTTTAAGCTTTGGAGGTGCCGCTTTTTCGCAGAGGGGACTTTAACGTTTTTCTTTTTTTCTTTTGCTGCTGGTGCTTTTGCTTCGTCTGCCATAAGTTTCCGTTTTTGTAGTTAAGGTGCTATATTATCGCATAGAGGTGTTTATGTTCAAGTATCTTCCCTGGCTTCCAGGGGCGATCTTCTTATGGCTGACATGCGGGGTCTTTCAAGATATGTGGCTTTATTGGAGGCTCAGTACCCCTATCAGCGCCGTTGTCGAGCGGGTGGAGGTCATCGAGCATGGGGCGTCAAAGTTTGAATTAAAGGCTTATTTTGAAAATCGAACTTGTCACTTAGGGGAGCCTTATCACCTCAATCGCCCCTCAGCAGAGAGAGAGGCCAAGGCACTTGAAGGGAAAATGCAACGGTTTTGGGTCGACCCCCAAAAACCTCAAATAGTTGCTTTAGAAAAAACGTTCCCTTACAAGAAAATTCTTTACTCGATCGTGGCTTTGGGGGTGACAGGATATTTTTACTTTCTGATCCGATCGCTGGAATATAAAGCCAATAGGGCGTGAAGGATTTTTAAGTAATTTCTTCCTAGAGTTCGGATCCAGCGCTGGCGGCGAGCGAGGCGCTCTTCGCGGCGGAAAGGACGGGTGCTCGCACTCTTAGAGAGGCGGTCAAACAGATCTCCACGGAAGGCTAGCTCCCAGAGGCGGACTTTGAGGGCTTGAGGAGGGTAGGAGATATCGGGAAGAGGGAGTGGCTCGCGAAGGGTGATGGGAAGGCGAGGGCCGCGATGCAGACGGCGGGAGTGATGGACAATGTCGAACTGATCGTAGATCTGTAGGTGTGAAAAGAAGTAGGCGCCGGCAGAGCGGAGGTAGTGTTCAGCGGTTGTTAATTTTCTTTTGTTATAGCGACGGTCGTGGAGCAGCCATACGACGCGCCAGCCCAGAGACCGGTAGTCCTCGGTTCTTTTTTGAGCTTCTTCAAGGGAAATCGGAGAGCATTGAACTTCAAATATTATCTTCGCATCTTCCCAGGCGGCATCGGCGATCCGGGCGATGGTGAGGAAGGGTTTTTCGAGGGAGATGGTGGGGATGAGAGATTTGAGGTGGAGTTGGAGCTCGAGATGTGCTACACTTTTAAGATGCTGCCGGCATGCAGTCACTGTTTTTAGGTGATAGAAGTGGCGCTGGCGGCTTAAGCCTCCTCGGGGGCGAACGATGGAGCGGCACTCTGGGCAAAGATAATCACGGCCACGCAGAGCGTGACTGGCGAGGACGGGTTGATTTTGAAACAGGGCGTACAGCTGCATCTTGACTTAAAACTGCTAAGGACGGATATTCGAATAGTCGCATGAGTAAAGGAAATTTTTCCAACATTTTTAATCAGCAGCAGCAGCAGAAGGTTGAAGAACTCGTCAGCCTTGCGAAAGAGCAAGGCTACATCACGTACGAGGAAATCAACGAAATTCTGCCGATGTCGTTTGACACGCCCGAGCAGATCGATCAGGTTCTCATTTTCCTGAGCGGCATGGACATTCAAGTCCTGAACCAAGCCGAAGTCGACAGGCAAAAAGAGCGTAAAAAAGAAGCGAAAGAACTCGAAGCGCTCCCCAAGCGCGCTGAAGCATCCGCTGACGATCCTGTGCGCATGTACCTCAAAGAGATGGGCTCGGTCCCGCTCCTGACGCGCGAAGAGGAAGTCGAGATTTCTAAGCGGATTGAAAAAGCTCAGATCCAAGTTGAAAAAATCATCATGCGTTTCCGCTACTCGACGAGAGAAGCGATTTCGATTGCGACCTACCTCATCACCGGCAAAGAACGATTCGACAAGGTGATCGCTGAAAAGGAAGTTGCCGACAAGGCTCTTTTCTTGACACTTCTTCCCAAGCTCTGTGGACTGTTGAAAGCTGAAGATGAGACGCTGGAAGTGCTTCAACAAGAGCTGCGCGATACGCAAGGCAAAAAAGCCGATAAAGCCAAAGCCTTAGAAAATATTGAGAAATGCCGCATCCGCACGCAAGCCTACTTAAGGCAGATGCATATTCGCCACAACATCATCGAAGACTTTGGCGAGGTCATTCTTACAGCTTACAACCGATTTTTATCTCTCGAAAAAGAGATGCAAGAGCTCATCCCCAGGGCGGAAAAAAATAAATTTGCTGCAGCAAAACTCGTTGCCGTACAGCGCAAGTTATACAAGCGTGAAATGGCTGCGGGACGCACGCTCGATGAATTTAAGAAGGACGTTCGCATGCTCCAGCGCTGGCTCGATAAGAGTCAAGAAGCGAAGCGCGAGATGGTCGAGTCGAACCTGCGCCTTGTTATCTCTATCGCCAAAAAATACACGAACCGCGGTCTCTCCTTCCTCGACCTGATCCAAGAAGGGAATATGGGCCTCATGAAGGCGGTCGAGAAGTTTGAATATCGACGCGGTTATAAATTCTCCACGTATGCGACATGGTGGATCCGTCAAGCGGTGACAAGGGCGATTGCTGACCAAGCGCGCACGATCCGTATTCCTGTGCACATGATCGAAACGATCAATAAAGTGCTGCGCGGTGCGAAAAAACTGATGATGGAAACAGGCCGCGAGCCGACACCTGAAGAACTCGCCGTCGAGCTGGGCTTAACGCCCGAGCGTGTCCGCGAGATCTACAAAATTGCTCAGCATCCGATCTCCCTACAAGCCGAAGTTGGCGATGGGGGCGAAAGCCAATTTGGTGACTTCCTCGAAGATACGTCGACCGAATCTCCTGCTGAAGCCACAGGCTATGCGATCCTCAAAGACAAAATGGGCGAAGTGCTCGCGACGCTCACTGATCGTGAACGTACGGTGCTCATCGAACGGTTTGGTCTCCTCGATGGAAAGCCCAAGACGCTCGAAGAAGTGGGGCTGCGTTTTAAAGTGACGCGCGAGCGTGTGCGTCAGATTGAAGCAAAAGCGCTGCGCAAAATGCGTCATCCCACACGCTCTAAACAACTCCAAGCCTTTCTCGATCTCCTCGAAGGCGAATGATAAGATGTCTTTTTCTTTGCATTCCATTAATGTTATTTGCTGTGACCGATGTCGCTACGGAATTTCTTTCTTCCCCGACAAAAATTACCGAAGCCGAGCTTCTAACAGGTGCTGAAAGCCGAAGTTTAGATATGCAGTGGTCGCTCCAGGATCAAGGTTATTTTCGGTTTGAGACGTATCAGGGCGGTGTATTTTTTGAAATTGCCTTCGTGCAATTTCCTGACAGCTTCACAGAGGCAGAAACATCTCTTTTCCACGAAGCGGAAAGAGAGATCAATGGAGTCATAAAAAGGGCATTTGTCTTTTCTTATGGAAAGCCGCTCGAGATTCCTAAACCGCCCGTAAAAAGTTCTTCGTATATTGCTTTTGAGCGCAGAGTCTTTACAAATGCTCAGCCTTCCAAGATGACTTTTGAACAATTAGCCGAGCTGTGTAAAACCTCCCAGGTCATTTTCTATACCGGAGCGGGGATTTCAGCAGGCTCTCAAGTTCCGATGATGGAACAGCTGATGAAGGGTTTGGATCTAGAAAGCGGAGAGCATTTTATCGATTCGCTGAGAAAAGTTGTGCAAGATCCTGAGAAAGCTGCAGCTTATCTGAAACACTTTCACAAGGCATGTATTTTGCATCCACCCACTCCAGCCCATAAGGCTTTATCAGAGCTAGCCAGTGCGCAAATTGTGACAGAAAATGTCGATTACTTGCATGAGTGGACGGGGATCAAACCTTATCGTATCGAAGGAGATCGCCTGCGCAACGAGATCGATCCATCGACGGCTTCTTCCATCGATGCGATTATCTGTGTGGGTTTGAGCGTCGATGATAAAGGGTTCCTTGGATGGTATAAACACCATCACCCTCAAGGGAAGATCATTGCCGTCGATCTGAAACAGCCTGCTTATTTAGGTGATGAAGATTACTTTTTATGCGGCGATCTACAAGAGAGCATTCCCGCCCTTCTGAATAATTAAGATTTTCTATCACAGAGGAAGAAAGATTTATTGATATTTTTTATTGTAGATTTATTTTAAAATTTCTTCCATGCCGATTACTAATGCTGTAAAAAGTAATACTTCTTTCCCTTGGTCATCGATGACCAACCGTTTGAATGGCCGTAACATAATGATCATTGGGCTATGTGCAATAGGAGTTGTTGTGGCCACCAAGCTAATCTGGGATCATTTTAAAAAGCAGTCTGCAAATCAGCAACGCGATCTGGTGAAATTTTTCTTTCCTATGTCAAAACTTCTTCCGAGCTCAATTAACGATGTAGAAATCCTTTCAGGTCTGTCGATTCCTTCCGACATATGGCGAAGGATTTGTGCGTTTCTCCCTGCCAAGGCTATTTTTTCTTTGAGCCAGACTTGCAAAGCGCTGGTAGGTCTTCGAACGGACACACAAGTTTTACCGATTTTATGGAAAAACCATCGCAATGATCTTGAAAATGTCGTTTTTGGCAAAGTTGCCTGGAACACCCATTTTGGAGACGTCGGGGAAGTAGATCCTATTCCTGAAGCGCTTATTAAAGCCCTCGAAGAACCCTGTCCTTTTACCAAGGGCAAGAAAGTTAAGGATACGCACATCGCATGTTGGATCCCTGAAAAAGTTAATGACATCAATCTCGACATAAATTTCCTAGGCGAGCTCGTCAAAAAACCACTAAAGGGCCACGCCAGCAAATATGATTTCATTTGGAGTCAAGTCGTAGCAGACCACGGTGCTACACCTATTAAAAAAGGCCACTGGATCCTTCTGACAAAAACTATCATCAATGGCAGCCAAGATGAAACTTATGATCAGCAAAAAAAGCTCGTTGAAAGGTATCCCGGTTACGAAGTACCGACCCTACTTCCCACAGCCATAGCCCTCTTTATGCACCACGCTAGAACTGGAGAGCGCCTGTATAATAACAAGCCCTTGATGACGTATACCCGTTGCCAAGAGAAAAGCTACGGATGTCCCTTAGTTGTTGGGGGCTTCGCGGCCGGCCTTGATATCGACGACACGTCACGCCATCGCCTCTACGGCACTGTCATCATTGGTGTTGGGGGTCTGCGGAATTTCTAGGAACTTGGGCCTTAGGCGATGAGGGCACAGAGGAAATGCGAAGAAATAATTTTTCTTCCTCTGTGACCTCTATGGTAAAATTCTCTATTTCCCAAAGAACATCTGACGGACTTTAGACGGTCCGATTTTATACGTCAGCTCGCGCGCTGCGACAAAAACAACAAATAGAATCACATACCAAATCTGTATCGCCCAAAACTCTGTCCAATGCAGGGGCATGCCGAAATGATCATTCCAAAGGCGATCGAGAAGTCGAACGAGTAGGGTGGCCAAACTATAGAGAATCGTTTTCCAAATGACGTTATAGATGAGGGGTTTGCGGGGAAAGGCATTGAGGACTGGCAAAAAATCGATGGCGATAAGAACTTTTGCAACGACGCCTGCGGCAAGGAATATGGTGATGAACCCAAAGGGCTGTATTTCCGCTTTTTTGATCATGAGTCCCTGCGTAAAATTAATGAGATTGAAGGAGATGTAGAAAAAGAGGAATGCTGGCAAGACGTGGAAGAATTCATGTTTGAGCCATCGAAGGAAGCGCATAATTCGCAATGTAGAAAAAACGTGCATGATTTGTCGAGTAGAAAACGACTCAAATATTTTTCTCGATTGCAGAAAGATTCGAATCTAGGTTAACGTTTGCGCGTCAACTTAAGCAAAGGATTGTTATGGAGCGAATGAATACAAACCCCTACGCGCAATTTTCAGCGAATCATACAACTGCTGTACAATCCTTCAACTGCGCATTGGAGCATCCCGATATTCTTCTCCCAGCTCCTGAAGAGCCGGATGTGGATACTGATTGTAGACTTGACTTGGCTGATAGGGGCATATTCTCTTATAGCTATCACAATAAAGTATCTGCTGAAGCATTAATGAGGGCGGGCCTTTCCTATCTTCATAACGTACGTCCATTTACTCAAACGAAATTTATCGATAGTCACATCAAAGCTGCTGCACGATGTTTTGATTTAGCCTCTCGACAATTTAAATACCCAGATCAACTCCCCCAGAGAGAGGAAAACTTAGCACGCGAGCTGAAAAGTTTAGATAAAATCGATATGCAAAACACTTCCGATACAGAGCGGTTGGCGTTGGCACATCATAAGATGGGTGTTTTAAAGGCGATGGGCTGGTTTTGTTCAAGTTCAGTTGATTACCATGACTACTTAAATACAAGGATCTATCAAGAAGCACTCACCATTGCTAGGGTTTATCAACGACAAGCGGAAGACTGGCTTCACAAGCAAATGAACAAACAAACTGCAGGCATACGACCTAAAGGACATTCTCCTGTTCCCCAGCCACCTCAGTCCGTATCTTTGCACGCTCCCGCACTCATACAACAAGCCAATCATCTTGCTGTTGCAGCGGCTCATTCATCGGATATGTTCCAACAAATCCGTCTCTATACTAGAGCTTTAAGCATATTGGAAAATGTCTACAAAAGTGATCCTATGAGGTGCGTTGAGGATCCTATTTTTAACTTTTTAAATAATGAACCTTCTGGTTTTGCTTGGCATGGGGAATTTGATGAGAATAAAACTTTGTTGGCTTATGTTACGCAACGTCTTAATACTCTAAACAGCATGACGACAGAAAATATCCCGACACAGCCTGGCTCGAGCGCTTGGGATAATTTTACATCGATTTTCACAGGGCCTATCCGAAAGCTTTTTGGTGGATAAGAGAAGGATTTGGAGCGTAGCGGTCTCGAACCGCTGACCTCAACAATGCCATCGTTGCGCTCTACCAACTGAGCTAACGCCCCAATAAGAGTGTTATTTTATCCTGGAGAGAGATTTTTCAGTACGAAAAAACGGTGTTGGGTAGAATGAGGACATGGCTAAACTTTTTTTTCACCATGTCGCGGCGGGTCCCCCTGATCCTATTTTTGCCTTAACACAGGAATTTCGTGAGGATCCTAGGTCGAATAAGATCGATTTGTCTGCAGGGATTTACCGAGATGAAAAGCTGCAGATTCCCCTTTTTCGGGCGGTGCAAGAAGCCGAAAAGCGGATGAAAGCGGAGGCAAAGCCTTATCTGCCCATCGAAGGAGACAAAAATTATATCGAACGAATGGGGGCGCTCGTCTTTGGAGAGTTTTTGTGGATGGCCAAGGGTAAAACAATTTTTGGTGCTCAAACTCCAGGGGGAACCGGGGCACTGAGGGTCGGGGGAGATTTTTTAAAGC
>VFSW01000600.1_pt1 | contig 52971 bp, 29 predicted proteins | sample 5358111 | NCBI WGS metagenome assembly VFSW01 (sample SAMN11554181, study PRJNA540505) | mine drainage metagenome | isolation source: sediment from site ElyBrook_90M | place: USA: Ely Copper Mine, Vershire, VT | collected 2017 | reverse complement strand
CTCTGACCCTGCCCGGGGCCGGGCAACCCGGAATCTTTCGCGCCGACGGCAGCGTCCACGTCGACGACGGCTGGTACATCGGAACCGGCGTCGTCGTCAGCGGCGTGAAATTCGATGCACAAATCCATGCCGATCCGGAGCAGTTGCGCATTAACTCAATTGTTGCCCGACTGCGCCAGGGCGGCCAGATCGAGGGCGACCTCACGCTCGGGCACTGGCTGCCCAAGCTTCCCGGAGCGTCCACCCTGGAGCAGGCCAGCGCGGCCAACGGGAACCCTCGCGGCACCCGCACCCGGCCCGCAGCCGCTGCAAAAACGCTCCCGCCCGCGGACGTGATTACCCTCCCGGTCGATGGCCAGGTAACCGCCCGCTTCAGCGGCGTTGCTCTGGAAACGCTCATGGGGATGGTCTCTCAGCCTCCTTTCCAGCATCTCGGCTTCGATACGCGCATCAACGGCCCGGCCACGGCAGTCTGGATCAACGGCGACCAGCGCACCCTCTCTGTCGAAGCGCAACTTAGCCTGACCGCTCCGGCGCACCCTGCCCCAGGATCGGTCCCCGCCAGCGGCCAGATAGATGCCACCTACACCCAGCGCGACGGCGCTGTCGCCCTGCGTACGCTGCAACTGAACACCCCCGCCAGCCAAGTGGTGGCGCATGGTCATCTGGGAGCGTATCCGCTCACCAGCCCTTCGGCGCTTGCCGTCGATATTCACTCGCAGAATCTGGGAGAGTTCAATACAGTTCTGAGTGACCTCGACCTGACCCTCAAAGAGAAAACGGCTCTTCCCGGCGACAGGTCTTCGTCGCTGGGGTGGAAAACCGGGGTCCCCGGCGACAGGTCTTCGTCGCTGGGGTGGAAAACCGGAACAGACGCCTTGCCGGTCACCTTCTCCGGGCAGGCGGATTTTCATGGCGCCTGGAATGGGTCGCTCTTTGATCCGCACTTGAGCGGCACGGCAACGGCCACGCAACTGATCGTCGAGTTGACCTCCAGTTCCACCGACCGCAGCAAGCTGTTTCAGAGCGCCCAGCCTCAAGTCATCCATTTGGATTCGATTGCGGCCACGGGCAGCTATTCGGCGGCGCGCATCGACATTGCCCAGGCAAAGCTGCGCCACGGCGACGCAGAGATCGCTCTCGACGGAACCCTGGACGCCATGCCGGGCAAAGGCCGCGCGCCGGCTTTCAACGCCAACTCAGTGCTGCATCTTCACTTGCGCGCCGGTCAGGTGGGCGTGGATGATCTGCGTCCGTTCCTGGCCGGCAACCTGACCGCGACGGGCTCTGTGGACGCGCAGCTTCAAGTGGATGGACCGGTCCGCGATCTGGGCGGCTCCGGCTGGGTCGAGCTGGACAATGGCACCCTCTTCGGAGAACCGGTATCGCGCCTCCGGGCGCAGGGCAGCGTCGCCAACCAGAGCATCAAGATGACTTCGGTGACCGTGAACGGAGTCGCAGGCAAATTTGCCGCAACCGGCAGCTACGATCTCCACACCCGCCGCTTTCAATTGACCGCGGACGGCGCGGGGATTGACGTTGCCCGCATCCGAGCGCTCGGCCGCCGCGGCCTGGCTGCGACCGGCAAGCTGGGATTCAGCGTCGAGGGCGCGGGGACACTCGACGACCCGCGCCTGCAAGCTCACGCCACGCTGGCCTCCTTCACGCTCAACGGAGAACCGCTGGGTACGCTGGAGATGACCGCGCGGACCGCCAACCACGCGGTGACCTATGGCGTGTCCACCATTCTCGAGACCGCCGAACTCCACCTGCACGGCCAGACGGAGCTGAGCGGCGACTATGCCACCCAGGCCAAACTCGATTTTCCCCGGCTCAATGTCGGAACGGTTTTTCGCCTGGCCAACGTCCAGGGCATCAGCGGGGAGTCGGCGCTGGCTGGAACGGTCACCGTCGAGGGGCCATTGGCGCGTCTCTCTGACCTGCGCGGCGAGGCACGCCTGCAGCAGATGGAGGTCACCGTGGCCGGCGTTCATCTGCGCAGCGTGGGCGGCGTTCATGCCACGCTCGGCCACGCGCTGATCCACCTGGACCCTCTGCACGTGACCGGCGAAGACACCGATCTGCACGTGCGGGGCAGCCTGTCGCTCCAGGGAAACCAAGATCTGAACCTGGCCGCCAACGGGGCCATCAATCTGAAAGTGGCTGAGACGCTGGATCCCGACCTGACCGCCAGCGGAGACGCCACCTTCCAGATGGAAGCTCATGGCCCGTTGATGAATCCCAGCCTGAGCGGGCAGATTGATTTTCAGAACGGTTCGCTGGCTCTAGAAGACCTGCCCAACGGCCTGAGTCAGTTGCATGGAACACTGGAGTTCAACCAGAACCGGCTGGAGGTCAAGTCGCTGACCGCCATGACCGGTGGCGGTTTGCTGAGCCTGGGCGGCTTTCTGGCCTACCAGCATGGCTTCTTTGCCAACCTGACGGCCACCGGAACGGGAATTCGCATTCGCTACCCGCAAGGGGTCAGCTCTCTGGCCGACGCCACCCTGCGCCTGCAAGGGTCGCGCGACAATCTGCTGCTCTCCGGCAACGTGCTCATCACCCGCTTCTCGGTGAGTCCCGACCTGGATATTGCGGCGCTCACCGCGCAGGCCAGCGCCATTGAGAACATTGCACCCCCGGACGCGCCCTCCAATCACATTCGCCTCGATATGCACTTCGCCTCCTCGCCGCAATTGAACTTCCAGAACGCCTACGCCAAGCTGGCCGGCAATGTTGATCTTCGCCTGCGCGGCACCCTGGCCTCGCCCTCGCTGCTGGGCCGCGTCTCCATCACCGAGGGCAGCGCGCTGATTGCCGGAACGCGCTACGAGCTGCAAAGCGGCGACGTCTCCTTTACCAATCCGGTCCGCATCCAGCCCAACATCGACCTGAACGCCACGGCCCGCGTCGAGGACTACGACATCACCCTCGGCCTGCACGGAACTCCGCAGAATATGATGGTCTCCTACCATTCCGATCCACCCATGCCGCAGGCGGACGTGGTGGCGCTGCTGGCCCTGGGCCGCACCGAGAATCAGCAGCGCCTTTACACCCAGCAGCAGGAGGCCGCCGGCGCCAACCCCACCACCGACGCCCTGCTGGGCGGCGCTCTGAACGCCACCGTCAGCAGCCGTGTGCAAAGGCTCTTCGGAGCCGGATCGGTCAAGGTGGACCCCAACTACCTGGGCACCCTGGGCAACTCCACCTCCCGTATCATTGTCGAGGAGCAGTTGGGCCGCAACCTGACACTCACCTACGCCACTGACGTGAACACCACCAGCCAGCAGCTCATTCAGGCCGAAATCGCCATCAACCATCATGTCTCCCTGCAGGTCGCCCGCGACGAATCCGGCGTCTTCTCCGTGGTTTTGAAGGCCACTCGCCGCTACCGGTAAAAGGGCAGGGAAAACGCAATTGCCCTGCACCTGTCCGGATCGCGCCGGTACGGATTGCACTGGGCTGTCCGTTCGATGCGCGATGCCTGGGCCGCTCACGCAGAAGTTTTCCCGAGGAATCCGCGGAAAGATCAAACTCCGGCGGGTGTCTGGACAGCGCACGGTCTTTCCAACTCGGTAAGCACACGGTTAGGGGTTGAGAAACTCCCTGATCGTCGCTTTGGCGCGTAGTTCCCTGAGGCATTCAGGAAGCATTCGGCTTCCCTGATACAACTCGTATCGCGTTTGCGCGTCCGAGTAAAGCTTATCCTCGTCAGCAGGATGCTTGCTGTCCGTACTGCTGACCATAATTATGTAGTAGCCGGAGGGGGTCATGATTGGCTTCTCCGAGATCGTACCGGCCTTCAGCGCCAAGGCGGCTGCGACCACCGGAGGATCGTACCCGCATTTATCAAATAGAACGCCGATATCTCCTCCCCGCACCCTGCTGATGCGGTCCTGGCTATATTCTTTTGCCAGCTCATCGAATTTTGCGCCAGCCAGGAGACGCTTCTGGATGGCAGTTGTCTGTGCGAATGCGTTCGCATCGCCGGGATTCGCCGAGTTGCCAGAAGCAATTTTAATGAGGATCATGTGTGCATGCACGAAATGACCGGGAGGAGTTCCGGCGGCTGCAACCTTCAAGGCAAGCAGACGGTGGCGGAAATCATCACGAAGCTCCGCAATTGTTTGATGATGCTCTTTCAGCCCTTCTTCGAGTGTTTTCGGCTTGATTGCATCGGCGAGCGTCTGTACCTGGTTATCGATCTCCCCTTCAGAAACCTTCACGTGAAGCCGTTCGGCCTCCCGTTCGATCAGGAAGTCATCGATAAGAGCATCGAGGACTTCCTGTCCGTATCTGCGTACTGCGATCTTCTCAACTTCATCCGTGGAGATTATGCCGCCGTCAACCACTGCCGCAATCCTGGGATTCATGCCGGCCGAATCAAGGTGTTGGATCGGCCCCTGGGCGCAGGCGAATTGGCCAGCTAAACAACCCCAGACAACCACAGCGCATAGGCAGTACCTAGGGTATTGTCTCAACATAAAAGCGGATCTCCTGCGGAGCGGGTCCGGATGCAATATCCGGACCCTCCCGCCCTGCGTTCGGCTGTTCAGTTTATAGCCCATTTCTGATCGCTGCCGCTAGTGGCCGACCATATATCCACTTTCGTTCCGTTGGACGTTCCACTCCCCGATACGTCCAGACGCGCCCCCGTAGCATTCTGCGGAGCAAGTTCATAAATGCTGCCGCCGTCGCTGATGGCGCCCCACTTCTGATTGGATTGACCGTTACAGGTCCAGACATCGACCTCTGTGCCATTCGACGATTTCCTGCCATACACGTCGAGGCAGAGCGCCGAATCGTAGGTAGGCTCAATCTCGTAGATATTGGAGCCTTGGTTCACGAAGGAATAGCTCTGATTGCTGCCGCCAGAGCAGCTCCAAATCTGCATCGCCGTGCCCGCACCACCCCAATTGTTTACGTCCAGACACGACCCCGAAGCGTTCTGCGGCCGCAGGGTGTGGTTTCCGGTGAGCCCGCCACTACCGCCGCCACTGCCTGTCACGATACTGGAACTGTAGGAGTTCAGAGTGAAGTTCTGAGTACCGTTAGTGGACGAAATTTCAATGCCAAAATCGGCCGTGGAGAACGTTGGGCTGTTGAGCTTGCCGTTGCTGGCAGCCCAGTTCATGAACTGCAGAATGTCTTCGCTGCCGCTTCCCCGCTGCGAGGTGCGCATGAAGGAAATGACATTGTGGCCGTTGTTGCCTTGAAAGACATTGTAAGTGCTGCCGCCGATGTTTACGTTGGTGTCAATGGGGCAGGCAGTGGACGGATAACTGCTGCAGCCATAGCCATTCGACAGCGGGCCGGAATTGTTCCACTCCTCCCAGATCATCACTTCGTCTACGTTGTTGGCCGTCCAGAGATCGTATGCAACGTCGTAAGAGGCGCCGCTGGGGACCGTGACATTAAACGATGTTGGCACGCTGCTCAGGGAACTGAGCGCCACGTTATTCAGGCTGAATTCGGTGTCGGGGTAGGCTTTGATCCCGTTCCCGCTGAAATTCGAAGTTGAGGTCCAATTGGTGGCGCTGTAGACATAGAGGCACTGACCGGAACTCGCGCCCCACTCGTCTGTATACACGTTGTACTGGCCACTGGAGTAGGTAGCGTACTGACTGCACGAACTCCACACCTGCGCGTTTGCCGGCATCGAAAGGATCGCGCCGAGGCAAAACACAACAACCACAACGACTACGTAAAAACGTTTACACATCGAAACATCTCCTGTTGCTTGGGGATAGTATCACCAGAGATGCGATAAGCTGCATTTTGCCCTGATTCAACTTCGGAGCGAAACATATGAGAGGAGCGTAACGCGTGTATAGGTTAATTCTGTACTAACATGTTCCATGGCTGTACTTCCACGTACATCATAGAAAATGAAGTTCTTAACCAGTTGCACGTAACGTCTTCATTGCATGGCGCGTGGCGGGTGGCACAAGCTTGAGTTCAGCACGATACCGGGTTGGTCGCAACCGGGTTGGTCGCACAGCGCTGATCTGGTCGCTCTTCGCTTCGGCCTTGCCGGCAGCGCGTCATGTGCCGGAGATCGTCGCGTCTGGCAGGGTCGAATTCCTCGGCCTCAGCGCCCATGGCGCGCCCATGGCGTCCCCGGCGTCTTCAGCGTGAAGAACTATCTGCAGGTCTCCGGTCCGGCGCAGCAGTAGCCGCGGATATTCGATGCGGGCGAACGGACGCCCGCACGGAGTTCATCAGTGGACGGGTGTCCATCCGGTGGGGCAGGTTGAGGGCGCGATTTCAGCGTTGGAGCAAACCGCGAGAAGATCCACCGCAGTCTCCATGCTGGATTGTGAGTAGTGCAGTTGTGCGGTGGAAAACCGCCCCATCCCGGCGTTTGGAATGGGCGACGCGCCTGGCTCCGATAAAGTCGGACGAAGTCGATTGCGAAGACTCGCGATGACACTCTTCGGCACGACCGGGCGGATCGCGGCTTTGATTCCGCCGCTCAGATGGTGGAGCATACGCTTGGAAGCGGCGCCAGGGGTGCGGGCAGACAACCTTGCAAGCGCGCATCGATTGCGCTCGATATCCGTCAGATCCGTGTCCCCTTGCAGTCCGTAAACCTCAACATAGCGAAAGTGTTGCTGAAGAGTCTTCTTCAACTCCGCCGCGGTGAATTCGGTAACATGGAATTCATTCCAGGGTTTCATGCCAGGATCGAGGCGAATCTCGCGATTGGGAGTAGTAAACAGAACGACGCCCGCATCGCTCAACACGCCCTTGATCGCTTGCAGATATGCACTCATGTTCTGTACATGTTCAATTACCTGGAAGCTGACAACAACATCCCAGTTCCGCTCGGGAAACGGTATGTTCTGGCCGTCGTAGAGCCGGATATCGTTGGCAAATTCCGGATGACGCCGGCAGGCTTCCTCGACGCACTTGATATTCGTGTCCAGGCCTCCAACCCGTAGCGCAGTTTTCTTCAGCAAGGGCAGGCCATACCCATTGTTGCAGCCCCAATCCAGCACTGCGCGCCCCTGACAAAGCGCCGCTGCGTTTTCGTAAGCCTTTTGATGAATCAAGTGAAGCGCATACTCTTCGACCGTCAAAAAAGTATCGTTCATGATCAACGGATGATTGGACTGCACGGGATTCTCATGAATCGCGGATGTCATCTGACACTCTCCTGTAGGGGAAGTCAGCCGGCGCCAAGCCGCCTGCTGAGTTGGAGGCCTCTTGCTGCCCTCTGCCGGAGTGCCTGGATTGCCGGAGAGTGCTGTCGAGAGCAACGGGAAGGTGCTTCAACGGACGAGTGAACTCCGGCACGGCGCAAAGACGTAGAAATCGGCAAACGAGGTCTCTTTAGGATTGGCAGGGTCGAAGGGATAGGCGTTCTTGAGCGTGGACCGGAGGCTCCATCCCGGTTCGTTCTCTTCGACCCAGCGCGTGAACCTGCGATGCCGCACATGCTTTGCCGGCCAGTCCTGATCCATGTTGCTGGCGTACACGATCACAAACTGGCGGGCGGAGGCGAAAAGCTGACGCATGTAAGCGTCAAATACGGCGTCCTCCACGAGATGATAGATCACGTCGAGTGACAGCGACAGGTCAGCCACGTCCTGCTGCGCGACTTCGGATAACCGCAGAAACTTCTTCGATGCGTCCAGCGCAAAGCGACCGCGGCAGATTTCTACGGCCTTCGGCGAGACATCGACTCCGGTATAGTTCGGATAGCGCGCCAGGCCAAGCTGCGCGCCGTCTCCGCATCCGAATTCAATGACCGAGCCAATCGAATACTGCTCCACAAATCCGTTGAGAAAACTCGCCTTGAACTCCGCCAGCCGACCGTAACTGCCCGCGCCGGAGTTGCCGCCGGCCTTGTAGCGCTGGTCCCAGTAGAAGGATGAATTCCTAAAGTCTCCCTGCATTTTGCGCAGCGAATCCAACAGGGGAACGGCTCCGGGAATCTTCTTGATGGTTGCCTTCATTTGCCGGACTCTGTTTGTGCTCTGGATTTGTGCGCTGCTCATGGCTGTTCTCAACTCCATTCGGAAAACCGTACCTTTCGATCATCTTTGCAATTTGAAGGTCGTTTTGTCCATCGCTATTTTCTTGCCACAGGCTTTGCGTTTGTGATCCGCGCCACGGCAAAATCGAGCGATGGCGTCCAACGGTTGCGTATCGAGCGCCGTTGCGCCGCCCCATAAAGAACAGCCAAATATCATCGGCTGTTGGACATAAGTCGAGAGCCGCAACCCGATCTTCGGCCGTATGACGAAGAATCCCCGGCGGATACAATATGCCGCTCCCGCTGGTGGGAAAGTTGTGCCCCGACTCGCCCCGCCTCTTTGTGTCGAAGATCCAGTCCGCGTAAGGTCTGACGGCGCCGTCCTCGTTGAAGGTTATCTCGTGGGCGCGATGACAAGGCACAGTGCGGCGGTCCTCGTCATATCCATCTACAAGCTCTTCCAACCATGTTGGGCAATAATACAAATCGTCGTCCGCCGTGCAGATGAATGCGTCTGGAAACGCATCGAGCGCGGGAAGAATCTTCTTGTACGATCTTTGATCTTCGACCCGCAGGATATCCAGGCCCCTGGACTGAAGACGAAGAACATCACGCGGCAACAGCTCGAAATCGTCATGAGCGATCCAAAGGATCGTTCGGTCGGCCTTCACCGTCTGCCGAAGAAGGCTGCGCAAAGTGAGGGCAAGAGTCGAAAAGCGAGGCGGGTAAGAGGTGAGAGAGACAATCAGCGGGGCAGACAGGTTGTGCGGGCGCTGCCCGGACACCAGGGGAAGACGGATGCAAAAGCTGGCCCAGCCGAGACCGCATTCGCGCTGGATGCGAAACAGGATGTGACTCCATACACCGAGGAGAATGGTAGAAACCTGCTGAACAGTGCGACGCATAGCGGGATTATAGAGAGAAAAAATTCGCAATTTCCAAAGAAATGCGTTCTTTTGGTGCGGATAAACCCAAAAGCGTCCAGTGCGAGGAAATGAGAGGATGACTTTTCAAAACGGGAAGGTTTCATGGATTCGGAAAGCCATAGCGTTCGATCATCTTTCGAATCTGCATGTCGTTGCGGCCTTTTTGATTTTCCGCCCACAGGCTCTGTGCCTGAGATTGCGGCCAGTTCAACAACGGACGGTTTCTCCCCACAGCATGGTAACGCGCGCCATTTCCTTTGCCGATCCAAAACAGCCACACATCGTCAGCGAAGGGACATAGGGTAAAAGCGGCCTGGCGATCTTCGACCGTATGGCGGAGAATTCCCGGTGGATACAATATGCCGCCCACGCCAGTAGGGAAATAGCGCTGCGACTCGCCCCGCGTCTTTGTGTCGAAGATCCATTCCGCGTAAGGTCTGAGGTCGTCGGCTGCGTCGAAGGTCATCTCATGGGCGCGGTGAAAGCGTACGACTTGGCGGTCTTCGTCCGTCCGTTCCACAAGTTCTGCCAACCAAGTAGGCCAGTAGTAGACGTCATCGTCGGCGGTGCAGATGAATGCATCGGGAAAGGCATCGAGCGCGGGAAGAATCTTCGTGTACGATCTTTGATCTTCGACTTGCCGGATCTCCAGCCCCCTGGACTGAAGACGAAGAACTTCACGCGGCAACAGCTCGAAATCGTCATGAGCGACCCAAAGAATGGTCCGGTCGGCCCTTACCGTCTGCCGCAAAAGGCTGCGCAAGGCAAAGGCCAATGTCGGGAAGCGCGGAGCGTAGGAGGTAAGAGAAACAATCAATGGCGCAGACAGGGTGTGACTGCGTGGCCGGGAGAGCAAGGGGAGCCGGACATATGTGCGCGCCCACTCAAGAAAAATGGATTGCTTTGCTTCGCTGACGTAATCCATTACTATCCCCCAGCGCCAGCCAAGGCCGTGTCTGATGCGGTGATATGCATCATGTATCTTCCGGCGCATGTGCATGAAGAGCGAAGTGGGACGGTCTTTCATCGCCTTATTATACCGGGGCGGCAAGAATAGATGGTTGCTTCCCGGAAGTTACTGCACGACGGGCGTCGAATCAACCTACGTCGGCGTGGTCAGCAGCAGATAACTGCCCACCAGCGCAAAGAGGACATCGGCAGACCACGCGGCCATGAAAGCGGGCAGGTAGTTCACGTTGCCCATGGCGCCGAAGAGGCCATCGACGACCCAGTAAGCAAGGGCTACCGCAATGGCCACGGCGATGCCGGTCAGCGAGCCGCGGCGGCCCATGGAAAGCGCAAAGGGAATGGCGATCACTGCCATGACAATGGCGGCGAAGGGATAGGCCAGCTTCTGCCACAGATTGACGCTCAGGCGCATGGTGTCAAAGCCGCTCTGGCGCAGATCGAGGATGTAGTGATGGAGCTGGCCGAAGTTCATCTCCTGGGCTTGCAAGCTCTCCTTCTCGAAGTAATCGGGGCCCTCATGAATCTCCGAGAACGAGGTCTGCTTGAACTGCTGGAACCGGGTAACGTTGGCGCCGGTAAAGTCGCGCTCCCATCCGTTCAGAAAAAGCCAGGAGCCGGTTGCCGGATCCCACACCGCGCGCGCAGCAAAGATCCGCCGCGAGAGCGCGAAGGTGGAGCGGTCAAACTCGAAGACAGAGATGTTCGCGAACTCGTTGCGGTCGGGGTCGAAGAACTGGTAGTAGAAGATGCGGCCGGGCTCGCCTGGATGCGGCTCGCCAAAGATCCAGTTCTGCTCCGGGCGCAGCACGGTCTGCGGCGGTTTGCCCTTGATGATGTTGTGCAGCGCCTCCTGCCGGCGATTGGCCTGCGGCAGATAGAACTGGTCGAAGAGGAAAAGACTCACGGCCAGGATGGCGGCGATGGAGACGATGGGAATCACCAGCCGGTAAAGGCTGATGCCGGTGGCCTTCATGGCGATGATCTCGGAGTTGCGGTTGAGCACGCCGAAGGTGACCAGCACGGCGATCAGCACGGCCAGCGGGGTGATCTGGTAAACCATGCTGGGGGTGAGGTTCACCAGATAGTCGCCGATCATGGTGAGCGCGATGTGGTTGCGCAGGATGTCGCCGATCAGCTCAAAGAAGGTGAAGGCCAGCATGAGCAGGACAAAGCCGGTCAGCACCAGGAAGAAGGTGCCGAGAAACTCGCGCACCACGTACTCGTCCAGGATGCGCGGAAAAACGCCGCGGTCGGCCTGGCGCTGGGGGCGTGAACGGAACTTGCCCAGCCAACCTCGCAGCGGGGCGCTGAGGTATTTGACGGGCGCAGAGGAGGCTGGCTCCTGGAAGCGCGCGGCCCAGGCGCCGATGGCATTCAGAACGCGGCCGCCGGAGGCCATCTGCCACAACAGGAAGATGCCTATGGCAGCAAACAGCAGGTTGGCCGACCACACCGCAAAGAATGCCGAAATCCAGTTCTGCTTGCCCAGGGCAATGCCCGTGGAGGAAAGCAGGTAATAGACAAAAACCAGCAGGATGGTGAATATCCAGGCGAAACTCTTGCCGCCGCGCCGTGAGGTCACGCCCAGCGGAACGGCCACCAGCATCAGCACCAGGCAGGCGACGGGAAAGGCGAAGCGCTTGTACAGCTCAATCTGGAAGCGCTTGCCGTCGGGTCCGTGGCAGCGCAGCAGCAGCTCGTCCATCGGCAAGGCGTAGATAGCCGTGTCCATGCGCCCCAGATGCCCTTCGCTTTGCTGGCTGGAGGCCAGGGGCATGTCGGTGAAGTCGAAGGTGGAGAGGTTGTACTGGTCGGGCTGGCCGGCGACTGTGTTGTGCCGCGATCCATCGCGCAGGCGCATGAGCAGTTGCTGATTCGAGTCATGACTGGAATCGCGACTGCCGTCATCGGCCACCGTGGCCGAGGCGGCGGTGATGATCTGCGGATTGGCGGGATCGGTGGTGTCGGCCATGAAGACCTGACGCCAGTTGGCCGCGCCGGTTCCCGAGCGCACGTCCTGCACGTAGAGAACGAAGTTGCGAAAATCTTCGTCAAAGACGCGCGGCTCGATCTCGTAGCTGGCCTGCATGGCCAGGGCTTTGTCCATGGCCAGGATCGCCTGATTGGCGCGCGGGGCCAGATACAAGCTGTTAGCCAAACCCAGCAGCGTGCCGCCCGCGGCCACAATCGAAGCCACGCGCACAAAGTAGCCGATGCCCAGGCCGGAGGCGCGCATGGCGATGATTTCGCTGTCGGCCGACAGACGGCTCAAGCCCAGCAGCACTCCCACCAGCACCGCCATGGGAATGGTGACCATGAAAAAATTGGGCAGTGTGAAGAGAAAGACTTCCACCACGCTGACGAAGGTAGAGCTGTTCCTGACCACCATCTCCAGAATGTGGGGCAGCTCCTTCATGAAGAGAATGAAGGTGAAGATCACGCATCCGATGAGCGCGTGGGAGAGAATTTCGCCGAGGATGTAGCGGGTCAGGATGCGCACAGAGAAGCTCACGGTTAGTTTATCGTGTTTGACGCCGGAGCGGGCCGAGGGGTTTACCGGCTCGAGTGCCGCGCCGGACCGGAAGAGCGTTTACGGGCGGCGATAGATGTCGTAGCTTTTCAATTGGCGATAGGGAAGGAAAACCTTCTCCAGAGCCGCGAGCGTGGCCGCGCGCTGGGGCGTGACGTCCTGCTTGATCTGCAAGGTCCGCTTGACGATCAGCCAGCGAATCCCGCGTTGCCGGGCCTCGGCGACAAGTTGCGCCGGCGAATAGGGGTCGGTGGCGGGGTCAAACAGCAGCACCGGAAACTGCGGCTTGCGGCCAGTGGCGAAGTAGAACGGGTCTTCGCCGGGCAGAAGAATCAGCCCGTCTGAAGCGGGAATGTTTTGCGCGGAGAAGCGCAGCAACTCTTCAAAGTCAGGCAGAAACGGCCCGGAGACCGCCATTCCTCGCAGCGCCGGGTAAGACGAATGCAGCACCGGCCCTTCCGGCAGGGACGCATAATGGGAAAGCCGCTCCTCGCTCCCCGCGTACAGGCCGCCGCAGATGAGCAGTGTCACCGCGACCACAGCCGCCATTGCCGGCGCCAGAAAGTTCGCCCGAGCGGTGCTGACAGCCGCCTCCAGCGCAGCCAGGAACGCGATCATCTCGGCGATCAACACGACCAGCAGCGGCCAGATGGCATAGGTTGATCCCCACAACTGCTGGGAGAGCAGGGTTCCGTGAATGGCCACCAGCACCAGCGCGGACAGCAGGGCGCGCAGGCTGGGGGCGCGCCAGAGCTGGTAGAGCGTCAAGGCGGCCGCGAGCAGCAGCACGAGCGGCCACAGGGCAAGCAGGCTGTCGGCGCGGTCGTCCGCGTCCGTTGAGAGAAAGAGCCCAGCCAGCGCGAAAAGAAACGGCGCGGACAGCAGGCTCAGAGAAGTCAAACGCGCCCACAGAGCCTGGGCAAAACGGCTCTGTAGCAGCGTCAGCGCCACCGCCACGGCGGGAAGGCTCCATAGCAGCGAAGGCTCCGCGTAGACGCCGAGCATCGTTGAAAGGCCGGGCAGACGGCGCTGGCAAGCGAACTGTATTGTCCAATAAAAATAGTTGCCCAGCCCCGCTGTCCAGTGGAGCAGCAGGCCGGCGACCAATAGCGCCGCGCCCGCGCCTGCAAGGATGGCGCCCCAGGCAGCGCGACCGTTTTCGAAGGCCGGATTGCCGCGCAGCCGCCGCGCAACGGGCAAGAGAAGCAGGAGAGCAACGGCGACCAGGACAAATGGCAGGCCGATGTTCTGTTTGACAAAGAGCGGCAGTGCAAGCGTGGCCCCGGTAAGAAACGGACGCAGAAGCCTGCGGGCGGGGCTTGCATATTCTGTCGCCGGGCCGGCCGCCAAAGCAAAATCAGAGTAGCTGTCCCCAGAGGCAATCTTCTCAAGCGGCTTTTTTCTCAAAAAAAAGCCACATTGAAGGCACTCTCCAGGGGCACGTTTACTCTGATTTTTCTCCAGTCGCTGCCAGAGACAAATCACCGCCAGCACGGCCAGCGCGCTGTCGCAATCATAGGAAGGGAAGGGAAGAATGCTGTAGATTCCCAGCAGGGCGAGCGGCGCGGCCAGCAGCAGAGAAATCGCCCAGGCCGCGCGTATGTGCCCACGCGGCGTACCGATCAGGGTATCGAGCACGATGCGCCAGGCCAGCACCGTGCCCACGCCCCCGGCCAGGGCCGCATAGAGAACTTGATCGAAGAAAACGCGCCCAAACAGACGGATGATTGCCGCCTGCATCAGAAAAGTCAGCGGCGCATGCACCAGCGGAAAATCCCGATAAGGCACCTGCCCCTGCGCGATGCGAAGCGAAGTGTCCACCGTGTAGCTCGCGTCCCACAGAACGCACAGATGCGCGTTCTGCCACAGGACCACGGCGGCCGAGGCCAGAAAAAGCGCGGCGGCGATGATGCCGTCTCGCGGCTTCCATTGGTCGAGCGGCAAGGCAGATGGTCTTGGGGTCTGAGACGGCGTGCGCATCGTGAGTGTCCCGCGGATTCTGCTTCTATTATCAGGCCTCAGGAGGGTTGCCAGCCGCGCAGCCGCAGGCTGTTGCCCAGTACGCAGACCGAGCTTAACGCCATGGCGGCCGCCGCCAGCCAGGGACTCAGCAGCAGGTGAAAGCTGGGGTACAGCACGCCGGCGGCCAGCGGAATGCCGAGCACGTTGTAGGCCATCGCCCAGCCCAGATTCTGGCGCATCACGCGCAGCGTTGCGCGGCCCAGATCGAGCGCCGCGGGAATGGCGGAAGGCTGTGCGCGCAACAGCAGCACATCGCCGGCCTCCTGCGCCAGATCCGCTCCCGAGCCCATCGCGATGCCGGCATCGGCCTGCGCCAGCGCGGCTGCGTCGTTGATCCCGTCGCCCACCATCGCCACGCGCAATCCGCTCTGTTGCAGGGCGCAAATCCGTGCCAGCTTGCCGGCCGGGTCCAGCCCAGCTTCAATCTCGGTAATGCCCGCCTGCTGCGCGATGGGCGCGGCAGCGGCGGCCGAGTCGCCGGTCAGCATCAGTACGCGCAGGCCTGTCCGGCGCAGTGCAGCCACGGCCTCGGCGGCATCGGGACGCAGGGCGTCGCGAGCGTCGAAATAGCCAACCGCCGCGCTGTCCAGAGCCATCCAAAGCCGCGTCACGCCCGGCTCCGGCGGCGCAATCCCCTCCGGCAGCGGGACGAAGAACTCCTTGAACAGCGCCTCGTTTCCCAGCAGGCATGCGCGGCCTTCCACCCTGGCGGAGAGTCCGCGACCGGGAAGAACCTGCACCTGCTCCGCGGGCGGCCAAACCAAACTGCGCGATTTAGCTGCATCCACCACTGCGTGCGCCAGGGGATGGTTGGATCGCTCCTCGGCCGCGGCCGCCAGTCGCAGCAAATCATTCTCGGCGTACCCTTGCAGCGAATGTACGGCATCCAGCACTGGCCGGCCCACGGTCAGCGTCCCGGTCTTGTCCAGCACGATCACATCCGGATGGGCCAACCGGGCGAGACGCTCAAGCGCCTCGCCGCCCTTGAACAGAACGCCCAACTGCGCGCCGCGTCCCACGGCCACGGTCAGGGCCGCGGGCACGGCCAATCCCATGGCGCAGGGGCAGGCAATCACCAGCACGGAAACAGTCGTGGCCAGCGCCATTTGCAGCGAGTGGGTGGTCCCCAGCCACACCACAAAGGTGAGCGCGGCGAGGCCCAGCACGACGGGCACGAAGATGGCGCTGGCGCGGTCGGCCAGCCGCTCCATGGGCGCGCGCGAACTCTGCGCCTGCTGCATCATGCGCGTGATCTGCGCCAGCACTGTGGCCTCGCCCAAGGACTCCGCCTTGCAGGTCACCGCGCCCTCATAGTTCAGTGCGCCGGCCAGCACCCGGCCACCGACAGCGCGGTCCAGCGGCGTCGATTCGCCGGTCAGCATGGACTCGTCCACCGTGGTGCGGCCTTCCATGATCGTCGCGTCCACCGGAAACCGCTCTCCCGGCAGCACCAGCACACTGTCGCCCGCTTGCATTTCTTCGAGCGGGACAATCGTTTGCACTCCATCACGAATGCGGCGGGCTGTTGCCGGCCGCAACCGCGAGAGCGAATCGAGCGCGGCCAACGCCCGTCGCTTGGCGCGACCCTCCAGGCTCTTGCCCAGCAAAAGAAATCCCAGAATCAGCAGTACCGCATCAAAATAAACCGCGCGTCCCGGCGCGGGCCAGATCGTGGCGTAGGCCGAATAGGCGAACGCCACGCCCGTTCCAAGGCTGACCAGCGTATTCATATTCGTTGTTCCGTGGCGCAGGCCGCGCGCCGCGCTCACATAAATGCCGCGCCCCGCCCAGGCCATGATCGCTGCCGTCAGCGCCAGCAGAAACCAGCGCACCGGCTCCTGTGGCAGCGCAAAAAGCCAAGGCAGAATGCGCATCAGGGCGTAATCCAGAGCGCCCATTTTCTGCTGCGCGGAGATTCCCAACGGCATGGACAGCAGCATGGCCGCCGCGCCGGCCGCCAATGCCGCGAGCGCCTTGCGATCGGCTCCGAATTCAGTGGCGTTGGCGGATGCGTCCGATGCGTGCGTGTCCGCGCGAGGCAGCACGGCGTCGTAACCGGCCGCGCGAATCGCCGCAACCAGCGTGCCGGGCGTGGCGAGCAGCGGGTTGTACACCACCTGCGCCCGATGGGCTATCAGATTGACGCGCGCCGACTCCACTCCGGCCGTGGCTTTCAGCGCCTCTTCCACGTGATGCTGGCACGAGGCGCAGGTCATCCCCAGCACGGGCAGCGTCAGCGATTCTGCGGCAGGTGCGGTCATGGGGTCGATTCAGCTTTCCAGATGCGCCGTAAAACCTGCCTTGGCCAGTGCGGCCACGGCCAGATCGACCGGCGCCGGGTCCAGGTTGGTGTGCAGCCGCGCCGCTCCCACGCGCACCTCGTCCACCACCACTCCTTCCACCGTGGCCAGCGCCTGGCCAACGCGCTTGACGCAGGAGCCGCAGTGCATCCCGTCGATTCGCAGCGTGATTTCAGACATTTTCTTCTCCTGTTCCTGTTGGATGATGCGATCGGAGAAAAGGCGCAAGATACGCGATCCGGCTTCAGGTCCGGCGGATTTCCAAGGGGGCGCGAGTCTATCACCGCCAACGAACACAGTTCGCTTACTTGAGCAGCAGCCCCATGGTCGCCGCCACAATGCCGGCTGCCGAGAACCCCAGCCCCGCGAACCAATAGACGCGCTTGCGAGTGAGCAGCGTGACCGAGGTGATGACCAGGCCGATCTCCAGCAGCGCCTCGCCCAGGTCGTAGCGGTCGGCCTTGCGCTCGGCCAACTCCACTTTGGCCTCGAAGCCCTCGGCTTGCTTCTTCTCATTCTCCAGATCCTTGGCCCATTTCACCTGATGGCTGCTGTAGCCATTGGCGAGCTTGCCGGCGGCGTCCTTGTTGGAGAGGTTGACGACGCCGAGCAGAGAGGCGGCCAGCGAGGTATTGTAAGAGCGAATTTTCTTGGCCTGGTATTCATTCCAGGTGTCGCTGGCCTTGGCCTGGTTGAGAATGGCCGCGGTGTCGGTGCGATGGCCCTGCACCGTGACCACCGCCACCAGCACGGCCAGAAAAGTCATCGTCAACGCGACTGGACGCATCGACGATTCGTGGGCGCCGTGCTCGGCGTGTTCCCGCAACTCCTGCGCTTCGTTGGCTTCCATGGGGTTAACCTCCGCTGCCTGATTGATTTTATGGATTATTTCCGCTTCCAGCGCACACCGTCTTTGGAGTCTTCGATCACCACGCCCTTTTCCGCCAGTTCATTGCGAATCTGGTCGGCGCGGGCAAAGTTGCGCTGCCTTTTTGCCTGCGTCCGCTCGGCCACGAGTGCGTCGATGGCCTGGTCCGTCAGCCCTTGCCGGGCCAGGAGTTCGGACGCGACATCGTTCATGCGCCCCTCGCGTTCGGCCCACTCGATGGCCTGGCGCGTGGCCTCGGCGTCGCGGTCGGTGAGCACGTCGAAGACCGCGTCAAAGCTGGCCAGAACCGCCAGAATCGCATCCCGGTCACTGGCCAAAAGCTGCCCCTGGTCCATGGCCGTGTTGGCCGCGCGCAGCAGGTCGAAGATCGGCGCGCGCGCCTCGGCGGTGTTCAGATCATTGGCCAGTGCCGCGATGTACTCTTCCTTCGCCTTCTTTGCGGTCTCTTGCAGCGCGGGGTTCTCGCCTTCGGCAAAGCTTCCCTGCGCCAGCCGCTCACGAAACGTCCTGAGCCGCTCAATCGCGCTGGTGGCTTCCGTCAGCCCGTCAAAGGTGAAGTTGAACTGGTGACGATAGGGCACCGAGATCAGCGCCAGCCGGATCGCCGAGGCCTTGTAGCCCTTCAGCAGCAGGTCGCGCAGGGTATAAAAATTTCCCTCGCTCTTGGACATTTTTTTTCCGTCCACCAGCAGGAAGCGCACGTGCATCCAGTGGCGCGCGAAGGTCTTGCCGGTCACGCTCTCCGACTGCGCAATCTCGTTCTCGTGGTGCGGGAACATCAGGTCTTCGCCGCCGGCGTGCAGATCGAAGCTCTCGCCCAGAAACTCCATGGCCATGGCCGAGCATTCCAGGTGCCAGCCGGGACGCCCGCGCCCGATCGCCGTCTCCCACGAGGTCTCGCCCGGTTTGGCCGCCTTCCACAGCGCAAAGTCCCGCGCCGAGTCCTTCTCGTACTCGTCCACGTCCACGCGCGCGCCGTCTTCCATCCCGGAGAGATCTTTCTTGCTCAACTTGCCGTAGGCGGGAAAGGCCGCAAGGCGGAAGTACCAGCTCCCATCCTCGGTCTGGTACGCCGCGCCCGCTGCCGCCAGCCGCTGCACCAGCTCCACCATGCGCGGAATGTGCTCCGTGGCCCGTGCGATGATCTCCGGGCGCTCCACGCGCAGAGCTTCCAGATCCTCGAAGAATGCCTGTTCAAAGCGCGCCGAGTACTCTCCGATGGAGACCCCGGCAGCCGCCGCGTTGCGGATGATCTTGTCGTCCACGTCGGTGATGTTCATGACGTGGCGGACCGCGGTTCCGGTCAGCTTGAGAAAGCGCCGCAGAATGTCCACTTGCAGAAAGGTGCGGAAGTTGCCGATGTGGCCGTAGTCATAGACCGTTGGACCGCAGGCGTACATGCGCACAGACGCGCCGTCACAGGGCGCAAGCTCGTTCAGTTGTCCCGTGAGGGTATTAAAGAGGCGCAGAGTCATTGGCGAAATCTTCTTGCTCGTATTCCTTATTCAAAAAAAGCTCGGAAACGGTTGAAATTGCCCGATTTTTGTCTCACTCGATTGTAGCAGCGGAGGATTGCGGCCTTGCGGGTCGCGGTGATTAAATCCGGGCCGGGGAATGGACGCCGGCCGGCTCCCCATCCTCAGGCGTCCAGCAGCGGCAACAGCGTCGCAATGGCCCGGCCGCGATGGCTGAGCGAGAGCTTGGTTTCCAGGCTCACTTCGGCCATGGTCATCTCCAGGCCGCGCAGATAAAAGAGCGGATCATAGCCGAAGCCGCCGGTGCCGCGCGGCGCATCCAGAATGAGCCCCTCGACGGATCCATCGGCTGTGTGCAGCACCTGGCCATCGCGCGCAGCGGCCAGTACGCAGCGATAGCGGGCGGTGCGCTGGGCCTGGGGAATGCCGGCCAGCCTCCGCAGCAGAACCAGATTGTTCCACACGTCGGTGTTGTCGTTGGCGTCGGGCGAGTCCACCACGCCGGAGTCGGCGGCAAAGCGGGCCGAGCGTACGCCGGGAGCGCCATCGAGCGCGTCTACTTCCAGCCCCGAGTCATCGGCCACCACCCACTCGCCCGGAGCAAGGCGGGAGTAATAGACGGCTTTCAGCGCGGCGTTTTCCGCAAAGGTCAGCCCATCTTCTTCGGGCGCGGGAATTTCTTTCAAATTTGGCAGGGGCTCGATGACCAGCGCATGCGCTTGCGCAGCCGTGCGGAAGTCGCGCAGCTTGCCCTGGCTGGTGGTGGCGGCGTAGAGGCGAAGGGCCATGTGAAGAGTGTAATGCGTCGAATGGATTATTCTGTTGCCGGCAAAGGAACCTGTTCATCCATTCCGTCGGCGATCAGGTCGGCGCGTAGGCGCTCCAGGGTGGAAAACTCGATTGCGCGCATTCCCAGAGCTCGCGCGGCCTCCACGTTTACCGGCTTGTCGTCAATAAAGAGCGCCTCCTGGGGCTGAACGCCGAGTTGTTCCAAAGTGTGGCGATAGATCGCCGGGTCGGGTTTGGCGATGCCCAACTGAAAGCTCCACACCAGCACATCGAAGCGGCGAATCCAGTCGAACTCGCGCTCGATGTTTTCGAGCACGTTGTCGCCCATGTTGGAGAGGATGGCGGTCAGCAGGCCGCGCTGCCGGAGCGCCAGTTGCCAGGCCAGCATGGCCGGGTTCTGCACCGTCCACATACGCGCGTCCCACAGATTCAACTCTTGCACGGCAGCCTGATTCGGCGGCAGGCCGGCGTCGCGCAGGAACTTTTCCCAGAAGGCCAGGCCGGTCAGCTTGCCTTCGTCGTAGGCGTGCCTGTCGGTCCAGTAAAGGGGTTCGAAGCGCTCCGGCGAGAGGCCCGTGATGCGCAGCAGCGCCGCGTGCGCCGCGGGGTCCGGCTGCCCGGTCAATACCATTCCATAGTCGAAGATCACCGCGCGCAATGCCAAGCTGCCTCCTATGCAAGTTCTCTGGCCGGTCCGTCCGTGTACTTGGGTCTGTCCGTGTACTGTTGAAAAAGGCGACTGCTCTTATTGTGCCTGACCGCGGCCGTGGGACGGCCTCATAAGGACGCCTCGGAACAAGTCGTGTTTTGCAAGGGCACGGCTTCAGTCGTGCCGCAAGGGCAACAAAAAGAACGCGGGCATTAGAAGCCCCTGAGGGAAGAATTCAAGCAACCTGGACGATCACCACGGGCTGTTCAGGAATTTACAAAAGGAAGCCATGCGCTTCTCACAGAGAACCAACTGGAACACGGAAGAGAGCGAGTTGGCGCGGGCGCACCGGCTGCGTGCGGCGGCAGGCCTGGCGATTGCCGACTTGACCGCCTCCAACCCCACCCGCTGCGGTTGCAGCTTCGCCCCCCGACTCCTCGCCGCGCTCACCGATGCCCGCGCGCTGGACTACGATCCGCAGCCGCGCGGCCTGCTCAGCGGTCGCCAGGCGGTCTGCGCCTACTATGCGGACCACGGCGTCGCGCTCCAGCCCGAGCAGATCGTGCTGACCACCAGCACCAGCGAAGCCTACAGCTTTCTCTTTCGCCTGCTCTGCGATCCGGGCAGTGAGATTCTGAGTTTCCTGCCCGGCTACCCGCTCTTTGATTTTCTGGCGGTGCTCGACGATGTCCGCCTCCAGGCTGCCCCGCTGCTCTACGACCACGGCTGGCAGATCGATCCGGAGGGGCTGCGCCGGGCCGTCACGCCGCAAACGCGGGCCATCGTTCTGGTTCACCCCAACAATCCCACCGGCCACTTCACCAAGGCGTGGGAGGCCGCGGCGCTGGCGCGTCTCTGCCGTGAGTTCGATCTGGCACTGATCGTGGACGAAGTTTTTCTGGACTATCAATTCCGTGGCGGCCCAGGCGTCAGCGTTGGCAAAGTCGAATCAGCCAGTAGCTTTGCCGCCGGCCTCGAAGGCGTCGCGGTCTTTGTGGTCAGCGGGCTGAGCAAGATTGCCGGGCTGCCGCAGATGAAGGCCGCCTGGATTGCAGCCGCGGGACCGGAAGCCTGTACGGCCCTTGATCGCCTGGAGGTCATCGCCGACACGTTTCTCTCCATGAACGCGCCGGTGCAGTGCGCGTTGCCGGCCTGGCTCGAAGGTCGCGCCGCAATCCAGGAGCAGATTCGGGAGCGCGTCGCGGCCAACCTGTGCGAACTGGACCGGCAGCTCCGCCGCCTGCTCGCGGTGACGCGCCTGGAGGCCGAGGGCGGCTGGTACGCTGTTCTGCGCATTCCCGCGCTCCAGCCGGACGAGCAGACGGTGCTGGCCCTGCTGGGGCGCGGCGTCTGGGTCCATCCCGGCTATTTTTTCGGAATGCCGCCGTCAGGCTGGCTAGTGGTCAGCCTGCTCGCGCCGGTCGAAGAGTTCAGTCGCGGAGTCTCCGGCCTGGTCGATTTTCTGGGGCAGCATCCGGCAGAAAGCTAGAGCCGCGCCGCATGACGAACCGACCGCCGCTTCTCACAGCCCGCGCAGAAACGGGTTGCTCCTGCGCTCGGCGGCGATGGGCGGCGCGGGTCCGTGGCCGGCCAGAACCTTGGTTTCATCGGGCAGGGTCAGCAAGCGGGTCTGAATGGAGTCGAGAATCTGGCCGGAGTTGCCGCCGGGAAGGTCCGTGCGGCCGATGCTGCCGGCAAAGAGCGTATCCCCGGCAATCAGCAGCTTGAGCGGGGCAAAGTGCAGGCAAACCGAACCCTGCGTGTGTCCAGGCGTGTGCAGCACCCGGGCCGGATAGCGGTCCAGCCCCACCAGCAGGCCCTCCGTCAGGCTCTCGTCCGGCGGCGCGGTTTCGGGCGTCGCGACACCCAGCCATCCAGCCTGCATCTCCATCATCTTCAGCAGCGGCAGGTCGGCCTCGTTCAGCAGGATGGGCGCGCCGGTCAGACGCTTCAGCCGCAGCGCGCCGCCCACGTGGTCGATGTGCGCGTGGGTGACGAGAATCTGCTTCAGCTTGAGGCCGAGTTCCGCGAGGCGGCGATGAATGCGCCCCACCTCGTCGCCGGGATCGATGACAATGGCCTCGCCGGCCTCTTGATCGCCCAGAATCGTGCAGTTGCAGGCAAGCGGGCCGACGGGAAAGCTCTCCAGGATCATGCTTCCATCCTAATGCGCCGAGGGGCTCATGGCTGGTGTGCTGGAAGATACCTCTTGGCTCACTTGTTTCATGCCGCACAGATGCTTGCCCAGCGCTACGCATGGCCGCTCAATGAAATTGAACGACATGGCAGATATGGCAAAGACGCAGATAATATTGAGAGGAAGAGAGGACAGTATCCCAAATGGGAGAATGTTCATGCCGGGGCGAACAAGAAACAACTGCTGCCAAATGTAGACGCTGTAGGATATGGTTCCAATCCATACCAGCAGGCGCGAGTTAAGGAATTTATAAGCCAGTCCTTCCTGAACTATGAGCGTAGAAGCTAGTATTATACAGACAAGCAGGTAAGTCGAGAGTTCCGGACTGGCGAAGGTCCTGGATAGATTAAACACAAGCAATATTGCCACAAATAGCGGCGTCTCTTTGGGGAAGTTGCAATAGATAAAGTTTTTGACGGATGGATTGGCCAGCAGGATAGCTACAGCGCACCCCAGCAAGAGGCCGTCAAACCTGGTATCTGTCCGCCACAATACACCCGCCGTATGAGGCAACATTCGTCCAAGCCAGCAGTTGGGATGAGTAATGTCATAAAACCTCCACGAAGCGCAGCATATGGCCCCGATCACTGCCAGCCAGAGTGAGCGCCGGGTGCCGAGCCATAACAAGAGTGCCGGCCATATAAGATAAAAATGCTCCTCGACCGAAAGCGACCAAAAGTGGGCAGTATAGATTCCAACAGGATTTGCCGCGTACTGATAGTTGCGATAGAAAAAAAGCGAACCTAAAACCTGGGGGTAGTGGAAATCTTCGAGGTTTATAAAAAGCGATACGAAACTTAGCACCGAGAGGTATACAACCACAAGTGGAAGGATGCGAAAGACGCGCCGGAGATAGAAGCTTCGAAGATTGATAGTGGATGATCTCTCCCGCTCCTGAAGGAAGCGCAATGTAATGATATAGCCGCTTATCACAAAGAAAATATCAACGCCGAAGCCGGCCACGTACGCAACAAATCGATCCTGGTAAACGGTATAAGAAGCAACATGGCCCACGATAACCAAAAGAATGGCGATCCCTCTCCAGCCATCGAGAGTACGAATCCGTGGTCCATGAAGACTTATCATCGTCTCCCCATTCGGGTCTTTCCGTTCATGTGGTTTTCAAAACGGATTGCTCTTGCGTTCGGCTGCGGCAGTACTTGCGTACCGTAGAGCGGATCCCGAAGAACAGTGCCACAAGCGACGCCCTTCCGCCGCCAGGACTCGCCGCGGATCAACCTTACGGAATCCGGCTTTCCGGCCCGGAGACTGCGACGGCGGTATGATGGTAATGAGAAGTTCTGGCCAGGAATCTCTTCTCGACCAGGTGCCACAGAAGGAATGTGCTGACCATAATGCAAAATAGTACGACGGGCAAAAAGATGATTGGACTTTGTTTGGCCAGACCCAGCGCAATCATTGTCTGTATCAAAGGAAAATGGACAATATAAGTTCCATAGGAGAAATCGCCATACTTGGAAAAGTTGCCGAGAGGGCGCCAAAATCCGAAAACAAAGATGATTCCGGAAATCCAAAGAACGTCAAGTACGCCCTTGCAGAAGAAATGATCTGCAAGAAGCAGACAAAATGTAATACCCAGAATTGCGGGAAAATGAAGTTTTAGTTTATCGAAATAGAGCAGGAGGATGATGCCGGCGATGAAGTAGATCAGTTGACTTGGCAATTCCAATCGCAGGTCTTCGTAGGTTCTGCTCGAAGCGTGCGTAAGCACCAGCCAATCAAAGGCATACTTCCAAAGGAGAGAGCAGCAGAAAAGCACGCCCAAAACTTTTTTTGTGCCCATGTGACGGCACAGGTAGCCGATCCAAGGGACAGAAAGATAAAAGCAAACCTCGACTCTGAGTGTCCAGAGCGCGCCGTTGACGGCATGTAACGTGTTCGATGTGAACACTCCAGGGAGTGTGCCGCTGGGTTTAAGAAAGACGAGATTGGCAGCAAGGTATTTCCAGAACCCATATCCAAAGTATCGCGCCGGGGGCAGGGTACTCACCAGGCAAAGGAGCACTGCGGTAACGATTACAACAGTAAAGTAGGCTGGATAAATTCGCCTTACGCGCTTCTCAAAATAGGATGAAAGAGAAGAGGATTTCAAATAACTGCGGTAGATAAGCATTCCGCTGATGACAAAAAAAGATTTTACCGCATATGTGCCAGACATATATTTGCCCAGAACGGCATAGGCGGGAATTTGCGTCAGGGATGCAGTATGGAATAAAACGACGGTCAAGGCAAAAACCAGACGCAAAAAATCCAGATTATTTCTGCTTAGATCAGCCTTGTATTCCATCCAAGCCCTCTATTTTCCGGGCTTGGCGGGAGCGGAGACGGGCGCTGAACTGTTGTCCAGCACGGAGTGGGTTCCGGTGGCGCGCTGGTACAGCACGGTGAGCAGGATGGAGGTGCACATGAAGATGATCGCCGACCATGTGGTGAGGCGAGTGAGCACATTGGCCGCGGCGCGCGGGCCGAAGGCGGTCTGCGATCCCTGGCCGCCGAAGGCGCCTGCCAGGTCAGCCGAGCGGCCTTGCTGCAGAAGAACAACAAAGATCAGAAACAGGCACACAATCACGTGCAGGACGATGACGAAGTAGAAAAAGATTTGCATCTAGAGCTGCTTTCCAGATCAGTCAAGCTGACCATTCGCCCGGCCAGCCGGGACGAGAAATTTTTTGGTGCGGAAGAGGGGACTTGAACCCCTATGCCTTTTGGGCGCCAGCACCTCAAGCTGGTGCGTCTGCCAATTTCGCCACCTCCGCACTCGGGGTGAACTCTAAAAGTATAACAAAGTTCACGCCCTGCGTGGGGAGGTGGAAAACGCGGGGATTTCACCCTTGCTCCGGGTGGGCCGGCCTACTGAATGCGCTCGAAGCGGAAGCCCTCTTCGCGCAGCGCGTGGCTGATGGCGGTGATGTGGGTAGCGCCGCGGGTTTCAATGGTCACATCGATTACCGTTTCTCCCAGGCTGACGCCGTAGTAGGCGCGATTGTGGATGGTTTCAACGATGTTGGCGCGCTCCTTGGCCAGAATCTGGGTAAGCGCCAACAGTGCGCCGGGCCGATCCTGCAGGTAGATGCGGACGCGCAGCAGGCGGCCGTCCTTGACCAGGCCGCGCTCAATGATTTTGGCCAGCAGCGAGACGTCGATATTGCCGCCCCCGATCAGCACCACGGTGCGGCGATTGCGGAGATTGGTCTTGGACTGCACCACCGCGGCCAGTGCAGCGGCGCCTGCGCCCTCGGCCAGGGTCTTCTCCTGCTCCAGCAGCATGAGGATGGCGCTGGCGATCTCCTCGTCGTCCACGGTGACAATCTCGTCCACGTAGCGGGAGACCAGCGGCAGCGTCAGGTCGCCGACGCGGCGCACGGCGATGCCGTCGGCGATGGTGGCTTCGGCGGCGATGGTGACCGGATGGCCGGCTTCACGCGCGCGCAGCATGGCGGGCAGGTTTTGCGGCTCCACGCCAATGACGCGAATCTTCGGGTTGGACTCCTTCAGCGCGCAGGCCACACCCCCGCTCAGGCCGCCGCCGCCGATGGGCGCCACGATGGCCTCCATGTGGGGAACCTGCTCCAGCAACTCCAGGCCGATGGTGCCCTGGCCGGAGATTACCTCGGCGTCGTCGAAGGGGTGGATGAAGGTGCGTCCCTCTTCCATGCGCCGGCGCAGCGCTTCGTCGCAGGCTTCGTCGTAGCTGGCTCCGTACAGGATGACCTCGGCGCCGTAGCCGCGCGTGGCGGCCACCTTGATCTGCGGCGTGGCCAGCGGCATCACGATCTGCGCGCGGATGCCCAGAGCCGCGGCGTGAAAGGCGACGCCCTGCGCGTGGTTGCCCGCGCTGGCCGCGATTACTCCGCGCTGGCGCTCGGTCGCTCCCAAGGTGAGCAGCTTGTTCAGCGCGCCCCGCTCCTTGAATGAGCCGGTCCGCTGCAGGTTCTCCAGCTTCAGGTGCAGGGGCACGCCGGTCAGCTCGGAGAGGTGGTGCGACAGATGGCAGGGCGAAACATGAATAGCCTCACCGATGCGGGCGCGCGCCGCCTGAATGCTGGAAAGTGTGACGGATTCCAAATGCGCCTCCTCGGCGAAAAAAGATGAGAGCGTGCAGGAAATGAAAAACCACCAGCCGCGTTTGCGGAAGGTGGCCTGGTGTTGCTCTACCGCAGCATCCGGTGGGTCAGGCCCCGCTTCCCGCGGGCTTCATGAGGCCGCTCATTCGAACGGCGCGAATCGGCCAAATAATACATGGCGCCGGACCGAAGCTCGAGTTGGCTCTGCAAGTGTGCATGACCTTGGTTGAAGTAAACCAGAGAAGCGCGGAGCGCGTCAAGAAAGATGAAATGCGATTTCCCTGGCGGCATCGCGGTTCCCGTGCTCCCGCATGGCGGCAGAATCCGCCGCGTTGGTATACTATCGGCTGGCCAAGCAGGATTCGAGATCCCCGGCGTCCGGGGGCCTTTTGCTGGATCGCCCGGCCCTTTTCCGGGAGAAGGAAGACGATGGGAGCACTGCTGGAATCCGTTCACTCGCCCGCCGATCTGAAGCGCATGGACTTTGCGCAGATGGCGGAACTGGCCGAAGAGATTCGCGCGTTCCTCATCCAGACGCTCGCGAAGACGGGCGGCCACCTGGGCCCCAACCTTGGCGTCGTCGAGCTTACCCTGGCTCTGCACACCGTTTTCAACACCCCCGCCGACAAGCTGCTCTTTGACGTCAGCCACCAGACCTACATCCACAAAATGCTTACCGGCCGCCTGGACCGCATGGAGACCATCCGCCAGCCGGGCGGGCTGAACGGCTTCATGCTGCGCACCGAGAGCGAGCACGACTGCTACGGCGCCGGTCACGCAGGCACGGCGCTGTCGGCCGCGCTGGGCATGGCCGTGGCCCGCGATCTGGCCGGCGGCTCGGAACACGTCATCGCCGTGGCCGGTGACGCCGCCTTCACCAACGGCGTGACCTTCGAGGCCCTCAACAACATCGCCGAACAGACCAAGCGGCTGATTGTCGTGCTCAATGACAACGAGTGGTCCATCGACCGCAACGTCGGCGCAATCGCCCGCTACTTTCACAAGATCGTCACCAACGAGCACTACAAGAACCTCCACGAGTCGGCCCGCAGGGTCATCGAAAAACTGGGCGGAAAAACCGCCGTCGAAGTGGCGCGCCGCGCTGAAGAAGCCGCCAAAAGCATGCTCTGGCCCTCGGTCCTCTTCGAGGAGTTCGGCCTGCAATACTATGGCCCCATCGACGGCCACAATCTGCCCCTGCTCGTCGAGACCTTCAAGTTCCTCAAGGCGGAAAACCGTCCCGTGCTGCTGCACGTGCTGACGCAAAAAGGCCGCGGCTACCAGCCCGCCCTCGACGGCCAAAAGAAATTCCATGGCCTGGGCCCCTACGACGCGGAAACCGGACAGACCAAGCCCGCCGGCCAGCTTACCTATTCCGAAGTCTTCGCCAATACCCTGGCGCAGTTGGCCAATCAGGACGAAAGAATCGTCGCTATCACCGCCGCCATGCCCAGCGGCACCGGCCTGGACCTCTTCCGGCCCCACCACCCCACGCGCTATTTCGACGTGGGCATCGCCGAGGAACACGCGGTGGTCTTCGCCGCCGGCATGGCCACGCGCGGCTTCCGGCCGGTCTGCGCCATCTACTCCACTTTTTTGCAGCGCGCCTTCGATCCCATCGTCCACGACGTGGCCCTGCAAAATCTGCCCGTAGTCTTCTGTATGGACCGCGCCGGCCTCTCTGGCGACGACGGCCCCACGCATCACGGCCTCTTCGACATTCAGTACCTGCGCGGCATCCCCGAAATGGTTCTCATGGCGCCCAAGGACGAAGACGAGCGGGCCGACATGATGGCCACCGCCGTCCAGCTTCCCGGCCCCAGCGCCATCCGCTACCCGCGCGGCGCCGTGGCCGGTGTCAGCCGCAAGCCGGAGCCGCAGTTGATCCCCGTCGGCAAGGCGGAGATCCTGCAAGACGGCGCCGACGTGGCCATTCTCGGCCTCGGCCCCATGACCGCGCTGGCCAAGGAACTGGCCGCCCGCCTGGAGTGCGACGGCTACTCGGCTGCGGTCATCAATCCCCGCTTCGTGAAGCCGCTGGACCGCGAGATGCTGGCCGCCTACGCGAGCCGCGTGGCCGTCTTCGTCACCTTTGAAGATCATGTGAGGATGGGCGGCTTCGGCTCTGCCGTACTGGAAGCTCTTCAGGAAATGGGCAGCCTGCTTCCGGGCGTCCGCATCGGCTGGCCCGACCACTTCATCGAGCACGGCAAGATCGACGACCTACGCAAGAAGTACGGCCTCACCGTCGATGCTGCGGAGGCTCAGGTGCTGCCCCTGCTCGCCGCCCGCCGCAAACGCCCCGCGCTCATCGCCAGTTGAAAACCGGCCCCAAAAATGTCAGTAGTTGTCGTGTCCGGCTCCGCAACCGGAGAACTGAAAGACATTGAGGTAACGTTACCATTTACATCGATAAATGGGCAGCACTCCCACGATTTCGACGGCACGCTGCCCGAATAAACCGGAACGCTGCTTCAGATCGTCCAGCGACGAACGGGAATTTCTGTAGCAGTCCGCGCAAATGTTAACCTGAAGTCTCATTCCCTATGTTTGCCACCTCCCAGCACGCGCACTTCATCGGCATCGGCGGTATCGGCATGAGCGGCATCGCCGAGATCCTGCTGAACCTCGGCATGAAGGTCTCCGGCTCCGATCTGCGCCGCGGGCCGGTCACCGATCGCCTGGCCGCGATGGGCGCAACCATCTACGAAGGCCACGCGGCGGAGAACATCGCCGGGGCTACGGTTGTCGTCACCAGTTCAGCCGTTCCAGCCACCAACGCAGAAGTGCTCGAAGCACGCCTGCGCAACATTCCCGTCATCCAGCGCGCCGAGATGCTGGCCGAGCTGATGCGGCTCAAGTACGGTATCGCCATCGCCGGCATGCACGGCAAAACCACCACCCCCTCCATGGTCGCCTCCGTGCTCGCCGCCGGCGGACTTGATCCCACCGTCGTCGTCGGCGGCCGCGTGGCCGCGCTCGGCTCCAACGCCCGCCTGGGCAGTTCGCAATACCTGGTGGCCGAAGCCGATGAGAGCGACCGCAGCTTCCTCAAGCTCTCGCCTATCCTGGCCGTCGTCACCAATCTCGACCGCGAGCACATGGACTGCTACCGCGACATGGCCGATGTCGAGCAGGCCTTCCTCACCTTCATTGACAAGCTGCCTTTTTATGGCGCGGTCACCGCCTGCATCGACAATGCGCTGCTGGCCGCCATCCTGCCCCGAGCGCATCGTCGCGTCTTTACCTACGGCGTTGCCGCCGAGGCCGATTACCGGCTGGAATTTCTCTCTTCCGTCGTGGGCAGCTTTGCCCGCTTTCAGGTGGTCACCGCCCTGGGACCGTTGGGGCCTTTCGAGTTGAATGTCCCCGGCCGCCATAACATACTCAACGCCACGGCCGCCGTGGCCATCGCCCATCAGCTTGGGATCGCCGCGGAAAAGATCGCCCAGGGGCTCGCTAACTTTCGTGGCGTGGACCGGCGCTTCCAGCTTCGCGGCCAGGCCCGCGGCATCACCGTTGTCGACGACTACGGCCACCACCCGACCGAGATTCGCGCCACCCTGGCCGCCGCCCGCGAGTGCGGCCACCGCAGAATTCACGTCGTCTTCCAGCCCCACCGCTACTCGCGCACGCTGGACCTTCTGGAGCAGTTCGTGGGCGCGTTTACCGACGCTGACACCGTCTTCGTCCTGCCCATCTACGCCGCCAGCGAAGAGCCCATCCCCGGCGTCACCGCCGAGCAGTTGGCAGAGAGAATCCGCGCCGCTGCCTCGCCCGAAGGCCGGCAAATCCAATTCGCGCCAGACTTCGCCGCCGCTGTGGCCGCCGTCGCCGCCCATGCGCAACCAGGCGACCTCATCCTCACCCTGGGCGCCGGTAACGTAAGCCAGCTCGCCCCGCAGATTCTCGCCGTACTTGAAATGGCATAAGCGATGACCCTCAGCGGACAGAATCAATCAATCCAGAATCAATCGATTCAGGAACAGTTCGGCCAGATCGACATCTACATCTTCGATCAGATCCTGCGCGGCAACATCCAGCCCGGCATGTGCGTGCTCGACGCAGGCTGCGGCTACGGGCGCAACCTTGTCCACCTGCTGCGCGTCGGCTGTCAGGTCTTCGCGCTCGATGCCGATGCCCAGGCCATCGACCATCTCCGCCAGCTCTCCGCCGCGCTCCAGACCGGTTTGCCCGCGCAGAACTTCCAGACAGGATCGATCGAGCGGATGCCCTTTCCCGACGGCCTCGCTGATGTGGTGCTGTGCAATGCCGTGCTCCACTTTGCCCGCGACGATCACCACTTCCGGGCCATGCTCCAGGAACTCTGGCGTGTCCTCAAGCCCGGCGGAATGCTCTTCTGCCGCCTCGGCTCCCGGATTGGAATGGACTTCGAGCGCCTGCGCGGCAACATCTACCGGATTCCCGACGGCTCCGAGTGGTTCCTGGTTGACCAGCAGATGCTCCTCGGTTTGACCCAAGAACTGAACGCTGTGCTCGTCGATCCTTTGAAGACCACCATTGTGCAGGAATATCGCTGCATGACCACCTGGGTGCTGCGCAAACGCAGAATCTGACCGGGCTGCGAAGCTACTCAACCTCTCTGAGCGCTTCTTTGTATACGCACAGGACCTGGCGGCCGTTGGCCGTGCCAAAAGGGGGATTACTATCGATTTCCACTGCTGAAAATTTATGTATTCTTAAAGAGTTTATAGGACGATAGAGAGGACATTACCGTTTCTGACGGCACCTGAAATGTTACGGAGAGTACGTATTATGTTATGCCCAGTATGCCACAGCAAGAAAATGCGCAGGATTAAACGGGAAGGGTTTCTGCACACAAGGCTGGCTCCAGTCTTCGGTTACTTTCCCTGGCGTTGCTCCGGATGCGGGACCGGGCAAATGCTCAGAAATCGAGGGGAAGGGAAGAGCGCACAGAATGCAGCCAGCCCGCAAGGGGAAGCTGTGCTCAGTGTCCCAGGTCACGTGCAGCGATAGCCGATTGGCGGGCGATCAGCCGGTACGCAGGGAGAAACGGCCCGGCCCAAGTAGAATGGAAGCATGGGATTTGAAAGCGTGAAGAAGGTCGCCGAGGCTGATTTTCCCACTCGCTGGGGATCTTTTCGCATTATGGGATTTGAGGGAGTGCCGGCCGCGCCACGCACCTGCGAAGAAGCCGCGTTCAACGGTTCAGGCAAAGGCGAGATTGAAGGCCTGGTGGCGCTGGTCATGGGCGACATTCACTCCGCGCCCCCGGTGGTCCGCATCCACTCGCAGTGCCTGACCGGCGATGTTTTCGGCTCACTGCGCTGCGACTGCCGGCTGCAACTGGAACTGGCGCTGGGCAAGATTTCACGGGAACGCGCGGGCATCCTGCTCTATGAGCAGCAGGAGGGCCGCGGCATTGGGCTGATGGCCAAGCTGAAAGCCTACGAATTGCAGGATCAGGGGCTGGACACGGTGGAGGCCAACGTCGAGCTGGGTTTTGCCGCCGACTGCCGCGCCTACGAGATGCCGGCCGAGGTGCTCAAGCTGCTGGGCGTATCCCAGGTGCGCCTGATCACCAATAACCCGGAGAAGGTTGCGGCCCTGGAGTCGGCAGGCATTGCAGTCACCGAGCGCGTCTCCGCCGAGGTTGAGCCGCAGGAAACCTTCCTCCGCTACCTGCGCACCAAGCAGGAAAAGATGGGTCATATTCAGGATCGCTAATACAAAAAGCTTCTGGATCATTCCTGCAAAAGCGATTTACAGGTACAAAGACTGACCGTGGAGCGCACCTCGCGCACCTTCCGGGCCGCCGCCCCCTACCGTCCATGGACGGACTTTTTTCGGGGGAAGGTTCGTGTTTTCGATTAAATTTCAGACGCTGCCCATCCAGGCGAGAGGGGGCATGGTCAGCTCGCGGTGGCGTATGGCGCGAGAATTGCCGCCTCCGGAGCGATTTTATTTGGAAGCTGCCGTTGTGGTCCGCGCCTGGCGTCTGAACCCAGCGTCCGGTAGTCGTAGCGCCATCAGAACGAAATCTCCGTGGCATGGGTACACGCATGCATCCCGCTGATTCCCTGCTACTTAATACGCGTATCAAACAAAACCGGAAAGGTTGAAAACCGGGGTGCATCCCAGTTCGGGAAATGGTTCTTGACAACGGTACCATTGGAGACGAATATGTTTCTGCACCACTTTTATGGGAAACCACGGAAGTGAATATGGCGGGAGGTTGGCGGCAGGGTCGGTAGCGGATTGGCAGGGCGTGTGGCAACGCCGGCCCCGCTTCGGCCCCGATGTGCTTCCGCATTCGTTCATTTGCGTTGACTGTCGTTTGGGGGGGGAACTGCCTGGAAACCAACACAATCGCAAAAGGGGCAAACCCGCCTTGCAGTCGCGGCTATCGGGTTCATGGATCTCCTTCCACGCTGGCGGAGAGCCGGATTCAGCAGTGCAAGGAGGGACCGCGCATGAGGACTCAGTAAGGGGCACTCAACGCAAATGCAAAGCTTCAAGCAATTGAAAAACTGCAACTGCAGCAATCGACACAGGCAGGATCTTCGTTGAAGCCAGGGTGGCCGGAGTCAGGCATGTGCGATCAAAACGACAGCGCGGAACGCAATCTTTCGTTCCCCATTTTGTAACAATTCTCACCGGAGGATTCGAGATGCAAAGGATTTGGAACAGATTTAATCATGCGTACTCGTCGCGGGGAAGCTGCGTTGCCCTGCTGTCGGTACTGGCAATCGTGCTGTTCGCGTCTGCCGCCAACGCGGTTGCGCCAGCCCCCATCGTGGTCAGCCAGACCACCCAATATGCAGCTCTGCCGTCAAGTAGCGGACCGTTTGCCGGTGAGGAACCCGTGGGCAGTTCATGGGCCGTCAACTCGAAAGGCGTCGCCGTCGTCTCAGGCACGTATGGCAACAATATCTACGAGTACGCGCCACCGACCTATGCCGCCACCGTCGCCGGTCCACTCGGCAATGCGAGCGGTGTGGCCATTGACAACAATGGTTTCCTCTATGTCAGCGTGCAATACGGCAATTCCATCGTGAAGTATCCGATGAACAGCGACGGGACCTACACGTGGACCGTCGACCCGACTTCTACTGGAAATACTCCTCCCACCTGCGCCGGCGATACCAAGGCGCCGGATACCGCGGGGGCGTGTTTGATTACACCGTTGACCGTTTCGGGCCTCGGCTATTTCGGCGTAACGTCCATGGCCTTCGATTCCAATAACGTTCTGTACTTTTCCACCGATGACCAGGGCAGCAATCAATGGTCCATTTTTCAGTGCAAAAACAATTGTGCCTATCCGGCAAGCGGCGCGACGGCCGTCGATCCGACCCTGATCTACGCGGAACCGGTCACTCCTTCCGCAAGCGTGGCCACGCAGGGCCAGCTCTGGATTGGCGGAATGGCTTTTGATCCCTGGGGCGATCTCTTCTTTACCGATGGTGCCGTCTGGGGCAGCGCGCCTTGCGCTTCCGGCTGCTCGACGGGCCCTGGGACCTACGTCTCCAACCTGAACGAACTGCCCGTGGTTACCTCGGCAATCCATGCCACCAAATTCGCGGCAGCTCCTTCGGTGATTTTGACAGAGACCAATGCGGCTCCCATCGGCGCCTATAACGACGCGATTGTCGGAGTTTCCATTTCTAAGAGTGGCAACGTGTACATCAGCCTGGTGAATAGCGGAATCTATGGCCTCACCAGCAACGGATCCCTCGATGGAGCTCAGAACGGCACCGCAACTGTCAGTTCCTCCAGCCTCTATGGGATCTCAAACCAGGGCACGAAGCTTCTGGCCACCGACAACAATGGCAACTTCTACGCGCTGGCCAATACCGGCAATTTAGATTTTGTCTACACCGGCCCGGTCAGGTTCCCCGGCCCGGAAGTCGTCGGAACTCCGGAGAATGTCAACGTCCTTGTGGCGGACAACTCGGAGCTCTGTGCCGGCTCGAGTTTAGCTGCTAGCGGCGATTCCACCGTCACAGCCAACCCGACCACTGGGACCAGTTGCTCCAATATGTCCATGGGACCCGGTTCCTTCACTCCGGCAACCCTCACCTACACCCCGGCTGTAACCGGCTTTGTTCCCGGCACCCTTACCATAACCGACACCACGTCGTCCGCATCGACAACGCAAACAGTTGCCTCCAGCGGCGTCGCTGTGACGATCAGCCAGGGCACTTTCGGACATAAAATCCTCGCCGGCGGCGCCTGGGGCGGTTCCTCTCCTGGCGGCACCTCCGCTGCTGTCACTTCTGCAACGAGCGCCCACCCAGGTGTCTTCGTAGTCGGCAGCTCGTACGGCAACGACATTGAAGAGTTCTCCTCGTTGTCTGGAAATCTGACTGGAACTGTAGTGAGCGATGGCCCGTTAAACGGTGGAGGCGGCGTCGCCATCGACAGCCATGGCTATCTTTATATGTCCAGCGAGTACGGCAACAGCATCTATAAGATTCCCATGAACGCTGCCGGCTCGGCCTCAGCCTACGGGCCGTGGACTACAGATCCGTCCGCCAGTGGAAATACGACTCCAACCTGCACCGGCGACGGCAATACCCCTGACACTGCCGGAATCTGCGTGATCGCGACGAATTATCAAGGCTCGTCGCTCACAGCAGGGACGGCCGCTCTGGCCTTCGACGCGAATAACAATCTTTTCATTACCACCGGTAACAATAATGCAACCAATGCATACTCGGTCTTCGAGTGCGGTCCAACCTGCCTATACTCTGCGGCAGATGCGGTCCTGCTCTACGCGGAACCGGTCTCGGCAACCGCTACGCCTCAACTTAACCTCGGCAGCATCACGGTCGATCCATCGGGGAACGTGTTCTTCACCGACTCGATGATCAGTCCGCTCGCTAGCGAGTACAGCCTGTATTCGGATCTGTACGAACTGCCCTACAACTCCGGAACAAGCAGCTATGCGGCCACCCCGACGTTGCTCGAAACTCTCTCGCCGGTTTGCGCATCGCTTTCCGGATGCACATACAGCACTGCAATCAACACAGTCGCCGTCGATGCCAACGGAGACGTCTTTTTTGGCGGCCCGAACGACGGTTCCGGGCACATTGCAGGTCTCTGGGAATTGACGAACAACTCAGGCACGCTGAGCTCAATCCCCATCGCTGTCTCACCAGAGGCTCCGAAGATTATTGTTCCGGACGGAACAGGCAACTTCTACTTTGTTGGCTACAACGGCGGGGACAGCGGCGGCTACCTTTCGCTCGGGTCGGTTGCGGTTACTCCGGCAGCGCAGACTAGCGCTCCGTCGACGGTCACCAATGTTTGGGCGATCGACAACTATGCCAGCTGCCAGGCAGGTCAGGGCAATTTAAGTTTCACTGAAGCTGCAAGCGACGGATTCAGCGCAGTCGAGACTGCCGGCAGTAACTGCACCACGATACCGCTTGGAAAAAGCAGCAGCTTCCCGGTGAGCGTCACCTTCACACCCACCGCTTCGGCGTCGGGCACTGTTACCACAACCATCACGGCGACCAACTCGAACACCGGCGATACCGGAACAGCCAATGTATCCGGCCTTGCCGCAACCGCGCAGCCCATCACCGGCTTCAGCGGGATTACCTCGCCTGTGGTCTATGGCGCTGCATCCTCTTATACGCTCACAGCCAACACCGGCGCCGCGGGTAACGCTCCGGTCTTCACGGTTGACGCCACGGTAGGCACGCCGAGCATCGCCAGCATTACCGGCAGCACCCTCACCATCACCGGCGTCGGCAACTTCGCCATCGACGTCAATGAGGCTGGCGGCCTTGTCTCCGGCACCACCTATGCCAACGGGTATCTGCAAGTGCCCATCACCGTCGATCAGGCCCCGCAGACTATTGTCTACAGCGGGCCGACCACAACGGCTTACACCACAACCGCGATCGATCTTTCCACCGATGTCACAGGTGGCGCTTCGGGCAACCCGGTTGTCCTGGCCCTCGTCTCCGGCCCCGCGACCCTGAGCGGTTCTACCCTGACGATTACCGGTGTGGGAACCATCGACCTCACCGCCGATCAGCAAGGGAATGCCGACTACTCGGCGGCACCTGAGTTGCCGATTTCCATCACCGTCACCCAGGCGCCGCAGACGATCATCATCAGCGCAGCTCCTGCCAGCCCCACTTACCCAGCTACATCTACGATCACCGCAACGGGCGGCGCATCGGGTAACGCGGTCACGCTCGCCATTACGTCCGGTAGTTCCATTGCAACCCTGAGCGGCACAACTCTGACACCGACGGGAACTGCCTTCGGCGCCGTTGTGGTCACCGCCAACCAGGCGGGCAATACCAACTATGCCGCGGCTGCACCAGCGCCGGTGACGGTCACCTTCGCTTCCGTGGGCACGGTAGCCACACCCACCATCAGCCCGGCGACCAACAGCACGCTGACCATCGGGTCGACGGGCGACTCCATAACCATCGCGGATACGACGGCCAGCGCCGTCATCTCCTACACAACCGACGGAAGCAATCCGCTGACCAGCACCACGGCAAAGGTCTACTCCGCTCCATTCACTTTGCCAACTGCTGGCAACATCACCGTGATGGCCGCCGCCACGTTGCTGGGTGATACGCCCAGTGCAACCGCGTCCTCAACCTACACGGTTGTCACCCTGGCGCCGACCTTCACCGTCACGGCCACCCCGGCGACGGCGACTGTCACGAGCAGTACTCCCGGCGTGATTACCATCACCGTGGCGCCCAACGCTACATTCACCTCATCCATCACCTTCGCTTGCACCGGCGCGCCGGCGAATGTGACTTGCGCCTTCAGCCCCAATCCGCTGACGGCGGGCCACACCACCACCACGCTGACCGTCACCAAGAGCGCCACTGCGGCCCTCCACAACGGTCCCAACCCGTTCCTCCCAGGCGGAGTCACCTTCGCCCTCGCTCTGGGCTTCCTCGGCTGGAAGAAGCGGCGCGGCATTCTGCTTCTGGCCGTACTGCTGGCCAGCGTGGTCTGCCTCACTCAGTTGACTGCATGCGGGTCAAACAATGGCACAACCACCGCGATGTCGGTCACAGCCACTGGCGGCGGCGTCACTCAGACGTTGCCGGTGACGATCACCGTCAAGTAGTAACTTAACCGTAGTTTCGAACCCGCCGGGACTTCTCCGTAATGGAGAGGTCCCGGCATTTATACGCATCGCGAACTTACCACGTTTTTTGGGCGATAAATCAACTCGATTGAACTCGTAGCGCCGATGACGCCCGTTTTGGGGTGCGGCAATTATGATCTGAGCGTTATTCCTAAGTGGTAAGCCGTCAAGCTTTCCATTTCAGAGAAGAATACGTGTCTCTGGCGCGGCCTGAAGACACTAAAGCACTCTTTTGCCGTTCTACGAAATACGTGGACTGATGGATCTGAGATTAAGTGCAACGTCGCCCGGAAATAAACGAATTCTGATTTCCTGGCCGTTGCATTTTATTTATTTTTTATCTCCAAAAATGCTCTTGACGACGCTGTGTTCGTGCTTCATAATTGACAATCGAGATCAAAGTTAGCGACGTTCTGTATTCTGTGGCTCACGCATCTCGCAGGGGTGGCGTGTTGTTATGTAGCACGCTCCGAATCTCGAATAGAACTGGGCAGCCAAGGGGGTTGTTACATGAAGTTTTTTCCTGGACTAAGGCCGGCGTCTTCATTGTTGGGGCTTATTATCGCGGTGCTTCTGTTATGGCAATTGCCCGCCTTGGCGCAGGAGACCACAGGCAGCGTGTCCGGCGTGGTGCAAGACACGACAGGCGCTGTGATTCCGAACGCCGACGTGGTTGTGGTGAATCTGGACAACCAATCGGAGCGCGCAGCGGTAAGCAATGGCGCGGGAGAATTTTCAATCTCCGCGATCACTGCCGGGTTGCGCTACCAGCTTCGTGTGTCGGAGCAGAACTTTGAAACCTGGCAGTCGCGGCCCTTTGCGCTGCGGCCAGGTGATCGGGTGAACTTCACCGACATCAAAATGCAGATTGCCCAGGCCACGCAGCAGGTGACCGTGGAAGCGGTTACGAACCAGGTGATTAAGCCGCTGGATACTGCCGAGCGCAGCGACGTCATTACCGCGAAAGACCTGGAAACGCTGGCCATTCAGGGCCGCGACGCGACCGAGCTGATCGAGATGCTGCCGGGGTTCACGATGGTGAGCCCAGGGGTCAACAACCAGGCGCCGAACACCTCGGTAGTGGGCATGAGCGGCCCCACCGGGTCCTATTCGGCGAACGGAACCGGACCAACTGGGTTGGCCACGATTATCGATGGTGTCTCGATCCAGGATATCAATACGAATGCCGGAACCGTGCAGACGGTGAATGCCGACATGATTCAGGAGATCAAGGCCACCACGTCGAGCTTCAGTGCGGAATATGCGAAGGGGCCTGGGGTGCTGAATGCCACGACCAAGGCTGGCGGCCTGGCTTACCACGGCGAAGGGTATATGTATGTCAGCGACACGATGCTCAACGCCAACGACTGGTACAACAACTATCTGAAACAGTCGCGGCCTCCGGGACGTTATCTCATTCCGGGCGGGCAGCTAGGCGGTCCGTTGTGGATTCCGGGCACCCGCTTCGGCCGCCATAACGAAAAGCTATTTTTCTTTGCCGGCTACGAGTATTACAACCAGAATTTTTCGCCGGAGACGCTTGGCTCATGGGTTCCGACCATGTCGGAGCGCACCGGTGATTTCAGTGCGGAGTCGCTGAACGCCCAGCTCTGTGGCGCACGTCCGGACGGCGGCGAGAACCTGAATGCGGTTCTGCCGATGTGTTATACGGACAACTATCTTCCCAATGGCAACCTTGTCACGAATGGCGACGTAAGCCAATATGGCGATACGCAAGGCGGCACGGCCCTGGTCAACTGGTTGCCGCTGCCGAATGCCGACCCGTTTGTCAACGAGCAGGGGTACAACTATGTCCAGCCGGTGGTCCAGACTCAGAATGGCTATATGCTTCATATCCGTCTGGATTACAACCTGAGCGACTCCAGTAAGTTGTACGCAACCTGGGGTCGTCAGCAGCAGGTCAGCGATCAGCCGGTTGGCTGGAACAGCGTTCCCAACGATTCAATGGTGTATCCAGGCCAGGTGACAGCCGGCGATCTTTCCAATATTTTCTCCCTCCACTACACCCGGACCTTCGGCTCGAGCGTTGCGAACGAGGCGAGCGCCTCCATGTCCTATATAAGCGATCCGGGTAATATGGGCGATCCGGACGCGGTCAGCCGGCAAGCTCCCTTTATGAATGAGTTTAGTTGCGCGGATCCAGTGAAGCGGGCGGCGGGAACCTGTAATGGCGGCAGCTTCAACTATCTCGGCGAATACAAGAACAATGGGGACTATTCCATGCCGGCGTTGTCGGACTATGGTTTTCTGGGCTATCCGAATATGCAGATGCCGGGCGGTTTCTATAACAACCAGATCAAGATGAAGAAGTTAGTCCCAACGCTGGCGGATACGGTGGACTGGACGAAGGGGTCTCACAACTTTGCCTTTGGGGTTTATGCGGAGCGGGGCCTCCTGAATGGTACTGCCGATTATGCCGCGGCGTTTCCGCAGGGAGAGTATACATTCAATCCCGGCAATGAATACTTCGAGTATAATTCGGGCTCGAGCGGTCAAGGTGGCCCCTTTTACAACGCCGATTACGAGAGTTGTCAAAACCCGGACCCGAATGGCACGAGCCGCCTATCCGGCGCAGGGTACTTCGGCAGTTGCATCAATCCTGTGGCCATGATGTATATGGGGTACACGGACAGCTTTACCCAGACGAACTTCTCGCCGATCGTGAATATGCAGTACACCACGCTGGCCGCGTTTGCCAACGATTCCTGGAAGCTGCATCGGGTCACGCTGATGCTAGGCGTCCGCGTGGAGCACCTCGGCCCGTGGTTTGACCGTCATAACAACGGTTTGGCCACCTTCTCTCCCTCGCTCTACAACAGCGAATGTTCGGGTCGAGACTGCAGCGGCTCGGCAATGCCCGGTATCACATGGCATGGCCAGGATAGCTCAACGACGAATTCGGTAAGCAACCCGCCAAAGGGGTATTTGACTCCGAGGTTCGGCGCCTCATGGGACATCTTCGGGACGGGCAGGACCGTTCTCCGTGGCGGATGGGGAGTCTATCGCAACGAGGAGGAGTTTGAGCCTTATGCCTTGGCGGCGGCCAGCGCGCAGGGCTACAAGTCAAGCGAGTCCGTCGGGCAATTGACTTTCAGCCTGGTGGACAATCAGTCACCGATCAATCCTCCCGACATCAGTGTTTACACTCTATCCTCTCTCGACACGGTGCGGCCGACCTACTATCAATTCAATCTGACCTTCGATCAAAGGCTGAAGGGGAATTCGCTGCTCGAGGTTGCCTACGTTGGAAGCGAATCCAGGAATCTGCCCACCTATAACACCGAGTCGGGCGGCTACAACGGCTCATCCGACTTGAACGTGCTTCCCTTGGGAACATACTTCAAGGACAGCTTCACTTTGAGCTTTCCGAGTTCGATTCTCGCAGGGTATTCACAGCCCGGGGACATCAGTGGTTTGACCACGGCGGAACAGGACTATTCGCGGACCTATCCCTTCTATCAGCACATCTATGCGCTGAAGCACGACTATTACTCGAATTACAACAGCCTGCAGGCGTCGTGGAACAAGTCGTCGGGCATGGTAAGTTGGGGAGCGAATTACACCTTCTCGAAGGTTCTTGCGACGGCAGCATCCTACAACAACCAGCTACCGGACCCGCTGAATCTGCGGAATGACTACAATCCGGCCCCGTTTGATCGCACTCATGTCTTCAACGTCCACTATCTGGTCAGCCTGGGTACACGCTACCACGGCGGGAATCCCATACTGTCCAAGGCCCTGAACGGCTGGCAAATCTCGGGTATATCGCAGCTATCGAGCGGCCCGGACCTGCCTTCGGAGGAGGGCGGAAACTTCGGTTTCGGGTATGGCAGTGTTCTACCTACCCAGGTTTCAATGATTCAGCAGCTCGAGGGAGGGCCTCAGGCGCAGTCGACCTGCCAGCAGCTTTATTACATCCCCAAAGACGCCAAAAACAATTCGTATTGCGTAACCAGCATGAATCCGACCATCTGGCTGGGCACTCCCGATTACCAGTTGATGCCAACCTTGAGCTGCAATCCGGCGGGCGGGAGTGCGAAGCATCAGTATTTGAAAGCGAGCTGCTTTGGCGTTCCGCTGCCGGGTAGCGGAACTTCGGGGACGAATTATGTGGTGTCGGCAAATCCCAGCGGTCAGGGCCAATACCGGCTCCCTTACATCCACGGTCCCGCGTTCATGAGGAATGATCTGACAGTGCTCAAGGATTTCAGCGCTGGGGCAGGCAGGACGATTGAGTTCAGAGCCGCCGCCTTCAATTTCCTCAACCACCCCGAGGTTTCCTTCAACAATAACGACAACTCCAATCTGAGCCTGGGCGGCTTGCTGGAGGCGACTCCGGGGCAGGCCCTTACAACGCCGGATCTGGCACACAAGGACTTCGGGATTGCGAACGTGAAGTACGGCTCTCGTCTTTTGGAGCTTAGCGGAAAGTTTACGTTTTAGGAAACGCTTCACCGGCCCCGCGCACTGCAACGGGGCAGCGTACAGCGCGTGAATCAGCGGCGGCAGATCGGCCCGTCGTACGGAGAAACGAAGGGGGCGCCACTTTGGCGTGCCCTGAAAATGTGGGCAGGCGGCAACGCCGTTCGGGGGGCTTTTAGATGAGAGGTTTCGGGAGGGTTTTCATGGCCATCGAGATTAAAGTGCATTTTTTGAGGCTTGCGCGCGCCGGGGTCGGTTTACTGGTGGGAGCACTGTTGTTGTGCGGAGTTGCTGGGTCTCAGGCGCCTCCTGCCATGACTACCGAGTCGGTGGTTCCGATACCTTTCAACGCAGGTTGGGGACAGATTTACAAGATTCTTTTTTATGGCGGAAACGTTCTGGCGCTGGATGGGGCAAATGGCGAACTGTATCAGCTTGCTCCCGGAGCGACAGCGTGGTCGACACTGGTCGGTGAAAACGGGATATTCGGAGGCGGGTACAACGCCGTGGGCATGGCGATTGATGCAGAGGGCACCCTCTATATTGGCTGTCGCTTTGCCGGCAACTGCACCCCCTCGGGCACCGACTTCTACCGTGTCCCCTACGATCCCGTTGGAAAAACATGGGCGGTTACGGCCAGCACCGCTTGGGGCGGCAATATTGTCGACGATAATTACAATGTTCTCGATGGCGTGGACGATGTGTATTTTGTGGACACCCCTGGGAAGGCAGATGGCAGCGGGACTTTGTACTGGATGTCTGAAGGGCAGCTCTACGACATCTTCTCGATCCCGGTGGACTCACAAGCGAACTCCGACCAGTCCCAGGTGGTGGCGACGAACTATATCGCCGGCCTGGTAGCCAATCAGGGTAGGATACAAGTCGATGTGAACGGAAACATCTACTTCACTGAGAATCGCGCCACAACCAACTCGGCACGAGCGAACGGGATTTTCTTCATCCCTGCCGGAACCTCTGGCATATCTGGATCGAATGGGACCGCGGAGGCGCAATTAGCGCGCATCGATCCAGGCAATACCGTGGTGTATGCCGGTCCCACGCTGGATGCGTCCGGTGATATGTACCTCACCTCTGAGCAAAACTCTACGTATAATGAGACCACCGCCGGCACCTGGATGATTCCCAACGAATGCGGGAGTGCGAGCGCGGTTCACTCTGCCACCTGCCTGAACTTCAACCATATCTCCTATGTCTCACCCTTTGCCAGCAACCAGCCCCTAACCATCGATCCACGAGGCTACCTGTGGATGCCCGTTTACCAGTATCCGAGTGCGGATGGGTCGGGTAACATGCCTGATGCTTATGCAATTCTGGTGTTGGCTCCGGGATCTCTCAGCTTGAGCAATCCCTCGATCTTGAGTCTGAATTCAAGCTCGGGTGCGAGTGGCGCCCCTTTAACGATCATTGGGGCGAACTTCGGTATTGCGCAGGGTGGCAGTTCGGTCCATTTCTCGGATTCATCCACACCTAAACCCATAACGGCGACAGGCACAATCAGCAGTTGGAGTGACGGTTCGATCGTAACTTCGGTTCCATCCGGACTCGTAACCAGCCCAGTGAGCGTATCGGTTGAAGTGGGCCAATTGTCGAGCAACACAGCGCAGTTCACACTGGGCGGCATGAGCGGCAATTTGTCAGTAGGAAGCGTGCCGACCGGTACTGTGTATGTCAACTTCAACGCGCCGGTTACGCTCGGCGCCAGTCAGTTCTCGCAGATCCCGCAAACGGGAGGCGGGTCGGATTTCATAGAGGCTGCGGCTGATCCCAATCCGCCTGCAACGCCCCCAGCAACACCCTACGAGTGCCTTCCAACAACCGCCTATACGGCGCGCAATTCCTGCGAGTATTGGATTGGACTGAGTGCGCGCGCTCCGGGGGCAGTCTCCGGCCAGTTAGTGATCTCCGCGGTTGATTCCAGCAGTAACACCGTCACCAGCACGGTCTATGTGAGCGGAACCGGGCAAGGCGCAGAGGCGTCGGCCCTGAATTCCCCCACGCAAACCGCAGTCGCAGGGAGCGCTGCAGGCCTTGTTTCCCCGGCGCAGGTGGCTGCCGATCCTTCTGGCGACACCTATGTCGCCGATCCCGGCCTTCATAAAATTCTGACCTTCAGCTTCAGTATGAACTCCTCCAATGCGGCCGGTACTGCGTTCGCTGGCCCGTGGTCTGCTCCCACCGGCGTTGCCGTGGACGGATCGGGCGATGTCTACGTAGGTGACACCCACAAGGTCTTTGAGATTCCCGCGACCAACGGTGTCGCGATCCCAGCAAACCAAACGAGCCTCGCTACGGGACTAGGAGTCCATCTCAACCTGGCGGTAGACGGTACTGGCGACGTATACGTCGCGGATGCCGATAAAGCCAGGGTCGTCAAGATTATCAATCCAGCGGCAGCAGGTTTGGTTCCCGTCTTCGGTCCAACCACCGTCACTGTCGGCTCCGGGTTCACTGCGCCTTCGGCGGTTGCGGTCGATACCTTCGGCAACGTGTTCGTCGTGGATGGCTCGAATCTGTGGGAGATCTCGCCGTTTAATGTGATGAACGAGATCACCACCAAGCTGAGTGCTCCTGTCACAGGCCTGGCAGTGGATACGTCCGGTTCGGTGATCGTATCTCAAAGCGGCGGCATCCTGCGCATCCCTTCGATCGCCGGCACTCTCAGCATCAACAATGAGAACCCATTGGACCCCACCGTCACGTCGCCCAATGGCGTGGCCCTGGATCAGCACGGCAACCTCTATGTCACCGATCTGACAGGCGGCAACCCGAACCTTTACGAATTTGCCGTTACCGGAGCGGTGGATTTCGGACAGGCCCTCACTCCTACCGAGCAGGCCACGTCGGACGTCGCTCTGTTTGACATCGGCAATATGCCTCTCACCACGACTGCAGATCCAACATTTAGTGGTCCGGACGTTGCCTATCTCGCTCTGGTCTCTGGAGGGACGTGCGATACCACGGGCGCCACTCCCGTGGCCACCGGTGCGTCCTGCACGGTGGAGGCCGGGTTTACGCCACCGGTGAAAGGCACGTATACCGGTGACTCGATGATGGTCCCGACCAACGCGAGTAATATCGGCGGGGGGATTGTCCCTGTTTCGCTGGAAGGAACGGCCCTGCAAAACCTTGAGCCAACACTAACGTCCGTTAGCGTCAACCCGGCTACCGCGACCTACCCCGGCACCACGACGGCAACGGTAACAATTACCCCGAATCCGGATCCAAGCGTAGGCCCGACAACAAATATCCCGGCGGGGACGGTCACCTTGACCTTGACCAGCACAGTTGCGGGCAGCACTCCGTTTGTATATACCGGGCAGGCCGCGGGCGACGATACCGGCACCACTGCTACATTCCAGTTGTCGAACATCCTCGGCGGCACTTATTGTGTGACGGCTTCCTACGCAGGCAGCACGGCTAATTTATTCAAGCCGAGTTCAAGCGTGGACTGCTCCACACCTGTCGGTACAACGTTCACTGTCAATCCGGCCACGCCGGTCATCACCCTGAGCGAGCCTGCGGGAGTTTCGCCGAACAGCTTCAACGGCATCTACTACGTGCTGGACAATAAGACCACATCTGCGATTACTGCGACGGTTTCATCAACCCTCGGAGTGCCGACAGGAACCGTCACCTTTATGAACGGATCACAGGTCGTGGGAACCGCGCAGCTGGATGCGAATGGGAATGCGATCTTCGAACCAGGAGCTCCAGGTGTAGCGGACGGCTCCTACAATCTGACCGCGGTCTTCGACGGCGATCAAAACTTCGGTACTGCCACTTCTACGGCGATCGCTTACCAGGTTCTTCCTCCCAGTGTGCTGATCACTGCCAACCCGACTTCAGTCTCGACACCCGCGGGTACACCGGTGGCGACCTCTCTCAGCCTGCAATCGCTTGTCGGCTTCGCGGCTGCCAATGGCGACAATATCACCTGCGTCAACTCGACGCTTCCATACTATTCCGAATGCACGTTCACTGTTCCACAGCCCATTATCTGTGCACCCCCCGGCACAGCCGCAGCGCCCTGCAGTGGAATTACGACCTCCGTTCTCACCATCAGCACCAATATCCCGACGAACAAGCCGCCGACGACCGCGGCCAATGTGCCGGCGCATGGTTCAGGCAACTCTCCGCTGATTCTGGCCGGGATATTCGGTCTCGGGCTGTTTGGGCTCGGGATGCGAAGAAGAGCGGTATTCAGCCGCAAGCTGCTTAGCGGCGCCGGGCTCGCGCTGATACTGTTCGGGGCCGTCATGGGATTCGGCGGTTGCAGCAACAACTCCTACACAAAATCAGTGTCGGTTACGAAGTACAAGACTGTGGCCGGTACATATAACGTCAGCGTTGTGGTCACCAATCCAGTGTCGGGTGCGGTGCAGTCGCTGCCCTTCACGATCCCAGTCACGATCCAATAGGTTCGCCGTGAGCGGATTCCGGAGAGCGAGCAGTTCCTCTCCGGAAACCGCAACGAATCGGGTCGTTCAAGGTAGGTTTAAGGTAATGAACAAGGTTGGTATGAGTCTTTCAGGGAGAAATGTTATGTTCAGCAATTCATTCATGTCGCTGCGCCGGCTCTCCGGATTTGCGCTGACGTTCCTATTCCTCGCTGCATGTCTCTGCGCGGGAGCCCTGGCGCAGACCGCGCCGACATCCATCGCGAGTTTCGCCACCGGGCTGACCGCTAAACCCAGCATCGGGGCAATCGCGAACACCGCTACCGATACCTTCGGAGACTGGCTCGTCGTGGACGATGAGAACGGAGCGTTGTATGAGTTTCCTGCCGGCGGCGGAGCTTCCGTGACGCTTGTTGCGAAGGATGGCCTTTCCTACGGCGGCACAGCCGGCGCCATTGTGACTCCTGGGATTGCCATTGATTCGAGTAATAACCTATATATCGAGGGCGGCAGTTGCGTGCTGGTATATCCCTACGGAGCTTGGAGCACTTGGGGCAGCTTGTCTGCGTTTTCGCAAGCCGCACCTTCCTCAGCAGCCTGCGGCACGGCCCCCGCGACTTTCTATAATTTTGCAGCGGGGGTGCAGGCCTGGGGGATTGGAATCGGCAATACGAGCGCTCCCAGTGTCTTGGTGGGGGTTACACAGAGTGCGTCATCTACAAACGGTATTGCCAGTATCCCGGTGACCGGCGCGTGGGCGTCTCCCGTGGCAGGAACGGCAACTCCAATCATTACCGGGCTGCAAGGGCCGGCAATTTCCATTGCCGAGGATCCGGCGACGGGAAATGTCTATTTCGTCGAACAAGGTGGCCTACCTGGCGTTTACGAGATTCCCGCCGGACAAACCGGACTCACGTCGGATTCAGGTCTTACCCGAGTCGATCCCGATCTGCTCGGCGTGGCGGGTGTGACGGTAGATAGCGTCGGGAACTTGTACATCAGCGACAGCACGAACGGCGTCTACTTGCTTCCGAAGGGATCGTCCTCTTCCAGCGCGGCGTTCCTGCTGACCTCTGTGCCTGCTCAGGGTTCCGTTGCGCTGACCAGCAATATCGGAGATCTATTTGTTCCCTCAACCACAGGATCGGTCGGTAACATTTCGACGGTCGCAGATAAAGTCGCCTTCAACGTGGCGGCATTCGGTTCAGTAAATGTTGGGGCAAGCAAGCCCGTAACCGGAAACGTCATCTTCAGCTTCAATAGTAGTGAGACCCTTGACAAGATTCAAATTTTGGAAGCTGGCGCGACCAATCCCGACTTCACCATCGTTGACGGCGGCTCACTCGACTGCGCGACGAGTGCCGTTCACTCTCCAACCGCTAGTCAGAGTTGCATTGTCGCAGTGGACTTTATGCCCCATACGGTCGGCTCCGTGTCGGCTGTCCTTGACCTGCTCGGCACGAGCGGTAACGTGGTGGCCTCGATACCCCTGGAGGGAATCGGCGTCGACGGAGCTGTACAGTTCCAGCAGGCGCCGCAGTCGACCATTGGCGGCGGCCTCATGACGCCTAGCCAAATGGCCGTGGACGCGGTGGGCAATCTGTATGTGGCTGATGCAGGCCTTGGTGCGGTGGTGTTGTTCCCGGCGGGCACGGCTTCAGGCGCTGCTGGGATTTCCGTGGGCACTGGTCTCAAAGCTCCCACAGGCGTGGCAGTCGACGGAGCCGGCGACGTATTTATTGCCGACAGCGGCAGCCTCTATAAGGTGCCGGAGACAGCCACAGGTTTGAATTCCAAGGGCCAGTTGACCCTCAAAACCGGTCTGACCCTTGGCTTGCATCTCCAACTGGCCGTGGATGGCCTGGGAAACCTCTTTGTGTCGGACGCAGATAACGCGGCAGTCTATGAGTTGGAGAATATCGGTGCAGGTTGGAATGCCAGCTTGCCCGGCGTTCTCAGTCCACAGGTTGTAACCCTTACGGGAGCCGCGGTGAGCGCGCCCACTGCCATAGCCGTGGATTCTAACGACAATCTGTATGTGGTAAACGGCTCTAATCTGTACAAAGTCACGCCAACTGGAACCCAGACCCAAGTGCTCACCGGCCTCAGCGGAGTAACCGGCCTGACGGTAGATCCATCGGGTTCCGTGTACGTCACCATGAGCGGTGGAACAATTCGGGTTCCCAACGTGAGCGGCACGCTGAATTACGCCGGCAAAACATCGGTGGCAAGCAGCGTCACCTCGCCGGTCTCAGTTGTCCTGGATTCTATGGGCAATATCTATGTGCTAGACGGCAGTGCGCTGAACATCAATATGACCAGCGCCAGCACTTCCGTTAATTTTGGCACACTGACCGCCGACCCGTACCCCGCTCCGTCCGCAGGTTCGTCGACAACGGAAGTGGCGACGCTCATCAACTATGGCAATGCGGCTCTTGCTGTTACAGGTTACGGAAATACCTCCGACTTCACTGAGACAGCGGATACTTGCATCGGCAACCCAATCGCAATCAACTCGACCTGCTCGGTGACCGTCACGTTCAGCGCCGGAATCGGCGACGACGGCAATTTGACGGGAGAGGTTCTGGTTCAGGGCAATGTGGGCAATATGCCCGTAGGTGTGAACGGCTCGGGTGTGGCTCCAACGCTGGCCAGATCAGCAACTTCGATCACCGTGGCTACGAACGGAACCATCGAAGGGGTCCCGGTCACGGTGACCGTTGCGCCCAACCCGGCCAATAGTCAGCAACTAACCGGGACGGTGACTCTTACCGTCGTCCCCGGCAGCAATGTCCCGATCACCAATCCTGCCTTGCCGAATCCGTACACCGTTACATTGCCACTCAGCAACGTGCCAAACACCACCAACGGCACGGTTACTTTCACTCCGCCGCCTGAGGGGCTGCCCATCGGGTCGTACACGTTCACCGCCAGGTACAACGGTGACCCGACCTACATCTACGAGCATTCCAGCAACCCGCAATCTGTCTCTGTCAACACGTCTGTGCCGGTCGTGATGAGCCAGCCAACCCCCGCTTCGATTCCGGCAGTGTCCTATTCGCTCCCCTGTACGTCGGGGTCCGGATCCACCTGCACCACCTCGTACAACTACGGCCAACCCGCCAATAATCCTCCAGGCTACCTCGTTCTTGCCGGGAACCAGTGCGAAACCTGCGGAGGAAAGGAGCCGTACGACGGATCAACCACCCAATGGATTTACATCTATCCTGTTGGCGTGGAGCCAGCCGCAACTGGTTATTCCATGATTGCAACGGCGGTGTTCGGCAGCACTCCCACTCCGACACCTGTGCAAACTGGATGGAGCAATGCGGCTGCGGAAATCGGATGGAACTACGGATCGGTGAACTATTTGATTGCCAACGGCCATTCCCTCTGTGGCGACAACGCGGGCAGCCCATCCATCATCAACGTGGGCGCCACCGGAGATGCATCGATCGCAAGTACTGGGTTTGAATGCGCGCGGATCAATACGTATAACAACACCATCCCGGAGATCATGACCTATTACACGGTGACTCCGGTGTATACCGGGACCTACAACGACCTTATCGACGTCAATCCTAACTACCAGAAGGTCACGGGAAGCAGCATCAACATCTGGGCGATGAGCAACCCCGTCGTACAGATCAGTTCCAGCCCGGCCTCCCTGGCTGTTGCTCCAGGATCCTCGGTATCGGCGACGCTAACGGTGACCTCGCTGCTGGGTTACGGATATGCGGGACGCAATACTACTCAAAATAACTGGTCGCTTCCGCTGGACTTGGAGTGTCAAGGTCTTCCGGCATACGCGACATGCACCTTCACCTATCCAGCTCCGAATCCCGCGGATCCGAATATGGTCCCAGGATACCTTTACAACCCTGGTGGACTCCTTTGCGCTAACAGCACTGTAGCGAACCCCACCTACTGCGCAATCGACGTCGGCCCTGAGCCTGGATCCGTGACGAAATACAGCACGTTCGGAAATACAGTACCGGCGGACGCGACACCACAGACATATCCTTGCGGTCCCGCGGATGGATGCCTTGGACCTGGCACGGTGCAGGTGACCATCAATACCAATGTAGGCACAGGTATGGTTGCCAGTCGTGAGACCGGTAACAGCCTCAGACTCGCGGCTTTGTTCGGGCTGGGATTCCTCGGCTTCGCTTTCCGCAGAAGGGCTTCGCGCTGGGGCGGTCTTATGATGGTCATCTGTCTGTTGCTCTGTGGAGGCGCCTTTACCGGGATTACCGCCTGCAGCACCAAGAATCTGGGCGGTTCAACTGCTGCTGTCACGCCAGCAGGGAACTACTGGGTTACGATCATAGCCAAGGAGACCGGGTCGATGAAGGCTCAAGTTCCAGCTCCTCCTGTGGATCCCAGCCTATCTACGAATAAGTTCCAGACCGTGTATGGCAATGGAAACCTGGCTTCTCTGCCGTTTACCGTGAACGTAACGGTTAGCAATTAGCCGAAACCATCAATGCATAAACGCGGGGACGAGTAATCGCCCCCGCTTTTTGCGCCGTGAATGAGGGGCAGCCTGGCAGTGGAAGCCCCTGCAACCTGAGCATTCTGTCAACCGTTCGGCGGCGCACACATTGCGCCACCGTCTCATGTTGCAGTCAGTTCGAGCCTCACGACCGCTCACACTACGGTTGAGTTGAATCCCCCAGGAGTGCGCCAAGGGGCCTTTTGCCGAGTGCATTGGCAGTGATCTATCCTACTGCTGGATCGACGGACGCCGAGCACGACTGGTGCAGTGTTATGAGGTACGCAAAGTTCGCCTGCGAGTGGACGGGACGGCCTGGGAATACATCTGCAAACCCACCCTCATCAGCTTTTTCCGCGTGCCGATAAGGGATGAAAGCTGGACTGGCTCAGGCCTTTCCAGAGTCGCGGTCAAAGGAGAAGGTTGATTATGCGTCTAAGAGTGGGTTATTTTCTCGCGTCAGCGGTTGCGATAGTGGCAATTGCGGGATGCGGCGGGTCGAATTCCGGGACAACTACCACCCCAACGATTACGTCGGTCACACCCGCCAATGGAGCCACGGGCGTGGCTGTCAACTCTGCCCTGACGGCAACCTTCAGCCAGGCGATGAATGCGGCTACGATTACGACCTCGACCTTCACCTTGACGGCGCAAGGCGGAGCCGCGGTGAGCGGCACTGTATCTTATTCCTCCACGGGCTTGTCGGCTTCCTTTACGCCATCGGCCAATCTGGCTTACAGCACTCAGTACACTGCCACCCTCACTACCGGGGTCCAGAATTCATCCGGCACTGCGCTTGCCGCAAGCTACTCGTTGACCTTTACCACCGCGGCGGCCCCCGTGCCACCCACCGTTACCGCCACCACGCCGGCCACTGCAGCTACGGGCGTAACCGTCGGCTCTGCCATCACGGCAACCTTCAGCCAGGCAATGAATGCAGCGACGATCTCGTCCTCGACATTTACGCTCACGGCAGGCGGCGGTGCGGCAGTTACAGGTGTTGTCACCTACGCAGCCATAGGCTCGGTGGCCACTTTTACGCCATCGGCAAATCTGGCCTATAGTACCCAGTACACGGCCACCATCACCACCGGAGCGCAGGATTCGACCGGTACGGCGCTGGCGGCAAACGACACGTGGACATTCACCACTGCGGCAGCTCCCGTGCCGCCTACCGTTAGCTCCACGGTGCCGGCGAACGCAGCCACGGGCGTGACCATCAACTCTGCCCTGACGGCAACCTTCAGCCAGACGATGAATGCGGCGACACTCACGTCCTCGACATTCACGCTGACGGCGACCGGCGGCGCGGCGGTGACCGGAACTGTCACCTATTCCAACTCGGTGGCCACCTTTACCCCATCGGCAAATCTGGCTTATGGCACCCAGTACACGGCCACCATCACCACCGGAGCGCAGGATTCGACCGGCACGGCGCTGGCGGCAAACGATACGTGGACATTCACCACCACGGTGGCCCCCACCGTTACCGGCACCACACCGGCCAATGCAGCCACGGGCGTAATCGCCGGCTCTGCCGTCTCGGCAACCTTCAGCCAGGCGATGAATGCGGCCACGATCACCGGCACGACCTTCACACTGACGGCGACCGGCGGTGCGGCAGTTACAGGTACTGTCACCTATTCCAACTCGGTGGCCACCTTTACCCCATCGGCAAATCTGGCTT
>VFSW01000599.1_pt1 | contig 52977 bp, 42 predicted proteins | sample 5358111 | NCBI WGS metagenome assembly VFSW01 (sample SAMN11554181, study PRJNA540505) | mine drainage metagenome | isolation source: sediment from site ElyBrook_90M | place: USA: Ely Copper Mine, Vershire, VT | collected 2017 | reverse complement strand
CCCCCCCGACCCTGTCCGAGCCATCCCGGCCGATTGATTCCCTGGCTTGCGCGGGGCGTCCGGGCTTCGCCCAATCACGTGGGCCGCCTCCGTGACCCGATCGCGCAATTCCTCCCCGTGACTCCTCACGTACTCTTGCGCCGCGACGGCCTTGTCCTTGATCCAGTCCGTCCCTTCTCCGGCCTTGCGGCCGATCAGGCGGCGCGTGGCAGCGCCGGAACGCGGAACAAGCAAAACCGTAACGGCGATGCCCGCTCCCAGCCCGGTCAAGAAAAGCAGTCCCGCGGAACCCGAATTTCCGTTCATTTCAATGTTCTCCTTTGTAATCCCAAACTCAATCAAGCAATCCTGTGGCCACAATCGCATAGCGAGGATCGTGGCGACCTTCAGCCGCAGTTTGGCCAATCTATGTCGATGTCCACGAGATGTCTCCACGGCTGAAGCCGGTCGACGACCGTGCCCGAGCCACCGTCCACTGCGCAGAAGTCGCACTCGGCGACGCAGCGGTTCACGATTCCGACGGAATCCCGTCTGAGCTGCGCCGCCCGGCATGCAGGTGCTTTCCGTGGGCATGGCGCAAACCCATCACCGGCGACGTGCTTCGGCATAGCCAGACAGACTGGATCGTGGGGCGAATTGCGACAGGCGCGTGCGATGCTGCGTTGCGTGACCGCGGGCTGACTCACGGCCGGCTCACGCGCTCCGAGCCGCGCCACCGTGCGGCGTGATCGAAGAGAGTGGTGGCGGAAGTGGGGGTCGAACCCACACGTTCAGTGAAGAACGCCAGATTTTGAGTCTGGTGCGTCTGCCAGTTCCGCCATTCCGCCACGGACGGCCGCACCCATAGTGTATCGAATTGCTGGCGCATGGGTCGAGGTCAACGAACTTGACGGGATGCGTCAATACTGTCATGAGTATTTTTAATACTGAATCCCTCTTGCATTTACCAAACTTTTGGTTTAGTCTGGGTGCATGAGCGGTCGAGAGAATGTTCAGCGGGCGGCAACAGCCTTACCGGGCAGTCCGCGGCACTCTCTCGGCGTTCAGATTCCGAAGCGGATTGCGATTCTGATTCAGGTCGCCGTACCCGGCGCCGCCTGAGGGAGCTTCGGATTGGAATTCCGAGGGCCGGAGGCGGGGCGAGATCCCCTGCCGCCGGCCCTTTTCGTTGTAGACTGTCAAGTTTGAGGAGACCCAGTAGCGGATATGTCAGCGAGTCCAAGTGGAACCATGATGAGCGGGGCGCGAATTCTTCTCGAGTGCTTGGTGCGGGAGAACGTAGATTGCATTTTCGGGTATCCGGGCGGGGTGACGCTCCCGCTTTATGACGCGATGTACGACCATCCGATCCGGCACGTGCTGGTGCGGCACGAGCAGAACGCCTGTTTCGCGGCGGAGGGGTACGCGCGATCGACCGGGCGAACCGGCGTATGCTGCGCGACGTCCGGGCCGGGCGCGACCAACCTGGTGACGGGCCTGGTGGACGCGATGATGGATTCGATTCCGATCGTCGCTCTGACAGGGCAGGTATCGACGAAGCTGATCGGGAGCGACGCGTTTCAGGAGGCCGACACCTTCGGAATTACTCGCTCTTGCACGAAACATAACTTTCTTGTTAAGAACATAGCTGATTTGCCTCAGGTAATTCATGAGGCGTTCTACATCGCCGCGAGCGGGCGGCCGGGGCCAGTGCTAGTGGATATTCCAAAGGACGTGTTCCAGGCGCAGGCTCACTATACGCCGGTATCGTCGATTCATCTGCCTGGCTACAAGGTGATCAACGAGGGCCACGCCGGGCAGATCCGGCGCGCGGCGCAGATGATGTGGGAGGCGGAGCGGCCGCTGGTGTACGCGGGGGGCGGAATCCTGGCGGCGGATGCCTCGGCCGAGTTGCGTGAGTTCGTCGAGACGCTGGATGCGCCTTCGGTGACGACGCTGATGGCGCTCGGCGCGATGCCCGCGGGGCACAAGAACTTCATCAGCATGCCGGGCATGCATGGCAGCTACGCGGCGAACATGGCGCTGACGCAGTGCGATCTGCTGATCGCGCTAGGCACGCGGTTTGACGACCGCGTGACGGGGCGTCTTTCGGCGTTCGCGCCCAAGGCGAAGGTGGTTCACGTGGACATCGACCCGGCGGAGATCGGGAAGAATCGCACGGCGGATCTGCCCATCGTGGGCGATGTAAAGAGAGTCCTCGCGAAGCTCATCAAGAACCTCAATGAACTTGGGCAAGAGATGAAGAGCAAACAGCTTGCGGCTCGCGAAATCTGGCGCGCCGAGGTGCGGGCGTGGATGGCGGAGCATCCGCTCACGCCGGAGATCTCGGACGAAGAAATCAAGCCGCAGCACCTCATGCGGGAGATCGACCGGCTGTCGGGCGGGCAGGCGGTCGTGGCGTCCGACGTCGGCCAGCACCAGATGTGGGCGGCGCAGTTCGTGCGCTTCAACGAGCCCCGGCTGTGGCTCAGTTCTGGCGGCCTTGGGTCGATGGGGTTTGGACTGCCGGCGGCCATCGGCGCGCAGTTCGCGCGACCGGACAAGCTGGTGTTCGCGATTGTTGGCGACGGCGGCTTTCAGATGTCGATTCCGGAGCTGGCCACGATCGTCAATCATGGGCTGCCCATCAAGATCGTCATCATGAACAACGGCTACCTGGGCATGGTGCGGCAGTGGCAGGAGCTGTTTTATAACAACCGCCTTTCGGCCGTCGAGCTGAGTTCGTTCCCGGACGTGACGAAGCTGGCTGACGCGTATGGGTTCAAGGGGCGGACCGTCGAGCGGCCGTCGGAGCTGGCTTCGGCGCTCGAGGAAGCCGTGCGCGAGCCGGGGCCGTATTTACTCAACGTGCGTGTGTCGCCGTTTGAGAACGTCTATCCGATGGTGCCGGCGGGCGCCGCGATCAACGAGATGGTGCTCGGGCCGCCGCAGCCGGTTAGCGCGTAAGAGACCGAAGAACGAAAACGAATGCTTCAAATCATATCCTTGCTCGTCGAAAACAAACCGGGCGCGCTGATGCGCATCACCGGCCTCCTAAGCGCGCGCGGCTACAACATCGAGAGCCTGACCGTGGCCCGGACTCTGGACCCCGAACTTTCGCGCATGAGCATTGTGGTGGACGTCGAGCCGCAACTGCGGGCGCAGGTCATCAAACAGATGAATAAACTGATCAATGTCCTTCAGGCTACGGACCTTACGGACTCGCCATCGGTCTGCCGCGAGATGGCGCTGCTGCGCATCCGGGCGCAGATGCCGACCCGTACTGCGGTGTTGAAAGAAGCCGAGATTTTCGGCGCCCGGGTGGTGGATCAATCGACCGAGGGCTTCGCGCTCGAAGCGACGGGCGATCCGGAAAAGCTGGACGAGTTCATCGAGGTCATGCGAAGCTATGGGGAAATCGACGTGATCCGCTCCGGGTCGGTGGCCGTGTCGCTCGAGACGAAACGGCTGCGTCTCTCGCCCCCGGTTCCGCGCGGGGACAACCAGCCGCGCGAGGAGCACGCGGTCGAATCCAAATAAATCTGCAGCATCCAAGGAAAAGTTCATGCCAAATCGCTATTACGAAAAGGACGCGTCGCTCGACGCGTTGAAGGACAAGACGGTAGCCATCATCGGCTACGGCAGCCAGGGGCATGCGCACGCGCTGAACCTGCGGGACTCGGGCGTCAAGGTGGTCGTGGGTCTGCACGCCGGGAGCAAGAGCCGGGCGAAGGCCGAGGCCGCCGGACTCACCGTACACAGCGTGGCCGAGGCTTCGAAGATCGCCGACGTGATCATGGTCCTGGTCGCCGACCACATCCAGGCGGATCTGTACCGCGACGAAATCGCTCCGCGGATGAAGGCCGGCAAGACGCTGATGTTCGCGCACGGCTTTAACATTCATTTCGGACAGATTGTCGCGCCAAAGGATGTCGATGTGTCCATGATTGCGCCGAAGGCGCCCGGGCATCGCGTGCGTGAGCTGTTCACGGAGGGTGTGGGCGTGCCGGCGCTGGTGGCGATCCATCAGAACCCGAGCGGCACGGCGCTGCAAACGGCGCTCGCTTATGCGCTCGGCCTGGGATGCCTGAAGGCCGGGGTGATCGAGACCACGTTCCGCGAAGAGACCGAAAGCGATCTGTTCGGCGAGCAGGCCGTGTTGTGCGGCGGCGTGAGCGAGCTGATCCGGGCCGGATTCGAGACGCTGGTGGACGCGGGCTATGCGCCGGAAATCGCTTATTTCGAGTGCCTTCACGAGCTAAAGCTCATCGTGGACCTGATCCAGGAGGGCGGGCTCGGCTACATGCGGTTTTCGATCTCCGATACCGCCGAGTATGGCGACTACACGCGCGGGCCGCGAATCGTCACCAGCGAGACACGCGCCGAGATGAAGAAGATCCTCGGCGAAATTCAGGCCGGCCAGTTCGCGCGCGAGTGGATCGAGGAGAACAAGTCCGGCCGGAAGAAGTTTCTCGCCATGCGCGAGGCGGCCAAGGACCAGAAGCTCGAGCGCGTGGGCAAAGAACTGCGCGAGATGATGCCGTTCCTCAAGAAGCGCAAGGAGGCGGGCGTGCCGCAGGAGCAGGAATCGGTTGCGGCGCAGTAAGCGAATATGAGAATCTTCACCTTCGATACGACGCTCCGGGACGGGACGCAGGGCGAGTCGGTGTCGTTTTCCGCCGACGACAAGATGATGATTGCCCAGAAGCTCGACGAGCTGGGGATCGACTACATCGAGGGCGGCTGGCCGGGGTCGAATCCGAAGGACAAGGAGTTCTTCGAGCGGGCGAAGGGTCTGGGGCTGAAGCACGCGAAGTTGACGGCGTTCGGCTCGACGCGGTTCGCGCGGCGCCGGGTCGAGGAAGACCCGAACGTGCGTGAGTTGATCGCCGCGGCGACGCCGGCGGTGTCGATCTTCGGCAAAAGCTGGGACCTGCATACGGCGCGGGCGCTGGGGATCGGCGAGGAAGAGAACCTCGCGCTGATCTCGGAGACGGTGAAGATTCTCAAGGACCACGGCCGCGAAGTGGTTTACGACGCGGAGCACTTTTTCGACGGATACCAGTCGAACCCGGCGTTCGCGCTGCGGACGCTCGAGGCGGCGAAGAAGGCCGGGGCGGACGTGCTGGTGCTGTGCGACACCAACGGCGGGGCGATTCCCGCGCGGCTCGTCGAGGTGGTGGCGGAAGTGCGGCAGCGCTTCGATGGGACGCTCGGCATTCACACGCACAACGATTCGGACGTCGCGGTGGCGAATACGCTGGCCGCTGTCGAGCAGGGCGTGACGCACGTGCAGGGTTGCATGAACGGCTATGGCGAGCGGTGCGGCAACGCGAACCTGGTCTCGATCATCGCGAACCTCGAGCTGAAGCTGGGGCACACGACGATCGGACGCGAGAACCTGCCGAACCTGAGCGCGGCGGCGAGGTTCATCGCCGAGCTGGCGAATTTGCCGATGCGCAACGATCAGCCCTACGTCGGCCGGAGCGCGTTCGCGCACAAGGGCGGCGTCCACGTGAGCGCGGTGCTGAAGGACGCGGCGACCTACGAGCACGTTCCGCCCGAGACGGTGGGCAACCGGCAGCGGGTTCTGCTGAGCGATCTCTCGGGGCGCGGCAACGTGCTCTACAAGCTGAAGGAGCACGGCCTTGCCGGGCGGCTCGACGACGATGCGCGGCGCAACCTGCTCGAGCGCATCAAGCACATGGAGTACCAGGGCTACGAGCTCGAAGCGGCCGAGGGCACGTTCGAGCTGATGGTGCGCGAGGCGCTGCGGCCCGGGGCGCGGCTGTTCGACGTGATCGGCTACGAAGTGTCGACGCGGATGATCAACGCAAGCGGCGCGCCGGTGAACGAGACGACGGCGACGGTGACTCTGAAGGTCGGCGACGGGATTCATACGGCGACGGCGAAGGGCTGCGGTCCGATGAACGCGCTCGAGGTCTGCCTGCGGCAGTGCCTGGCGAAGTTGTATCCGCAAATCGCGAACGTGCGGCTGACCGACTACAAGGTCCGGGTGCTCGATTCGAGGAAGGGCACGGCGACGAAAGTGCGCGTGCTGGTCGAGTGGAGCGACCAGCAGAAGAGCTGGTCGACGGTGGGCGTGTCGGACAACGTGATCGAGGCGAGCTGGATCGCGATGCTCGATGCGATCCGGCTGGAGCTGATGCGGCTGACCGAGCAGGACGCGACGACCCAGCGCGTGGTGGAAGACTACTGCTGGGGCGTGTAGCGGCCGCCGGCGCGTCAATCGCCGAGCAGGCGGCCGCAGGCTTCGAGGCCCGGGACGTTATCGCAGGCCGCTTTGACGGCGGCGGTGACCGGGATGGCCAGCACCAGCCCGATGCCTCCCCAGATGGTTCCCCAAAACATCAGCGACAATGTGACGGCGAGCGGATTGAGATGCAGCCGCCCGCCGACCACGCGCGGGTAAAGCAGGTTCAGCGCGAGCAGGTGCAGCGCCGCCACGAACGCCGCGGTGACCAGGAACATCGAGATGTGCGTGAACACGGCGAGGCCGTCGAACAACGGCGCCAGCATGGCGAGCGGCAGGCCGGCGTAGGGGACCAGGCTAAGGAAGCCGCTGAGAATTCCGACGATCAGCCAGTATGGCAAGCCGGCCCAAAGGAAGAACAGGCAGCTTGCGGTGCTGAGGATCAGGCCCAGGATGAAGTTTCCGAGCACGTAGGCGCGGGCGGCCTGCGTGATCCCCTGCCAGGTTTTTCCGGCGGCATGGCGGTCCTTCCCATCGAGCAGCGTGAGCAGGCTGCGGCGGAAGTGATCGCGCCAGCTCAGCATGAAGTACACGAGAAACGGGACGAAGCTGGCCATCAGCAGCACGTCGTACATCGAGGCGAGGTAGTTGTAGAGATACGCCATGATGGACTTCGGCTCGGGGCGGATGCGCACTTCCTGGATGGGCGGCGGGACGGTGGGCTCGGGGCGCCGCCGGCGCCGGCTGGCGGCAATGGGCGCCGGGACGGGAGCGGGTTCGGCTTCGCGGAAGCGTTTGGGGACGAAGGTTACGACCAGGCGCTTCTCGACGGCGTCGAGCTGGGCGGCGGCGGAATCGACGATGTCGTTCACGCGCGCGCTGTAAGCGGGCAGATCGTCCTTGAGGCCGCGCACCTGGGTGTAAGCGCCGAGGCCGAGCAGGTAGATGGCGGCGAGGGCGAGCAGACAGGCGAGCAGGCTGGCGAACGGCCGGGGCAGCCGCAGCCGCATGCCGAGCACGACCAGCGGCTCGAGCAGCACGGCGAGGATCACGGACACGACGACCGTGATGCAGAACACGCGGCCGAAGTACAGCAGCGCGACACCGGCGGCGAACGCGATCACGCTCGTGCTGGCATGCGGGCGCTGTCCGGCTGGCAGCGAGGAAAGCAGCATCGCCATCGGGAAACTCGACCCCTATTTCCTATAATGAGGGCTAGCGTGGAGGACAGCAACGAAAATCCCGCGGCGCGGCGCGTTTTGGCGCTCGATCTGGGCAAGCGGCGGATCGGCTTGGCGGTGAGCGATGAGTTGGGGCTGACCGCGCAGGGTCTGCCGACGCTCGAACGGACCACGATTCGCCAGGATCTGTCGCGGCTGGCGGCCCTGGCGGAGGAGAAAGGCGTCGCGCTGCTGCTGGTGGGGCATCCGCTGCATATGAGCGGGCGCGAAGGCCGGCAGGTGGAATACACGCGCGAGTTCGCCGGGCGGCTTGCCGCGGCGACGGGCCTGCCGGTGAAGTTCTGGGACGAGCGGCTGACGACGGTCGAGGCGCAGCGGGTGCTTCGCGAGAGCGGAGTGAGCATCGAGAAGCGAGCCCGCGCGGTGGACCGGCTGGCGGCCGTGATCCTTCTCGAGAGTTATTTGGACGCGGACCGCCCGTGAAGCGGGCCCGGATCGCAGCGGCCCTGGTGGGAGTCGCCGCGCTGGCGGCGGCCATGGCCCTCGTTTCGCTGCGCGTCAAATACCGGGGATTCGCAGCGGCGGAAGTTTTCGTCGAGATCCCGCGCGGCGCCGGCACGTTCATCATCGGACAGCGGCTCGCATCGGCGGGGGTGGTGCGCTACGCGTGGCAGCTCGCGCTCGTGCGGCTGATCCATCCGCGGGTGACGCTCGAGGCCGGCGAATACCGTTTTGCCGCGCGGGCCAGCACGCTCGAGGTCTTCGCGCGCCTGGCCCGCGGCGACGTGTTCTATCAGCAGTTCACGGTTCCCGAGGGCGCCGACATGTTCGACATCGCGCGGCTCGCAGCGCGGCTGGGCCTTGTCAAGGCTGGGCAGTTTCTCATGGCGGCGCGCGATGCGTCGCTCATCCGCGACCTCGACCCGGCGGCGCCCACACTCGAGGGCTACCTGTTCCCATCCACCTATCGCGTGGGGCGTCGCACCACCGGACGTGAATTGTGCCGGATGATGACCGCCGAGTTCCGCAAGCGCTGGCGCGCGCTGGCCCCGGCCGCGGATGCGGACGTACACGCGGTGGTGACGTTGGCTTCGCTGGTCGAGAAGGAGACCCCGGACGCGGCCGAGCGTCCGGTGATCGCCGGCGTCTTCAAGAACCGGCTCGCGCGCGGCATGCCGCTCGACTGCGACCCGACGACGATTTACGCCGCGCTGCTCGACCGGCGTTTCCGGGGCGCGATTCACCGCTCGGATCTCGACAGTCCGAACACCTATAACACGTACCGGCACGCCGGGCTGCCGCCAGGGCCGATCGCCAATCCGGGCGCGGCCTCGCTGGCCGCCGCGCTCGCCCCGGCCGCGACGCCGTACCTGTACTTCGTGGCGCGCGCGGATGGCTCCGGGCATCGCTTCTCGCGCACGATCGAAGAACACAACCAGAGGGTTCGCGAGTACCGCCGTGCCACGCGGTAAGCCAAGCAAGGCCGAGCTGCTCGGCCAGTATCTCGACGAGGCGCGGCCGCCGGTGATCGACGAGGCGCAGCGGGAGCGGATTGCGGCACGGCTCGCGCCAGTCGCGCCGCGCACGCTGCGGCGGCTGCTGCTCGACTGCGGTTGGCCGCTTGCGCCACTGGTCGAGGAGGTTCGGCAGGAGTCGTTCGAGGCGCTCGCGCGAACGCTGGTCGGGCTCGAGGCCGAATACCGCGCCGGGACGCCGGAGCGGCGGAAGGCATGCCGCGAAGCCGTGATCCGCGCCAAGGATCATGCCCGCTTCGCGGCGCGGCGCGGGGAGAAGGTTCGCGCCGGAAAGGAGGAGATGATTCTCTGGATGCGAACGTGGCTCGAGAACCCGCTGGTGTTTCCGCCGTGGCTCGAAATCCGGCGGCGCGTGCGCGACAATCGGGAGCATGACCCCAACCACTCCCTCGACTGACCTCCGCTACCCCATTGGACGCTTCGATTGGAAGCCGCCGGTCACGCCCCAGGGCCTCGCGCTGGCGATCGACGAGATCGCCGCGGCGCCCGCGCGGCTGCGCGCGGCGGTCACGGGCCTCGACGCGGACCAGCTCGACACACCGTACCGGCCGGGCGGATGGACGGTGCGCCAGGTCGTTCACCACGTCCCGGACAGCCACATGAACAGTTACGTGCGGTTTCGCCTGGCGCTCACCGAGGATGCGCCGCGGGTCAAAACATACGACGAAGCGCGCTGGGCCGAGCTCGCCGATGCGCGCCAGGCGCCGATCGATGCATCGCTCACGTTGCTCGAGGCGCTGCACGTGCGCTGGGTCGCGTTGCTCAAGTCGCTGGACGCCGCGGCGTGGGCGCGCACGTTCGAGCATCCCGAACTGGGTCCGGTGACGCTCGACCGCGCCGCGGCGCTCTACGCCTGGCACGGCCGGCACCACACCGCGCACGTCACCGCGCTGCGCGAGCGGATGGGTTGGTAGAGCGAATTATTTCGAGCTCTGCGCGGCCAGGAAAGAGTCGATGTTGCTCTTGTCCACCAGCGTCGCGCCGGTGTCGATGAAGACCGGGTACGGCGAGTGGGTATCCTCGCTCCACTTCATATCGAGCGACTGCGGCTTATAGTGGTTCATGTCGTCAAGCACCTTTGCGCCGTAAAAGGCCATGGTGTAGGGCTTCTGCGCGATAGTCGCCGCGATCACGCCCTTCTTGATCCAGTCCAGCGTCTCGGGAAGCGTATCCATCGCGACGATCGATTTGCCGCTGACTTTGTTCCGGTCGAGCACGTCGGCGACTTCCTTGCAAGCGGCTTCTTCGAGACAGACGAAGCCGTCGGGCTTGATCTTGTTCTGCGCCAGGATGTCGCTGGTGGTGTCGAAGGCGATGCGCGGGTCGCCCTTGACGTCGACGGTCTGAGCGATCTCGATTCCGCTTCCCTTCAACACGTCCTGATAGCCCTTCAGCCGCTCGTCGAGGTTCGCCTGGCCGGGCATGGTGTAGACGATGACCTTCCCCTTCCCGCTTAGTTGCTTGAGCAGCGCGCGGCCGCCCATCTGGCCGGCGGCGTAGTTGTTCGTTCCGATGAAGGTGATGCGCTTGCTGTTTAGGGCGTCCGAGTCCATGGTGACGACGGGGATGCCACGGGCGATAGCCGCATCGATTTCGGGACTCATGACTGCCGGATCGGCGGGCGAAACGAGGATGCCCGCGGGCTTCTTGGCTACGGCGGAGCGGAAGGCGTCGCGCTCGGCTGCCGCGTCGTAGGTGTCGGGGCCCACCATTTCGGCCTGGACGCCCATCTGCCGGGCGGCAGCCATCACGCCGTTCGCGGCCGTCTGCCAGTAGCCCAACTTGACATTCGCGGCGACGAGGTAGAACTTTTCAGTTGGATCGTGGCGCCCTCCGCTACAGGCGGCTGTGGAAAGCGCCAGAGCCAGGGACAGGAGAAGAGTCGCTTTGGACATGGAAGGATCATACACTCCAAACTTCGCGGCGCGCAAGGGCCGAGGCGCCGCGGTCATTTGATCTCGAGAATTTCTTTTTCCTTGGCCTTGGCGGCCTGATCGAGTTTCTGCATCTGCGCGTCGGTGAGCTTTTGGATTTCGTCGAGGGCGCGCCGCTCGTCGTCCTCGCTGAGAAGCTTATCCTTGAGAAGCTTCTTCACGGCCTCGTTCGCTTCGCGGCGGACGTTGCGCACGGCCACGCGGTGCTCTTCGGCGACGTGGTGGAGCTTCTTGACCAGTTCCTTTCGCCGCTCCTCGGTCAGCGGCGGGATCGGGATGCGGATCAGCTTTCCGTCGTTCCCCGGATTCAGTCCGAGGTCCGAACCGCGAATGGCCTTCTCGATGGCGCCGATCTGGGAGGCGTCGAAGGGCTGCACGGTGATGGTCGCCGGCTCGGGCACGTGCAGGGTGGCCACGGCGTTGAGCGCCATCGTCGAGCCGTAGCATTCTACCTTCACGTTATCGAGCAGGCTGACCGAGGCGCGGCCGGTCCGGATCGAGGCCATGTCGTGCTGCAGGCCCTGGAGCGCCTTCTCCATGCGCGCCCGCGCGTGCGCTTCCAGTTCCTTGGCCGATTGAAACGTGTGGGCCGCTGCCGGGCCCGGGTTGGGATCGTTTTTCATAGCGTGATTTAGTGGATCAGGGTGCCGACGGGTTCGCCCATCGCCATCCGCATTATATTGCCGCGCACGTTCAGATTGAAAACGACGATCGGCAACTGGTTGTCGCGGCACATCGCGACGGCGGACGCATCCATGACGCCGAGCGACTTGGCGAGGACGTCGAGGTAGCTGACCTCGCGAAACAAAACGGCGTCGGAATGTTTCATGGGATCCTTGTCGTAGACGCCGTCGACCTTGGTGGCCTTGGCGACGATCTCGGCGTGAATCTCGAGGGCGCGCAGCGTGGCGGCGGTGTCGGTGGAGAAGTACGGGTTCGAGGTGCCGGCGGCGAAGATGACGATGCGGCCCTTCTCGAGATGGCGGATGGCGCGGCGGCGGATGTAAGGCTCGGCGACCTGGTGCATCTGGATGGCGGTCATGACGCGGGTCCCAACGCCGGCTTTTTCGAGCGCGTCCTGAAGCGCGAGCGCGTTGATGACGGTGGCGAGCATGCCCATGTGATCGCCGGTGACGCGGTCCATGTGTTTCGAGGCCGCCGCCACGCCGCGGAAGAAATTCCCGCCGCCGACGACGAGGCCCGTCTGGACGCCGGCCATGGCCACTTCGGCGATCTCCTGGGCGAGGGCCTGCACGCGGTCCGGCGCGATGCCGAAGGCATTGGGCCCGGCCAGCACTTCCCCGCTCAATTTGAGTAGAACGCGCTTGTAAGGGGCCATGCGCGTCGCGATCAGTCCGCTTGCGTTTCGCCGGAGGTGGTCGGCCGTGGAGAGACGGCGGGCGGGGCGGCGGCGGACGGCGCGTCGCCGACCTTGAACCGCACGAAGCGGGCCACAGAAATGTTCTCGCCCAGTTTCCCGATCGCGGCCTTGATGAGGTCGCCCACGCTGGTCGTGTTGTCCTTGATGAAAGGCTGCTCGTAAAGGCAGACCTCTTCGTAGAACTTGTTCATGCGGCCTTCGGTGATCTTGTCGAGCATCTTCTCGGGCTTACCCTCGGTCCGCGCCCGGCCGCGTTGAATTTCGCGCTCGTGCTCGAGCGCCGCTCCGGTGACGTCCTCCTTGCGGATGAACTGGGGATCGGCGGCGGCGACCTGCATGGCGAGGTCGCGAACCAGCGACTGGAAATCGTCCGTCCGGGCGACGAAATCCGACTCGCAGTTGACTTCGACGAGCACGCCCAACTGCGAGCCCTGATGGATGTAGGAGCCGATGACGCCCTGGCGCGTGCTGCGCGCCGCCTTCTTCGACGCCGAGGCGATGCCGAGCTTGCGAAGCACGTCCACGGCCTTGTCCAGGTCGCCGCCGGTTTCGGTCAGGGCCTTCTTGCATTCCATCATGCCGGCCCCGGTGCGATCGCGGAGCTGTTTCACTAACTGTGCGCTTATCTCAGCCATGGTGTTCATTTCGAAAAGTGTGGATTCGCGGAAAGGCGCCGGAGAGCGGTCCACCGGCGCCCGCTCGATCTAAAGTTCGCCAGTCGTCGTGACCGGGGTCTCGCTCGGCGTCTCCGAAGCCGGACCCTTGCGCGGCAGCGACGTGGACGGGAGATCCTCGTCCGACAGGCTCTCCTGCATGAGCTCGTCAAGCTGCTGCGGGTCGAACTGGCTGTAGGCCGAGAACTCGTCCTGCGCGGGCGTTTCGTCGGTGACGATCCGTTCGGCGGCGAAGTCCTGTTCGGTGGCGAGCGCGCGGCCCTCGATAACCGCGTCGGCCACCTTGTTGGTGAACAGACGGATCGCGCGGAGCGCGTCGTCGTTGCCCGGGATGACGTAGTCCACCTCATCCGGATCGCAGTTGGTGTCCACCACGGCGACCACCGGGATGCCGAGCTTGCGGGCTTCCTTCACGGCGATCGCCTCTTTATTCGAGTCGACGACGAAAAGCAGGTCGGGAAGACCGGGCATGTCCTTGATGCCGGCGAGGTTCTGTTCGAGATGCTTACGCTCGCGCTCGAGCCGGCCGACTTCCTTCTTCACGCGGCCCTCGTAGCCGGCCTCGGTGGCGAGCGTATCGAGATCCTTAAGGCGCTTGATCGAGCGCTGCACGGTGGTGAAATTCGTGAGCAACCCGCCCAGCCAGCGTTGGTTGACGTAGTACTGGCTGCACCGCCCCGCTTCTTCGGCGATCGCCTCCTGCGCCTGGCGCTTGGTGCCGACAAACAGGACCGTCTTGCCCTGCGCGGCCATTTCTGCCACGTAGCGCATCGCATCTTTGAACAGCTTTAGCGTCTTTTGCAAATCGACGATGTAAATGCCATTGCGTTCGCCAAAAATGTATTCTTTCATTTTTGGATTCCAGCGCTTGGTCTGGTGCCCGAAATGAACGCCGGCTTCGAGCAATTCCTTCATTGAGATCGACGGCAAAGTTCCTCCTTATGCCTGATCGGGTCGACTAAACCTCATCCGTCCGCGGACGCATCGGGCGGCCCAAGGCGGAATTTGCCCGGCGTGACGAGTGACGGATGTAAAAGATCGTCCGGGGCCGCCCGGACCATAACGCGGCTCTCGCAAGCGGCTAGCGCTTGGAGAACTGGAACCGCTTGCGCGCGCCCTTCTGCCCATACTTCTTCCGTTCATGGGCGCGGGGGTCGCGCGTGAGCAATCCGAGCTGCTTGAGTTTGCCCCGGAGCTCGGAATTGAAATCGATGAGCGCGCGGGCGATACCGAGCCGCGCCGCACCGGCCTGGCCAAGCACGCCGCCGCCATTGGCCAGCACAATCACGTCGAACTTGTCGGCCGCTTCGGCCGCCAGCAGCGGCTGGCGCACCAGCGCCTTCGCCGACTCGCTGGGGAAATACTCGTCCATCGGCCGCCCGTTTACCGTGATCGAGCCCTTGCCCGCGCGTAAAAAAATTCTCGCCACCGACGTCTTCCGCCGGCCCGTACCGCAGTGCTGCACTAACGCCATGCTGATCTAGTTCTCCCAGGCTTCCATTAGAGGGCCAGCGCCACCGGCTGCTGCGCCTGGTGAGGATGCTTCGGACCCGCGTAGACGTTCAACTTGCGGTACATGTGCTTGCCGAGGCTGTTCTTCGGCAACATGCCCGCGATCGCTTCTTCCACCATGCGCACCGGCCGGGTGACGCGCACCGTGCGCGCCTTGGACTCGCTGAGGCCGCCCGGATAGCCGGAATGCCGGCGATACATCTTCTGCTCTTCCTTGCGGCCGGTGAGTTTCACCTTCTCCGCGTTGATGACGATCACGTGATCGCCGGTGTCCAAGAACGGGGTGTAAGTGGGCTTGTGCTTGCCCATCAGCAGCGTCGCCGCCCGGCTCGCGAGACGGCCGAGAACCTGCTCCTCGGCGTCAATGACGTGCCATTGGCGCACCACTTCCCCTTTGGACGGGAATTTGGTTTTCATACGGACAGACTTTCTCCCTTGCGTCCTAACAAACACTTCAGTTTAGCCGTTTCTTCAGGATGGTGTCAAATGCTCCCTTTTGGCTCGCTTTTAGCTTTCTTCCGCTGCGGTTTCGCCTCGCTTTTCCGAACATTCCACGAGCGGCCCTCCTTGGCCCCACCCATGGGGCGCCTCAACATTTCCGGCGGGAATGGTGCGGATCGCGCCGGCAAAGCCGCTTTACGGCACTGTGCCGACGGTCGAAGCGCTGCGCGATCGTTTGGTCAGGCATGCGGCGGCGAGGCCCGATTAGCGGGTCGCGGCGCTCGACTGGAGCGCGAGATCCGCGGCAAGCGCGCGGAGAAAATCGAGCGCGTGGGAGCGGAGAAAGAAATGCCCGCCGGGGAACAGGCGCATCGAGAACGCGGCTCGGGTGTGTTCGCTCCAGGCCTCGAGATGATGCGGGCCCACTTGCGGATCGTCCTCGCCGCCATAGGCGAACACGGGCACATCCAGCGGCGCGCCGGGCCGATAGACGTAGTTGCGATACGCGCGCGTGTCGGCGCGGAGAGCGGGCAGCAGCAGGGTTCGCGCTTCCGGCGTGTCGAGCGGCGAGCCGGCCGCCGGGTTGACTTGGCGCAGTTGTTCGAGAAGCTGCTCGTCCGTGGGTTCGGGCGGAGGAGTGTGGCCGAGACGGAACTTCGGCGCGCGCGCGCCGGAGACGAAGAGGGCGATGGGCGCGGCGGCGCCGGCCGAGCGAAGGCGGCGGGCGATTTCGAAGGCAAGCACGGCGCCCATGCTGTGGCCGAAGAGCGCGAACGGAGCTTCCCCATGCGGAGGCAGCGCGGCGTGGAGGCGCTCGACGAGTTCGTCGAAGGAGTCGACGGGCGCTTCACGAAAGCGGCCTTCGCGGCCGGGCAGCAGGGCTGGAACCAGCTCGATCGAGGGGCCGAGCGCGGCGTTCCATCCGCGAAAGAAAGCCGCGCCGCCGCCCGCGAAAGGAAAGCAGAACAGGCGCGGCCGGCCCGGCGCGTGCGCAGCCGGCGCGGCGAACCATTCACCGGGCTGCGAGGCGCTCTGCCGCGATTTGAGTTTGAGCGCGAGCAACTGGCGCTTGTCGCTTGTGAGCGGCGGCGGGGCGGCCGCGCGGCGCGGCGGCACGGCGAGCGCTTGGTCGAAGACCGCCTCGAGCGGCTCGGCGTGGAGTTGGCTGGCGTAGCGGAGCGCGGCCCCGCGGCCCCGCGCGGAGAGATCGAGCCAATGAGCGCGGTCGCCGAGCAGATGCGTGAGCGTGTCGCGCCACGGGGCGATGTCCTGGTCCGGAACTTCGGCGACCGGGACCATGTTCTCGTCGAGGCGGGCGTAATAGCGCGTGATGGGACGGACGGGCAGCAGGTAGGGCACGCCCATCATCGCTTCGCCGAGGCCGCCGACGTCGCTTGCGAGCACGGGCACGCCGTGAATCAGCGACTCGATGACCATGCGCGAGCGCGCCTCGGCCCATAATGACGGGACGAGGACGGCGCGCGTGCGGTCGAGAATTTCGCCGATATCGTCCACCGGGTCAAGCAGGGCGATGTTCGGGAGCGAGCGTAGCGCGACGAGGTCACGCGCGTTGGTGCCCCACGACGGGATGGCGGCGAAGCGGACCTCGGGCAGGGCGCGAGCCAGCGCGAGGAGAATCGAGATGCCCTTCGTCGCCGAGGGGTTGACCATGGTGACGAATTCGTTGTCGAAGCGGCCGCGAACGGGATACGGGCCGGCCTCGAGCAGAGAGATCGGGACATGAATGGCGTGTCCGATCGCGCCCCATTTGCGCGCATAGGCGGCAACGTATTCGCTGACGCCAATGAAGGCGTCGCTCTGGCGCAGCACGGCCGTCTTCTGAGGGCTGGGGAAGGCGCAGTCCGGGCCGAAGGGAAGCGCGAGCGTGGCGCGGGCGAGATAGACGATGCGGGCGCGTGCGTCGCGCATGGCGGCTTCGAGCAGCACCTGGGCGGGGTCGTCGGTGGAGGCGATGACAATGTCCGGAGCGAAGGCTTCGACCTGGCCGGCGAAGTAAGCGCGGAGGTTCGCATGGTTGGCGGCGGAGTGGACCTCGACGCCGTTGCGGCGCATGAGGACGACGCCGGAGCCGGAGCTGAGCACCGGCACGGCGCGGGCGGAGAGTTCGCGGACGAGGTTCTCCTGGGCTGCCGCCCCGTAGGTGGCCGTGCGGGCGACGACGCGGCAGAGATGGCCGCGCGCGGCGAGCGCTTCCATCAGCAGGCGGTTCGAGCGGTCGCCGCCGCCGGTGGCCGGATAGTAGAGCGAGTTGTGAGCGAGGAGGATCCTCATGGGCGTTGGCGGAGACGGCGCGCAAGCAGGGCGCGCTTTTCCGGCGAGAGCGATGACAGAGCGGGCGGCGGGATCGTGGCGGGGCGCGGCCTGAGGTTGAAGAGGTACCGCTCAAAAGAACCGGCGTCGAGCGCGGAGACGAAAGCGGTCGATGCCTGGATCGCGGCGTGCGATGCGGCTTCGTAAGCCGCGCGGTCGCCGAGAAGCCGGTCGAGGGCGGATTGCCAGGGCTCGATGTTCTGTGGCGGCACGCGCGCGATGGGGAGATGTTGCGCGTCGAAGCGGTCCTCGAATCGCTCGATCGGCCGCACCGGCAGAAGGCGCGCGGCGCCGAGTGCGGATTCGCGCAGGCCGCCCGAGTCCGCGGCGAGAACGGGAATTCCGCGCAGCATGGCCTCGACAACAATGAGGCCGAATCCCTCGACCCAGAGAGAAGGCACGATGAGGATACGCGTCGCGGCGAGCATTTGTTCGATGTCGCGGCAGGGTTCGAGCCAGAAGAAATTCGCCACGCTGTCGAGGCTCGCGCGGCAGCCGGGCGTGGTTCCCCAGCCGGGCAGCGCGGCGAAGGGGAGCGTGGGAAAACGGCGCGCGAGTTCGAGGAAGATCGAAACGCCTTTCACGTCGCAGGGATTGATCATGGCGATTGCGCCGCGGTCCCAACGAGCGAGATGGCGGAACGGGGGCTGGCCGTAAATCGGCGGATGAATGACCTCGGCGTCGCGGCCCGCGTGTTCGCGAATGTAGGCGGCGGTGAAGCGCGCGATGGCGACCACGCCCGCGCACTGGGAGAAGGCGCGGGCGGCGTGCGGGTCGGGGTTCCAGGCCGCGGGACCGAAGGGGTAGAACTGCGGAGTGTGCGCAAGGTAGACGACCCGGCCGCACGCGGCGCGGCAGGCTTCGTCGAGCAGCGTGTGGCTCAGGTCCTCGCTCGATACGAGCAGCCAGTCGGGCGGGTCCGACGCGGCCTCCCTGCGGAGCACGGAGCGCAGGTTCGCCGGGGAGGCGGCGCGGATCGCGAGGCCCGGAAATGGCTCGGAAACATGTTCGGGGACGTTTGTTTCAACCGGAAGGCCGCAGACGACGCGGCAGGAGCAGCCGGCGGAAGCGAGGTGCGCGAGCCAGGCGAGGTTGCCGCGGGTCGAGCCGCCGCGCGGCGGATCGTACGATGCGCTCGATGCGAGCAGCACGCGCATCAGGGTTCGTTGGGGCCGCGTTGCGCGGCTTCGAGCTGGGCGCGGACTTCCTCGTCCGGCATGGCCTCGATCTCGCGCAGCAGCGCTTCGTATTCTTCGGGCGAGGCGATCTCGAGGCCGCCGAGTTCGATTGCGCGGGCGAGCTCGGCGATGGTGAGCGGGCCGCCGTATACAACGTCGAGCGTGAGGTCGACGCCGAACTCCCGGCCGATGCGGGAGAGAAGTTGGACCGCGAGCAGCGAGTGGCCGCCGAGATCGAAAAAGCTCTCGTGACGGCCGATGGGATGAGCGGCGAGCAGTTCGGACCAGAGCGCGGCGAGGCGCTGTTCGGTTTCGCCTTGGGGCAGGTCGGCGGGCGCGATGGCGCGGGGCTGGGCCTGACCGCGGCGGCCGCGCGCGGCGGCGAGGATGCCGTCGACGGTGCGGAGCGAGTTCGCGATGCGAAGGTAGTCCTGGAAGCGGCGCGTGGCGGCGGGCTTTGGCTCGGAGGGCGCGGAGAGCGCGGCGGGCGCATCGGGGGCCTTCCATACGGTCGATGCGGCGATGGCGGCGGGCAGCGTGTAAAGACCTTCGCGCGGCGGAACGCCGAGCGAATCGAGGAAGGAACGGGCCGGAGCGTTGCGGGGCGAAGAAGTGAAAGCCAGCTCGACACGGGCGAGGCCGCGTTCGACCGCGAGCTGGCCGAGGTGTGCGAGCATGCGGTGCTCGACTCCACGGCCGAGGGCGCGGCAGCTCAAGAGAAACGTTTCGACGTGCAGCGCCGCTTCGTGGGTGCGAAAGAGCATGACGCCGACGAGACCGTAGTCGCCGAAGCGGTCCGAAACATCGACAGCGAGACACTCGATGGCGCCGGCGGCGAGCGCGACGCCGAGATCGGATTCGGCATAACGCGGGCCGCCGGTGTTCATCTGATTGGTTCGCTGGGTGAGCTGCGCGACGCGAGGGAGCGAATCGGGGCTGGGCGCGGCGATGTGGACTTCAAGCTGGATGCCCGAGAGAAATTCGGCGAGGCTGCCGGCGTGGCGAGCGGCGCGCTGGCGTTCGGCGCGCTGGGAGTATTGTTCGGCGCGATGGCGGTCGGCATCGGTGATGCGGGCGTGGTCGAAGGCCCAGACGTGGCGAAGGAACACGGGGATGGTGGAGGGGTCCGGAGGAAGCTGAAGCGTGAGGACGGCGGGACAGGAGGCGACGACCTCGGCGCACTCGCGACGGTCGTCGTCGAGGAAGATGAAGCTGTCGAGGCCGAGCTCGAGATCGGCGGCGAGCGCGGCGAGGTTATCGGACTTGTTCTCCCAGTCGATGCGCCAGGCGGTGATGTGTTCGGGCCGCAGCGGCATCTCGGGGTGGGCGCTCATCGCATCGAAGACGTCGGCCTCGTTGTTCTTGCTGCAGAGCGCCAGCAGCAGGCCCGCGTCGCGCTGGGCGAGGGCGAAGCGCTGGAGCGCGAGGCGGGGCTCGGAAACCACGACGCCCGCGGGGCCGTCTTCGCCGCAGATGCCGTCCCACAACGTGTTGTCGCAATCGAGCGCGAGGACCTTGAAGGGAGGCATGCGCAGGGCGTGCGCTTTCCGGGCGATCCAGGTGGCGAGCGCGGCGAAGAATGCGGCGGTGTAAGGCACGCGGCCTAGCGACTCGGCGGCCGCGTCGGCCACATCGTCGACCGGGTACAGATCGAGGACTTCGCCGGAATCCGCGAAATGGACCGCCGGCAGGCTGGCCAGTGCGCGGCGAAGGAAATCGGCCTGATCACTGTGCCAGGCGGCACGCGAGGGATCGTCGAGCCAAGCCGCGGACGGTGGGCAGAGAAGGACAATCCACTCCGCGGCGGCGGCCGAGCCGCGCAGCGCATCGACGAACTGGGCGGGGGCTGCGTCGCCGGCCGCGGCCCAGTCTTCGAGGCGGATGAGCAAGGCGTTAACGCCGCCGGCATTGGCGGCAAGCGGCGAATAGGGATCCAGGATCGCCTGGAACACCTGATGATACGGAGCGAAGCGGGCCGGCAGTTCCAGCGCGAGTTCGGAATCCCAGAATGACAGCACCTCCTCGATTGGCTCAGCGGTGAACGTGGCCGCGACGGCCAGACAAGGCTTCTGCTGAGAGTGGCTCAGAGGTGCATCTCCAGGCTGGAAATTCCAGCATAGCGAGCCGTCGGGAGCGGAGCAAGGCTGGCTGGGCTCGCCGGGTCGCGTCAGTCGTGCGCGCCCATTCCTCGCGATGCGGCGTCCGCGTCCTCCATCACGGCCTGGGAGGCTTTTTCCGAGATCATGTAGATCGGCGTCACGATGAAGTAGCCGGGAATGCGCGGAAACACCGAAGCGTCGACGACGCGGAGGCCTTGCGTGCCGCGCACGCGAAAGCGGCTATCGAGCACGGCCATCGGATCGCCGCCGGCGCCGATGGGGAGCGTACACGACGCGTGATGGCCCCAGGCTTCGTTGCGGATGAATTCGCGGACCTGGTCGTCGGTCGAGTAGTCCGGACCGGGAAGTTCTTCGGCGTCGATGAGCGGCCCGAGCCGGCGGTTGATGTCGCGTACGAAGTGGATGCCCGAGAGCACCGCCTCGAGATCGGGATCGTGCTGGCGCTGGGCGTCGCCGAAGTATTGGAAGTTGATCTCCGGCATGTCCCACGGCTTGGCCGAGGCCAGGCGAACGACGCCGGTGTTTGTCGTGCGGGCCTTAAGAATGGCCCAGGTGAAGCGACTGTGATGACGCTCGAACAGCTTCGAATAGCCAGGTTTATAGCCGCCGAAGCGGCCCGGAAGACCGAAAATGTAGAGATCGGGATCGGCGAGGCCGGGCCGTGAGCGCTTGATGATGCCGCAAAGCGCGCCGTTGGTGGCATAGACGCCGGCGCCGTGCTGCTGCCATTTAAGGAAATCGGGGTCGGGCGGCTGGCCGGGTTCGGGTGGGGCGAAGGTCGCGCCTTCGATAAGTTCGAAACTGCGGATGTAGCGTGAGATGACGCCGATTTCGTAACGGTCCTGAAGATTCGAGCCAACGCCGGGGAGATCGAGCAGAACGGGGATGCCGTGACTCTCGAGCTCGGCGCGCGGGCCGATGCCGGAGAGCATCAGAAGCTGCGGGCTGTTGAATGCGCCGGCGCTGACGATGACTTCGCGGCCCGCGGAGACCTGACGGCGCGGCTCGAGCGAAAGATCGCCCGCGGCCCGCGGATCGGCGCCGTAGGCGTGGGGCTTCTCGATGAACTCGACACCCACGGCTCGCAAGCCTTCAAACAGGATGCGCGTGGCGAGCGCATGGGTCTGAATGGTCAGATTCCCCGGCGAGACCTGTTGAACGCTGAGCAGGTAATCGCGCGGCGAGTTGCGGTGGCCGTCGCGGACCGCGAGCGGGGTGAAGGCGAGGCCCTCCGGGCTGGCGGCCGCGTTGCGAGAGTCGTTCGGGTCGAACAGCGTCTCGGTGCGCACGAAGGCGTCGCCGACGTGTTCGCGCAGGGCCTCGACGATGGCTTTTAGAAGAAGCAGAACGATCTCGGGGTCCTTGAGAGCCAGCGTGGCGGGCGCTTCCGATGTCGTGAGCCAGCCGTCGAAACCGTGGCCGTGCCGCCAATCGCGCCAGGCTGCGTTACGTTCGATGAGCCCTTCGATCTCCGACAAGTCGCGATCGATATCGCCGCGCAGCGTGCCGGGGCGGGCGACGTAGCGGCAGTTCTCGAGGCGCTCGAAGTACTGCTGCATGTTGGCCGCGCTCCACGACGGGTCGCCGGTGAGGGTGGCGATATAGTCCCAGTCGCTGGCCTGCGGGACGACGGTGATCATGGCGTTGTGCGCGGTGCAACCGCCGAGCCCGCCGGCGCGCGGATACCAGACCGTGGGGCGGCCATTGTGCGGAACGACCTTGGAGTCCTTGGACTGCTGCGCGTCACTCGTGTAATGGCGGACGTAGTAATCCCATGACAGGGGCGGGAACTCGGTGGAGAGGCCGTGAAACACCGGCACATCGTACATGAGGCGTCCCAGATCGGACTCCGCGCTTGGGTCGCCGCCGGCTTCGAGCAGCAGCACGCGATATCCGGCGCGGGCGAGATTGGCGGCGAGCGGCCCTCCGCCCGCGCCCGAACCGATAACAATGTAATCGAAATCCGAATTAGCCATGGTGTTGTCAGAACGTCTTTAGGAACTCGATGAGCGCGCGCTTGTCGTCATCGCCGAGCGGCGGCTCTTCGGCGAGCAGGCTCGTGCCAAAGTAATGACCCCGGTTGACGATGTAATCGGGGCACTTACTCAGGGACATCAGCGGTCCGGCGAGATTCGCGAATACCTTGCGGGCGTCTTCGTCGGTGGCGTTGGCCGGCAAATCGCCGAGATCGTGGATCAGGCGGCCCATCACATCGAGTAACTTCGCGTCGTGGCCAATCGCCGGGTTGCCGTCGGCGCCGTCCGCGAGCAGATCGAGATTGGCAAGCAGGTCGACAGGCGTGCCGGCCGGAATCGGGCCGACCTGCAACCCGCCGCTCGAGAACAGCGCGGGCAGGAGGCGCGCGCCGAGCGAGAGAAGCGGCTTCAAATTATCGGGCATATAGCCTGCCGCCACGCGCAGGTAGGATCGCTCGGTGGTCCTATCGATGCGGCCGGGGATCTTGCCGCCCAGCACGCTATCCTGGTCGCGCTTCTCGGGCCAGAGCATCTGCTCGATCGAGTTCTCGAACGACTGCATGCGCGCGGCGACCGATGGGCTTGGGTTGAATTGGCCGACCGAGTTATTTAGCAGGAACGGCGCCGTGGACCAGAGGCTGATGAGCGACGCCGGGCGCGTGTAGCCGCGGCCTCCGCCCGGCGCCCGCCACTTCCGTGGCTCGCCCGTGAAAGGATCGTACACGGTAATGTCTCCTACCGAGGGAAGGTCCTTGTAAGTATCGGAGGAAAAGTTATCCCAGATGTTGCCGCGTATGGCGTTGGTGGCGAGCGGGCTGCAGGCATTGGTCTGCAACAGGGTCACGGGTACGCGGAACTCGGCGGAGAGGTAGTTGTTATCGAGGAACGCGGGGTCCATGACGATGGCTCGCATCTTGGATTTGAACTCCGTCGTCTTCGTCCAGGCCCAGTACTTACCCCAGCAGTTGAGATAGTCCTTGCCGGAGCAGCCTCCGGGATCGAGGCCCGCGGCGGGGGTCGGCAGCTTACTCGAGTGGCAGCGGGCGCAGCGTTCGGCGAAAGCGACTTTGCCGCGATTGAGTACCGCCGCGTCCTTGGTGAGATACGCCGTGCCGCCGGGCGCGTCCTTGAGCTTGTGCGGGGCGGTGGTCTTCAAAAAAAATAACGCCATGTCCGGAGTTTGCGCCTCGGTGGCCTGCCAGTAAGACGAGTTCTTTCGCGCCACGGCAATTTCGATCGGCGAAACCTCCTTGCCCCCGACGAGCGCGTTGAAGTGCAGCAGCCACTCTTCGCTGAACAGGCCGATGTTGAGATAGACGCGATTCAGAGCGCCGAGCGCGCCAACGGAATCGGAGCCGTCCTTCAGCACGCGCGGCGAGAATACCGTGGCCGGCGCGACGAAGAACTGCGACAAGGGCGAAGACGCCGGAACAAAGTCGTTGAACTGGCGGTTGTTGAGGCTGCCTCCGCCGAGCGTCTCGCGGCCGAAGCGCTTGGCCTGCTCGAGGCGCGGACCGAGCGCGTAAATGGCGTTCATCGTGCGCGGGTTGTTGATGTTGTCCGAGGACACGAGCGAAGTGTCGAGCGAGCCGGGGCGCGAGGAGTGGAACAGTTGAAACACGAAGTTCGACGGATCGGCCTGCCAGTCGAAGATGCGATCGATCCAGAAGTATTGGGCGCCGACGTTCGAGGAAAGATTCGCCCACTGCGGGTGCTCGGGGTCGGCGGGCGGCGCGACCGGGTTGGGGCCGACGTGGCAGAACGCGCAGGACATGCCGACGCGATAGGGGCGGACGAGGTCCTTCGAATTGTAATAAGCCGGGTCCGTGTAATAGCGAACCGGGTCCCAGCGCTTCGCCGCGGCGTCGTCGAACGCGGGATTGGGGAACAGACGCAGGCCGACGATGCCGCTGGCCCACCCGTAGAGCGAGCCCACGGGCAGATTCTTGCCGCGCGCTCCGAGTTTGACGCCGGGGTAGTTGGCTTCGTTTTCAAACGGGTCGGGCGGGCAGGCGGAGGTCCGATGGTCCAGCCAGAGGCCGAAGCGCGCGGGGTCCGGGCCGGTGGCTTTTTCGAAGCAGGGTTCGTTGACCAGGCCGAGATAGTTCCAGCGGTTGTCGCGGCTGAACTTGAGGCTGGGGTGCGAGGAGACAGTTTTGATAAAGTCGAGCGCGCCGAAACTGGAGATGGTGATGCCATCCCAGAAGAGGTCGTTGCCGCCGGTCCAGACGAGCCACATGTTGCGGCCCTTGACTTCGTCGGGCGTGAGCGCCGGAGCGCCGTCCATGTCGTGGAAATAATCTTCGGCGGCGGCGGGCAGGGACTCCGGGCCTCGATTGGCAAGCCGCGCCTCGTCGAGCACTGTGCCGGGCTTGGCGGCATGTTGGTTGCAATTGGCCAGAGCGAGCAGGCTCAACGCCGGCGCAGCGAAACGAAGGAGAATCTTCATAGCACCCTTTCTTGACGGACTTGCCAGAGAAGCGAGTTCGATCGCTTCCATATGTGAAGACCTCCTCGCGAACGTTGCACGCGAGAAGTGGATCGATTATTTCGTGGCGCGGCGGCCATGTCAAGGAGCGGCGGCGTTCCAGGGGCTGGCGGAAACGGCAACTTAGCGGGGGCGGGATGCGTTTAACCCAATGAGGGCATATGGCGGGAAGCCGAAAGCGAATCTTGGCCGCGGTGTTACTCGTGAGCGGGCTTACCGGAGCGTGCTATCGGGTTCCGCCCCCGCCGCCGCCCGCGCCGCTGGTGCGGCTGCCGCCGCCGGCGCCGCTCGATCGGGGCAGGCCGCCGGGTTCGCCGCCCAAGCCGGGGCTCGCCTGGATTCCCGGGCGCTGGGTGCTGCGCGGCCCGCGCTGGGTATGGCGTCGCGGCCACTGGACGCGGCCACCCGCGCCGGATGCCATCTGGGCGCCAGGCTACTGGGACCGCCGCGGCGGTGGATATGTCTGGGTTCCCGGCTATTGGCGCCGTGGAAATGGGTAGCAGCGGCCGCGTTTCGATACACTAAGCTGCCGTGACGCTTCGTTTCCGCATCGCTTTCTTCGCCGCGCTGCTCGCGCCCGCCGCATCGCAGGCGGCGAAGCTGACCGCGCTGGACCGCTACGTCGACACGCCCGATCCGAACTACAAGTACGAGCTGGTGAAGACGATCCCGTCGCAGGCATACACGACCTACATCCTGGACATGACGTCGCAGCAGTGGCGCACCGCCGCCGAGGTCGATCATCCGATCTGGCGTCACTGGCTGATCATCGTTCGTCCCACGAAGCTCGCGTCGTCGACCGGGTTGCTGTTCATCGACGGCGGGTCGAACACGCGCCCCGCGCCCACGCGAGCGGCAACCGCGATTGTCGCCATCGCGCTCAGCTCGCACAGCGTCGCGGCGGACCTGCGCGACGTGCCGAACGAGCCGCTGGTATTCGCCGGCGACGGCAAGCAGCGCAGCGAGGACGCCATCATCGCCTATACCTGGGACAAGTATCTGCGTGGCGGCGACGACCAGTGGCCGCTGCGCCTGCCGATGACCAAGGCGGCCGTGCGGGCGATGGATACGGTGACCGCCTTCTCGAAGTCACGCGAGGGCGGCGGAGTGAGGGTGGATCGTTTCGTCGTGGCCGGCGCTTCGAAGCGCGGCTGGACCACCTGGACCACGGCGGCGGTGGACAAGCGCGTGGTCGCCTGCGCGCCGATCGTCATCGATCTGCTGAACATCGAACCCTCGTTCGAGCATCACTGGCGCGCCTATGGCTTCTGGGCGCCGGCCATCAAGGACTACCAGGACCTGCACATCATGGACTGGACCCGCACGAAGCGCTATGACGCGCTGATGCGAATGGTCGAGCCGTACAGCTACCGAGGCCGGCTGACGATGCCGAAATACATCATCAACGCCGCGGGCGATCAGTTTTTCCTGCCCGATTCGTCGCGGTTTTACTGGAACGCGCTCAAAGGCGAGAAATACCTTCGCTACGTGCCGAACACCGGGCACTCGCTCGCCGGCACCGACGTGGCCGATAGCCTGATCGCCTACTACGACGCGATCGTTTCGGGCGCGCCGCTGCCGAAGGTGTCATGGAAGTTCGAACGCGATGGCGCGATTCGGATGGTGACCGGGACCAAGCCGTCGGACGTGGAGCTGTGGCAGGCAACGGACGCTAAGGCGCGGGACTTCCGCGTGGACACGCTCGGAAAAGCCTACGTGAGCAAACCGCTTGCGCCCGTCAAGGAAGGAGTGTACGTCGCGCGCGTGAGCCCACCGGCGCGCGGCTGGACGGCCTACTTCGTCGAGATGACTTACCCGATGGGCGACCACAAGATGAAGATCACCTCCGGCGTCAGAGTGACGCCAGACACGCTGCCGTATCCGCCGCCGCCGCATCCGATGGCCGGCAAATAGTGCGGCGGCGAATTCACGCTATGCTACCATCCCGTCTTTCATGCACGCCATCGACCTGGCGGTGATCGCCGTCTATCTCGCGGGCATCACCTGGTTCGGCGCGCACTTTCGCCGTTCCCAGACCGGCCTGCGCGATTACTTTCTCGGCGGCCGGACCACGCCGTGGTGGGCGATCTCACTTTCGATCGTCTCGGCCGAGACCAGCACGCTTACGGTCATCGGCACGCCGGCGCTCGCATTTCAAGGCAACTTCGGCTTCCTGCAGGTGGTGATCGGGTATCTGCTGGCGCGCATCGTGATTTCGGCCGTGTTCCTGCCGCTGTATTTCCAGGGCGAGATGTTCACCGCTTACGAACTGATCCGGCGGCGGTTCGGAGAACGGCTGCGGCGGCTCACCGCCGGAACGTTCCTGCTGCTGCGCTCGCTGGCCGAAGGCGTCCGCGTCTTCGCGCTGTCGCTCATTATCTCGGTCATGCTTGGGCCGCTCTATCAGCGCTGGGGCGTCGGGGCCGCGGGCGAGTTCGCCTCCATGCTGGTCATCGTCTGCCTCACGCTGTTCTACACGTTCGAGGGCGGCCTCACGGCGGTGATCTGGACCGACGTGGTCCAGATGATTCTCTACGTCGCGGGCGCGGCGGTGAGCTTCGCCGTCATCCTGCGGCAGATCCCGGGCGGATGGGCGCACGCCGCGCAGGCGGCTGCCGCGGCAGGGAAGTTCCACGTGTTCGATTTCCGATTCTCCTGGACCATCGCGTTTTTCTCGCGCAGTTATAGCTTCTGGGCCGGCGTCATCGGCGGTTGCTTTCTCACTACCGCCAGTCACGGGACCGAGCAGCTTATGGTGCAGCGGCTGCTCGCCGCGCGCGATATCCGGGACAGCCGCCTGGCGCTGTTTTCGAGTTGGGTCGTGATTTTTGTGCAGTTCTCGCTGTTCCTGTGCATTGGTGCGCTGTTATTCGTCTATTACGGGGAGAACGGAATCGCCGCGCCGCATCCGGCGGATCGCATCTATCCGGAGTTCGTCTGGAATCATCTTCCGCCGGGCATCGCCGGCCTCGCGGTTGCGGCGATCCTGGCGGCGGGCATGTCGAATCTGAGCGCGGCGCTCAACGCGCTGGCCTCGACAGCCATGATGGATTTTCTTCACCCGAACCGGCGCGCGGCCGGCCCCGGCGATGCCCGCATGCTCGCGCAGGCGCGATGGATCACGGTGGCATGGGGCGCGGTGCTGGTGAGCATCGGGCTGATGGCGCGCCACTGGGGCTCGGTGCTCGAAGCGGGCTTGTCGATCGCATCGATTCTTTACGGAGGGCTGCTCGGCGTTTTCCTGCTGGGCAGCCTGACCAGCAGGGTGGGCGAATCGGCCGCCATGGTGGGGATGGCCGCCGGCCTCGTCTCCACCATCTCCCTGAAACTCTTCACTTCCGTCGCCTTCACCTGGTACGTGGCGGCCGGAAGCGCCGTCGCATTCCTTGCCGGCTGCGCCGCCTCGCTCTTCCTGGAGGATCGACCCGCACATGTCGCGGCACGCTGACACGCTCAAACGCCAACTCGGCCTCTGGAGCGCCGCATCCATCGTCGTCGGCACGGTGATCGGCAGCGGCATTTTTCTGGTGCCGCGAACGATGATTCTGAACGTCGGTTCGCCGATGCGCGTCTTCGCGGTGTGGGTCGTGGGCGGACTCCTGTCGATGTGCGGCGCGCTGACTTACGCCGAGCTCGCCTCCGCCATGCCTCAGGCCGGGGGTGAGTATGTCTACCTGCGCGCCGCCTACGGACCGCTGATCGCGTACCTGTACGGCTGGATGCAGCTCTGGGTTGGCAAGGCCGGCTCGATCGCCACGCTCGCCACCGGCTTTTTCCTCTATCTGGCGAATTTTCACCCCGCGCTCGAAAAAGTCTGGGTTGTCACGCCGCTGCCATTCGGCGAGGGAGGGCGGCCGCTCGACATCCGCTACGGCCAGTTGATGGCCATCGCGGTCATCCTGTTCCTTTCAGCCCTCAATTACGTTGGGACGAAGGTGGGCGGAGGCGTGCAGGTCGCGGTGACCGTGGCGAAGGTTTCGCTGATCCTGGGAATTATTGTGGTGGGCTTCGCCGGCGGCCAGGGAAGCTTCGCGAATTACGGCGCGCGGGCGCCCGCGCTCGGGGGCGTAACCGGCTTTTTCGCCGCTCTCGTCGCCGCCATGTGGGCCTACGACGGCTGGAATAACGTCAGCATGGTGTCGTCGGAAATCGAGAACCCGCGCCGCAATCTGCCGCTCGCCCTGATTCTGGGAACGCTGGCCGTGGTGGCCATATACATCACGATTAACGCGGCGTATTTCTACGTCCTTCCAGCACAGACGGTGGCTGGGACGGACCGCGTGGCGAGCGAAATGGTGCGCCGCGTTCTAGGCGGCTGGGGCGCGAACGCGGTGAGCGTCGCGGCGATGATCTCGATCTTCGCCGCACTCAACGGATCGATTCTTACCGGCTCGCGCGTACCGTACGCCATGGCGATCGACGGCCAGTTTTTCCCGGCAATCGGAAAGGTTCATCCCAGGTGGGGCACGCCCGGCGCTTCGATCCTGCTGCTGGGCGCATGGTCCGCGCTGGTGGTGCTGAGCGGGCGCTACGACCAGTTGTTCACCTACGTCATTTTCTCGAGCGCCATCTTCTACGCGCTGGCCGCGTCGGCGGTGATCGTCCTGCGCCGGAAGCAGCCCGGATTGCCGCGCCCGTACCGGACGCTCGGGTACCCGGTCCTGCCGGCCGCGTTTATCGGCGCGCTGGGCTGTCTAATTCTCTCCACCCTGGTCAAAAGCCCGCGGGAATCGCTACTCGGACTGGGAATAATCGCGGCGGGATTACCCCTTTATTATCACTGGCGGCGGCGCGAGAGGCCCTAGTCCGTCCCGGATACCGGGTGGGTACCAATTTGCAACTAGTACTCTATTTTGGGGCCCCGTGTTCGGAATTCCGAACAAAGTACTTGAATTGTGGCTCAAGATGGAATATAACTGCTGGAGAAGGCGCTGCTTCCGGTCATACCCATGTTCGCGTTTCAGAACGGGTGGCTCCCGGCGGAGAGCGGACGGTTTTTGGAAGGTAATGCGATGGACGTCACAAAGATGCTCGCCGATTTACGGCAAGAGCGGGAACAAATTGAAGAAGCTATTTTGAGCCTCGAGCGTCTGGCTCGGGGCCGGGGCAAGCGCCGTGGACGGCCGCCGGCCTGGATGCAGGAGGTGAAACGCCGAGGACGCCCGCCGGGCAGCAAGAACAAACCCAAAGGCGACGGCAAGGCGATGGCCAATACGAAAACCGCGGTCGCCTGACGGCCGCGGCCCGTCAGTGGGCCGCGGCAGCCGGATACAGCAGGTATTTGTCGCGTCGATCGAGGTAGGAACGGAGCGGAGGAATCGTGTCTTCGAGGATCGACTCGATGGGGCGGTTGCCAATGAGCCCGTCGATCGCCGCGCGATTGCCAATCAAGAAGCGGTCCAGCGTCCAGTCGATCTTGTCAGGGTATAGCGCCCGCAGCGCGCCGGCGAGTTCGAACCCGAACGCTACGCTGTTGAAGCGGTCGCGATCCGTGACGACGAACCGCACTCCTTCGATCCATTGGTTCTTCGCGTTCGATGACACGGGCCGGAAGCGCACCGGGTATACGCGGACGCCGGTGAGGAAGCGCTTGTTGAGGTAGGCCGCGAGTTCCTGGCCGCGAATCCACGGCGCGCCGATCTGTTCGAACGGCGCATCGGTTCCCCGCCCGACCGAGTAATCCCGCGAGGCTTCGAGCATGGCGAGGCCCGGATAAAGCAGCGCGGCGTTCAGGCTGCGAAGGTTGGGCGACGGGTCGGTCCAGGTGAGGCCCGTCGAATCGAACCAGTCTCCGCGCTGCCATCCGGTCGCCGCGATCACGCGAAGGTCGAGGTTGAGCTTGCGCTCGCCGCGCACGTAACTCGAAAGTTCGCCTAGCGTCATGCCGTGGCGCAGCGGGACGTCGGCGCATCCGACGAACGACGCGAGTGCGGGATCGAGCATCGGCCCCTCGACATGAACGCCGGTGATGGGGTTGGGGCGGTCGAGGACGAAGAAGGCCAAGTGGCGGCGTTCGGCCTCTTCCATCGCGTAGATCATGGTGCAGGAGTACGTGTAGAAGCGCGCGCCGGCATCCTGGATGTCGAAGACCAGCGTGTCGATGCCCGCGAGCATGGCTTCGGTGGGGCGGCGCGTCGCGCCATTGAAGAGGCTGTAGATGGGAATGCCGGTGGCGGCGTCGCGTTCGTTGTTTACGTTGGGCTGATCTTCGAGGCCCGCCATGCCGTGCTCGGGAGAAAAAATCGCCGTAACCCGGATGCCGGCCGCGCGCATGAGATCGACATTGCGCCTCATGTCGCGGCTGAGTCCGGTGTGATTGGTGATCAAACCGACGTTCCGGCCGGCGAGCGGAGCGAAATTCTGGGCGGCGAGGACATCAAGCCCCGTCATCACGGGCGAGTTACGCGTGACGGTGCGGCGCGCGCCTGGGCCGGCCAGCGTTTCGTTGAAGCTGGTGAGCGAGACGCCGGGCGCCGAATAGCCGAACGCCGCGGCGACAATCGTTGCAACGCGGGCGCGCAGCGACACGATCGACTTGCCGCGATGCGGATGCACGGCATTGGCGAGGAGAATGACATAGCTCCGGCTGGCCGGGTCGATCCAGATGTCCGTCCCGGTGAAGCCGGTGTGGCCGTAAGAGCCGATGGGGAACAACTCGCCGCGGTTGCTTGCGAACGGCGAATCGATGTCCCAGCCAAACCCGCGCAGAATCGTCTGATTGGCCGGCGTCTGCGGACTGGTGAACTTACGGACGACGTTGGCGGCGAACAGTCGGCCGCCGGGATAGGCGCCGAGGTCGAGCATCATCCGCGCATAGCGGGCGAGGTCCGCGGCCGTCGAAAACAGGCCCGCATGACCCGCCACGCCGCCCATGTAACGCGCCGTCTCGTCGTGGACCACGCCGCGAAGTGGCTGCCCGGTCGCCGGATCGATCTCGGTAGGTGCGATGCGCGGACGAACGTTGGCGGGCGGGCGGAACATTGTCTCCCGCATGCCAAGCGGGCTGAAAACCGTTTGCTCTGCGAACTCGTCGAGCGGCTCGCCACTCAGCTTGCGGACGATTTCCCCGAGCAGGATGAAGTTGATGTCGCTGTAAGTGAAGTGGACGCCGGGCGCGCGGTCGGGCGCCGCGATCAGCGCCTTCCCGATGCCGGTGTCATAGCCGCTCCAGGCGGGCGTCAGATCCAGGTCGGGCGGGAGGCCCGAGAAATGCGTCATTAGATCGCGCAGCGTGATGTCGCTTGTACCGTGCTGGAAGCCGGGCAGGTACTCGGTGACGCGGTCGTTGGCGCGAAGCTTGCCTTGCTCAAAGAGCTTCATCAGGCACGGCGTAGTCGCGGTGACCTTCGTCAGCGAAGCGAGATCGAAGATGGTGTCCTCGGTCATCGGCTCGCGTGCGGGCACAAGCGCGCGATAGCCGTAAGCCTTGTGGTAGACGACGCGCCCGTCGTGGCCCACGAGCAGAACGGCGCCGGGCAGCGAGCCCTTCGCGATGGCCTCGTTAATCGCCGCGTCCGCGGCGCGGCCCATCGCCGTCAAATCCTGCGCGGCGGCGCAGGCGGACACGGCCACGGCCGCAAGCGCGAGCCGGCCGAGCCGCAGACTCATGCAATCATCTTCGCGGCGATCGAGTCGAGCAATTCGGCCAGGCTAACGTCCTTCGACGTGACGCCGCCGGCATCGTGCGTGGTCAGGTCCACCGTCACGCGGTTATAAACGTTGAGCCATTCCGGATGATGATCGCGCTTCTCGATCGCGATCGCGGCGGTCGCCATGAAGCCGAAGGCGTGAACAAAATCGGCGAATCGGAATTCGCGGTGCAGTCTACCGTTTGCCAGACTCCAGCCCGGCAGGCGAGTCAAGGCGTCCTGGATTTCGGCGTCGGAGAGCTTTGCCATAGCCTCTTATTCTATCGACCGCGCAAGCGCTGAGCGAAGGGGCATGCTCTGCTACCATCTAGGCATGTTTCAGGGCCTCGAGCATACCGCCATCGCCTCGCCCGATCCCAAGCGCCTCGCCGATTGGTACGTGGCGCATCTCGGCTTCCGGATCAACTTCGAATACGACGGCAATTTCTTCGTGCGCGCCCCCAATGGTACGATGCTCGAGATCATCCCGTCGCAGGGCGATCCAGCCACGAACGAGATGCGGACGCCGGGCATACGCCATCTTGCGATCGCGCTCGACGACTTCGACGCGGGCTACGCCGAACTGCGCCGGCTGGGCGTGCGTTTCCTCGCCGAACCGTACCAGAACCAGGGCAACCGGCTGGTGTTTTTCGCCGACGCGGACGGCAACATTCTTCATCTCATCGAGCGCGCGAAACCCCTGCCCTGAAAGCGTCCGACGATTGCTCCAGCGCACCTTCAAGGCGTTTCAATATCGCGACTTCCGCATCATGTGGTTCGGCGCCTTCACGTCAAGTGTCGGCACCTGGATGCAGCAGCTTGCGCAGGCCTGGCTGGTGTATCAGCTCACCGGATCGACGTTCCTGCTGGGCCTCGACTCGTTCCTCGGGCAGATTCCGATCTTTCTTTTCTCGCTCGCCGGAGGCGTTTTCGCCGACCGCATCGAGCGCCGCAAGCTGCTGCTCGCTTCGCAGGTGATCCAGATGACGTGCGCGTTCACGCTGACCATCCTGTTCGCGACGCACACGGTTCATATCTGGCACATCCTCGCGCTGTCGTTCGTGGTGGGCACGGCACAGTCGTTCGGAGGCCCGGCGTACTCGGCGCTGATTCCGACGCTTGTCGATCAGGAGGACCTGCGGAACGCCATCGCGCTGAACTCGATCCAGTTCAACTTGGCGCGCATCGTCGGCCCGATGCTCGGAGGCCTCGCGCTCAAGTCTCTTGGCGCCTCGTGGTGCTTCGGGCTGAATGGCGCATCGTTTATCGCGGTGATGATCTCGCTGGTGGTGATCCGCTCCCGCTTCCACCCGCAGCCGACTACCGAGTCCATGCTCGACAGCATGCGGCAGGGCATCGCGTTCGTGCGCTCGCATCCGGCGATGGGCTCGCTGATCTGGCTCGCGTTCTCCATGACTCTATTGAGCGTGCCGCTGCTCGTTTTCCTGCCTGTGTTCGCGCGCGAGGTGTTTCACAGCGGCTCGGAGACCTTCACGCTGCTGTTGTGTTTCTCGGGCGCGGGCTCGGTGTGCGGCGCGCTGGTCGTGGCCTCGTTCGGGAAAGCGAAGCGGCAGGGCGCGATCGCGTTGGGCCTGCTGGTGGCGCTCGGACTGCTGATCGCGGCCTTCTCGCAATCGCACGTGCTGGCGCTGAGCTGCGCGCTGATCTTTCTTTGCGGGGCGTCGCTGATCGGCGTTTTCTCCATGATCAGTTCCCTCGTTCAAGTGTTGACCGAGGATCGCATGCGCGGCCGCGTGATGAGCGTCTACACACTCGCCTTCCGGGGCGGCATGCCGATCGGAAGCCTGCTGGTTGGCATGGCGTCGCAACGGCTGACCGCACCCGCCGTGCTCACCTGCAACGGTCTCCTGCTCGGCGTCCTCGGCTGCTACTTCGTCGCCGCCCACCGGCGCATCGCGGCGCTCTGAGCGCTCTACGCGATTGACGGACGCGACCCGGTTGCGATAGTCCCTCGGATCAGAGGTCAGGGGATATCGCCATGATGCGAAAAGCAATGCGAAGTAGCGTTCCATGTACGTGCGCCGCGCTTCCTGGAACGGTGACGGATGCGACCGGAGCGATCGTGTCCGGCGGCCGCTAGACAAGCAGCGGCCGCACCACGTTTCCAGTCACATCGGTCAGCCGGAAGTGCCGGCCCTGGAACTTGTAAGTGAGCCGCTTGTGGTCGATCCCGAGGCAATGGAGAATGGTCGCCTGTAAGTCGTGAATGTCGACGGGGTCTTTGACGATGTTATAGCAGTAGTCGTCGGTCTCGCCCATAGTGATTCCAGGCTTGACGCCGCCTCCGGCCAGCCAGATCGTAAAACAGCGCGGGTGATGGTCGCGCCCGTATTCGGTGGGCGTCAGGCGTCCCTGGCAGTAGACTGTGCGGCCGAATTCCCCGCCCCAGATCACCAGCGTCTCGTCTAACATCCCGCGCTGCTTGAGGTCCTGGATCAGCGCGGCCGCCGGCCGATCCACTTCCCGGCAACGGTCCGGCAAACCTTCGGGCAGCTTCGCATGATGATCCCAGTCGCGGTGGAACAACTGGATGTACCGGACCCCGCGCTCCGCCAGACGCCGCGCCAGCACGCAGTTCGAGGCGAAAGTCCCGGGCTTGCGCGCATCCTCGCCGTACATGTCGAATGTGCTGGCCGGTTCCTTCGAAAGGTCCGCCAACTCCGGCACCGAAGCCTGCATGCGGAACGCGAGCTCGTATTGCGAGATACGCGTTTCGATTTCCGGGTCGCCGTACTCGGCGAGATGCTGGCGGTTCAACTCGCCAAGCGTGTCGAGATACGCACGCCGGTCGGCGCGGTCGAAGCCGGCCGGGTCCGTGAGGTAAAGCACGGGGTCGCCCGAAGCGCGGAACTTCACGCCCTGGTACTTACTCGGCAGGAAGCCGCTGCCCCACAACCGGTCATACAATGGCTGGCCCGCCGAGCCGACGGAGATCATCACGACAAAGGACGGCAGATCGCAATTCTCGCTGCCCAGCCCATAGACCACCCAAGAGCCCATCGACGGCCGGCCGGCGAGCTGAAAACCGGTCTGAAAGAACGTCACCGCCGGATCGTGATTGATCTGTTCGGTGTGCATCGATTTGACGAAGGTGAGCTGATCGGCGATCTTCGCCGTGTAGGGAAGCAGTTCGCTCAACCACGCGCCCGATTCGCCGTGCCGCGCGAAGGCAAACTTCGAAGGCACGACGGGAAAGCTCGACTGCGAGGCCGACATGCCGGTCAAGCGCTGGCCGTTGCGCACCGACTCCGGCAGATCCGTACCCTGATACTCGACCAGCTTCGGTTTGTAATCGAACAACTCGATCTGCGATGGCCCTCCCGATTGGAACAGGAAGATGACGCGCTTGGCCGTTGGTTTGAAATGCGGCAAGCCGGACAGCCCGCCGAGCGCGGCCGCGCCGGCTGGCGGCGCCGCGGCGTCAAGGTCTTCGCCCAGCAGGTTCGCGAGCGCCGCCAGGCCAATGCCCGATGCGGTGCGGCCGAATAGCGCGCGGCGCGTAAGTGGGTTCATCGGTGAAATCCTTTCAGGCTCATTCCTTCGTGATTGTCTCGTCAAGGTTCAGCAGTACGCTGGCCACCGCGGTGTAAGACGCGAGTTCGGTCACGTCGAGCGTTTTGTCGCTCGGGGATTCGCCCTGCTTGAGATACCGCTCGGCCGCGGCGGGATCGCTCGCGTAGCGCTGCTCGAAACGCGCGAGCATCTTCAACACTACGCTCTCTTCCGCCGGACGCGGCGCCCGCCCCAGCGTTCTCCACCAGGCAAAGTCGATACGCGAGCGGCCTGTTGAGCCGCCATCGCGCAGCGTCCGCTCCGCAAGCTTGCGAGCGGCTTCCAGATAGGTCACGTCGTTCATCAGCGTCAGAGATTGCAGCGGCGTGTTGGTCCGGGTCTCGCGCACGATGCAGGTTTCGCGCGTCGGTGAATCGAAGTTGATCATCGCGGGCGGCGGAGCGGTGCGTTTCCAGAACGAATACAACGTGCGGCGGTACAGCCCTTCGCCATGGTCGGCATGGTAGCCGTCGCCGCCCGCCAGCTCCTGCCACAGGCCGGCCGGCTGATACGGCCTCACCGAGGGCCCGCCGAGCTTTTCGACCAGCAGCCCGGATACGAACAGCGCCTGGTCGCGGATCATCTCGGCCGGCAAACGGACGCGCGGCCCGCGCGCAAGCAATCGGTTCTCGGGATCGCGCTGCTCGAGGTCCAGAGTCACCCGCGACGACTGCCGATAGGTCTGGCTCATCACGATGGTCTTGACGATGTGCTTTACGTCCCAACCCGAGTCCATGAACTCCACCGCGAGCCAATCGAGGACCTCTGGATACACGGGCCGCTCTCCTTGCACGCCGAAATCCTCGACGGTTTTTACGAGCCCCGTCCCGAAGAACATCTGCCAGAAGCGGTTCACAGTGACTCGCGCGGTCAGCGGGTTCGCGCGGCCAACCAGCCAACGCGCCAGGCCGAGGCGGTTTGACGGCGAGCCCGCAGGAAGCGGCGGTAGCGCCGAGAGCACCCCGGCCGTCACTTCGTCGCCGTGCGCGTCGTAGACGCCGCGCTTCAGAATATACGTTTTGCGCAGGCCGGGAACTTCTTTCATGACCATGACGGTCGGGATCGACGCCTCGTAGGCGTCGCGCGCCTTCGACGCGGCGCGCAGCGCCTCACGCGCGGCACGCACGTTTCGCGGCGCGGCGGTGTCGAGGAAACACAGCCGAAGCATCGCGGTCTCGCCCGGCGTTCTTTGCGCGGCCGGAGTCGCGGCCGCCCGGTTCACGGATGCGTCGGCCGAGATCGCGGCAATCTCCTCGCCGGTTAGCGCGCGGTTGTAAACGCGAGCGTCCGATATTCCGCCCGTGAAGCGCATGCCGCCTCCGGCGCCGATTCGCACCGGCTTCTGGATGTCCATGGGCCAGTTCAACTCGTCGAAGAGAATCTTCACCTTCAACGGCCGCCCGTCGACGTACATGTGGACGCCGCGCGCGTAGCGGCTGCCGTCATAGGTCACCGCTACGTGCTGCCACCGTTCGAGGGTCAACTTCTCCGCGCTCTCGACGCGCATGCCGATGTCGGTCCAACGGTAGATGACGTGCAAACGCAGATGACCGTCGATGAGATACAGCGCGTGTCCCTGGCCTTCAAAATAATCGTCGGCCTTGGAGAGGATGGCGCCGTTCGCGGCCTCCGGGCGGATGCGCGCCGCGAAGGTGAACGGCGAAAGGTAATCGAGCTTGACTTTGGAGTCCTTGCCCGAGGTTCCCGCGACGGTCACGAAGTCCTTGCCGTTGAACGGCGCTGCGGGTGTTTCGCGCACCAGCAGTCCTTCGCTGACGGTCCAGCCGGCGCCCGAGCCGCGCGAAACGCGCTTCTCCCAGCGGCGCTGGGCCTTCGCAATCTTCGGCGCCAGCGCGTCGTAGGCCGCTTGCCGCTGGTCGCGTTCGCGCGTAAGCCCGACGAGACGCGCCTGCTGCTCGTGAGTCGGCGCCTCGATCATCGGCTCGTCGTTGCCCCAGTTGTATACGAGCCCCTTCTCCGGGACGTTGTTGAAGAACGCGAACATGCGGTAATAGTCGCGCTGCGGAATGGGATCGTACTTGTGATCGTGACAGCGCGCGCAGCCTACCGTCAGGCCCAGCCACACCGTCGAGGTCGTCTCGACGCGGTCGGCGACATATTCGACGCGAAACTCCTCGGGCACGATGCCGCCCTCCGCGTTCGTGCGATGGTTGCGAAGGAAGGCGGTTGCGATGCGCTGATCGAGCGTGGGGTTCGGCAGTAGATCGCCCGCAAGCTGCTCGACGGTGAACTCGTCGAACGGCATGTTACGGTCGAACGCATCGATCACCCAGTCGCGCCAGCGCCACATCTGGCGGTTTCCGTCGGACTGATAGCCGTTGGTGTCGGCGTAGCGCGCCGCCTCCATCCAGCGATAGGCCATGCGCTCGGCATAGCGCGGCGAGCGAAGCAGGCGGTCGACCTGTTTCTCGTATGCGTCCGGGGACGGGTCGGCGAGAAAGGTCCGCTCCTCGTCCGGAGTCGACGGCAGCCCCGTGAGATCGAGCGTCACGCGGCGCAGCAGCGTCAGCTTGTCCGCCGGTGGCGCGGGTTCGATGCCTTCCGCCGCGAGGCGCGCGCGCACAAGGGCGTCGATCGGCGAGAGCGCGGCGTCGTGGGGCGCGGGAAGGCTGGGACGAATGGGCGGAATCAGCGCCCAGTGCTTCTGCCACTTAGCGCCCGCGGCGATCCAACGCCGGATCAGATCGATCTCATGCGCGGACAGCTTGTCATGTCCGCTGTACACCGGCGGCATGCGCTTCGCCTTGTTATCCGACGAGATTCTCAAGTACAACTCGCTGCGCGCCGGATCGCCCGCGACAATCGCCATGTGCCCGCTCGCGAGCTTCGCCTTCGCGATCTCCTCGGTGTCGAGCCGCAGCCCCGCCATGCGCGTCATCGACGAAGGCCCATGGCAGGTGTAACAGTTGTCGGAAAGAATTGGACGAATGTCGCGGTTGAACTGCACCGGATCGTCCGCCGCGCACAGCGTTGCGACTCCGGCGGACGCGGCCAGGAGCGCCGCTGGAAAACCTCGTGATGTGAATCGCATCCGGTGAGCCGGGACGTACACCTCGCGGCCGTCCTGCGGCCAGTATACACCCGGCCGCCGACGTTCTGGAGTAGGGTGTAAACATGACACGCCGTCATCTCATCCAGACGCTCGCCACAGCCCCGTTGGCCGCCGGAGCCGCCGCTTCCGCCGCCACGCGCGGCCTGCCGAGCCCCAAGATTCGCGATCTGCAGGTGATCGCCACCGCGCCCGCGGGCGCGCGGCTTACCGTCGTCAAGGTCGTCACCGACCAGGACGGCCTCTACGGCTACGGCTGCGCGACCTTCACCCAGCGCGCGGATCTGGTGAACGAAGCCGTGACCAAATACCTGAAGCCGTTTCTCGCAGGCAAGCCCGCCGACCGCATCGAAGACACGTGGCAGGCCTGCTACGACAGCTCGTACTGGCGCAACGGGCCGGTATTGAACAACGCCATCAGCGGCGTCGACCAGGCGCTGTGGGACATCAAGGGGCGCATGGCCGGCATGCCCGTTTACGAACTGCTCGGCGGTAAGTGCCGCGAGGCCGCGGCCTGCTACTCGCACGCCTCGGGCGCGGAGATCTCCGAGACCATCGACAGCGCGCGCAAGCTGATGGACCAGGGCTTCCACCATGTGCGTGTGCAGGTGGGCGTGCCCGGCATGGAGGCCTACGGTTCGGCGCGCACGTCGGCGAGGATCGCCGCGCTGCATGACGATCCCGTCTTCGAGCCCGCCGCGTACATGCGGCGAGCCATTCGTCTGCTCGAAGAATCGCGCAAACAGCTTGGCGACGAGGTCGAGCTGCTGCACGACATGCACGAGCGTGTCTCGCCCAACCAGGCCGTCAACATGGCTAAGGCCGTCGAGCCGCTGCGGATGTTCTACATGGAGGACCCGCTCTCGCCCGAGGACATCGATTACTTCCGCCAGATTCGCTCGCAATGCGCGACGCCGCTGGCCATGGGCGAGCTGTTCAACAACCCGCACGAGTGGACGCCGCTCATCTCCGGACGCCTGATCGACTACATCCGCATTCACGTCTCCGAGGCCGGCGGCCTCACGCCGTGCCGCAAGATCGCCGCCTTCGCCGAGATGTTCGGCGTAAAGACCGCCTGGCACGGCCCGGGCGACGTGTCACCCGTGGGCCACGCCGCGAACGCCACGCTCGACGTGGTCTGCTACAACTTCGGCGTGCAGGAGTATTCGGGATTCAATGACCGCACCCGCGAAGTTTTCCAAGGCTGCCCGGAGCTGAAGAACGGCTATCTCTATCCGAACGACGCACCCGGCTGGGGCATTGAGATCGACGAGCGCGCCGCGGCGAAATACCCGTTTGGCTACGGCGAGCGCGGCGCCCATCAGCTCTACAACGGCGGCTGGGGCGTGGTCCGCAAGCCCGACGGCACGGTCATCAAGCAGTAGGAACCGCGGGTCAAAACTCGAACCGCAGGACCATTTCCATGATGCGCGGATCGAACGCGCTCGTCACGTGTCCGAAATTGCCCGCGCCGTAATTCGTGGATACGCCATTGAAGTTCGTGTGGTTGAAGATGTTGAAGAACTCGCTACGGAACTCGATGGTCTTGTGTTCGGTCAGGCGGAAGTCCTTGTAGAGCGCCATGTCGAAATCGATCAGGGCCGGGCTGTAAAGAATTCCCGTCCCCGCGTTGCCAAAGTAGCCGGGCTGGGGAGCGGAGAACGCTGCCGTATTGAACCATTCTTGCGCCGTCTTGGGTCCGGTAAGCGGCGCGCCGGTAAGATTCGGACGCGCGGCAATGCCCTGCTGCGCGATGCTGAGACCCGGCGTGATCGAGAATCCGCTGCGCGCCGTCGTGATGTCGGACAGCTTCCAGCCGCCCAGAGCGGCCCCAGCGAAGCCGTGCGCCGCGCGGAACCACGGCAGATCCCAGATCGCGCTCACGGAAAGCGTCTGCGGGACATTGATGGCCGAGTTGCCGTAGTATGCGCCGGGATTGTAGACGTCCACGACGCTCTCGTTCGACAACACATGCGACCACGTATAGGCGATCGTCAGGAACAGATTGTTACTTACCGGGTGGCGCACGGCAACTTCGAGCGCCTTCCAGTTCGAGTTCTCGTTCGAAGTAAGCGCGTTGATCGCCGCGTAGCCCTGATAGGGAGAGTACAGATAGTTGAATACCTTTCCCGTGTTGATAATTGGATTGAAGTTATACGTCCCGTCGGGCAGCGGCTGATTGTAGTTCCACGTGGCGGGTAAGTGGTGCGCTTGGGCGCCGGCGCCCGCTACCGACACCATCCAGTTCCGGGCGAACTCATGTTCGACGCTGAGGCTGTAAGTCTCCGCCTGAGTCGCCTGAATGTTCAGGTCGGCTGTGGAGAGGGTTGGCGCGCTCGCCGCTTTCGCCGTCCCGGTGCCGATTGGACTCGGAAAGACCGGATTCACGAGATTCACCGACTGTACCGACGGCGGGTTCAGCGCGCAGGAGAACGAACAATCCTGGCCGGTGAAAATGCGCGAGTAAGTGATGCCGTAGCCGCCGCGGACCGATGTCTTCCCGTCGCCGAACACGTCCCAGGCGAAGCCGGCCGACGGCGCCAGATACCACTGGTTGGCGGTCGACCAGTTCTGCGGCACGCCATTCACGCCATTCCGAACGAGGCCGTTGAGCGGGTTGTAGCCCGCGGTCGGCGTGATGGTGCCGTTCGTGTTGACGATGGGGGCCTGCGACGCCTGATATACGTTGGGCTCGAACAGCGTTTCGAACCCGGTTTGCGGCGCGGGCAACGGCATGAAACTGACCCGCAGTCCAGCCGTGACGGTGAAGCGGCGGGTTACCTGGAAGCGATCCTCAACGTAGGGCGACACGATCTGGGCGTGGATGTACGGACGCAGCTCGGTGCTCTGTTGGGTAAACGTGGCGGCGTCGCCCAGAAGGAAATCCGCCATCGCGTTGCCGGTGAACTGTCCGGTGAACGCCCACTGGCCGTTGCTGGCCGCGAAGGCATTCTGGCGCTTGGTGTTCAGCACGATGTTTACGCCGGCTTCGATGTAATGCTTCCCCTTCAACCAGCTCCAGTCGTCCGAGAGCGTGTCGTCGAGGTCGCCCGCGTGGGTCAGCGGACGCGCCGCCGGAATGCCGGCCGCCGACCAGCCTTGCGAGATCGTCACTAGGGGCAGCCGGTTCGAGAGAAATCCGTTAAACGGTAGCACAGGATTGAAGCCGGACACCTGATTCGAGTACACCGTCCCGGCCAGGTTGAGATTCAGCACGTAGATGTTCGTCGACAAGCTGACCGTGTTGACCATGGCCGGCGACAGGATGGTCGTGAACTGAAGCTGCGCCATCTGGTTTTGTGTGACGTCGTTTTCGTAATTATTCGGGAACGGAGAGCCGGAGCCGGCCGGCGCGCTCAGCATGGACGAACTGGTCAACGTCTGCCGCTCGTCAAGCCACTCGCCACTCAGCCGGATGTTATCGGTGAAGTTATGATCGATCTTGACCTCGTCGTCGCGCTGATCGGTGATCTGCGGCGCGGTATTGAGATAGTTGTTAAATCCGTTGGCCGCATTGTTCGGCAGCGGGTACAAAGCGTTCAGAAACGCGAGCGCCGACGGATTGATCGTCGAGGCCGGGATCTGGTACTGTCCGGCGGCGTTTTGCGGGAACGGCGCGCCGGTGAGCGGGTTCTTGATGGGCGTCGAGAACACGCCGCCGCGCTGACCGGAGCTCGGCGTCGCGCCTTGAAGCACGCTGCCCGCGTGCGCGATCACCCACTGCTCACTCAGGAAGAAGAACGTCTTCTGGCGGCTGCTGTTGTAGTGATTGGGGATGAACACGGGCCCGCCGAGCGTGTAGCCGAAAATGTTCTGCTTGAGCGCCGGCACTGTCTTGCTGAAGAAATTCCTCGCGTTGAGATCGGTGTTGCGGAAGTACTCGAAGCCGCTCCCATGGAAGTCGCTGGTTCCGCTCTTGGTCTGCAGAAGCACGACGGAAGAGCCCATCAGGCTGTACTTCGGGCTGTAATTGTTCTGCAGCACGCGGACCTCTTCGATCGTGTCGGGGTTTGGCACCACGGTGGTCTGATTCATGTTGCCGGTGTTCTCGTTCCAGATGCCGTCCAGCGCATAGAACGTAGTGCTCTGCGGAAGGCCGTTCACGGTGAGGACGTTGCTGGTCGAGCGTCCACCCTGCCCGAGCGACGAGCCCGCGGCGCGGTTGACGACGCCGGGCATCACCGCGGCCAGGCCCTGATAATTCCGCCCATTCAGCGGCAGCGTGGCCACCTGCGTGGCGGACACTTCGTTCGACACCTCGGGCGTTGTGGTCTGAACCTGCGCGAGGGCGGCGGACACGCTCACCTCGCTGCCTACCGCGCCGGGCTGCAGCACGGCATTGACGGTCGCCGTCGTGGCCGGATGGAGCTCGATGCCCGACTCGACGTAGGTGCGAAAGCCGTCCTTCGACACGGACACCGAATATGTGCCAATCGTGAGGCCGGGCGCGACAAACACACCGTCCGCGTTCGTCGTGGACGTCGTAACGATGTTCGTGCCCTGGTTGGTAATCTTCACCGCGACGCCGGGCACGACGGCGCCCGAAGCGTCGGTGACAGTCCCGGTGATCGTCGCAGTCGTAGACAATTGCGCCAGCGCATGGAAGCTAACGAGACATGCCAGACTTGCCGTGACAATCGCTCGCAAGCGTCCGCGTAAAAGGCAGTTCCGCGTGGAATTGTGCTGGGCCGTCATGGTCCTGTACCTCCTGAAACGGTATTCCCTGTGTTACTCCGGTTTGGGCGGAATTGCAAGGGTCGGCGCATCCGGACCTTAGTTTCCGCAATGCGAAACGAAGCCGTCCGCGAGGAGTGGCCGGTAAAATGCTCCTAACAAGCCAGATAGAGCATTATCCGGCAGACCGCGGAACACGCCGCCGCCGCCGGCGCTTCAAGGCGTCGTTCCGCCCTGCGAAATGGCGTTCCAGCATAATGCGACGCACAGAAGTCCGCCGCCAGCGCGGTTCCAGACGATCCAGGCCGATTGCGTGATAGCATACAACAGGCCCGCGATGCCGTTCGTCAGGAGATCACTCATGAGACACATGGCCGGGCTGCTGATCCTGCTTACTCCAGCTTTCGCGCAAGAGTTCACTTCCTACGCCGGCGACGGCTCGCCATATCGAACCGCGGCGATGACGACCGATTCGGCCGGTAACACCTACCTCACCGGCGAGCGCCTGTTGACTGTTCCCGGACTTCAAGGCGAGCGGATTCCGGACGTGTTTGTCGCCAAGTTCGATCGGACGGGTAAGTTGATTTTCGACGTAACTTTCGGCGGCAAGGACGCCGATCAGCCCGCCGCCATCGCCGTCGATCCGCAAGGCAATGTCTACGTCGGAGGCACAACCACCTCGCCCGACTACCCGCGCAGCCGTGCGCTGGTCTACTTTCCGCCGGCCCTCCCCGCCGGCTTTATCACGAAGCTCAGCCCGGATGCCTCGGTGATCCTCTACTCGACTTACTTCTACGGAAGCGTGGCCGCGCTGGCCACCGACGCCGCGGGAAACCTCTATGTTGCCGGCTCGGCCGCGCCCTGCTCATTCCCCACGACGCCGGGCTTACCCCCGCTCCCGTCTTCTTGCTCGATCGAGTATTTCGCTTCCGCGTTTGTGTCCGAAATCGCCGCCGATGGCGGGAAGATTCTCTACTCCGGACTCATTGGCGGCCCAGATGTGCCTTGCGTGCAGGCGCCCGGGCTCGGCTGTACACAGGCCGGCTATTCATCGGCTGTCGCCATCGCCGTCGACGCCGCTGGTAACGCGTATGTCGCGGGGAACACCAGCGCGAAGGATCTCCTGGCCACGCCCGGCGCCTTCGCTCCCGAAGGCGTGGGCGCTTTCGTCGCGAAAATCAAACCCGGCGGCGCCGGCCTGGCTTACTTGACGTATTTACAGCCGCTTCGGCAGCTCGCGTCCGGGATCACCCCGCCAACCACCACTGTCAACTCGGTCGCGATCGACGCCTCCGGTAACGCCTACGTTGTGGGGGCCACCGTCGATCCGAACTTTCCCGCCACGCCCGGCGCCATACAAACCACTTTCGGCGGTGCGCCGCCCGGCTTCGTCTCGCTCAGCACGCCTCCTTCCGACGCTTTCCTCGCGAAGCTGAACCCGGCCGGAACCTCCATCGAGTGGGCCACCTATCTGGGCGGCGACGAAGCGGACTCGGCGGCTTTGGTTGCGGTCGACCCCTCCGGCGACGTTTGGGCCACTGGAACCACCGCTTCCGCCTCGTTTCCGAACGCCAATGGATGGTCGCAGGGCGGCGACTTTCTTATCGAGACAAACCCCTCCGGCTCGGCTCTCCTCTACGCAGGCCGCTACCCGGACGGAACCATCCACGCAGGCGTCGCGCTCGAATCGACGCCCGGCCTGGTTCACACGGCGGGCGCCGGCGGACTGGTCTCGCTTCTCGCGCCCGCCCAGCCTCCCACCATGCGCGTCTTCGGCATCCAGAGCCTCGCGGGCGGAGCGATCGAGGGCCTCATCACCGCCGCCGAGGCGATTTCCATCTTCGGGCCGCACATCGGACCCACGGTTCTCGCGCGGGCCACAACGGACAGTTCCGGCCAGTTACCTATTTCGCTCGCCGGAGTCACGGTGTCGATCGGCGGGGTCGAAGCTCCGCTGCTCTACGTCTCGGATTCCCGAATCGACGCGATCGTACCCTATGCCTCTGGAAACACAGCGCCCGTGCGGATCGTCAACGGCGCCGCGTCGAGCCCCGTCTTTGCGGCCGTCCAGGGCGCGAGTCCCGAGATCTTTTCCAATCCCGACGGAAGCGCCGCCGCGCTCAACGAAGACGGTACGCTGAATACCCGCGACAATCCCGCCGCTCTCGGCTCGATCGTGTCGATATGGGCCACCGGAATCGGCTCCGGCATTCAAGTCGCAGAGGTCGCCGCCTCGGCGAACGACTTCTGTATGGTCGCCTGCACGATCGGCATTTACCAGCAGGGCAATTTCAGTCTCGGTCCGGTCACAAGTTTTGCCAACGTCGTCTACGCCGGCGACGCCCCGGGCGAGCCCGCCGGCATCGCCCAAATCAACTTCGAGATTCCTCCGAACACCATTGGCTCGATCGAATTCAGCCTTGGAGAGGGCAACCAGTACAGCGACCCGGTTCTCGTCTGGGTGCGCTGACCGGCTTTCACGGCGCCGCGCCGCCGTGCGATCCTATAGAAGAAGCGCCGGGAGTGTGTCTGCCCGGCCGAAGTTTGCCTTCTTAAGGAGCTAGTGCCTGATGGCGGTACCCGTTTCGCAGATGTGGACCACGGCGACGTATGTCCTGAAGCAGCGGTTGAAAGGCCGCAAGCGGTATCCGTTCGTGCTCATGCTCGAGCCGCTGTTCCGCTGCAACCTGGCCTGCGCCGGATGCGGCAAGATCCAGTATCCCGGCCACATTCTCAAGATGGAGCTGACGCCGGAGGAATGCTTCGCCGCGGTCGAAGAGTGCGGCACGCCAACCGTCGCCATCCCCGGCGGCGAGCCGCTGATGCATCCGCGCATCGGCGAGATCGTCGCGGGCCTGGTGGCGCGGAAGAAGTACATCTACCTGTGTACGAACGCGCTCCTGCTCAAGGAGAAGCTTCCACTCTTCGCGCCGAGCAAATATCTGACGTTCTCGGTACACGTCGACGGCGAGCGCGAGCATCACGATTTCTCGGTGTGCCGCGAGGGCGGTTATGACATCGCCATCGACGGCGTTCGCGAGGCGCTGCGGCGCGGCTTCCGCGTCACTACGAATACCACGCTGTTCGACGGCGCCGACGCCCGCGGCGTGCGCGCGTTCTTCGACGAAATGATGGAACTCGGCGTCGAGGGCATGATGCTCTCGCCCGGTTACTCCTACGACAAAGCGCCTGACCAGCAGCACTTCCTCGGCCGCGCCCGGACGCGGCGGCTGTTCCGCATGATTCTGGCGAACCGCGGCCGGCGCTGGCGCTTCAACCAATCCGCGTTGTTCCTGGAATTTCTCATGGGCAAGCGCCATTACGCCTGCACGCCGTGGGGCATGCCGACTTACAACGTCTTCGGCTGGCAGAAGCCGTGCTACCTGCTGCAGGACGGCTACGCCGAGACCTTCGCCGAGCTGATGCAGGCGACCGAGTGGGAGCGCTACGGGACCGAGAGCGGCAATCCGAAGTGCGCCAACTGCATGGTGCATAGCGGCTACGAAGCGAGCGCGGTGAACGACACGTTCGGCTCGCTGCGCGGCCTCATCGATACGGTGAAGGCGATGCTCAGCCGGTACGAGGATCCCGAGGCGTTGCGCATGCTGGAGGAGCCAGCCGCCGCGCGCGGCGAACTGGTGCAGATCGCCGCCGCATCCGCCGAGCTCGAGGAGACCAACGCGTGAGCGACGCCGATTCGCTAGAAGTCGCGCCCGGCGCCGCGCACGAACGACTCGAGGGCTGGGTTCCCGAACTCGCCTCGGCCGAAGACCTGCGGCTCGCGCTCGAAAAAGCGTTCGACTATCGGGGGGACGTCACCATCACGCGCAAGGACGGCGCCGTTGTCGAGGGCTATCTCTTCGACCGCCGCGGCGGCGCGACGCTCGAAGCGTCCGTCGTGCGCATTCTCGCGAAGAATTCGCGCGAAAAGATCCAGGTGCGCTACTCCGACATCGCCGCGCTCGAGTTCACCGGCCGCGACATGGCCGCCGGCAAGAGTTGGGAGGCGTGGGTCGCCAAATACAACGCCCGCAAAGCCGCCGGCGAGACCGGCATCGCGCTCGAACCCGAATCGCTCGACTGAGCGAACGGCGCAGTCCGATGCACGGCTTCTCCGTAGGGCATTTCGAATGGTCACGGCGAGGAAGCGGTCGCATGGCGGCCGAGCGCTCCTACGCAGCCGCCCGCCGAACATAGCGATGGCACAGACCACCCACGCGCGGCATAGCGATGACGATCTTCCCGATAGTAGGTCACGTAATCGAGAATCAGCCGATGGAGATGTCTTCGCTTAGCGGGATGACCTGCTCGTCGAACCTCGAGGCTCGATCCAGGATCACGTAGCGATACGCGGTTGGCTCCTGAAACGCTTCGCGCAGTTGTTGGACAACCCAAGCCGCAGACGGGCGACCCGTGACGTTGACGTGCAGGATCTCGCGGCGGCAGTGCTCAATGACGAAGAAGCAGTAGAGCAAGTGGACGACAAACCCGGGGTTCAACCGTTAGCCATGGATCTAAAGTGCCCGCCAATCTGCGTTCTCGTCCGCCAATCGTCGGATCAGCGCCCGGATCTCCTCACTGATCTTCGGCCGTCCGCCATGCGCCCGGGATCGCCAGTGCCAGTATCGCAGGAACCCGGCGCGGCGCCAGCCGAAAACGGTCTCGGGCCGCGGCCGTTTGCGTTTGAGCACGGCCACCTGCTGGCGCAGGGCGAGGACTTCCAGGGCGGTGTCGCCTCGGTTGAGGACCACGGGCTCGACGTTGCGCTCGAGCGGATGGGCGCTCTCGGATTGACGATGCTGCCGGTGACCGGCCGCACGGACGTGAAGCGGCTGAAGGGCGTCGTGACGCTCGACGATATCATGCACGCTTATGGAGTGCAGTCGGGCGCAAGGGGCCGCGCGCGCTCGTCGCGGAGGCTGGCCGCGAGCAGGCGGTGGAAGAGCCACTCGCCGGCTTCGCGGCGGACGGACAGGCGGCCGGCGCGGTAGGCTCGCGATGCGAGGCCGCGCTGGACGGATTCGCAAATCTCTGTGTCCTCGCGCTGGATGCGGTCGCCGACGGCGACGCTGGCGGAGTTAGCGGCTTCGCGTCCGGGGCTGGTATCGGCGAAGTAAAAGTCGAAGATGACTTTCGTCCGGCCCGGGGAGAGCGGGATGACTAAGTTCGTATCCATGACGCCTTCATAGAGATTGATCATGAAGTTCGGATAGAGCCAGTAATACCAGGCGCGGTCGCCGGTACGGACGGCCGAGACCGCGGCGTCCAAAGCCGAGTGTGCGATGGGACTCGATTGCAGGCAGTAGTTGACGCCGTTCTCGATCGTGTAAGCGCGGTAATCGAGTACGCTGTTGAGGCCCGGGTGAAGATAGGGCACATGATAGCCGCCGTCGAGGTAGTTATCGGTATAGACTTTCCAGTTACAACGGAGCGTGTACTCGCGGCGTGCGAAGAAGCGCAGGCGCGAGAGCGCGAGCGGCGCGGCGCGGGCGGCGAGATCGCCGAGCCAGGCCGCGAGCGGCGGGGCATCGGGCGCGAGGTTGACGAAGACGAAGTGTTCCCAAGCCTCGACACGGACGGGAACGAGGCCGCTCGCCGCGCGGTCGAAGCCGGCGACGCCCTGGAAGTCCGGCGTGCCGGTCAGAGTGCCGTCGAGAGAGTAAGTCCAGCCGTGATACGGGCAGCGGAGATGCGTGGCCGCGCCCTGGCAGGCCGTGGCGACCGCGGCGCCGTGGTGGCGGCAGACATTGAAGAACGCCCGCAGCGCGCCGCCGGAGCGGACCACGACGATGGGCTCGCCGGCGACTTCGGCGGTGACGAACTGGCCGTCGGCGGCAAGCTGGTCGAGCCGCGCGGCGGGTTGCCAGGTGCGCGCGAACACGGCTGTGCGCTCGAGGCGTGCGAGGGCGGGATCGGTGTACCAGGCGGCGGGGATGGTCGAGGCGCGGTCGAGCGGGGTTGTCGCGTCGTACAGGGCAAGCAGCGTATCGAGTCGGCGGCTCATGACGAACAGAACGGGAAGGTCAGAGTGTAGCTCAGAGCGGCGCGCCGGTGTGCGGGGTCAAGGACGAGCTTGCCGGCGGCCAGCCACGCGGCGCGGGATCGCAATGCGCGCGGCCGCTACGGCTCGTTGGAAGCGACGTGCAGGTTGTTGTGAATGGCGTACAGCGCGAGCTCCAGGCGGTCCGAGACGCCGAGCTTGTCGAAGATGTTGTGCAGATGGTTCTTGACCGTCTGCTCGCTGATGAACATCTTCTCGGCCATTTCCTTGTTCTTATAACCCTGGGCGACGTACTGCACGATCTCGAGTTCGCGGGCGCTCAGCGGCGAGCGGTCCCGGCCGCCGCCGGACTTCGGCGACTGCTTGCCCGCGGCCTGGGCGCCGGCGCCGGACGACTGCGTCTGCGGCCCGGAGAAACTCTCGATCACGGCCGACGTGGTAAAAGTATCCATCCAGATCTCGCCCGCTTGCACCTTGCGGATGCTCTTCGTGATCAGGTCCGGCGACGTGTTCTTTAGCAGGATGCCGCGCGAGCCGAGCCGCATAGCCTGAACGAAATCCGTGCGTTCCTCGGATGCGGTGAGGATGATCACCTTGGCGCGGGTGGGATCGGATTGCAGAGCTTGCAGCGCCGACATGCCGTCTAGCTGCGGCATGCGAAGATCGAGAAGGAGAATGTCGGGTTCGAGCCGATGGACCAGATCGATGGCCTGCTGGCCGTTCACCGCCTCGCCGACGATTTCAAAGTCGGGCTCGAGAGAAAGCAGCTTCCGGAGACCGTCGCGAACGATCGGATGGTCGTCGGCGATTAAAATGCGGATCTTCGGGGCGCGTGGCATCGGGTTGGGGGTAGTTCCTGGCATTTCGACCATGGGAGTCTCATCCCCTGTGAGGACCGTCAGAGGCTCCGGCACTCGCACCTCCTTCAAAGGCGATTCTACCGTTAGTACTGGTACTAGGTCAATGGTCATATGAAACTAGTTCCAATACGGAACGAACTTCTCATAAGCTGGTGCATCTGATGCACGTTTCGTTTCGTAAGGAATATTACGATGAGCGTATTGGCGGGAATTCATCCAGTTCGTGAGGCGCTGCGGGCCGCGCGTGCGCTCGATCGGGTGATGGTGGCGCGCGGGGCGGGCGGGGCAAGGGTGCAGGAGATTGTCGATTTGTGCCGGCGGGCTGGGGTGCCGGTGCGGTTTGTGCCCCGGGAGACGCTCGATCAGGCGAGCGCCGGTGCGGTTCACCAGGGGGTGGTGGCGGTTGGGGCGGAGCAGGCCTACCGTGAACTGGGCGATGTGCTCCCCTGCGAGCTGCTGGTGGTCCTCGATGGCGTCGAGGATCCGCACAACCTGGGTGCGATCATTCGAACGGCGCACGCGGCCGGGGCCGGTGCGGTGATTGTGCCCGAGCGGCGCGCGGCGGGGCTGAGCGAAGCGGCGGCGAAGGCGGCGGCGGGGGCGCTCGAACATCTGCCGGTGGTGCGCGCGGGCAATATCGGCCGGACGCTCGAGGAGCTAAAAAAGGCGGGCTATTGGATCTACGGCCTGGACGAGCGGGGCACGGCGCGGCACGACGAGACGGACTACGCGCTGCCCACGGCGCTGGTGCTGGGCGGGGAAGGACACGGGCTGCACCAGCACGTCCGCGAGCACTGCGATTTTGTAGTGCGGATTCCGATGGCTGGGCCGATCGCGTCGTTGAACGTTTCGGTGGCGGCGGGGGTTGCGTTGTTCGAATGGCGGAGGCGGCGTCAGGCGTCGGCGACGGGTTCGTAGCCTGGGCCGCGGAGCACGGGCAGCGGCGGGTACTTGGGGTACTCGGGTTCGGAGCGGGAGCGATCGCAGCGATAAAAGAGCGAGCCGCGGTCCGAGCGGATGCGTGTCGAATGAATGCAGATGGCGCAGAGGCCAGGCTCGGGCAGGACGGACGGCGGCTTTTGCGGCGCGCTCATGCGAGGAAGGCGGCGAGCTCGGGCGCGAGTCCGGGCGTGAGAGCGATGCCGTTGCCCGCGTAGATGCTCGAGCCGCCGTCGAAGTTGCGGAACAAGCCTCCGGATTCCTCGACGACGATCTTCGGCACGGCGAAATCCCAGGGCGAGGCGGCGGGCTCGATCCAGAGCTCGGCCTGGCCGCTGGCGACCATCATCGCGTCGGGCGTGCCGCCGAGGCCGCGCACCGCCCAGAAGCGCGACATCCATTCGAGAATGCGGCCCGAGAAGCGCGCCGGATCGAGCTTGTTGAACTGGTTGATGCAGAGCACGGAGTCGGCGGCCGAGGTCTTCGACGAGACATGCAGCGGTTCTCCGTCGCGGAAGGCGCCGCCCGCGCGCGAGGCCCAATAGGAGGCGCCGAGGGCGGGAAAGCGCACATGGCCGGCCACGACGGCGCCCTCGGCTTCGAGCGCGATCATGGGGCCCCAGAGCGGATTGCCGCGCAGGTAGTCGCGCGTGCCGTCGATCGGGTCGACGATCCAGCGGCGGCCGCTCACCGAGGGGGCGGAAGCGCCTTCCTCGCCGAGGATGCCGTCTTCGGGGAAGGTTTCGGCGAGCGCGGTCGCGATGAGCCGTTCGCATTCCTTGTCGGCGCGGGTGACCGGCGAGTGGTCGGGCTTCTCCTCGGCGCCGATGCCCTTTTGCAGCCGCAGGGCATGCTCGCCCGCGCGGGCGGCGATGCGTGCGGCGAGATCGAGTTCGCGTTCCCAGGGCATCCGGATTCATGGTAGCCGAGGGGGCCGCGGGGCGGGTGCGTTAGATTCCTGAGTTTGTTAGGCATCAGGAAATCTTTCCATCCGATGGAGACGCTGGCTTGGTGGCCAACGCCCCGCTCATCGTCTGGTCGTCACGCCCAATGTGCGAGACTTTGCGGACGTCGGCGTCAGAGTACTCAATCCCTGGTCAGTTAGATAGTTTAGCGGAAGGGGCCGTCCGCGCTCCCTAACCAGGCGGCCTCACCCCTTTCACGTTTCCGGCCACTGCGTCGCGCCGCTGCCAGGCTTCTTATCCGCGCAGGAGCCGCCCCGGACGGCAGTATTACCTGGATCCGGCGTGAAGAGCAGGATTTCAGGGCTGGATGGGTCTGAGCCTGC